>ENA-UOUL01001439-UOUL01001439.1-bioreactor-metagenome-genome-assembly--contig:-NODE-1439-length-32866-cov-7.595993_pt1 | contig 32866 bp, 26 predicted proteins | sample MGYA00249838_ERZ747220 | MGnify/ENA primary metagenome ERZ747220 (study PRJEB28778, sample SAMN05720191) | bioreactor metagenome | isolation source: Anaerobic biogas reactor | place: USA:Washington... | reverse complement strand
GCTAGCGCGTTGCGCGCATCGCCTGGGGCTTAAAGCCCGACACACTGCTCCTGCTGCGGGAAAAACAGGGCATCGCCCTGTTCCGGCTGTCCGCGGGCGGAGAGCAGCTGGTGCTGAAGCTTTTCCTGGGGGAGTTCGGCCGGGAGGAGCTGTTTTTTTACAAGCTTTTGGCCCAGGCGGGCCTGCCCACCCTGAAGCTGTTGCAAAAGGATGAAACTGCCCTCCTGATGGCGGACTTGGATTTTTCCGACACCCTGGCCCCAGCCACCCTGGATGCCGCCAAGGACCCTGCCGTCATGGGCGCCCTGGGCGCCTGGTACCGGGCCCTTCACCAACTGGAGGTGGGGGAGGGGGACGGCATCGGGCTGAGCGCGGAATGGCAGGCCCTCAGCTTTTCAAATCTGGAAAATGCCAATCAGGTGCATGGCGACAAGCCGGCATGGCGCAGGCTCCACCCGCTGCTGGTGGATTTGCTGGAACAAGCTGCCAGCCTGCCCCTGCGGCTGTGCTACAATGATTTTCATCCGGTGAACCTGGTGACAGGCCGCCAGGAAGCCCTGGCTTTCATGATGGATTATGGCAGGATGGGCCTGAACCACCCGGCGGTGGATCTGAACAATGCCCTGAGGTTTTCAGATGAAGCGGGCCGGGCGGCCTTCTTGGCAGCCTATGGCCTGACCTGGCCCCGGCAGGAGACCTGGTCCACCCTGCTGCCCCCGCTGATGGATGTTTTGATGGGGGTGGCGGGCGGGGAATGCGCCCTGTTTTCGGAGGAATATGACCAGGCCCTGCGTCGCTTCATCGGGAAGGAATAGGTGGCGGCCAGCCCCGCTGTCCTTGCCAGGAAAACCCGCTTCATTGTATGATGACAGGGCAAACCAGCCTGGCGCGGCCTTGTCTTTTCAAGTGCAAACTGCAAAACCAGGCACATGATACGACCCAAGCCATGAGGTGCACCATGCCAGCAATCAACCAGGAAGCCTACCAAAGCCCCTTCTCCACCCGCTACGGCAGCCGGGAGATGCAGGCCCTGTTTTCCCCGGCCCACCGGGCCCGGCTGATGCGCCGGATGTGGCTGTACCTGGCTGAAGCCCAGCAGGAGCTGGGCCTGCCCATTACGGACCAGCAGATTGCACAGCTGAAGGCCCAGGCGGAGCACATCGATTTTTCGGTGATTGACGGCTTTGAACGGGAGCTGCGCCACGACGTGATGGCCCACCTGAAGGCCTACGCCCAGGCGGCGCCTTTGGCCGCCCCCATCCTTCACCTGGGAGCCACCAGCTGCTATGTCACCGACAATGCCGATGTGCTGATTTTGCAGGACGCCATGCGCTTGCTGCGCCGCCGCCTCCTGGGGACGGCCCGGGCCCTGTCCAGGCAGGCCCTCACCTACAAGGCCCTGCCCATGTTGGGCTACACCCATTTCCAGCCCGCCCAGCCCACCACCCTGGGCAAGCGCATCTGCCTGTGGCTGCAGGACCTCCTGATGGACCTGCGGGCAGTGAACGATTTTCTTGACAACCTGCGCCCCCTGGGCTGCAAGGGGGCCACCGGCACCCAGGCCTCCTTCCTGGCCCTCTTTGAGGGGGACGAGGGCAAGGTCAAGGCCCTGGACATCCATATCGCAAAGCGCATGGGCTTTGAAGCGCCCCTGGCCGTCAGCGGCCAGACCTATACCCGCAAGATCGACAGCCTGGCCCTGGCGCTGCTGTCCGGCATCGCCCAGAGCGCCGGGAAGTTTGCCGGGGACATGCGATTGCTGCAGCACCTCAAGGAGGTGGAGGAACCCTTCGAGCAGCACCAGGTGGGCTCCTCCGCCATGCCCTACAAGCGCAACCCCATGCGGGCGGAGCGCATGGCGGCCCTGGCCCGCTTCGTCATCACCGGCGAGGCCAACGCCGCCCACACTGCGGCCACCCAGTGGCTGGAGCGCAGCCTGGACGACAGCGCCAACCGCCGCCTGGCCCTGGCAGAAGGCTTCCTGGCGGCGGACGCCATCCTGACCCTGTATGAAAACATCGTGTCCAGCCTGGTGGTCTACCCCAAGATGATGGAAAAGAACCTGCTGGCGGAATTGCCCTTCATGGCCACGGAAAACATCCTGATGAAGGCTGTGATGAAGGGGGGCGACCGCCAGGAACTGCACGAGCGCATCCGCAGCCACGCCATGCAGGCGGGCAAACAGGTGAAGGAGGAGGGCCGGCCCAACGACCTGCTGGCCCGCATCGCCCAGGACCCCGCCTTTGGTTTAAGCCAGGCGGAACTGGATACACTCCTTCAGCCCATGGACTATGTGGGCCGGGCCGTCAGCCAGACGGAGGAATACATCACAGGCGAAGCCGCAGTCCTGCTGGCCCCCTTCAGCGGGGAGGAAGGCCTGTCTGCGGAGATCAGCCTGTAAAGGAAGGCGCCATGTACCAATGCAAAACCAAGCCGGAAACCGACGAGGTGCGGGCCTACTGCGAATCCCTTGCGCCTGACCGCAGGCGTCAGGATGCCCTGCGCCTCCTGGACATTTTCACCGAGGAAACCCCCTGGCCGGCGGTGTTGTGGACGGGCAACATGGTGGGCTTTGGCCAGTACCATTATAAATACGCCTCCGGCCATGAGGGGGACGCCCTCCGGGTGGGCTATGCGCCCCGGAAGGGCAAAATCAGCCTGTACCTGATGCTGGAGGAGGCGGACCGGGCAGCGCTGCTGGCCCGCCTGGGCAAGCACACCACCGGGGTGGGCTGCATCTATGTGAACAAGCTGGCGGACATCGATGAGGCCGTGCTGCGGGAGATGATCAGGCAGGCGGTAGCCACCATGGAGGAACTGTATCCGGAATAATCACTCCAAAATGGTCAGATACTGGGCCAGCCGCTCTTTCAGGTAGCGTCCAATCATGGTGACCATCTGTTCAGGGTCCCCATGATTGAAATAGTTGTCAAAGCAGTCATAATAGGCCCGCCTGTCGGTGAACTTGATGTCGATGGGGGGATAGCCTGCCTGCATCAGCATCAGGTTCAGCACCAGGCGTCCGGTGCGCCCGTTTCCGTCAATGAAGGGGTGAATGCCCTCAAAATCCAGGTGAAACCGTGCTGCAGCCTCGATGATGTGCCGCCTATTGTGTTGCAGGTCTGCAATCAAACGTTCCATCTGCACGGGAACCAGGTAGGGCTGGGGCGGCTGGTGTTGCGCCCCGGATATCCTGACAGGTATCCTCCGATACCTGCCTTTGTCCTCCGGCCTGTCCATGAGCACCAGGGCGTGGATGGACAGAATCATTCGTTCCGATACCGGCACCCCCTCCTTCACCAGGGACTGCACATACAAAAAGGCATCCCGGTGGCCCACGGCTTCCAGGTGCTCTTTTAAGGGCTTTTGATCCACCGTCACCCCTTCCAGGGCCAGGGCGGTCTCCTGCAGGGTCATAGTGCTGCCCTCAATGGCGTTGGAGTTGTAGGTGTAGGCCACTAGAAACTCTTCCTGCAGGCGGTACAGTTCCCCCTGGGTCAGGGGACGGCGCCGGTCCAGCTCCGCCTTCATTTCATCAACTTGAACAAACAGCCGGGCGTATTGTTCCGGAATCTGTTTGCCCCGGTTCCGGCGCTCATCCAGGGGCTTTAAGGCATCCTCCGGAATCAGGTAGGCCCTGCCTTCCCTGATGACGCCTGGTATTCTGCCCTCTGCGCACAGCGCGCGGACCCGGCGGTCCGAAATACCCCAGCGCTGGGCGGCCTCCTGTACGCTGATGTACGCCACGCCTTCACCCCCTTTCATGAGTACAGTATACCACCTATCGGAACAATAGCAACTAAAAATCAGCATTTCGACATCCTATTGTTCCGATAAGCATCCCTGTCACCGGATGAAGCCAGGCCCTGTCTGTGCCGGCTGATGTTTTTTGTCTGTTCTGGTGCGCTCAAACCCGGGCAAATCCTTGCCCCATGCTCTATGATAAACCCTGCGGGACATCCCGCATGTTTTGATTGAAAGCAGGTGACACCATGACCCGGGACGACATCAAACGCATCATCCAGGAGGAGAACATCCGCTTCATCCGGCTGCAGTTTACCGACATCTTCGGCCAGTTGAAGAACATCGCCATCAATGCCTCCCAGATTGACCGCGCCCTGAAAAACCAGGTGACGGTGGACGGCAGCTCCATCGAGGGCTTTTTGCGCCTGGAGGAGTCGGACATGATGCTGCACCCGGACCTGTCCACCTTCACCCGCCTGCCCTGGCACGGCCACAGCGAGCACGAGGCCCGGATGATCTGCGACGTCCATACCCCGGACGGTCAGCCCTTTAAGGGGGACCCCCGCTATATTTTGAAGCAGGTGGTGGCGGAAGCCGACCAGCTGGGCTATACCTTCAACGTGGGGCCAGAGTGCGAGTTCTTTTTGTTCCACACCGATGACAACGGCCACCCCACCACCCATACCAACGACGAGGCCGGCTATTTTGACCTGGGCCCCATCGACCGGGGTGAGATTGCGAGAAGGGACATCTGCCTGGCCCTGGAGGACATGGGCTTTGAGATCGAGGCCTCCCACCACGAATCCGCCCCCGGCCAGCACGAGATTGATTTCAAGTACGCCTCGGCCCTCAAGACCGCCGACAACATCATGACCTTCAAGCTGGCGGTGAAAACCATCGCCCAGAAGCACCGCCTCCATGCCACCTTCATGCCCAAGCCCATCTACGGAATCAACGGCTCCGGCATGCACACCAACATGTCCCTGTTCAAAAACGGCAGCAACCTCTTCCACGACCCACAGGGGGAAAAGGAGCTGTCAAAGGAGGCCTACAGCTTCATCGCCGGGCTCTTAAACCACATCTCCGGCATGACGGCGGTGTTAAACCCCCTGGTCAATTCCTACAAGCGCCTGGTGCCCGGCTACGAGGCCCCCTGCTACAAGTCCTGGTCCGCCCGGAACCGCTCGGTCTTAATCCGCATCCCCTCTGCCCGGGGCCGGGGAACCAGGCTGGAACTGCGCAGCCCGGACCCCTCCTGCAACCCCTACCTGGCCCTGGCCCTGCTATTGAAGGCCGGCCTGGAGGGCATCAAACAGGATTTGACGCCGCCGCCGGAGATTGCGGAGAACATCTACACCATGACGGACAGGCAGCGGGCCACCCGGGGCATCGACCCCCTCCCCGCCACCCTCCAGGAGGCCATCCTGCAGATGCAGCAGGACGAGCTGGTGAAAGCCACCCTGGGCCCCCACATCATGGGCCATTACACCCGGGGCAAACTGAAGGAGTGGGAGGACTACCGGGTGCAGATTTCCAAGTGGGAGCTGGACAACTATTTGGTGTTGTACTGAATTAATCACATCATCATAAATGATGAAGGGGCCGGCAAATGCCGGCCCCTTAAACTGTGGACAAACTAAATCAAAAGGGGAGTTTCAGAGGGCACAGCCCTCTGAGTGAAATCGTGTCGCCCGGCTCTGCCGGGCGGGCGGGGCGGTTTGCGTAGCAAACCATTCCGCGCATTTTCCATGACCGGGAGCGCAGCGACCAATGGAAAATGCCCGTTCTTCTAAAACGACAAAGTGTCCGCAGACACTTTGTCGAGACCCTGCGGGTCAAACAGCCCCGGGTTCATGTGCAGACAGCCCGCAGTATAGGCATACAGATCCCGGGCTTTCATCACCTGGGTGTCCGCATGGCCCAGTGGCAGCACCTTCATCAGGCCCGCCTGTTTCAGCCCCGCCTCAATCTTCCAGTAGTTCACCGAGGGCATGGCCGCATGCTGGGCGGAATGGATGGTCTCCCGGCTGCCGTCCGGCTTCACCAGGGTGAAGGCCAAGGGGGGGCCGATGCGGCCGGGGATCTCACACCATTCTTCCACCCCGTGCAGGAAGGTGCAGGTGGTGAGGCCGCAGCCCGCCATGAGAATCCAGGCGTCCCGGTCTACCAGCTTGTGCCAGGTGGACAGGGGGCCGCAGGGGGTGCCGCTTGCCAGGTCGTCCGCGGTGAAGCTGGCGGCGTCCTTTCCAAAGGCGGCCATGGAGTGGGTGGGGTTGTGGCTGCGGATGACCCCGGGGCGCTTCCTGAACAATTCCGGCAGAATGCCCACGATGGACGGGGTGTTTGCCACATCATACACCCGGGGATTGGCCGTGGCGGTCTCCCAGCTTAAGGTGGGGAAGCACAGCAGCCCCTCACTGAAATAATCCATCAGGCTGTCCAGCAGGGCCTCCGCCCCGCCTTCCACCGGGCCGATCTGCTTCATGGCGCTGTGGATCAACACGGTATCCGTCCGCTTGATGCCCATGGCCTGCAATTGCTCGATGACAAACTCCTGGCGCAGCATTATGCCCCCTGCCCTTCAGACAGGCGCCCCGTCTCCCGGTTGATGTCCCGCAGCCATTTGGCCACGCTGGCGCTGGCGGCGCCGGGCTTCATCCGCCAAAGCCAGTTGCCCCCCACGGTGCCGGGCAGGTTCATCCGTGCCTGTTCACCCAGGCGCAGCACGTCCTGCATGGGCACCATGGCGGTGTTGGCAGCGCTTTTGAAGGTGGCGGTGATGAAGGCGTCGGAAAACTCCTGCTCATGGGTGATGGAGAGGGCGAAGATGGTGTTGTTCTTCTCGTGATGGGGGGCATGCTGCCACCAGCCCAGGAGGGTGTTGTTGTCGTGGGTGCCGGTGTAGACCACGGCATTGGGCTCGTGGTACTTGGGCAGGTGCTCGTTGTAGGGGTCGCCGGAAAAGGCGAAGGTCATCACCTTCATGCCGGGGTAGCCGGTGTTGTCCATCAGCTTGCGCACCCTGGGGCTGACGGCCCCCAGGTCCTCCGCCACGATGTTCATCTGGGGCAGTTCCCGCTTCACCGCGTCAAAGAAGGCCTTGCCGGGGCCGGGCACCCACACGCCGTTGCGGGCGGTGTCCTCGTGAGCCGGCACGGCGTAGTAATTGGCAAAGCCGATGAAATGGTCCACCCGGGTGATGTCAAAGAAAGCGGCCATGGCCTTCAAGCGGCCCAGCCACCAGCGGTAGCCGGTGCGCTTCAGGTAGGCCCAGTCATACAGGGGGTTGCCCCAGCGCTGGCCGTCGGCAGAGAAATAGTCCGGCGGCACCCCGGCAATCCGGGTGGGGCGCCTGTTTTTGTCCAACTGGAACACATAGGGGTTGGCCCAGGCATCGGCGGAGTCCTCCGCCACATAGATGGGCATGTCCCCGAAGATGCGGATGCCCTTTTTGTTGGCATAGGTCTTCAGGGCAAACCACTGCTCAAAGAAGAGGTACTGGATAAAGACCTGCAGGTCCACCTGCTCCTTCAGCGATTCCTGATAGGCCCGCAGGGCGGCCGCCCGGCGCATCCGGATGGCCTCGTCCGGCCAGTCCTGCCAGGAGATGCCGCCAAATTGTTCCTTGATGGCCATGAACAGGGCAAAATCCTCAATCCATTCGCTGTGCCGCGCCCGGAAGGCATCCACTTTGCGCTTCAGCTTGGTATAGGACTGCTGATAAGCCAGGGCCAGCATCCGCTTTTTGTAGTCCATCACAGGGGGGAAGTCCACCTGGTCCAGGCGTTCAGGCTGGGGCGGCGCCTCCTCACTGGTGAGGATGCCCTGCTTTTTCAGGGTGGCCAGGTCGATTAAGAGGGGGTTGCCGGCATAGGTGGAGAAGCACTGGTAGGGGGATTCGGCGTAGCCCGTGGGGGAGATGGGCAGCACCTGCCAGATGCCCATGCCCGCCTTCGCCAGGAAGTTGACAAACTGCCGGGCCTCCTGCCCCAGGGTGCCGATGCCCTCCGGCCCCGGCAGGGAGGTGATGTGCAAGAGGATGCCGCTTTGACGCATGGATCTTCCTTTCAGCAGCCCCCGGGGAGGGGGCCGCGCAAGATGATGACAACTGTTGAATTGGGGCCAGTATAGCACGCTTTGGGCTTTGTCACAACGGGCGGGGGTCCCTTGTGCATCCTGAAAGTTTTTTGCTTGACAGCCCCGGGCCGCCCCTGTATAAATATGAATAGAGACACAGGAAGAACAGGGCTTGCGGCTGGGCATCATCCGGGGACAGGGCCCGGGACGCCGCATTCCCGGGTATACTGGATAAAGGATTGAGTCGGGCATAGTTGGCAACAAACTGTTTTACCTCTGCCATGCCCCGCATCATCACCAAGGAGCCCAAAACCCACCGGGAAACCCCGGCTTGCGCCGGAATCTATAACACATTGTAGGAGGAAACCACACATGAGGAAACTGCTCACCATCCTGTTGGCCCTGGCACTGGTCCTGGGCATGACAGGCGCCCTGGCCCAGGAGCCCGTCCAGCTGCTCATCTGGGAGGCTGAGGGCCCCGAACTGGACTTCATCAAGGAAGCCGCAGCCAAGTTCACGGAGCTCAACCCCCACATCACCTTTGAATTCGCCGGCGTCTCCCACACCGATGCGGTGCAGAAGCTGGAGCTGGACGGCCCCACCGGCCTGGGCGCGGACGTTTTTGCGGCCCCCCATGACAAGCTGGGCCAGATCGTGGTCGGCCAGCTGGCCCTGCCGCTGAACGACGGCGCTGCCGGCACCCTGAAGGAAGCCTTCATGCCTGCCGCCCAGGCTGCTGTCACCTATGACGGCGTGCCCTACGGCTACCCCACCGCCATTGAGACCTATGCGCTGTTCTACAACAAGGACCTGATCCCGGAAGCCCCCAAGACCTGGGAAGAGATCGTTGAGTTCGCCAAGACCTTCAACGATGTGGCCAACAACAAGTTTGCCATGGTGTGGGAAGTGTCCGCCCCCTACTATAACTACATCTTCATGAGCGCCTACGGCGCGGACCTGTTCGGCCCCGAGGGCACCGACCAGGAGCGGCACGACATCAACTCCGAAGCCGCCGTCAAGGGCTTAAGCTACTTCCAGAGCCTCAGGGAGGCCATGCTGCCCGTCAAGGCGGAGGACCTGTCAGGCTCCTTCTGCAACGGCGCCTTCACCGAGACCAAGACGGCTGCCATGTTCATCACCGGCCCCTGGAGCATTGACGGCGTGGTCAAGGCCGGCGTCAACCTGGGCATCGCCCCCATCCCCATGCTGCCCGGCACCGAGCATCCCCCGGCCTCCTTCTCCGGCGTGCGGGCCATGTTTGTCTCCGCCTTCTCCGAGCATCCTGAAGAGGCCAAGGCCTTTGCCGAGTTCCTCCTCACCCAGGAGATGCAGCAGCTGCGCTCCGACGTCACCAGCACCATCAGCCCCAACACCGGCGTCACCAGCGAGAACCCCTTCTTCGCCGGCATCATGGAGCAGGCCAATTATGCCAAGCCCATGCCCTCCATCCCCGCCATGGACGGCTACTGGCAAAGCATGGGCCCCGCCTTCAACAACATCTGGAATGGAAGCGATGTCAAAACGGAACTTGATTCTGCCGCTCAGTTTGTAGAAAGCATCGGAAAATAATCCCCTCTTGCCAAGGGCTGCCCGGACGGGCAGCCCTTTCCCTTATCTGTAAAAACATCTGACCAAAGGGAGGTAGCCCATGGCGAAGAACAAACACCGCCTGCCGCCACTGAAAGACCCGGGCCCCGTCTGGGCCTCGGTGGGCTTTATGGGCCTGGGTCAATTGCTGTACCAGAAGCAGTACATCAAGGGCGCTTTCTTCGCGCTGATGGAGCTGCTGGTGCTCATCAACACCCACCACTTCATCCGGGGCATCACGGGCCTGATCACCCTGGGGGACCCGCGGCCTGACCTGCCCCTCAGGGAGCGCCCCCACTCCATCTTCATGATGGTGGAGGGCATCATCTTTTTGATCCTGCTGGTGATGTTCATCGTCCTGTACATCACCAACGTGCGGGATGCGGCCAAAACCCAGCGGGAGTACGAGCGCACCGGCCAGTACCCGGGCACCCGGACCTTCGTGTCCTCCCTGGCGGACACCTCTTTTGCGGTGGTGGGCCTGTCCCCGGCCATGCTGATGATCCTCTTTTTCGTGGTCCTGCCCCTGGTGTTCTCCGCCATGCTGGCCTTCACCAATTACTCCTCCCCCAACAACATCCCCCCGGCCAACACGGTGGACTGGGTGGGCCTGCAGAACTTTGAAACCCTGGCGGGCCGCTCCCTGTGGGCGGGGGCCTTCGGGCGCACCGCCCTGTGGACGGTCACCTGGGCCACCCTAGCCACGGTGACCTGCTACGTGGGGGGCCTGCTCATCGCCCTGGCGCTGATCAACAAGAACATCCGCTTCCCCAGCTTTTTCCGGGTGGTCTACATCCTGCCCTATGCGGTGCCGGCCATGCTGTCCCTGATGGTGTGGCGCAACCTGCTCAACGGCCAGTTCGGCCCCATCAACCGCATGCTGATTGAATGGGGCTGGATCTCCCAGCCCATCCACTGGCTGAGCGATTTCACCCTGGCCCGGATGAGCATGGTCACGGTGAACCTCTGGCTGGGCTTCCCCTATTTCATGATGCTCATCACCGGGGTGATGACCTCGGTGCCCAAGGACCTGTACGAGGCCAGCGAGATTGATGGCGCCAACAAGCGGGTGCAGTTTTTCAAAATCACCCTGCCTCTGGTGCTCTACCAGACCATCCCGCTGTTCATCATGAGCTTCTCCTTCAACCTCAACAACTTCGGTGCGGTGTATTTCCTAACCGGCGGCGGCCCCACGGACCTGGCCACCACCCAGTCCGGCGCCGGGGCCACGGACATCCTGATGAGCTGGATGTACAAGCTGACCCTGGACCTGCGCCAGTACAACATGGCGGCCGTGCTGTCCATCCTGGTCTTCCTGGTGATCGCGCCCTTTGCCATCTATAATTTCTCCCGCACCAAGGCCTTCAAGGAGGGTGAGCTGTGAGCACGATGACATATCGCAAGAAAAAACAGCCCATGACCCTGGGCAGGATGATGACCTACCTGATTTTGTACGCCATCCTGTTCCTGGTGGTGATCCTGGTGCTGTACCCCCTCCTGTTTACGGCGTCCTCCGCCTTCTCCCTGGGGGATTCCCTGGCAGGGCTGACGGTCTACCCCTTTCAGCAGCCCCTGGGCCTGCGGCAGTTTGAGCGGCTCTTCAACGACACCAACTACGTCCAGTGGTTTTTGAACACCCTGAAGATCGCCGCCATCAACTCCGTCCTGTCTGTGGCAGTCACCACCATCACGGCCTACATCTTCTCCCGCTTCAAGTTTTCCGCCAAGAAGCCTCTGATGATGAGCCTGCTGATCCTGCAGATGTTTCCCTCTTTTGCCGGCATGATCGCGCTGTACATCCTGGTGTGGCGCATGGGCCTGCTGGACAACCACCTGGGCCTCATCCTCATCTACGCCGCCGGCAACATCCCTTACAACACCTGGCTCATCAAGGGCTATCTGGACACCATCCCCCGCAGCCTGGACGAGGCTGCCCGGGTGGACGGCGCGGGCTATTTCACCAGCTTCTGGCGCATCATCCTGCCCATCGCCCGGCCCATGGTCACCTTCCTGGCGGTCACCAGCTTCACCGGCCCCTGGATGGACTTCATCCTGCCCCGGCTGCTCATCAAGTCAGACCCCAAGAAGACCCTGGCAGTGGGCCTATTTGAACTGATCAACGGCCGGGAAAACAACAACTTCACCATGTTTGCGGCCGGCGCCGTCCTGGTGGCGGTGCCCTTTGTCATCATCTTTGCCATCAACCAGAAGTATCTAACCCAGGTGCTGGCCTCCGGCGCCGTGAAGGAATAAGCATGACCAATGTGTTCAAACGCCTGGCAGGCTTCCTTTTGGCCTGCCTTTTCCTCTTCCAGTCCGCGCCTGCCCTGGCCCTGGAAGGAATACAGGAGGGCGAGGTCATCTACCAGGTCTTCGTCCGGGCCTTTTCCGACAGCGACGGTGACGGTATCGGGGACTTCCGCGGCCTGGAAGACAAGCTGGATTACCTGGCGGACCTGGGCATCGGCGCCCTGTGGCTGATGCCCGTCCATCCCTCCCCCTCCTACCATGGCTATGACGTGACGGACTACCGCGGGGTGAACCCGGACTACGGCAGCATGGCGGATTTCACTGCCCTGCTTTCAGCCGCCCACGCCCGGGGCATCAGGGTGCTTTTGGATGTGCCCTTCAACCACACCTCCTCCCGGCACCCCTGGTTTGTAAGCAGCATGGAGGAAAACAGTCCCCACCGCAGCTGGTACCACTGGGCACAGGAAGGCCAGGAGGGCTTCTTCCCGGAATTGAAGGTTTGGGGGCAGCAGCCCTGGAAAAAGCGCGGGGACGCCTATTACTACGCCATCTTCTGGGAGGGCATGCCGGATCTGAACTTCAACAGCCAGGAGGTCAGAAATGAGGTGCAGGACATCGCCCGCTTCTGGCTGGCGCTGGGGGTGGACGGCTTCCGCCTGGACGCCACCAGCCACATCTTTGGCGAAGGGGAATTGCAGCGCCTGCAGGACATTAAGGCCTCTGCTGATTTCTGGGTGGATTTTTCAGCCGAAGTCAAGGCCTATTATCCCAAGGCCCACCTCATGGGGGAGGCCTGGGAGCCGCTGTCCAAGCGGGCGGAAATCATCCGCGGCCTGGACAGCCTGGTGAATTTCGACCTGGGGGACCGCCTGCTGCCGATGCTGAAAACCGGCGGCTCCGGCGCCGCCCTGGTGTCCCTGCTGGACCAGGGCTATGCCGCCTACCGGGCGAACAACCCGCAGTATGTGGATGCCCCCTTCCTGTCCAACCACGACCAGAACCGGGTGGCCAGCGTCCTGGCCATGCGGCAGGACAAGCTGGCCCTGGCTGCCCGCATCCTCCTCACCCTCCCCGGCACCCCCATCCTCTACTACGGGGAGGAGATCGGCATGGGGGGCGCCAAGCCCGATGAGGAGCTGCGCACCCCCATGCTCTGGGGGGCGGGGGACCCGGCCGCCACTTCCTGGCATCCCTCCCGCTACAACAACCGCACCGTGCCGGTGGCTGAGCAAATCCAGGACCCGACTTCCCTTCTAAACGCCTACCGGCAGATGATCCACCTGCGCAGGGAGCAGCCGGCCCTGCAAAGGGGCAGCTTCGTGCCCTATCCCAACGAAAACACCGTCCCCCTGGCCTTCTGGCGGCAGCTGGGGGATGTGAAGCTGCTGGTGCTTCACAACCCCTCCCCCAATGCGCAGGTCATCCAGGTGCCCGAGGACCTGGTTCCCTGCTTTGGCACCCCTGGCACACAGCGCAGCGGCGGGCAGGCCACCCTGCCCGCCTTTTCCACCCTAATCCTAAGCAACGAGGAGAAATACAAGCCGTGAACCTGTCCGCCCTGCACCACCTGCCCCTGATGGAATACCGGGAAGCCCTGCCCGATGGCCGGGTGCGCATCCGCCTGCGCACAGCCAGGGAGGACCTGGATAAAGCCACCCTCCTGCACGTGTGCATCTACAAGGATGCGCGCTTCCGCTACCGCTTCAACAAAACCCCCATGACGAAGGTGGCCTCTGGCGCCCTGCACGACTGGTACCAGGCGGATTTCACCCCGGATGACCCCCGCCAGTGCTACCTGTTTGAATTACAAAAAAACGGGCAGACCTGCTACCTGGACCAGGAGGGCATCAAGGAGCCCGAAGCCTTTGGGGAGCCCCCCTTTGGCATCAACCCCTTCGCCTTTGCATATGTCTACCCGCCCCGGCCCCTGCCTGCCTGGGCCCTGGGCAAGGTGGGCTACCAGATTTTCCCGGACCGCTTCCGGCGCCAAGGGCCCCCGGGGCCCGGCATCCAGCCCTGGGATGGGGGAGAGGTCAAAAACCATCGCTATTTCGGCGGCAACCTGCAGGGCATCCGGGAGGCCATCCCCTACCTGAAGGAGCTGGGGGTCAGCCTGGTTTACCTGACCCCCATTTTCAAGGCCCACACCGCCCACCGCTACGACACCGCGGACTACTACCAGATCGACCCCATGCTGGGCACCCTTCAGGACCTGAAGGACCTGGTCACAGCCCTGCACCAGAACAATATGCGGCTGATTTTGGACGGGGTGTTCAACCATTCCGGCACCCGCTTTGCCCCCTTTGTGGATGCCCGGGAGAAGGGCCCGGCCAGCCCGTATTACGACTGGTTCTTTTTTGACGACAGCACAACCGGCTACCAGACCTTCGCCTTCACCGCCATGATGCCCAAAATCAACCTGGACCATGAGGCGGCCGCCCGCTATTTCCTGGAGGTGGGCCGCTACTGGCTCCGGGAAACCGGCATGGATGGCTGGCGCCTGGACGTCTCCCCCGAGGTGAGCCCGGATTTCTGGCGGCGCTTCCGCAGGGAAATCCACCGGGAAAACCCCGAAGCCCTGCTGATTGCCGAGTGCTGGGATGACAGCCGGGAGTGGGTGAACAGCCGGGACATGTTTGACGGCACCATGAACTACCTCCTCTCCCGGGCCATCTGGCGCTTCTTTGCCCTTTCTGAAACCAGCCTTGCTGCCTTTGACAGCGCGGTGCACCACGCCCTCTCCCTCTACCCCACGGCCCTGCTTCCCGCCCAGTGGTCCTTCCTGTCCAGCCACGACACCCCCCGCCTCTTAACCAGGGCCGACGGGGACATTCACCGTCAGCGCCTGGCGGTGTTCTTCCAGTTCACCTGCCCGGGCCTGCCCGTCATCTACTACGGGGACGAGCTGGGCATGGCGGGAGAGGGGGACCCGGACTGCCGGCGCCCCATGGCCTGGGATCAGGTTGGAGACAACAGCACCCTGGCTTTCTACCGGCAGCTGGCGGGCCTCAGGAACCGGCTGCCTGCCCTGCAGACCGGCGCTTTTACCACCCTGGAAGCCGGGGAGGACGGCCTGTACGCCTACCTGCGGGGGGAGGGGGAAGAGGCAGTGCTTTGCGTCCTGTACACCGGGCCATATGCCGGGGCACGGCCCCTGCGCCTGCCCGGGGACTGGGCGGCGGCAGACAGCCTTCATGATGCCTGGACCGGGCAGCGCTGCCCGGTGGCGGATGGCAGCATCAGCCTCCCGGCGGCCCCCGGCGCCTGCTTCCTCTTCACCCAGGTGGATCCGGACAACCCATAAAAACAGGTTTTATACCCAGGGGGCTGATTGACAAACAGCCCCTTTTTGTCTACCATAAAACCTGACGAAAACGATTACACATGTCCATATGGCCAGGCAGACAAGGAGGATTGACATGAAATATTTGCTGGGCATCGACCTGGGCACCTCGGGCACCCGGAGTGTGCTCTTTGACCAAAACGGCGGGGTGGTCCTGGCCAAGACGGCCGAATACCCCCTGTACCAGCCCCGCAACGGCTGGGCGGAGCAAAACCCCGTGGACTGGTGGGAGGCCGCCATCGCCACCATCTCCCATGTTGTGCGGGAAAGCGGGGTGGACCCCCGGCAGATCGCCGCCCTGGGCATCTCCGGCCAGATGCACGGCCTGGTGATGCTGGACGAGAAGGGGGAGGTGCTGCGCCCCTGCATCATCTGGGCGGACCAGCGCACCGGCGAGGAATGCGAGGACATCACCCGTGCGGTGGGGGCCCAGCGCCTCATTGAGATCACCGCCAACCCGGCCCTCACCGGCTTCACCGCCTCCAAGATTATGTGGGTGAAAAAGCATGAGCCGGAGGTCTACGCCCGCTGCCGCCACATCCTCCTGCCCAAGGACTACCTGCGCTACAAATTGACCGGGGACTTCGCCACCGAGGTGTCCGACGCCTCCGGCATGCAGCTGCTGGATGTGCCCAAGCGCCAGTGGAGCCAGGAGGTGCTGGACAAGCTGGGGATCCCCCGGGAGCTGCTGGCCACGGTCTACGAATCCCCGGAGGTCACCGGCCATGTCAATGCCGAGGCCGCCCGGCTCACCGGCCTGTCCCAGACCACCCTGGTGGTGGGGGGCGCGGGGGACAACGCCGCCGCCGCCGTGGGCACCGGCACCGTCACCGACGGCCGTGCCTTCACCACCATCGGCACCTCCGGCGTGGTCTATGCCCACACCGACAGCCTGGCCATCGACCCCCATGGCCGGGTGCACACCTTCTGCTGCGCCGTGCCCGGGGCCTGGCATGTGATGGGGGTCATGCAGGCGGCAGGCCTGTCCAAGCGCTGGATTCGGGACACCTGCTGCGAAAAGGAAGTGGCCCTGGCCGAGCGCATGGACGAGGACCCCTACGTGCTGCTGGACAAGCTGGCAGAGGCCAGCCCCCCCGGGGCCAACCGCCTGCTGTTTCTGCCCTACCTCATGGGGGAGCGCACCCCCCACCTGGACCCCCATGCACGGGGCGGCTTCCTGGGGCTCTCCGCCATGCACACCAAGGGGGACCTCATCCGCGCCGTCATGGAAGGGGTCAGCTTCGGCCTCAAGGACGGCCTCCAGATCCTGGCCGGCATGGGGGTGCAGCCGGACAGCATGCTCTTAACCGGCGGCGGCGCCAAGTCCCCCTTCTGGCGGCAGCTGCTGGCCGACATCTTTGACTGCCAGGTGCAGACCATCAAAAGCGCCGAGGGCCCGGCCCTGGGGGTGGCCCTGCTGGCCGGGGTGGGCGCCGGCGTCTACGACAGCGTCCCGGCCGCCTGCGAGCGCCTCATCACCCCGGAACTGGTCCTGGAGCCGGATGCGGACCGGGCCTTAGTCTATGCCAGCTACCACCGCCTCTATCAGCGCGCCTACCCCGCCCTCAAGGAGCTCTTCTTGAAACTGGCCGGCTTGTAAGGCCGCCCGCTCCCTTTGTCTGTTTTCAACACAGCAACCGGAAATACCCGGGAAAACCAGCCCCGGTGTTTGCATCCAGTACCTGATGTGATATACTTTATCCGACAGATTGAACGCATAAGGAGGAACCCATGTCTTTGTTTGAAAACCTGCCCAAGATCACCTACGAAGGGCCCAAATCCAGGAATCCCCTGGCGTTTAAGTATTACGACGCCCAGCGGGTCATCCTGGGCAAGCCCATGAAGGACCACCTCAAGTTCGCCATGGCCTGGTGGCACAACCTCTCCGCCACCGGGCAGGACATGTTCGGCCCCGGCACCGCGGACAAGACCTTCGGCACCGAAGCCGGCACCATGGACCACGCCCGGGCCAAGGTGGACGCCGGCTTTGAGTTCATGCAGAAGCTTGGCATCGAGTATTTCTGCTTCCACGACGCAGACCTGGTCCCCGAAGGCAAGGACCTGGCCGAGACCAACGCCCGCCTGGACGACATCACCGACTACATCAAGGCCAAGATGGCCGGCACCAACATCAAATGCCTCTGGGGCACCGCCAACCTCTTCTCCAACCCCCGCTACATGAACGGCGCCGGCAGCAGCAACTCCATCGATGTCTACTGCCACGCCGCCGCCACCCTCAAAAAGGCCATCGAATGCACCGTCAAACTGGGCGGCCAGGGCTATGTCTTCTGGGGCGGCCGGGAGGGCTATGAAACCCTGCTGAACACCGACATGAAGTTTGAGCAGGAGAACATCGCCGCCCTCATGCACATGGCGGTGGACTATGCCCGCTCCATCGGCTTCAAAGGGGATTTCTACATCGAGCCCAAGCCCAAGGAGCCCATGAAGCACCAGTACGATTTTGACGCCGCCACCTCCATCGCCTTCCTGCGCCAGTACGGCCTGGACCGCGATTTCAAGCTCAACATCGAAGCCAACCACGCCACCCTGGCCGGCCACACCTTCGAGCACGACCTGCGGGTGGCCGCCATCAACGGCATGCTGGGCTCCGTGGACGCCAATCAGGGGGACGACATGCTGGGCTGGGACACCGACCAGTTCCCCTCCAATGTCTACAACACCACCCTGGCCATGCTGGAGATCCTAAGGGCCGGGGGCCTTTCCGGCGGCCTCAATTTCGATGCCAAGAACCGCCGCCCCAGCTACACCCACGAGGACATGTTCGAGGGCTTCATCCTGGGGATGGACAGCTTCGCCCTGGGCCTCATCAAGGCCGCAGCCATCATCGAGGACGGCCGCATCGACGCCTTTGTGAAGGAGCGCTACGCCTCCTTTGACAGCGAGCTGGGCCAGAAAATCCGCGCCGGCAAGGCCAGCCTCACTGAGCTGGCGGAGAAGGCCATCAAGAAGGGCCAGGCGCCCCTGCCCGGCTCCGGCCGCCAGGAATACCTGGAGAGCGTCATCAACGAGGTGCTCTTCGGGGGCTGATGCCTGGAGATATGGAAGAGAGACTGCTGGGAGAGCGCTTCCCCAAAAGCGCCCTCCCAGACCCTCCCTGAAAACTTTAATGGGGTATGTTGCAGTCTATGCAAGCATTCCAAAGTTTTTCAGAGGGGGCACGGGGGAGGGCTTTTTTCAAAAAGCCTTCCCCCGTTTCGTAAAACAAAAGGAGATACTATGCCTGAAAACAAACATGCCGGGGACGCCAACCGCATCACCCGGGACTACCTGGACAGCCTGCTCATCGAGATGCGCCACATCGGCGCCGTGGCCCCGGACACAGCCTTCACCCTCTTTGGCCACCGCTTCGACACCCCCGTCGCCACCGCCGCCCTCTCCCACCTGAAGGGCCTGGAGGGCAGCGGCATGGTGCAGATGGCCGCCGCCTGCGCCCGGGTCAATGCCCCCTGCTTTGCCGGCATGGGGGATGAGGAGGAGCTGGGGCAGATGATTGCCACCGGCGCCCGGGTCATCAAAATCATCAAGCCCTACGCCGACCGCAGCATGGTCGCGCGCCGCCTGGAGGCCGCCCGGGACCTGGGCGCCCTGGCGGTGGGTATGGACCTGGACCACACCTTTGACAGCCTGGGCCAGCCGGACGTGGTCCTGGGCCATGAGATGGCCCCCTACTCAGAAGCCAGCCTCCGGGCCCTCATCCACCAGGCCGGCCTGCCCTTTGTCATCAAAGGGGTGCTCAGCGTTACTGACGCCCAGAAGGCCCTGCAGCTGGGGGCCAGCGGCATCGTGGTGTCCCACCACCACGGCATCCTGCCCTTCGCAGCCCCGCCCCTGCTGGTGCTGCCAGAGATTGTGAAAGCCGTGGACGGCCGCATGCAGATTTTTGTAGATTGCGGCCTCAAGGACGGCTACGACGCCTTCAAGGCCCTGGCCCTGGGGGCCGATGCCCCCTGCATCGGCCGTGCCCTCATGCCCGCCCTGGAGCAGGAAGGCGCAGAAGGCGCCGCCAATGTCCTGTCCCGCATCACCGGCCAGCTGAAGGGCGCCATGGCACGCACCGCCTGCGCCACCTTGGGGGACCTGGAGCCCGGGCTTATCCGGAGAGTGTAGGATGGGGACCATATAAACTGGGAGAGCGCTTTTGAAAAAGCGCCCTCCCAGACCCTCCCTGAAAACTTTACTACTGCATGTTTCAGGAGATACACCTATTAAAGTTTTTCAGAGGGGGCACGGGGGAGTGCTTTTTTCAAAAAGCCTTCCCCCGCTTCGTATCATTCGTGCCGCTTCCCAGCCGGTCTTACTTGGCCACCGTCAGCGCCACGGGCAGTTTCTTGTCCAGGCTGTCCCTGAGGGCGCCCAGGATGTTGCCATGGCTGTCGTTGAGGCTCATGGTGGCGCCGGAGGTGACGTCTGCCAGCAGGGCTTTGTCCTCGTCAGACAGGGCGTCGTACTTGGCCTTGTCCTCCTCGTTGTTGCTGCCGTCCTTTAAGGGCCGGCCGTTGCGGGAGGAGAAGATGCGCAGGAAGAGCTCGTCCAGCTCGTCCACGGTCTTGCCGGCGAAGAAGGCCTCGTAGGCGTCCATTTCGTCGGCCCAGGTGGCCAGGTTCATCTTATAGCTGTTGCCCCGGTCCCGCTTGGTCTGCCAGCCGGCGATCTCGGTCTGGAAGCCGTCGTTGTTGGTGATCAGCTTGCCGTCCACCACGCCGTCGTGGTTCTCGTCGTAGTTGTAGCCGCCCTGGCCGGGGAAGCCGCTGAAATGGGGCATGCCGGCGCCGTCGTAGTTGGGGCTGGCCACTTCGATCTGGTCCACAAAGGACTGGACAATCTTGCCGTCCCCGTCAAAGAGGGTGAGGGCGATGACCTGGTTGATGGAGTAGACCTGGGTTTCGGTGTTGTCCTTGCCCGGGCCGATGCGGCCGGAGAAGTCCATCCCCAGGCCCAGGGCTGCGGCGCTGTTTTCAACGGGCCTGCGGTTTTCGTAGGCGGCCTTCAGGGCGGCCAGCAGGTTGCCGTGGCTGTCGTTCAAGCTCATGGTGGCGCCGGTGGTGACCTCGGCCAGCAGGGCCTTGTCCTCGTCAGAAAGGGCGTCGTACTTGGCCTTGTCCTCCTCGTTGGTGCTGCCGTCCTTCAAGGGGCGGCCGTTGCGGTCGGAGAAGACCCGGGCGAAGAGCCCTTCCAGCTCCTCCACAGTCTTACCCACAAAGAAGGATTCATAGGCGTTCATCTGATCTTCCCAGGTGCCCAGGTTCATCTTGTAGCTGTTGCCGCGCTCGCGCTTGGTCTGCCAGGCGGCGATGTCCTTCTGGAAGTCCTCGTCAGAGGTTTCCAGGACGCCGTCGATCTTGCCGTCATGGTCTTCGTCATACAGGTAGGGAAGCTGGCCGGGGAAGCCCGCGAAATGGGGCATGCCGGCGCCGTCGTAGTTGGGGCTGGCCACTTCCAGCTGGTCCAGCTTCGCGTAGAGGATCTTGCCCTCGGCGTCAAAGAGCACGCCGGCGAAGACCTGGTTTATGGAGTAGACCTGCACTTCCTTGTCGTCCTTGCCGGGGCCGATGCGGCCGGAGTTGTGCACCCCCAGGCCCATGGTGACGCCGGCGGCCTCGATGACCACGGGCTGTGCTGAAGCTTCATCAGCCGGTGCGGCTGCGCCGGCGGCTTCCAGGGCGGCCTTCACGGCGGCCATGATGCCTTTGCTGGTCCAGCTGGCGCCGGCCACCACGTCCACCTCAGCGGAGTTGGCTTCCACGATCTTCCCGGGCATGGCCTCAATGGCGGGGTCGGAGATGCCGGCGGACTCGTCGTGGTCGTCAATCACCACAGCGGTGATCTTGCCGTCTTTTAGGGTGACGGTCACCCTGATCTTGGTGTCGGGGTTGTAGCCCTCACCCTCCCCGGTGAAGCTGCCGCTGACATTGGCGGCAGGCGCTTCGGGGGCGGGTTCCTCCGCTGCGGGCTCCGCTGCGGCGCTGGCGGCTTCCAGGGCGGCTGCGACGGCGGCCATGATGCCCTTACTGGTCCAGGTGGCGCCGGCGTGGACATCCACTTCAGCGCTGTTTTTCTCGATGATCAGGGTGGGGATGGCGTCCAGGGCTTCCTTCACCTGGGGGATCTGGTCCACGGATTCGCCGTGCTCCTCCACCTTCAGGGCGACGATCTTGCCGTCCTTCAGGGTGACGGTCACCTTGAGGGGAACGTCCTTGTTAAAGCCTTCCCCTTCGCCGGTGAAGCTGCCGCTGGCCGCAAAAGCGGACAGGGCGCCCAGCATCAGGGCCAGGCAAAGCAGGAGAGACAGGGTCTTTTTGAACATAAAATATCCTCCTTTGATTTGAAGCGTCCTTACCCCCTCAGTATACGGGAAACCGGTGCACAGAATCAAGTGCCCGGCGCGGGATCGCCTTGTATACGATAGCATTCCGGCCAGGAAACAATCTGCGGCCAAACGCACAAATCAGCCGGATTCTCGAAGGTTTTTCTGCGTGCAGGCGGGAAACTGCGCACAAAAAGAGGGGCCGCGCCCCTCAGAATGGATGGTTTTCCGAGAAAATCACCCAGGTTTGACCGCTGTTGCCGGCAGACTTCAATATCAGTAGCTGGAATTGCTGATTTCCACCTTCACCCCGTCACAGCACATCAGGCTGGGCACTAAAAGGGCTCGGGGATTGCGCTGCCCGTAGGTGTCCGACAGGTTGTAGACGGACTGCCCCCGGGACAGCCATTGCAGTTTCGTGCCAAAGATGTCCGCCAACTTTTCGGTGAAGCGCACGTTGTAGGGCACCTGGATGCTGCCATCCTGTTTGAACAGCAGGGCGCCAAAGCGGGAGGTGCCGGTGATGAGTCCCTGGGTGGCGCTGACCACCCCGGTGTAGTGGAGGTAGGGCACGTAGAGAAGGTCCCCCTCCTCCCTGGCCAGGGTTTGCAGGTCCGCCATGTCGGTGTGAGGCCGGTCCCCGGGCAGGAGGGCAAAGCTGGGGCCCAGGTCGTGGCCGGTGGGCTGCTCCCCGAATTCATCGGCGGTGTCCTGGTCATACTGGAAGCCTGTGAGCACCCCGGCATCATACCAGGCCTGCTGCTGCCGGGCGCGGCCATAGCGGTCCGTGGGCAGGGGAAAGGCGCCTTGGTTGTCCGGGCCTTCCGTCACCGTCACCAGGGGGGACAGCACCTGTTTGCCGACGTCCCTGGCCTTGTGGATGCCCCTGCCCTGCTTCATGAACCAGCCGCTCAGGCCAAAGCGGGTGAGGAAGCCCAGGTATTCGGCGATGGCCGCCGGGCCGAAGACCACCCGTTGGGGGCCCAGGGGCAGGCGCACAGCGCTGCAGGTCGTGTATTTGTCCTTCAGGTAGGCCAGCCGGGCGTGCATGGCCTGGGGCTTTAGGTCGCTGAGCACCTCGGCGCTTTGCTCGGCGTTGATTTCCCATTTGTCCTGCTCGGACGCCAGCACCAGGGTGACCTGGGCATCGCTGAAGCGGTGGGACACCGCATGGGGGGTGGCGGTGGACAGGGTGATTTCCTCGGTGCTGCCCACGGAGAAGCTGCCCCCCAGGGTGACGTCCCCATCCTCCAGGCCGCTGACGGACTGCTGGATATAGGCCAGGATGTCCTCATTGCTGAGATAGGCCAGGGCCTCGTCATAGCGGGCGCTGTGGTGGCTGTCCTTTTCAATCACCGGGAAGGTGGGGGTGTAGGAGAGGGGGCTGGCGTGGGCCAGCATGGCCTGGGCCTGGTCCACGGTGGCCTTCAGGGCCTGCGTGTCGGACAAATCCAGGATGCGCTGGCTGGTGGCGCTGCGGGGGCCGTCAAAGGCGGTGACCTCCAGGCTGGTGATGTGCTCCGTGGTGTTTAAGGACACATTGCCGTTGGCCAGGCGCACCAGGTGGCTGTCCTCCCGGTGCAGGGAGAGGTGGGCCTTCACCCCCTGCTGGAGGGCATATTCCCGCAGGGCGAGCAGGGCGGCTTTCAAGTCCGGTCGCGTCATCTCATTCACCTACCTTCACGTTGTCAAAGCGGCAGACCGGGACGCCGTGGCCCAGCTGCATCACCTGGGAGGGCATGCCCTTGCCGCAGTTGGGGACGTACTGCACCTCCCAGGTGCTTGCGTCCCCCACCATACTCAGGCTGTTGTAGAAGGGCAGGGTGTCCCCGGAATAGGCGCAGGAGCGCACCACGCCCTTTTTCTGGCCGTCCTCCACCAGGTAGCCGTAGTGGTTGGCGAAGTGGAACTGCTCCCGGTTGCTGCCGATGGACCAGCTCTTGTCCCCGGAGAGGACGATGCCCTTCTCGGTTTTTGAGATGATGTCCTCAAGGCTGCCGTCCGTCCCCGGGTCCACGGAGATGTTGGTCATCCGCTCCAGGGGCGCCCGGTTGAAGGCGCTGGCCCGGGCAGTGCCGCCGGAGCCGGTGAACTCCTCCCTGCCCAGCTTCTCGTTGGCTTCCATCACCATCTGCCGGGAGGTGATGGCCCCCACCAGGATGCCGTCTTTGATCAGCATGTTGTTTTGCGCCTTCACCCCCTCGTCGTCAAAGCCGAAGGAGCCGGGGCTGTTCTCCAGCAGGGCGTCCGCCCGGACGTTCAGCATCTCGCTGCCGTAGCGCAGGGAGCCGAAGTCGGACAGCCGCACGAAGGAGCCGCCGGCGTAGCTGAGTTCATAGCCCAGGATGCGGTCCAGCTCCAGGGGGTGGCCGATGGTCTCGTGGACCTGGAGGAACATGATGTCCGGCATCAGGATAACGCTGCGCACATCCCTGGGGCAGGGGGGCGCCGACAGGGTCTCGTTCAATTCCCGGACGATGCGCGCCGCCTGGGCGTCAAAATGCTCCGTCTGCATTATCTCCCAGCCCCGGGTCATCCCCAGGCGGGGCGGGCTGTAGTGGCGGCTTTGCATCTGCCGGTCGGTGTCCAGGCCCTGGACCATCAGGTTGGGGAACAGCTCCCGGATCTCTTTTTCAGTCCGGCCGCCTTCGGTGTCGTAGTATTCGATGCGCTTGCTTTCGGACATGATGAAGCCCATGCGCTGAACCACCCCCTGCTGGTTCATCAGGCCGTCCATCCGGGTTAAGAAGCCCACCTGCTCATCCAGGGGCACCTGGGTGGGGTCCATTACGCAGGGGGAGGTGAACTGCCCGGACAGCAGCTCCTTGTCCGACAGGCGCACCGGCCGCGCGGTCCTGGTGGCGGCGCTTTTGGCGTTGGACAGGGCCTGGTCAAAGACGGCGCTGATGCTGTTTAAATCGCTGCTGGCGGCAAAGCCCCAGGCGCCGTCTGCCAGCACCCGCACGCCAAAGCCGCTTTGGCCGCTTTGCTGGAAAGCCATCAGGTTGCCGTTCATCATCACCAGCATGTTGCTGTCGTGGCGGGGGTAGTAGCGGACATCGGCATAGCTGGCGCCCCGCGCCATCAGCCGGTCCAGGTGGGTTTTCCATTGTGTGGGCATGGGCCCTCCTTTTCAGTCATTATACTGGACTCAATCTTTAACGCTTCCATGAGCAGGCCCTTTTTCGCCACCGCTTTGACTCATTCAGTCAGCGTAGGCTGCGACTACACCTCCTTCATTCGTCTTTGCGGGTGACAAAAAATTGCTCTGCCCATGAGTGCGTTAAAGCTTTCGTCCAGTAAAAAAAGAGGCAGGCAGGGCGCCTACCTCTTGGGGAGTGGGTTCATTGATCCGCTGGTTCGTGGGACAGGGCCTCCTCCATCAGCACTTTGGGGATGTCGGCGAGCCGGGTGAAGAAGAAATCCGCGTCCTCCTCCTTGTAGAAGCGCTCCGGGTCAAAGAGGGCGCTTGTGATGCCGGCGTTTTTGCCGGCCATCACGTCGATCAAGCGGTCGCCGATCATCACGCATTCGCTGCGCTCCAGGTGGTGCTGGCCGATGAGCCAGTTGAGGGCGTCCGGGGCCGGCTTGCTGGGGAAGTCCGCTTCGTCGGTGATGAAGTCCCGGAAATACTGCTCCAGGCCATCCCGTCGTAAAGCCGCAAGGGCGGTCTCATTCCGGTGGGTGTAGAGGTAGTTGAAGCCGCCGTTGTCCACGATGGCCTTCAGGGCTTCCTCGCAGCCTTCGTAGGGCTGCATGCTCTCAGGGCCTTCGTCCTCCGCATACAGGAAATAGCGGGAGAGCAGCTCATCCGCCCGGTCCCCTGCAATGGTTTCGCAGGCGCCCCTGAGGGTGGACTTGGCCAGGGCCTTCAGGTCCAGGCCCTCTGCGGTGAGCCCCATGTCGGCCATGCCCTTTTTCACCGCCCGGACAATCCGGTCGTAGGTGTCGTAGAGGGTGCCGTCAAAATCCCAGATAAAGCAGCGAAAATCGTTCATGGCTGTTTATTCGGCCGCCTTCAGTTCGCTGGTGCAGTGGGGGCAGCGGGTGGCATCGTCGGCCACTTCCTGGCGGCAGAAGTCGCACAGGCGGGGGGCAGGGGCGGGGGCGGGCTCTTCCTTCCTGCGCAGGCTGTTGATGGCCTTCACAAAGAGGAAAATGCTCAGGGCGATGATCAGGAAGTCAATCACCGTCTGGATGAACATGCCGTAATTGAGGGTGGCCACACCGGCTTCCTGGGCGGCTTCCACGGTGGCGTAGGTGACGTCGGTCTTCGTGAGGGGCACAAAGAGGTTGTTCACGTTCTGGCCGCCGGTGAGCAGGCCGATGACGGGCATGAGCACGTCATTGACCAGGCTGGAGACAATCTTGCCGAAGGCGCCGCCGATGATGACGCCCACCGCCATGTCCAGCACGTTGCCCCGCATGATGAACTCCTTGAACTCCTTGCCGATTTTCTTCATGGTGGGTTACCTCGCTTTCCTATTCAGAGATGGCTTATACTATCACAGCAAGTGCGGTGTTTTCAAGGGTTCCGGGCCTTTTGTCCATGGTTTTTGCTTGTGTAATGGCAGGCTATCCCGTATAATCATGCCAGACAATAAAATCAAGGAGGACTTTTCATGAAGAAACTGCTGTTGTTTGCACTGGTGGCGGCTTTGCTGCTGTCCCTGACGGGCACCGCCCTGGCCAAGGACTATTCCGGCACCACCATCCGCATCTACTCCAACTCCAACTCCACCGAGCGCACCACCTGGCTGAAGAACACCGCCAAGGCGGCGGGCTTCACCATCTCCATTGACGACACCACCGTGGTCACCGGGGACGTGGGCGCCATCCAGGCCGCCAACGAGAACAAGGACGGGGACATCCTCTTCGGCCTCAACGAAACCCGCTGGAGCCAGGTGGTGGGCGGCACCTACGAAAACCTGAAGCTGGTGGACTGGACGCCCTCCTGGGCCGACGAAGTGGGCGAGTATGCCTACCCCGGCAAGGCCTACGGCCTGGTGATCCAGAACATCCTGATGCTCTACCGCACGGACGAACTGGGCACCAACGGCAAGGAGCTGAAATTCAAGCACTGGGCTGACCTGGTGGACAGCGGCTACACCTGGTACCGCCAGGGCCGGGTGGGGGGCACCACCAACTCCAACATCAACACCTCCCTGCTGTACGCCTTCATCGACCCGGCCTCCCCGGCGGGCGGCGTGAGCATCGACGGCTGGAAGATGCTGTGGAAGTACTGCGAAAACGGCATCTTCACCGGCGACAGCTACGGCTTTGATCCCTTGAACCGGGGCGATGTGCAGGTGGGCACCTTCTATTCCAGCTCCCTCTACGGCAAGATTGATGCCGCGGCGGAGGATTCCAAGAACCCCTTGATCGGCACCATGGAGCCGGAAAACTGGGCCCTGGTGGACATTGAGGACGGCACCTACTACATCGCCGAATACCTGGGCATCCTGGACCGCCCCGGCAGGACGGAGGAGCAGACCGAGGCCGTCACCGCCTTTGCCGAGTGGTTTGGCAGCGCTGAGGTGCAGGCCATGTGGGGCGAGGAGTTTGACTCCTACCCCTGCAACGAAAAGGCGGTTGAAGCCCTCTATCCCGACGGCAAGCCCCCGATTTACACCATCAAGAACTTCGCCCTCACCAAGGTGGAAGGCACGGACATGATCTATGCCGAGTATGTGGCAGCCCATGCCGCGGAATGGACCAACATCATGACCAACCTGGGCTTCTTCTGGGCCGACGCGGCCTCCGCCGTCAAGGAGCCGGACTGGGACAGCCTGGACTGGAGCACCTTGACCCAGAGCAAATAATACGAAACCAACACCTGAAACAACACCGTTTGGCGGGCCGTGTCAACGGCCCGCCAAACGCCATCAAAAAGCAACACCTGCCGTACCTGCACATCCACTTTAAGCATCTTCAGGAAAAGAGGGTCCGGGGCCGACGGCCCCGGGCGGGGGCATGGGGGTGCAACCCCCATCCGTACTCATCCCTCATCCCACCAAGGAGGCCAGCATGATCCGCCTGCAAGACATCACCGTGAAGTTCGGGGATTTCACCGCCCTTGACCAAATCAACGTCCAGGTGAAGGAGGGGGAGTTTTTCACCTTCCTGGGCCCTTCCGGCTGCGGCAAGACCACCACCCTGCGGGTGATCGCGGGCTTTATCCAGCCGGTGAGCGGCCGGGTGTATGTGCGGGGGGAGGACATCACCCCGGTGCCCATTGAGGAGCGCAACATCGGCATCGTGTTCCAAAGCTACGCCCTCTTCCCCACCATGACGGTGCGGGACAACATCGCCTTTGGCCTGAAGATCAAAAAGATGAAGGCCGGGGAGATCAAGGAGAAGGTGGAGGAAATCGCCCGGAAGGTGGATTTGTCGGAAGAGCAGCTGGGCAAGGCGGTGAGCCAGCTCAGCGGCGGCCAGCAGCAGCGGGTGGCCATCGCCCGGGCGCTGGTGACGGAGCCGGCCATCATCTGCATGGACGAGCCGCTGTCCAACCTGGACGCCAAGCTGCGGGTGCAGCTGCGCAATGAATTGAAGCATATGCAGCAGAACTTCGGCATCACCACCATCTACGTCACCCACGACCAGGAGGAGGCCCTCACCCTGTCGGACCGGATTGCCGTGTTCAACAAGGGGATCATTGAGCAGGTGGGCACGCCCAACGAGGTGTACAACCACTCAAAGACCGAGTTTGTGTGCAATTTCATCGGGGACATCAACCCCCTGACCCCCCAGATGGTGGCCTTCATCAACCAGGGGGGCCAGCACCTGGACCCGGGGATGAACCACTATGTGCGCCTGGAGCGGGTGGCCATCAACCCGGAGGAAGAGGGCGGGGAGCCCCTGGTTGCCGGCAGGATAGCAAGCCGGGAATACTACGGCATGTACATCAAATACACCGTGGAAACTGCGCAGCAGACCATCCGGTCCATCGTGCGTAACGACGGCCTGCGCATCTTTGAAACGGGGCAGGAGGTGCAGCTGCTGATCAAACCGGGGGACGTGATGAGCTATGCCCCGGGGGAAGGGGGCACGCCATGAAGACCCAGGCCCGCTGGCTCAAGCCCGAAAACCTCTTCCGCCTCTTTGGCATCGGCCTGTTCATCTACCTGTTCATGGGCTTCATGATTTTGCCCAACTGGAACACGCTGACCCAGATTTTCTCCACCAAAACGGCGGACGGCCGGGCGGACCCCTTTGCGGTCATCCGCTTTTTCTTCGCCGGCAACATGGGCACCTATGTGCTCAACTCCCTGAAACTGGGGGTGGGGCTGATTCTGACGGTGAACGTGGTGGGCATTTCCATCGTGCTGCTGACGGAATATTTTGACATCAAGGGCGCCAAAATCCTCCGGATGGGCTATATGACCACCCTGATTTATTCCGGGGTGGCCCTGGTGACGGGCTATCTGTTCCTGTATGACAACAACGGCATTTTAACCACGGCCCTGCACAATGCCTACCCCCAGGTGGACAAGAACTGGTTCTCGGGCTTCAACGCGGTGATGTTCACCATGACCTTCGCCACCACCAGCAACCACATGCTGTTTTTGCGGAACGCCATCCGGAACATCGACTTCAACACCGTGGAGGCGGCAAGGAACCTGGGGGCAAAACCCATGAAGGTGCTGTGGAAGGTGGTGTTCCCCACCCTGATTCCCACCATCTTTTCCCTGACGGTGATGACCTTCATCACCGGCTTGTGCGCCATGTCGGCCCCCACCCTGCTGGGCTATGACTCCATCAACCCGGAGATCGTGCGCCTGGCGGGCTCCAGCATCGCGGACGAGGCCTTCCCCCAGGCCCGGGCGGCCTTGCTGTCCATCATCCTGGCGCTGTTCACCATCGTGCTGCTGACAGGGCTGTCCGCCTATGAGCGCAAGGGACACTATCTGTCGGTGTCCAAGACCAAGGCCAAGCTGGTGAAGCAGAAGATCCACAACCCCCTGGCCAATGTGCTGGCCCATATCTACGCCTATGTGCTGTTTGTGATCTACATGACCCCGGTGGTGATGATCATCATCTTCTCCTTCCAGACCTATGGCGCCATCCGGATGAAGACCCTGGATGTCTCCAACTGGACGCTGCTGAACTTCTTTGGCCAGGCGGACTACTCTTACCTGACCTCCAGGGGCACCTACCGGGTGCGGGAGGGGGCCATCTCCGGCTTGTTTGCCAATGCGGACACCCTGGGGGGCATCCGGACCAGCTTTATTTTGTCCGCCATCGCGGCGGCCCTGGCCTGTGTGATTGTGGTGGCGGCGGTGAACTACATCTTCAAGCACAAAAAAACCGGGGTGTGGCTGGAGTACGCCCTGCTGTTCCCCTGGCTGCTGCCCACCATCCTGATTTGCTATTCCTACCGCACCTATTTCAACAGCAACGACGTGTTCTATGTGGGCAATGCCAACCTGTACTACATGGAAAACGTGCGGCTTTTGATTATCATCGCCTACACGGTGGTGAAATTGCCCTTCTCCCTGCGGATGATCAAGGCGGCCTATTACGCCATTGACGACGAACTGGAGGACGCGGCCCGGAACCTGGGGGCCAGGGGGCTGACCACCATGATGAAAATCAAGCTGCCCATTATTCTGCCCAGTGTGCTGGCGGTGTTTGCCTTGAACTTCAATTCATTGTTTACAGAGTACGACATGGGGGCCACCTTCGCCTCCTCTTACGGCACCACCTACGCCATGGTGATGCAGTCCATGACCCGGGAGGAGGGGCTGTACGGCTTCAATGTCAACGCCTCGGGCCGCAGGGCGGCCTCCACGGTGTTTGTGATGATTGTGTCCGGCCTGGTGCTGTACCTGGTGTACGGCGTGGGCGCCCGGGATTTGGGGGAGCGGCTGGCATTGAAAGAAAAACGCCGCCTCAGGCGGCAGAAAGTGCTGGGTAAACTGGGCATCAAGAAAAAAACGGACAGGGTGTCCGCCTAAGCCACATTATACCAATTGTCCCGGCAAGCGCAGCTTCCTCCGGTGGGGGAAGCTGCTGTCATAGGCGTCAAAACCCTCGGTGTAGTCGTCAAACACGGGGGACAGCTGGAAGAGGCCGGCTGCATGGTCCAGGGCCCCTTGATACATGGGCAGGGCCATGAAAAAGGGCGCGTCCTGGCTGCCTGCCTCCGGCAGGCGGATGTGAAAGCGGGCAGCCGGGACAAAGCCAAAGCGCTGGTAATAGCCCGGGTCCCCCATCAGGAGGATGGCCCGGGCCCCGTGGTGGCTGGCGATTGCAATGGCAGCCCGCATCAGGGCGCTGCCCACACCCCGGCCAACGAGGGCAGGCAGCACACAAACCGGGCCCAGGGTGAGAAGGGGAATGGCTGCCTGGCTGTCCTGCATGATAGCAGCCGGGGACAGCATCACCTGGCCGACAACAGCCCCGTCATATTCTGCCACCAGGCTGTGCCAGGGCAGAAAATCCGGGGCCTGCCGCAGCCGGTGCATCAGGTAATGCTCGTCACAGCCGGGTTTGTAGCGGTTGAAAAAGGCCTCCCGCACCAATTCCTCGGTTTCCCGATGGTCGTCCGGGACTTCCTGGCGGATGATCAGGCCTTCGACGCTGTGATGCTGGTTGAGTAAGTCCTGCTGATTTATTACAGTTTTCATCAATTCGTACATCCAATCATGTGTTGCTATGGATTATAAACCAACAGCGCCCAACAGAAAAGGCAATCCAAAACACGGACTGCCTTTATCTAACGTTGCGATGTAACAAACCCTGGAACAATTCCGGGGTCCGGGGCCAATGGCCCCGGGCAGGGGGTTTGGGGGATGAAATCCCCAAATCGTTCCTAAGGCTCGTCCCCCGCTGCCCTACCGGTTCTCTCTCCTGAGGGCTTCCTTCACAATCCGGGTGAGCCTGGTCTTGTTGCCGTAGTTGAGGCTGCCCCAGCGGTAGATCTTGATGGAGAGGTAGGCAAAGAAGGCGACGAAGACCAGCATGAGGGCGCCGGCTAAGATGAGCTGGCCCCAGGGCACGGTGATGACCCCGGCCCGCATGGGCATGACCATGATGGCGGAGAAGGGGATGATGCTGGCGACCACGGCCAGGGTGGAGGTAGGGGTCTGGGCGGCGATGGAGGCCATGACATAGCCGAAGATGAAGAGGAACTGTACCAGGCCTGTGGCGCTGCCCAGGTCCTCCATTTTGCTGACGGTGGAGCCCAGGGCGGCGTAGAGGAAGAGGTAGAGGATGAAGCCGAAGAAGGAGAAGAAGAGGAAGGTGAGCAGGTAGCCGGTGGTGAGGGTGCCGGAGACCATCATGGCGATCTCCGGGGGATAGGTGCTTTTGTTCAGCTGGAAGCCGATGACGGCGGCCAGGACCACCAGGCCGAACTGGATGACGGCGGCCACCCCGGCGGCGGCCACCTTGCCCAGGATGAGGGCGGAGGGCCGTGTGGAGGTGATGAGGATCTCCATGGTGCGGCTGTCCTTTTCCCGGGCGATGATGGAGGAGACGGTGGCCCCGTACATGAGGACAATCATGTACACCATCATCATGAGGATGAAGGTGAGGAAATAGGTGGTGCCGGAGTTCTTGCCCAGGATGGTGGTCTGGCCCTGGGCTTCGGTGCCTTCAATGGCGTTGAAGTCCTCCATGGTGAGGCCGTGGCTGGTGATGAGCTGGGCTTTTTTGAGGGTGGTGAGGGCGCTTTGAAAGGCGGTGTCCCGGGTGTCGTACATGCTGCGGTCCTGGTAGATGGCTTCGTAGCCCAGGTCCGGGGTCACCACAAAGCCCACCTCGATGCTGCCGGCCTGCAGGGCGGCCACCAGGTCCTCCCTGCTGTCCATGAGCCGGGGATTGGGGCCGGTGACGGGGGCCAGCAGCGCTTTGATGTCCTCATTGGGGAGGACATAGGCGGCCTTGGCATCCACGCTGTCGGCGGCTACTACTGATTCATCCCCTCTGCCGGTTTCAAACAGGGCGATGATGCGGGGCACGCTGGTGCCCAGGAGGGCCAGGATCATCATGATGACCATGGTCACGATGCCGGCCTTCTTGGTCAACTGGGTTTTGAGCTCGTAATTGAAAACGGTTGAAAAATGCTTCATGCCTGCTCACCTACTTTCCGGATGAAGATGTCTGTGAGGCTGGGTTCGTAGAGGCCGAAGCTGTGGAGCCGGACCTCTTTTTCTGCCAGCCAGGCCATCAGCTGCGCCTGCAGGTCCTGGCCCCGGGTGTCCAGGATCAGGCTGCCGTTGCGGCGGGTGATGTGAAGCTGGGGGAAGGCAGCCTGCAGCTGGTCCTTCAGCGCGTCCAGGTCGCCTTCCGCCAGGCTCAGCTGCAGCTTGTCCTGGCCTTCCTCCCGCTTGATCTGCTTGAGGTCCCCGGTGAGGAGGATGTTCCCCTCGTGGATCAGGGTGACGTCGTCGCAGACCTCCTCCACATAGCTCATCTGGTGGGAGGAGAAGATCACCAGCCGGCCCTCTTTGACAAAGTCGGCGATGGTGTCCTTGAACACCTGGGCGTTGACGGGGTCCAGGCCGGAGAAGGGCTCGTCCAGGATGAGGATC
>ENA-UOUL01001438-UOUL01001438.1-bioreactor-metagenome-genome-assembly--contig:-NODE-1438-length-32879-cov-4.036034_pt1 | contig 32879 bp, 27 predicted proteins | sample MGYA00249838_ERZ747220 | MGnify/ENA primary metagenome ERZ747220 (study PRJEB28778, sample SAMN05720191) | bioreactor metagenome | isolation source: Anaerobic biogas reactor | place: USA:Washington... | reverse complement strand
CGTCGGGCGCCACCACGGGCGGCGCCGTGTCGATGAGATCCAAGTAGCGCCTCATGGCGGCCGCCGCGGTAGGGGTGTCCAGCGTCGGCCGGCCGTCCTCCCCTAGCAGCGAGCCTCCAAGCCAGGCGATCATCTCGCCGGCATGAAAGGCCGCCCCGCCGCGAGGCCAATACCCATAGCGGGGAGTATCCGCCGTAGGGGCGGCGAGGAGCGCCGCATGCTCCACCAAGTCCTGCGCCGTCCACGTCTCGGATGGATACGTGAGGCCCGCGGCATCGAAATTGTTGCGGTTGTAGACCAGCACGCGCGCGTCGGCGTCCAGCGGCAATGCCCAGATGTGCCCCTGAACGCGTAGCGGGTCGAGGAGGGGCCGCGGGTAGGCCTGCGCCAGGCGCACGCCAGACAGGTAGCGATCGACCGGCGCCAGCCGCCTCTCCGAGGCGTGTCGTATCACGTCGGCGCCGGCGACAAAGCAGTCGGCCGGCTCGTCCGGCCCGACCACCTCCACAGCGATACCGCTCCGCTCCAGCGCCAGCCGATCCGCCAGCAGACGGTACGCCCCCTCGTCTTGCCCGCTGCGCACGCCAAAGCGTATCGTCGTCGGTTCGCGCCCCTCCGTCTCCGGCAACGACACAGGCGCCGCGACCGCTCGCGCCGCGTAGGAGGCTCCGGTCTCGCCGCGCGACGTCGCCGAGTCGCCGCGTCCCTCCGTTGGGGCTGCAATCCACGGCCCGCGTTCCATCACCTCGCCCAGCGGCTCGCCCCGCAGCACGCCCAAGAGCGCCGCCTGCACGAGCGTCCACACCTCGGGGTCATAGTAGGCGCCGTGCTCGAGGCAGTACCGAAAGGTGTCCGCGGTGCCCTCGTCCAGCCCCTCCCAGTACGCACCGCTGCGCCGCGCGATGACGCCCCCATAATAGGCGGCTGACGGCTGACGGCTGAGAAACTCGACCCATCGCCACGCCGCTTCGGGATGGAGGGTGCCGGCGCTCACCATGTACCCGTCCACGACGATGGGCGGAGCCGGGCGGGCGCCCTCGGGGAGGGGCGCTACCTCGGCGCCGTACCTCTTGCGATAGCGTCCCGCCTCGAACGAGTGGCCCGTCCACATGGCGGGAGGTCGCTCGCCCAGGAGGAAGGTCTCGGCCGCCTCCTGGGCATCGGGAGCCGAGGCATCGGGCGCGGCCTGGTGCACTCGCACCAGGTCGGCGTACCAGAGGAGGGTGTCGGCCAGCGCCGCGGCTTCGAGACGGAGGGGCGTCTCTGCGCCAGCGGTCGTCGCGCTGTCGGACAGTGCGGCAATGGTGTAGCCCGGCCAGCGGTCGACGAATCCGTAGCGCACCGTCGCGTCGCCTTGCCGCTCGGTGGTCGCAACCGCCGCCCGGAGGAGGTCATCGCGCGTCCATCCCGGGCGCGGAGGGGACAGGCCCGCGCGCGCAAAAGCCTCGGGGTCGTAGAAGAGCACATAGGCGTGTGCTTGATGGGGCAGACCATAGAGACGGCCGCCCCGGGCAAACGGCGCGACGGGCCCGGTGAACAGCTCATCGCCCGGGTAGAGGCCCTCTGCCTGAGCGTACGGCGTGAGGTCCAGCAGCACGCCATCGAGGCTGAGGCGTGGGTCGGGGGCGGCGGCCACAAAGGCATCCACCGCCTCCGCCAGGCGGCCGATCTCGCCGCCGGGGTGCTCGGGAAAGTGGTCGGCGATCTCGTCCACCGAGGCGAGGCGAATCACCATCCCCGGGTGATCCGCCTGGAACGCCTCGACGAGAGAGCGATAGTGCAGCACCTCATGGTCATGACAGGCGAACGTCAGAGTGACGGACTCGGCCTCGACGCGCGGGGCGACGCAGCCGGTGGCGAACATGGGGGTGAGGAGCGCGAGGGCGATCAGGCCTCGTGCCAAGGCCAAGATACTGCCTCCTTGGCCAAGTCGCGCAGGGAACGCGTCGCGTCGCGCTTGGCCGCTGTCGGCGGAGGCGGCCGCCCGTCACGGTGAGGCTCTGGCACGAGTGCAGGGATAGCGTAACAGCCAGGGGAGAGCGCAGGGGCTGCGATGACAACGCCTCAAGGGCGCCATAGAAAGATGGGGCGTGCACAACAAGGGTGCAATGAGCAATGTCAGGGGCGATGGAGACGATGTACCGCCGAGTCAAAGGTCAGAACCTGGAAGCCGAGGGACCCGATACCCAACCGACAAGAGCGCCGGTCGAGTACCCATATTTCCTTGCCATAATAGCATACCGGCCCGGTGCTGTCAATAGCCCTACCGAACGCAGGCTTGGGGCAGAGACGGCGCATACCGCCACCCGCTGGCGAGTCACGTCGCGGGCTGAGCGTTTCATGGCGCACACTTGTACACAACCTATGAGGCCACCGGGCAGCCGCGCTGATCCGAGCAATCTGGCGGTGACCGGCAAGAGCAACGCCAAAGGGGCGACCGACGGTCGCCCCTTTGGCACCAGGCAATGGGATATGCGCGCGGCGAGCGCCTACTCCTGGACCAACCAGATGGGATCCAGCTCGACCATGTCCGGGTCGGAGCGCTCGATGGGCAGGGCGTCGTCCTCCGCCAGAGGCTCGTACCCCTCAGCGAGGACCAGCACGCTATAGGTGTAGCCGCGGGGCAGGGGCGGCTCGGTGACATAGAACCCGTCCCGGTCGCTCTCGCCAACGGCCGCCACCTGCTCGTCCAGCTGCTGGCGGGCGAACTGTCGCACCGTCACCCCCGGCTGCAGGATGATGATAAACCCGCCCGTGACGGCATCGGCCGTGTCGGCGTCGAGCAGCAAACCGGCGAGCGTCACGCCCGCGCTGCTCTGCCGCGGCTGCTGGTCGAGCCCCGACCGCGCCACCCCCACCACGGCCGACCCCGACTGGACCGTCTTGTTGCCGATCGACAGGCTGAGGGTATAGGTGCCCTCGGGCATCGGGTCGCCGCCGTTGTTCAGCGACACCCATACGGTGCCCTCGTCACCCAGGTCCCACGTGTAGGCGCGCTCGAACACGTCCACGCCGTCCAGCGCCCACGACTGGACCCAGCGCTCTCCGTCGACCATCCCGGCATAGTCGCTAAAGGCATAGAGGTTGATGATACCGGGGTCGAACTGCGTGCCCGGATCGTAGGGCTCCCCATCGTTCGTGACCTCGGAGGCGAACACGAACGGCTGAAAGGCTGCCGCGCTCCGCCTGCTGGGCGCGGGGGTTGGCGTGGCGCCCCTTGGCGTCCCCTTGGAACTCCTCTTGCCCGGCTGCGTCGGCCCCGGGTCCACCGTGCCGCTCTTGGCACGATTGATGAGCGGGTACGCCAGGTTGACGGGGCGCAGCCGGTTGATGAATCCCCCCGTCGGCACCGCCGAGTCGTTCTCGTCGATCACGCCGTCACCGTTGGTATCGGCGATATTGCGCACGTCGACCTCGCTGGCCAGCGTGGGTATCGCGACGAGCTTGCCGTCTGCATCCACCGCTGTGCCGCCGCTATTCCCACCCGAGATGGCGGCATCTGTCTTGACCCAGGCACGCTGGTACGAGACGCCGTCCTCCTCGAGGAACCCGCTCACCTTTCCCTCGGTCAGGGTAATAGTGCCCTGGCCGATTCCGGGGTAGCCAAAGATGCTCAACTCGTCGCCCAGTTCTAGGTCGTCGGCGTTGCCGACAGGGATCACCGAGAGGTTCAGCTTGCTCGCATCCACCTCGTTCCCGTCGCTATCGGCGACGATCTGCAGCACGGCAAGGTCCAGTTCGGGCGCCTTGGTGACGATCTGCGCCAGGAACGCCGGTTCCGGACGCTGGTCCGATTGGGAAGTGATCAGGATTCCCAGGATGTCCCAGTCCCCTGTTTCCTGGACCACATGATAGTTCGTCAGGATGAGGCCGGTCTCGTCAATCACGGTACCCGAGCCGCTCCAGGGAATGTCGACGACCTGCCCTCCCTGAAGCTTGAGCGGCAGGATAAGCACACTCCCGCGCATGATGGCGCGGCGTTGGTCGCGGGTCAGCGCGGTGGCGGCCGATGCAATAACACCGGCGAGCAGCGCCGCGACCAGCGTGATGAGAACCAGCCTGCGCACTGTCTTCATCGTTGGGTTCTCCTTCCCTCGGGGCGCCCCGCGCCCCGGATCGGCGTGGTCTAGAAGCGCACGCTCGCGACGATGCGCCGGAATACCGCCTCATACTCCGCCCGGCTTGCGGAAGGGGCCTCCAGCGTCAGGACGTAGGCCCTGCCGGCGTGTGGCACGATGTAATCGACCCCCTCCATCACCACAGGAAGCGCCGACTGGTAGGCCGTCGCCTTGGGATCGATCACGTAGGCGTAGGATACCGCCACGCCCCGCTTGCCGCCCAGGTCGGCCGCCGCCGTCGACAGGACGCGGTACATTGCGTCACGCCCCGCCCGGCTGAAACCCCGCTGCGCCACGAGCGCGTCCATCGACACCGGATTCGCTGGGTCCAGTTCGCGCAGGACAGAGATGGTGAGAGAGGCCCTGCCCCCCAGCTCTCCCACGCGCACCAGGGGGCTTTCACCGTCGACCGCCGCCGCTCCCGCCGCCGACCACTCGCTGGGATATGTCAACGTGATCCCGTCGACGTCTACTCCCGTCACTTGGCCGCGCACGCCGGCCATCAAGGCCGCGCCGCCCAGCAGGGCGACCACCACCAGCGCCACGACGATCCACTCGGGCTCCTCGCCGCCCCAAAACCAACCCCTGCCTCGCGATCTCATCGTTGTTGCAGTCATGTCGCTCCTCTCAGGCGCCCGCCAGCGAGGCCGCGTTGACGCGCCGCATCAGGGCAAAGACCGCCCCGAACACCGCCACCGCCACAGCCGCCGCCAGGATCAGCCCGTTCATGGGGGTGAAGGTCAGCCCACTGATGGTCACCTCGCGCAGCACGTGAGCGACGACGCCATTCAGGGCGCTCGCCAGGAGCAGGCCCCCGGGCAGCCACAGCCTCCCCATGTCCTCGAACTTGGCCCGGCCGAGAAAGTACCCCATGAGCCCCGAAAAGCTCGCCTGGGCCAGCGCCGTGACCACGATGCGCAAGACGCCCACCTGGAGCTGCGCCCCGCCGGCGCCGATGATATAGTGGACGTTCAGTACGGTGGCATAGCCCAAACCCGCCGCCGCGCAGTAAATGATGCCGTCCACGCGCTCGTCGAACTCGGCGGAGCGGTACACGCCATACCGCACCACGGCGTATTTGAGGTACTCTTGCGTCATCCCCACGATGAGGATCGAGCCCAACACCTGCAGCGCCACGGGCGCGCCGCCGAGCCACCGCTGAACCTGGAACAGGTCGCGCACCACTGGGATGCCGATCGCCTGGGCAAGCAGCGCCGCCAGTGCAAACACGCCCAGCACGCGCCCCTTGGGCTCTGGCTCCAGGCGATCCTGAGCGTAGAACACCACCAGCCAGAGCGCCGCGGGCACGAGCGCAAGCACGATTCCCAGCGGCAGCAGCGCGGCCCGCCCCACCGTCAGCCCGGTCGCTCCCACGACGAGATCGACGGCCAGCACGAACAGCACCAACCCCACCACCGCCAAAGCCGTGGACCGCCACAGCCCCTTGCGGTCGGCGGACACCCGGCGATGGTGCTCGTCGCAGTAGGCGCGCGTCCCGATGGTAGGCGCATCGTCCGCCACCGCGCAGTGACACACACAACACTCCCTCTGCCGCATCGTCCCTCCTCGAGTTCGTTGTGCTTCAGTGTCCGTTCCTATTATCGTCGCGAACGGGAGACGACGTCAGCGCTTGTAGCACCGATACCCCCACAAGACGGCACCGGATCGCCCACACGATGCGCGCCGCAGCGTGCCCGGGCCCTGAGCGCACGACGCACCGGCCCGGGCTACGCGGCGCGCGGTGATGGAGCGGGTGTCAGCGTCTCCCGACCCGGTGCGTTTTCGGGTCCATCGCGAGGCGTCCCGCTAGCCGGGTGGCCCCCACTCGCGCGTCAGCCCCCAGTAGCGGTGGAGGACGCGCGCGCACATGCGCTCGCTGGCCGTGTAGAGGCTCAGCCACTCTACCAAGAGGGTGGGCACACGGGTGAGTACCGCCTGAGAACGCGTAAAGTAGCGGTAGAAGCGCTCCTTGCGCGCCACGACCCTGGCGTACTCGTCCTGCCCCTGCGCCAGGGTCAGCTCACCCGACAGCACCCGCTCGATGGCGCGGCCACAGGCCTCGCCAAAGAACAGCGCCGGGCGCACCCCCTCCCCCGTCAGGCCGATACACTGTCCGGCGGCATCGCCCACCACAAAAGCGCGCCCCGCTATCGGCCGCCGCAGGGCGTGGGGAAAGTAGGCGCCCCGGAACGCGGTGACCTCGACGTCCAGCCGCCGCGCAAAGCGCTCCAGCGGGCCGCGCATCGGCCTGGGGCCGCGGTACGAGCCCAAGCCGACGGTGGCCTCCTCGCCCCGTGGGAACACCCACGCCATGGCGCCCGGCATGACGTCTCGCCCATACCAAAAGTGCAGCGACGACGTTTCGAGCCCGGCCTGGACCGGCATGGCCGCGACCATGTTCAGCCCATAGCTCATCCCGCGGCGACGCGACCCCTCGGAACTGCTCAACGCCGCGCGCCAGCCCGAGGCGTCCACGATGCACGTGCCGGCGACATCGCCGCGGTCCAGGATGACGCGGTCGCCCTCGATCCCGCGGGCAGTCGCCTGGAGGAACTCGGCGCCGCTGCGCTCAAGCAGGATCTCGCACGCCCGGCGGTAGTCAAAGGTGCACCACGGATAGGGCGAGGCGAAGCGAATCATCCGCCGCCGCGTATGGAGCACGAGGGCGTCGTGCGTCTGCAGCACCGCGTCGTCGAGCCCCCACCGCCGCATGACACATAGGATGGTGGCACAGGCCGAGGTCTGCTCCTCGCCCACCGGCTTGCGGTCTATCAGGAGCACCCGGCGCCCCCGCAGAACGTTGGCCACCGCCAGCCCCGCAAAGCTGGCGCCGACGATCACCACGTCGTACACCGGCGCCTCCCCCCATCATGTAAGGTCGGGGCGCCGGCATACCCCGGGAGCTGCCAGCGCCTCGGCCAGTGCTCCCGGCGTGAGGGGTTGGTGCAACGCGGATACCCGGGAACGTTCCACGGCGCGCATCAGAGCGCGATACTGGCGCGCCACCCGCCGTCGCCAGCGCCGCAACACGGCAAAGCGCGCCGGCGAATGTCGCTCGAGCCATCGGACGTAGTCGCGGCCGAACCAGCGCGGCTCGCGCGCCGCCGCGCCAACGATCAGGAAGCGACTGCTGCGCTGCAGCAATTCGTGCAACGCCGCCCGCTCGGGGCCGGCCAACAGGCCGCCCGATGCCAAGAGGCGGTCGCTATAGGCCAGCTGGCGATTCACCAGCCGGTCGAGCGGCCAACGCCCCGCCGTCTGGGAAAAGATGGTGAGAATGCCGTCGCGCCGGTCGGTGCTCGCATCCTGCAGATCATCGGCCAGTTGCAGGTAGACGCCCAGCCCAAAGGCAAAGGCAGCCTGGGCGTCGTCGAGATCGCCGCGCACCAGGTAGGCGTCCGCCAGCACCGAGGCGCCGCCCTTCTCGCAGCTGATGCCCAACACGTCCACCTCGTAGGGCGACGCGCCTCTGGAATGGAGCGTCAGGCTGCGGCACTGGGCGCGATGGATGGCCAGCAGCGCGCCATAGACGCGCGGGTAGCGCTCGCGGGCGAATTGCCCCTCGATCAGGCCGACGAGCGCATTGACGGCGCCCTCTACGCCGTCAGACCCCATGGCCCCCTCGCCAGCGAGGCGCCGGCCAAAGCGTTCGTTGAAGGTCGACTTCGCCTCATGCGACAGCCGCGCGTCATCGAGCAGGTTGTCGGTGTAGGGGTACAACATGCTGTAGCCGAACATGGCGGGGGTCAGCGAGACCGGCAAGCCAAGCGCCAGTTGCACCGAGTTCATCACCCAGGCGTTGCGCCCGGCCTGAAAGATGTCGTCGCCGCTCATCGCCGCGTCAAAGCGCCGCGCCGCCCGGCCGAACTCGACGCCCACCTCCGTCAGCCCGCCGCGCATCACGATATCCAGCGCCTCCGGCGACAGGCCCATGACGTCGCGCAGCACCGCCTCGACGATGCCCAGCAGCTTGCTCTGCCAGGCGAGGGCGGCCTCGGGATCGGACGGCATGGCCTGCAGGAGACGATCGGTCTCGGCGATGCTGCCGTCGAGGAACGCCTCCCGCTCGCGCTGCTCGGCGAGGCTGTACGCCGGACCGAGGTCGGGCGCCTCAGTCGGCGTCCCGTACCACAGCTCCACACCATCGCTCGTGAGGCGTTCCACCTGCCCCCATACCGCGTCTTCCGCCCCCTGATCGACCCGTAGCCCGTTCACGCCATCACCCTCGCTGTGGGGGCGGCAAACGTTGGCTGCATCACACTACGGAGAAGAATCTGCTCCGCCCACCGATCATCGCGCGCCGGCCCTCCCGGCGCGCCCAAACGCATCGCGGAGCATTATACCCGAAGCGCGCCAACAGCGGGAGCGGGAGCGACATCATGCGCCTCTCCACACACGATCGCTGTCGCACCGACGTCCCTCTCGGCCCTCGCGCATCGCGTCACCCTCGTACTGCTGGCCCCTCGCTCTACTCCACTTCCCTGCGCAGCGCCTCAGCCGCCGATGCGGGCTCGACCCGCTCCACGCACACCTGGGAGCATCCGTTGAATTCCGCAAAGCCATGCAGGGCGTGCGCCAGAGCCGGAAGCAGGCCATCCCCCAGACGCGTGTCTGGCTCGAGCAGCACCCCGCGGGCGATGAGCACCCCCGCCTTGCGGTCGGCCTTGGCGTCGAGCCGCCCAACGAACGTGTCGCCCCACAGGAGTGGCAGGCAGTAGTACCCGTACACGCGCTTGGAGGCCGGGAGGTAGCACTCGAGGGCAAAGTCGAACGCAAAGACGTTCTTGAGCCAGCGCCGCCGGATGACGAGGTTGTCAAAGGGGGAGAGGATGCGCAGGCGCGGCTCCACGTCCGGCAGCGCCCCCAGGCCGTCGAGGGCCTCGGCCAGCGCATAGTGGGGGCCATCCTGCACCCCCGCGAGCGATACCGCGATGACCTGGCCCATCGCCACCATCTCGGCCAGGGCCGCCTCCACCGTCGGCACGTCGGTGAGGCCCCAGGCGATCTCTTTTGGCGTGGCCACGCCCATGGTGATGAGCGCCCGCCGCACCGCGAATCGCCCCAGCTCCTCCCGGTCGGGCGCCGTGGTGTCCACTCCCGGCGGGATGACGCGCTCCGAGAGGTCGTACAGGCGGTTGAACCCCTTGCGCGCGCTGACCATCAGCTCGCCGCTGGCGAACAGGACCTCCAGGGCGCGTTTGGCCGGCTTCCACGACCACCAGGTGCCACGCCGGAACCCCTCGGGCGCCGCGAAATCGGCGGACCCCAGCGGGCCCTCCGCGCGGATGCGCCGGCGCACCTCCTCCACCAGCTCGGAGTTTTCGGCGACCCAGCGGCGCGTGCCCTCGCGGCGCGCCGCCGCGCGCATCTTGTGCAAGAAGTAGCGATAGTGCGCCATGGGGAGATAGGCGGCGGCGTGCGCCCAGTGCTCGAACACCCGCCGCTCCACCGTCATGGCGACGTCGAGCATCTCGGGGCGATAGGCGGGCTGCCGCGACCAGAGGACGTGGTGGTGGGCGCGCTCGACCACCGAAATCGTGTCGATCTGCACATGCCCCAGGCGCTCCACCACCGCCGCGACGCCCTCAGCGCCGGCGGGCAAGACCCAGCTACCGTCCAAACCCTGACCGCGCAGCGCCAGCCGCCGAGCCGAAGCGAGGGGGAGGTCCATCACGTGTTCGCTCGTCGTCCGGCCGCGGATCAGTGCGCCACCGAGCCATCGGCGGCAAACCAGCCGGTGATCGTCCGGTCCTGGAACGGAAAGCGCCCCACCTCATCCTCCAACAGGTCGAGGCCGATGCCCGGGCGGTCGGGAACCAGGATATAGCCATCTTCCAGCGTAAGCGGCGGGTCGACGATGGCGTTCAGCGGATGGGTGTCCACGTCAAAGCTCTCCATGAGCACATAGTTGGGCGTTGCGGCGGCGAACTGCACATAGGCGGCGATGTTCACCGGGCTCCCCATGAGGTGCGGGAAGACGCTCACGAACGACGCCTCGGCCACGGCGGCGATTTTTCTCACCTGGGTGAACCCTCCCGCCATGGAGAGGTCGGGCCGCACCATGGCCACCGTCTTGGAGTCGATCAGCTCCTTGAACTGCTGCAGGTTAAAGAATCGCTCGCCGGTGGCGATGGGCAGGTGCACGTGCCGCGCGATGTATTCGAGCGCCGCGATGCTCTCCGGCGCCAGGGGATCCTCATAGTACAGGATGCGGAAGGGCGCCAACTCGTGGGCCAGGAGGATCGCCTGGTCGGGGGCCAGGTTGCGGTGGATCTCCAGCCCCAGGTCGATCTCATCCCCCACCGCCTCGCGGATGGCGCGCACGATCGCCACGGCGTCCTTGATCACCTTGGTGGGGGTCTGGGTCTCAAAGTCCGGCAACATGGGGGTGGTGCGCAGCGAGAGGAACCCTCGCTCGACCTGCCGCCGGGCGCTCTCGGCGCGCTCCTCGACCGTCGCGCCGACCACGTTGGCGAACACCTTGACCTTGTCGCGCACCTTGCCGCCCAGCAGGGCGTACACGGGCTTGTTCACCGACCTGGCCAGGATATCCCACATGGCGATGTCCATGGCGCTCAGTGCCGCGCTCAGCACGGCCCCCATAAAGTGCGTCTCGCGCGAGAGCACCTGGAAATGGTGCTCCATACGGGTGGGGTCCTTGCCGACATAGTAGTCGCTCAGCTCGCGCAGCGCCTCGTACACCCAGCGATGGTAGGCCCACAGCCCCGCCTCGCCCGTGCCGACGATCCCCTCGTCGGTATACACGCGCACCAACAGCGACCTGCCGACCAAGATCGGCTTGACGGATGTGATTTTCATGGAATGGTGACCTCCGCGATCGTTTTACCTTGGCGCACAACATCCCCCGGCGTCGAACCGCCGGGCTACGCCAGACGTAAGCCCTGCGAACCGTCCCTAAGCGCGCCGCGGCGTGACCGACGCCTCCTCCACCACGCCGCGGACCAAGGTCCGGCGCTAGCCGTCCCAAGGCTCCGCCTTGGGCGCCAAGTCCGCCTGCGCGGACTGAGGACCAGCCTGCGTAGGCAGCCTTGGCTCTCTTAGCGCCAGGCTTCAGCCTGCGGCGCCCTCCCGCGGCGCGACGGGTGCCCTCCAACGCACGCCGCGGACCAAGGTCCGGCGCTAACCGTCCCAAGGCTCCGCCTTGGGCGCCAAGTCCGCCTGCACGGACTGATCCCCAGCCTGCGTAGGCAGGCTTCGCTTTCTTAGCGCCAGGCTTCAGCCTGCGGCGCCCCCCTGCGGCGCGAACGACGCCCCCCCACACGACGCCGCGGACCAAGGTCCGGCGCTAGCTCTGCAAAGTCCGCCTGCGCGGACTGAGGACCAGCCTGCGCAGGCAGGCTTTGCTCTCTTAGCGCCAGGCTTTAGCCTGCGGCGCCCCCCTGCTGGCCCATCTCTAACTCTGCCACCGCCCAGAGGCTGCCGTCCGCATGGTGCTGCTTCTGGTGCTCGATGTACTGCCGCACCTTCGGCATGTCCTTCTCCCCGACCGAAAAGGCCGCGTAGGAGCCTTGCCACCGGAACTGCCCTTCCCGCGGGTACTCGTGGGTTACCAGATGGGATGACGCCCCCTTCATCTCCTGCACGAGCCGCGACACCGGCACCACGGGCGCCAACTGCACGAGGACGTGCACGTGATCAGCCACGCCACCGATGGCCAGAGGCGTGCACCGCAGTTCTCGACACTTGGCGGCGATCGCTCCATAGACGGGTGCCTCGATCTGCGCATCGATGAGCGGCAGGCGATCCCATGTGGCCCAGACGAAATGCACGTACAGCTTGCACATAGGCCTATGCATAGCGACCACGCCTCCCTCGCCCACATCCCCAGCCTGCGAAGGCAGGCTTTGCCCTCTTAGCGCCAGGCTTCAGCCTGCGGCGCCCTCCCGCGGCGTGACCGACGCCTCCTCCACCACGCCGCGGACCAAGGTCCGGCGCTAACCGTCCCAAGGCTCCGCCTTGGGCGCCAAGTCCGCCTGCGCGGACTAATCCCTCAGCCTGCGCAGGCAGGCTTCGCTTTCGTAGCGCCAGGCCTCGGCCTGCGGCGCCTCCCGCGTTGTGCTCGCGACCTCGACCTGCGGCGCCCTCCCGCGTCGTGACCTCCCTCAGTGATGTTCCCGATGATCCGTCGCCGGCGTATGCCCGTGATACTGCCCCTGGGCGTGCATCCGATTGTGGATGCTGCGATGCGCCGACTCGAGCACCAACCGCATGCGCTTGTACGCCCGCGCCTCGGCGCGGGTGCCCACCGTGTCGAGGTAGGCCATGGCCCCCTCGATCTGCTCGAGGATCGTTACCGCGTCGGCCGCCGCTTGGAACGGCGAACCCTCCACGTCCACCATCACCGGCGTCGAGTGCGCCGCGACGATCTCGGGCCGGTCCGGGTAGTGGCCGCGCACCAGCAGCGCCAGCCAGGCGCTCTTGTCCACGCGCAGCGACCAGTGTCCCGAGGCGTTGGCGGCATCGACGGCCACGCTCTCACGAATCTCGCCGTTGACGATCAGCTCCACGCGCGACATGGGCACCGTCACGCTGGCCGCCTGCCACACCACGTCTACCGTGCCCCCCGTCGCCGACATGGCGATGCGGCTTCCCATGGGCCGGCCATCGGCGGCGAACTCGATGAGCGGGCCGTAGGTGGCAAAGGTCCGGCCGGCGCGCACGGCGTCCATCCACGCCTGGTAGTCGAACGCCCGATCCTTGTCCAGTTGGGCGTAGGTGCGCACCGTGCCCACGGCCGTCATGGCCGTCATCTTGTCGGTGCCGCCCACCGCCGCCACCATGTAGCCGCAGTTCAGGTAGCGATACCAGTCGGACAGCGAGTAGGGGTTGATGCCCGAGTACAGGTCGCCCCACGACGTCATCTCGACGCCGTCGATCTCGCCGCCGACGATGGCCGCGGCGTTCTCCAGCCTCGGGTTGGGAAAGTGGGGCAGGATCACGAGCCCACCCTGCTTGTGGCACTGGCGCGCCCACTCGGTGAGCAGGATCTCGATGGGGTCGCCCAGGGCAGACTCGTTGGACCCGCCGGTGGTCATCGGGGCGATAATGCGGCCGCCGTACCCCAGGAGCGAGATATGGCCCATGACGTGCTGGCGGTTCTCGGTGCCCACCCGCACGAGGTACTCGCCGTCGCCGCCCGCCTCCTTTGAGCCCCAAGTCGTCTTGCCGTCGAAATCGCCCACGTTGGTCATCAGCTCGCCCCACTGGCTGGCCAGCAGGTTGACCACGTTGACGCCCTCCGCTTCCCCCTCGAGGAGCGCCGACATGGGCGACAAAAAGTGGACGTGGGTGTCGGCCGTCACCCAGCCGCGCTCGCGCCAGGGGAGCACGCGCTCGATCTCGATGGTGATCTCGTCCGTCTCGGGCGTCACCCGCACGACGCGACGCACCGGCCGGATCTCGAACCCCTTGGAGACCTCGATGTACACCTTGCCCAGAGGCAGGTCAATGACCGTCTCGCCGGGGATGTAGGTGGTGTGGTGGCGATTCAGGTGGGTGAAATCGACGGAATAGTCCTCGTACCAGGCCGGGTTCGGGATGCGATGCCGGTCCACCGGCGCCAGGTACTCGCCCGCCTCGCCGTGAACGTGCAGCTTGACCGGCACCGGCTTGTCGCTCCCTCGCTCCACCGCGCGCAGCGTCACGCGCTGTGTGGCGGGGGCCACGGGGACGCTGGGGGCGTCGCCATCCGCTTCGGCCACATAAGCGACGCCGAGCGCCTCGCCGCCCTCCAGGTGGAAGCAGGCGTCGGGATGCGCCGTGTACTCGAGCAGCACCTGTACAGACGCAGCCTGTGGATCGTCTAGAACCTGCGGCACCTGGTTGTTGTAGGTCGACTCCCAGCGGTCGTTGGGATAGATGGACCGCGGCGTGGCGCTGATGACCTGCCCCATATCGAGCTGCACCTGCTGCAACAGGCCCGTGACGTCCAGCGTGGGGTCGAATGCCACCCCCTCGGGAAGGGTAAGCAACGCCTTGCAGCGAGTCTCCCATCGCAGCGGATGGCTCGTCAGCCCCTCGCCTGCAGCCAGCCCCGAGAGGATCACCGTCCCGCAGGTCGGCTCGGCGCGCACGCCGACGATGGTGCGCTCGGGATGCGGGTTCTCCCAAGCGTAGAGCCAGTTCGTCCATGGCCAGGAATCGGCCGGCGTAGAGCGCATCTGGCTGCGCCCCCAGTCGGCCGTCGTCTGCTCGTGATGGGCGCGCACCGGCTGTGGCTTGGTGTGAGCCACCGCCTCAAAGCAGTTCTCGCCCCAGATGCGCTGGAACGCCCCGAGGTGGTGCCGCCGGCGGATCGGGACGCGCTCCTCAGACCCGTCGTCGTAGAGGACGACGTACGTCGCGGCCAGCTCTCCCAGCTGCCCGACGCCGCGCATCGGCGAGATGATGCCCCCCTGGCCGGCGTTGAGGGGCCGCTGATCCGAGGTGTGCATGAACACCAGCCATTGGGCGTGCGTCGGCTCCACGTCGAACTGCACGGGGCCATCGCTCAACACGGCAACGCGCCCCACGCTGAAGGGGATGCCCCAACAGACGCAGTCGCCCTCGGGGGCGTGCTCCACCACTGCGGCCATCTCGGGTGAGAGACCCGCGGCGGCCAGGTCTTCCACTGGGGTGCCCCCATCGAAGGGCAAGGGGCGGAACAGGGCGGAACGCGGACCATCTATCGATGCTGGCATGGGTGCCTCCTTTGTGGCGGTCGGCAGTCGGCTGTCGGCGATCGGCTGTCAGGTCTCGGCGGCTGGCTGTTGGCGGTTGGCCATTGGCTCTTGGCCCTCGGCTGCGAGTGCATCTAGCGGGCGCGCGAACCCCATGTTCTCCCGCCTCAGGGCAGGAGTGTAGCGCGTTCGGCGTCAGAGGGAAAGCGCATCCTCCAGGGCGCCTAACGGCGCAGCAACGCCGGCACCCAGATCCGCCCCCGCACGATCCCGCTCACCACTGCGACGGACCGCGCCTCGGCATCCATGCCACCCGCCGACACGGCCCGGATGGTGTAGACGCCCGTCTCGCCCTCCGCGGCGCCTGCCGGCACGGCAACCCTCAACACCGGCGAGGCGCTCTCGCCGGGCGCGAGTTCCAGCCGCCCCATGGAGAGCGTCGCCACCCATGGCCCGCCGTCGGCCGACAGGATGTAGGTGTCCGACACCAGCCCCTCGTTCGAGAGCCTCAGCTCCACGAGCGCCGTCTCGCCCGCCCAGCCGCGGGTCGGCGTGGTGGGGGCGGACAAGGAGCAGCCATGGGCCGGGGCCACGAGGGTGCGCACCGCGCCGCTCATGGCGAGCGCGGCCCCCTGGTCCGACGTGGCGCCGCCGTTTCCCGATATCCGAGCAAAGTGGTAGCTGAGGATGGGGAGGGGCGGGGACCAGTTGCATACCCGACGATCGGCGGGTATGATACCGGCTGTACTCCGTGCACGAGGGGGGGAGGCGATGAGGGTTCTGATTACCGGCGGCAGCGGCCGCATCGGCCGTTACACGGTGCGCGAGTTCCTGGATGCGGGGCACCAGGTGACCTCGGTCGACGTCGTGCCCACCGATCTCGAGGGGGCCGCCGCGCTGCGCGTCGACCTTACCGACGCCGGACAGGTGTATCAGGCGCTGGCCATGGCTCACGCCGAGGCCGTGGTGCACCTGGGCGCCTGGGCCAACGCCGGGATCGTGCCGCATTCGATCACCTATGGCGACAACGCGCGGGGCGCCTACAACGTCCTCCAGGCCTGCGCCGACCTCGGCATCCGACGCGTCGTCTCCGCCTCCAGCGCCCAGGTCTACGGCATGGCCGCGGCGCCTCCTCTGTACCTGCCCCTCGACGAGGAGCATCCCACCCGCCCCGCCAACCCCTACGCCCTCTCCAAGGTGACGGGGGAGCAGGTGGCAGCGTATTTCGCCGCCACCGCCGGGCTCAGCGTCGTGTCGTTCCGCCTGATGGGCATCCGCGCCCCGGAAGAAATGGAGCCACACGTCCGCGCCATGGCCGCCCACCCCGCCGGCGGAGCCAGACTCCTCTGGACGTTGACCGACGCCCGCGACGCCGCTCTCGCCTGCCGCCTGGCCGTGGAGGCGGCTGACATCGCCCCAGGCCCCTACAACATCACCGGCGCGAACGTCGTCGTGAACGAGGACGCGGCCGCCCTCGTCCAGCGGTACTTTGCGTCGAGGACGGCGGTGAGGGGGCCTCTGCCCGGCCGCATCTCCCCCATGTCGTGCGCCAAGGCGGAGGCGGCGTTCGGATATCGTCCACGCCATCACCCGTCCATTGCCGAAATCGAGGTGATCCGATGAACCTCGGCGAGCGCGCCCCATCGGCCGATCCGGAAGGGGGGAATGCTGAACGGATGGAACCACCCAAGAGCTACCTGATCGATATGGACGGCGTGTTGGTGCGCGGCCAGACGATGATCCCCGGCGCCAACGAGTTCCTGGCGCGTCTCGAGGAGCGCGGCGCCGAGTACCTGGTGCTCACCAACAACCCCTTGTATACTCCCGCCGACCTGGCCCATCGCCTCGCCCGTACGGGGCTGAAGGTGCCTGTCGCGCGCATCTTTACCTCGGCCATGGCCACGGCGCGCTTCCTCGCCTCGCAGCGCCCGCGCGGGACAGCGTTCGTCATCGGCGAAAGCGGGCTGCTGGACGCCATTCACGGCGTCGACTATATCATCACCGATCACGATCCAGATTATGTCGTCTTGGGCGAGACGAACACCTACAGCTTTGCCCAGGTGACGCGGGCCGTGCGCCTCATCATGGACGGCGCCCGCTTTATCGCCACCAATCCCGATCCCGTCGGCCCCACCGAGTCGGGCATCGTGCCCGCCACGGGGTCCATGGCCGCCCTCATCGAACGCGCCACCGGCGTCGCGCCCTTCTTTGTGGGCAAGCCCAACCCCCTGATGATGCGCAACGCCCTGAACTATCTTGGCGTCCACTCGGAGGCCACCATCATGGTAGGCGACCGCATGGACACCGACATCATCGCGGGCGTCGAGAGTGGCATGGAGACGATCCTGGTGCTCACCGGCGTCACCAGCCGTGAGGACGTGGGGCGCTTCCCCTATCAACCGAGCCACATTCTGTCCTCGGTGGCTGACATACATCCCTGAGACTGGAGAACGCCATGCAACACCGTTTCCATCCCTCCCGCTACTACACCGCCCTGGGCCCGTACGAGCCGGTGCTCCACGTCGCCTCGGGCGACACTATCGTCGCAGACACCATCGACGCACGCGGCTACGATGCCCATGGGGAGCAGGTGTCGGAGCGCGGCAACCCGCAGACGGGGCCGTTCTACGTCGAGGGCGCCGAGCCGGGCGACACGCTGGCCGTCACGTTCCATCGCATCACGCCCAGCCGCGCCACCGGCTGGAACAGCGCCGTGCTGCGCCCCAACGTCGTCGACCCCGCCGAAGTGCGCGAGTTCCCCGAGGAGCTTTTGGCTCACTGGGCGCTGGATCTGGAGGCCAACACCGCCACGCTGATGGACCCCGAGACGTCTCTGGGACGTGTGACCTATCCCCTCGACCCGATGGTGGGGTGCTTTGGCGTGGCGCCCTCGCGGCGCCAGGCGATATCGTCGGCCACGTCGGCGCAGCACGGCGGCAACATGGACTACCGCGGGTTTCGCGCCGGCGTGACGGCCTACTTGCCCGTGTTCGAGCCGGGCGCGCTCTTTTTCGTGGGGGACGGCCACGCCCTGCAGGCCGACGGCGAGATCCTTGGCTCGGGCATCGAGGTGTCGATGACGGTCGAGTTCACCCTGCGCCTCATCAAGGACTGGCCCATCGGCTGGCCCCGCGGTGAGGACGCGACGTCGATTTTCGCGGTGGGCAACGCCCGCCCGCTGGACCAGGCGCTGCAGCACGCCGGCAGTGAGATGCTGCGCTGGCTGCAGCAGGACTATGGCCTGGACGCCCGCGGCGCTCACATACTCCTGGGCCAGTGCGTGCGCTACGAGATCGCCAACGTCATCGACCCCGCCTTTAGCGTGGTGTGCAAGCTGGACAAAGGTGTGTTGCCGGCGAAGGCGTGAGCCGCGCCGCGCGATTTCGGGTTGCGCACAGAGTTTCAGGTTGCAGGTTGCAGGTTACAGGCCAGACGGGTGTGACGCCCTATGTGCAAAGAGCCACCGGGGCCCGGTGTTCGTGCACCCCAGTTGTGCACCGGCGTACCGTCGTGCCACCTGTCACCTGCAACCTGTCACCGGCCACGATCACGCGTGAGGTACCATCCATGCCCGACGCGCCCCATGACCGCGACATCCTACGCGCCCTCGCCGCTCGGATCGCCGAGGTGGCGGCGCTGCCCGTGCACCGCGACAAGGCCGACCTCTGGAGGCGCCTGAACCGGCTGGAGCGCGTCAAGCCGCCGGTGTGGATCAACGAGCTGCCGTGGGACGAGCTGCTCCCCGAGTCGGCGCTGCAGTGCCGCGATCCTTTTTGCCGGGAGCACGAGCGCGCCATGCGCCAGATCTTGTACCAGTGGGATCACCTCCCCGGCGACATGACGGTCGATGCCCGCCTCTTTGCCCCGCTGGTGATCCACGATACCGGCTTTGGGCTCGAGGCGGCCGCGGTCATCCCCGAGCACTACTTTGGGGCCAAGGACTACCGGCCGATCATCCGCGACGAGGCGGACGTCGAGCGCATCGTCACGCCACAGGTGACGGTGGATCGTGAGGCCAGCGAGAGGGACCGCCAACGCCTGGAGGCGCTGGTGGGCGACATCATCCCGGTGGAATCGCGCGGCATCACCAGCACGTGGTTCGCCCCGTGGGATATCCTCATCACCTGGTGGGGCGTCACCGAGGCGTTCACCGACATGGTCGACCGCCCTGAACTCGTGCACCGGGGCGTGAGCCGCATGGTCGACGCCCTCGTCGGCCGTCTGGAGCAGTACGAGGCGTTGGGAGCGCTGTCGCTAAACAACGGCTACCACCGCGTCGGCTCCGGCGGCCTGGGGCACACCGACCTGCTCCCCCAGGGCGATTTCGATGGCCACGTGCGGCCCATCGACATGTGGGGCACCGCCACGGCGCAGATCTTTGTGGGGGTCTCGCCCGAGATGCACTGGGAGTTCGCCCTGCAGTACGAGCTGCGCTACCTGGAGCGGTTCGGCCTCAACTGCTACGGCTGCTGCGAGCCGCTCCATCACAAGGTCACCATGCTGCGTCGCATCCCACGTCTGCGCCGCATCTCCATGAGTCGCTGGGTCGACGTGGACCGCGGCGCCGCCGAGATCGGGGGCGACTGTATCTTTTCATACAAGCCCAACCCCGCCGTGTTGGCTGCGGAGGCCTGGAATCCCGAGGCCGCGCGCGCCGAGTTGCGCGACGTCCTGGACAGGACCCGCGGTTGCCCCGTCGAGGTCATCATGAAGGATGTCAGCACCGTCCGAGGCGAGCCACGCCGCATCTGGGAATGGGCGCAGCTAGCGCGCGAAGTCACCGAAGAGTACGCGTAGGAGCGGCGCGGGTCTACGGTTGTGAGTTGTGCGTTGTGGGTTGGCTGGCGCCGAGCGCTGACAGCCGACTGCCGACTGCCGACCGCCGACATCTGCCCGCTATCCAGGAGGGTTCCATGTCCACCATCGATCGCCGCCGCGTCACCGTCTTTCTCGCCTTTGCCTACGGCATCGCCTGGGCGTTCGCGCTGGTGGTGTACCTCACCGGCGGGCTGGTGAACTCGCCCGTGCTCATCCCGGCGCTCAACGTCACCCTGGCGACGGTGCTGCTCGCCCTGGGCGTCATGTGGGCGCCGGCCATCGCCCACATCCTGACCCGTCTCGTCACCCGCGAGGGATGGGGAGACGTTGGGCTGCGCCCCAACCTGCGCCGGGGTTGGCCTTATTGGTTGGCCGCCTGGTTCCTGCCCGGCATCCTGACGCTCGTTGGCATGATCGCATTCTTTGCGCTCTTTCCGACCTTTTTCGATCCATCGCTGGGCGCCATCATGCAGCTGTTGCCGCCCGGCGCTTCCATCGATCCCTGGGTCCTGGCCGTGGCTCAACTCGTTCAGGCGATGCTCATCGCGCCGCTGATCAACGGCTTTTTTACCTTTGGCGAGGAGTTTGGCTGGCGGGCGTACCTCCAGCCCAAACTGATGCCCCTGGGCGGGCGCACCGCCATTCTCCTGGTGGGCCTCATTTGGGGCCTTTGGCACGCGCCGATCATCGCCATGGGCCACAACTATGGCTTTGATTACCCCGGCGCGCCATGGTCCGGCATCTTGATGTTCGTGTGGATCGCGGTGCTCTTTGCCGCCCTGCTGGGGTGGGTGACGGTGCGCGGCGGCAGCGTGTGGCCGGCCGTCATCGGCCATGGCGCCATCAACGGCATCGCCGGCCTGGGGGTGTTGTTCGTGCAGGGGCAGCCGAACCCCCTCCTCGGGCCGTTGCCCGTGGGCGTCATCGGGTCGCTCGGGTTCGCCGTGGCGGCCGCGATCATCTTTGCCAGTCGCCGGGCGTTGGCGCCCGACTCGTAGCGCGCGCCGCGTCCCGCCCAAGCACACGCGGGCCGGACGGCGTCCGGCCCCTACAGCCGCGGCGCGCATGGCTCGGGCGCCGCCGGCGCGTCACCGTGTAGGGCGCGCACGCCGGTGCGCGCCGCGCTCCGCGCGAGAGCACACGCGGGCCGGACGGCGTTCGGCCCCTACAGCCGCGGCGCGCATGACTCGAGCGCCGCCGACGCGTCACCGTGTAGGGCGCGCACGCCGGTGCGCGCCGTGCTCCGCGCGAGAGCACACGCGGGCCGGACGGCGTTCGGCCCCTACAGCCGCGGCGCGCATGACTCGGGCGCCGCCGACGCGTCACCGTGTAGGGCGCGCACGCCGGTGCGCGCCGCGCTCCGCGCGAGCACACGCGGGCCGGACGGCGTCCGGCCCCTACGATGTGGCGACGGCGCGCCGGCTCCAATCCATCGTCGCACTATCACATCTCATCTCGAGGAACGACCATCGTGCCCACCATCACGCCACACCGTCTGGTTGCATCGCTGTTGGTCATCGCCATCCTGGCGCTGATCGTCCCGTACCCCCTCGCTGCCGAGGGCGCCGATGGCGTCGCCAACCCACCCAAGGAGGATGTCTGGGAAGGAGTGGTCGGCGCCATCGCCGAGGAGGGGGACACTGAGGCCCTCGGGCAGCCCCAGCACTACCAGGTGCTCGAGCTGACGCTGGTGAGCGGCCCACAGCGCGGCCGGGCGATCACCGTGGAGCACGTCGCTTACGCCCTGACCGACCTGCAGCGCTACCAGGAGGGGCAGCGCGTGATGGTGGTGCGCGCCCAGGAGCCGTCCGGGCGCGAGGCGTTCTACGTCTCCGGGCCGGTGCGCCGAGGTCCCCTGGCGCTGATGTTCCTGCTCTTTGTGGCGGCCGTCATCGCCACCGGGCGCAAGCGGGGGGCGTTCGCCCTGCTGGGCATGGCACTATCCTTCGCGGTGATCGTGCTGTTCATCCTGCCGCGCATCGCCGCGGGCGACGACCCCGTGACCGTCGCCGTGATCGGGTCGGCGCTGACGGTGCCGATCACTTTTTACCTGTCCCACGGCGTGAACCGCAAGACGACGGTGGCCGTCATCGGCACGGCGATAGCACTCGTCATCACCGGCCTGCTGGCGCGGCTGTTCGTGGAGGGCGCCTATCTCACGGGGTATGCGTCCGAGGAGGCGGGATTTTTGCACGTGACGGGCGTGGGCGCCATCGACGTGAAGGGGCTGCTTCTGGCCGGTATCATCGTGGGCGTCCTCGGGGTTCTCGACGACGTGACCGTCTCGCAGGCCGCCATCGTGGAACAGCTCAAGGCGGCCAACCCCATCGCGCCCTTCAGGCAGCTCTTTGGCGGCGCCATGGCCGTCGGTCGCGACCACATCGCCTCCATGGTGAACACCCTGGTGCTGGTCTATGCCGGGGCCGCCATGCCCCTGCTGCTGCTGCTCACCGACAGCTCGCAGCCCTTCTGGCAATTGATCAACTATGAGATCATCGCCGAAGAGATCGTGCGCATGCTAGTGGCCAGCCTGGGGCTCATCGCAGCGGTGCCCATCACCACGTTCCTGGCGTCCCTGGCGATGATCGACGCCAGCGCCGCCGCGCGCGACACGGGGGACGTTCGCTAGTCAGGGCCATCCAGCCGCACGTACGGCACGTCCTGCTCGATGTTGTGCCTCCAGAAGGCAAGGAGAGGTTCGCCATCGCGCTCCTCAGTCAGGTCCCTGCCGGAGTACGATGACGAGACGTAGAGCGACATCTCGCGGAGCTTGAGGAACAGGGGCAGGCGGCGCAACCAATCCGCATCGAGGTGGTGTTCGCGGCGGTACCCCACCATGAGGTGCCGGAGAAAAGCGCGCGCGAACTCGGCTGCGCAATCCGCATCGGTCGAGGGCACCTTCCAGATGGCGAACAGGAGCGCCGAGGCGATGTCGCTGACCAACCATGTCGTGTGGCAGCACTCAAGTCGAGCACCGTGATGCGCCCGTCGCGGGTCCACAGGTTGCCCGTGTGCAGATCGTCGTGGATCAGTCCAAAGGCGTCGCCGTCCCGCGGCAACTGCATCAGCGCATCGCGCAGCCGGTGGCATCGCTCGATCACGGCGGCCTGGGAGGGGTGGAGCGTCTTCTCCGGCCGAGCCAGCCAGTCCTTCTCATACCACTCGGGCCGCCGGGGCGCGCCGACGCCCGGCACATAGTCGCGCGTAAGGGCATGCAGCCGGCCCATCACCGCCCCCAGATCCTCGATCAGTGGTGGGGTCCAGCCGCGCCCCTCCATTGGGTCGCCCCGCAAGCGTTCCATCAGGCACGCGGATAGCTCGACGCCCTCGGACGTCGCCCGGGCGACCCAGCCGCCCTGCCGCGTGGGGTACGGGCGGACGACCGGCGCCCCGCGCCGGTGCAGCCAAGCCACCCAGTCGACCTCGGCCTCGGCCAGTGCCGGCTCCTCCACCCAGCTGGGGATCACCTTGAGCACGCGCGGCTCCCCCGCCGCCACGCTATAGACGCGGTTACGCCCATCATAAAGGATGGCGAGATCGCGGGAATCCACACCGAACGAGGACGCCAGATCCCTCAGCGCGGCGTCGTCCAGGACATCGGCCAACTCCATGACGGACACCTCTCTGCTCTCGTCCCCCCGCAGCCGAGCAGCGACACGTCACCCAATCGGCGTTCACCCCGCCGGCGTCGGTGCGCCCACAGCAGATGTTCAGGTCCCAGCGCTGGCGCCGCACGATGCGCATCTTGAGGATACGGTAGCTCAGGATGTTCAGGCCCCACACCAGGGCCACCGCCGCGACGACTGCCCCAAGAACCACGATTCTCCCTCGGCGCCGACTACGATAGCGTGCCACGCGCGAGCGGACCCCAACGCACCTGCCCCACCTCACGCGCCTGGCGGAAACGGCTGCCCCTAGACCTTGGCGGCGCCTACGGCCGTCTCCGCGGCCGCCGGCGCGGCAGCCGACACCTGCGGCCGCGCGGCATCGGGCAGGTCCTCCTCGATGTGGTACAGCCTGCGGGACAGCCGGCCCGCCAGCGCCACACCCATCGTGACCAGCCCCAGCAGGCCCATGAGCAGGGCGATGCCACGGCCGGGACCGGCGCCTATCAGGGCGCCGACGCTGCCCGCCAGTGGCCCGCCGGCGGCCATCAGCGGCTCGAACACGCCGTCCGCCAGCGGCCCGGCCGCCAAGTACACCAGGGTGAGCGTCGCGCCTCGAACCGCCGAGCCAAGCGCAAAGGCGCGCCCCTGCATCTCGGGCGCCACCTTGGCCTGCAGGATGGCCGTGCCGCACCCGCTGAAGATGGGCCCACAGACATAGCGCCCGGCATAAGCGACTCCCAGGAGGGTCACCGAGGGGCGCAGCGCCGCCACGACCATGGAGAGCCCGGCCAGCGCGGTGAACGCCAGCACGCCATCGATACGTCGTCGCGGGCCGCCCCAGGCACTCATGAGCACGCTACCCACCAACCCGCCGGCCCCCGCGGCGGACATCACGCCGCCCAGTGCCATAGGGGGCGCGAAGGAGAGCACCAGCGGCGCTCGCAGCACGTTTCCCATCCCCTCGGCGAGGTTGAGCACGCCAAAATACACCGTTACCGCCAGCAGCCCCGGCCGAACAGCAACGTAGCGCCAGCCTGCGAGGACGTCGCGCCAGTAGGAGGGGTGTCGTTCGAGGCGCGTCGCGCGAGCCGGGCGCGGGATTCGCACGACGAACAGCGTCACGGCCGCCACCAGGAAGGTGACCAGGTCGATGGCGATCACGCCTGCCAAGCCCACCGTCACCAGCAGTGCCCCTCCCAAGGCTGGCGCCAGGATGCTGGCGGCTGCCTGGGCCAGGCTCGTCATGCCGCTGGTACGGCCAAGCTGCTCCTTGGGCACCAGTAGTGACACCGTCGCCGTGTAGGCCGGCACTTGGACGGCGTTCGCGGTCGCGATGAGCGCCGTGGAAGCGTACACATGCCATGGCGAAAGACGACCCAGCAGGGCCAGCGCGGCGATGGCGAGGGTAACGCAGGCCGCCGCGCAATCGGAGACGATCATCAGGAAACGCCGGTCGTGGCGGTCCACCAGAGCGCCGGCCAGGGGTGACAACACGGCCATGGGGAGGGTGGCGCAGAGGGCATTCGCCGCCAGATCGGTCACCGCTCCGGAGCGCTGGAACAGCCAGACCCCCAGCGCAAAGCTCGTCAAGGCCGACCCGACGATGGAGGCGGCCTGACCGACCCAGACGACGACAAACGCGCGCAGATCTCGCCGCACGATGACGCCGAGCACCGCCCTCCCCTCAGAGGTTGCCTAGACCACCCAGTCCATCTGCGTCGCTCGTGCGAGGGAATCGTACAGCGCCACCACGAACGCCAGCGACACGGCGAGCTGCAGCGCCAGGCCGCTACGGTAGATATTCAGCACATCCCCACCATAGGTGGGGAGCACACAGCTGCACAGCAGCTCGACCGCAAGCATTGTGCCCATACTAGCTACGAGCAGCGACATCGCCTGATAGGCCGCGGTCCGTACCCGCAAGAGCGCTACGGGCATTGCCACCATCAGTACCGCTGTCGGGAGCTGGTCGACGGCGATTTGCAGGACGCGGTCTCCCGCCCGCACGGCAGCGAAATAGGCCGGCTCGACGACCATCCCCACCGACCACCACACCGCCACCGGTAACACCAAGAGCACCGCCCGCGTGCCGCGCGCCGGCGCGATGGTGGCCGCGCATAGGAGCGGCATCCCAAGAAGCAGCGTAAAGTACGCCCAACGCCACAACACCATGAACACCGTCTCCCAGCGCCAGGGGTGCGTGTAGGATGCCTCGTCGATGGCGTGGGCGCCGAGGACCAGCAACGACAGCCCCGCGACGATCCACGCCCACCGGGGCAGTTCGGCCGAGCCGAGGCGATGGCGGACCACGGTCGCCAGCCCAGCAATGGAGCCGAGGATCATGACGATCGCGGGCACCCCCAACCCCAACGACGTCGGCCCACTGCCACCGGACCAGAGCAACGCGAGCCCACGGGGCGCCTGAGTGGCCAGTACCCCTACGGCCGTGAACGCCCACTCGGGCAGGCGGCGCTCGTGGAGCAGGGCGAACCCGATGATGGCCAAGCAGCCCACCACGGCGAGAAGCGCCATAGCCGCTGGATGGGGATAGGGCGCTCGCGGGAACAGCAATCGGAACAGGCGCAGGTCGCCGGCGATCAACAGCAGTCCCGGCACGGCCGCCAGCAGCGCCTGCCACCAGGGCGCCCGCGCATACCGCCACCCGCCCATCGGCTCGCCGATGCCGAGGGCTTGGCCATGCTCCCGCGCCACCGAACCGATGAGATCGGCCAGCGTGCGCAAGCAGAGGAGCACTAGGGCTCGCCCGCCGCCTCCCCCACGCACGTCGCGGACCTGGTCTCGAAAGAGTTGCACCATCGCCGGCCCGTACTCGCGCCTGTGGCCGCGCGGGTACAGGCGAACGAGGGCGGCATAGACGCGCACCTCGGGGTCGCCGTAGCCGGATCGCGCATAGGTCGCCGTCATGCCCCGCCCTCCCCCAACCTCAGGGCGCGCACCACGTCCTTTTGGCGGGCCAGGCGGATCAGCGCCTGCAGTCGCTCCGCCTCGGCCGTCAGGACGCGACGTCCCCAGTCGGTGAGGCGGTAGTAGCGGCGGCGCTCGTCGTCCATCTCTGGATCGGGGCGCTCCTCGGTCTCGGCAATGAGGCCGGCCGCCAGCAGGCGCTTGATGGTGCCGTACAGCGTGCCCGGCCCCATCTGCACCCGCCCCTCGGTATCCGCCTCCACCTGCTTCATGATGCCATACCCGTGCCGCTCCGCGTCGGCCAGCGACAGCAGGATGTGAAAGACTGCCGGGGTAAGCGGCAAGAGCTTTTCCGGGTCCCGTGGCTGTGGCATATGTAACCTCGCCTCTCGGCGGATATACATCCGCTAGAGATATATCGTATGTAGATATAGTAGCAGAGGCGAGACTGACTGTCAAGGCTGTCGGCGGTCGGCTTTCGGCTGTCAGTGGTCAATATGCCGACCACTGACAGCCGAAAGCCGACCGCTGAGCGCCACGTTGCCGCTTGACCTCTATCGCCCGAGGCCCTAGAGTAAAGATACATCGAGAGCCTTGGTGCTCTTGGTGTCCTTGGGGCCTTGGTGGTTCACTCCTCCCCGCAGTGGAGGTGCGCGGTATGGCCGAGTATCCCGAGGTAGTGGAGGTCGTCGTCGAGATCCCGCGGGGCAGCCGCAACAAGTACGAGTACGACCACGAGCGGCACGTCATCATGCTGGACCGCGTGCTCTATTCGTCGGTGCACTATCCCACCGACTATGGCTTTGTGCCGGGCACGTGCGCCGCCGACGGGGACCCGCTGGACGCGCTCGTCATCGTGGAGGAGCCCACCTTTCCCGGCTGTCACGTGCTCGTCCGGCCTATCGGCGTCCTGTTGATGCGCGACGAGAAGGGGATCGACGAAAAGATCCTGGCGGTGCCGGTGGCCGACCCCCGCTTTGTGGGGATCAGGAGGTTGAACGACATCGGTCCGCACTGGCTACGCGAGATCGAGAACTTTTTCAACACCTACAAGCTGCTGGAGGACAAGCTCACCGAGGTCGAGGGCTGGCGCGACGTCGACGAGGCGCGGCGGGTCCTGTTCGAGTATCGCGTGGCGGACTGAAGACGGCGATGGGCTCTTGGCCCGTGACGCGCCCAGCTAAAAGCCAACAGCCAAGAGCCCTCTCACAAGCCGCTCACTGGCAGCACATCCTTCTTCCGGTACACCATCCCCTGAAAGATCGCCACCACCTCGCCGGCGTCATCCGTTATGTCGACAGCATAGGTCGCCAGCCGGGGGCCGAACGACGTCTCGCGAGCCGTGGCTGTGAGCTTGCCGCCTCGCGCCGCCTTCACGTACTGGATGCTCACGCTGATGCCCATGGCCACAGTGCCGTACGCGTTGGACGCCGCCGCGAAGGCCAGGTCGCCCAGCGTAAAGATGGCGCCGCCGTGTGCCGTGCCGACGCCGTTATAGTGATGGGGTTGCAGTGCCATGCGCGCCACCGCCCTGCCGGCGGCCATCTCCACCAGCTCGATGCCGTTGTGCGCCGCAAAGCGGTCGTTCTGTCGGATGAAGGCAGCGATCTCGTCCATGCGTCTCCGTCAGGTTTATGTGGTCATTGGTTACTAGTGTCTGGTTATTGGCGGTTAGCAATAAGCTCTTGGCTCCTTCGGGTCTCTGGCAATGGACCACTCTGCCCCATGCCAAGCCAATAGCTAACGGCCAAAAGCCAGCACACGTGATGAGGTGAGGCGATGTCCAAGCCAGAGAAAATGGTTATCGATCCCGCCGCCATCGACGACATCCTGCAGCGCGGCTCCGTCTGCCATCTTGCCATGGTGGACGGTGAACGCCCGTACGTCGTGCCCCTCTGCTACGGCTACCAGGACGGCGTGCTCTATGCCCATAGCGCCCGTGAGGGGCGCAAGCTCGACCTCCTGCGGCGCAATCCCGACGTGTGCTTTGATGTGGTCGTGGATACCGAGTTGGCGCCCGGCCAGGGCCCCTGCCGCTGGAACATGCACTACCGCAGCGTCATCGGCAGCGGTCGCGCCACACTGGTGGACGATACCGACGCCAAACGCGCCGCGCTGGACATCATCATGAGGCACTATGGCGGCCAGCCCGACGCGCAGGGTCGCTTTCCCTACGCCGAGCGCATCCTCGACAACACCATCATCATCCGCGTCGACGTCGAGACGATCTCCGGCAAGGAGAACGTCTAGACGGCTAGCTCACACCTCCTTCTCGCCCGCGAGTTCATCCTCGAGGGAGAGAAGGTTCAGCTCTCCATCATAGCGCGCATCGAACACGAACGGCCGGCCTTCGAGGTAGTAGCGGTAGATAAAGCGGTCCACCTCATACGTGGGCAGGGCTGCAATGCCATCCAGCGGCACCCACTCCAACACCCCCTCCTTGCACGCCGGGGGCTCGAATCGGTCCACGTCGGCGGCATAGACGTAGCTGATCCAGTTGAAATCGTTGGGCGCCGTCTCTTGCAGGATGCCGCAGAACGACACGCCCTCCAAACGGCAGCACGCCTCCTCGCGCACCTCGCGCAGCACGGCCTCCCGCGCCGACTCGTGGGGGTCGATCTTGCCGCCCAGGGGCACGTACTTGCCCAAGTGTAGCGCCTTGGTGCGGCGCAGCAGCAGCACCTCGTCGCCGTGGCGGAGGATGCAGAGCACCGCCGCTATCTTACGTCCTTCAGTCACCGACGTCCGCCCTCCTCTCACGCGCAGTGTCGTGCGCCGGACGCCCCTCTGGGCGTCCCACGCGCCTCTTACCAGGTCATCTCGCCCGCGACCAGCGGCTCGCGCACGCTCGGCGGGGCGTACTGCGACCAGAGTTCCGCCGCCAGCGCCTCAGGGTCGCGCTCGACCCCCTGCCCGGCAAAATACTCGGACACGCGCCGCACGTCGCGCTCCAGGATCCCCCTGGCGCTCTGGTTCCCCTCGATAGCCGTTACCTGGGGGAAGTCGATGATGGCGATCTCGCCCTGCCAGTAGAGGATGTTGTACGCCGAGAGGTCGCCGTGCACCAGCCCCTGCTGTAACAGGAGGTGCATGTTGCGCAGCACCACCTGCCAAAGCTCCCGCGCCTCGCGCGGCCCCAGCGCTACCTCGCTCAGCATGGGCGCCGCGCGTTGAGCGTCGCCCACGTATTCCATCAGGATGGCGTTGTCGGTGGCGGCGATGGGCCGGGGCACCGCGCCCCCGGCGTCGTAGAGGCGCCGCATGGTGGTGTACTCGTGCATCAGCCAGGAGGTGTGCGCCACCTGCAGGCCAAAGGTCGTCTTTTTCCCGAGGGCGCGCATCACGCGGTCGTCGGTCTTCTTTACCACCTTGCCGTCGCCGGCCAGCACCTCGCGCCCCTCACGGTACATGGCATCGTTGCGCAAGCTACGGAACATGTGCGGCCGGTACACTTTGGCGGCCAGCAGGTCCAGATCGGTGCGGGGGTGTGCCTGGCAGCGGTACACGCTGGCCTCCTTCCCCCCGCGGACCCGCGCCAGCACGTCGACGATCCAGGCCTCCTCAAAGAAGGAGCGCACCGACCCGAGCAGCCATCCCTCCTCGTGGCGCGAGGGGTGATAACTGGTCTCGAACTCGGCCCCCTGCCCCGTGACCTCGCCGAGTTCCGCCAGGATCTCGCTGCGGGGCTTTTCGTGCTTTTGCACCACCCTGGGCTTCAGCCGGCGGCGCGCCTGTCGGTCGGTGCGCAGCGGGTCAAACAGGTCTTCGTACGCCTCAAAGCGATCGATCGAAGGCTCGGGGCCCTCGTTCTGGTTTACGTCAGGCATTCTGTCGTCGATCCTCTTTCGTGGGATTCGGTGGTCCCGCGGCCCACGAAAAAGGGCCACGGGTACCCAGCGTCGTGCCCGTGGCCGGATCGATGCGACAGGTGCCGATATCGCCTGCCGGTCACCCACCTCCTGGCGGGAGACACAGAACGGCCACGGGAGCCATGCGCCCGTGGCCGGAGTCGCTCAGTTGCGAACGACGATCAGCAGGCCGACAGGCGCGCCCAAGACAGGGTGCCAACGCTTGCATATGCCATTGGTCGCGCCTCCTTCCGATTTCAAACTGTCCTGATTCTAGCGGAACTCCAGGGCGGTGTCAATGCCTTTTCCGCGTCCCAACCGCCCCTCCGGCGGTCAGTTGGCTCTGCCCATGCCCTCCACAGCCATATCCAGCCAAAAGCGATGCATGTTCTGGTAGTCGCGCCCCACGGCGATGAGCACCTCACCCCCCGCCTGGTCGTACACCGCGGACCAGCGGGTGGATTCCTGGGAGCACCCTTCCAGGAGGGCCAGCGCCTCCTTCACCGTCGCAGCGCGGTCAAGCATCAGCCGGATGGCCTGTAGTGAACCGAGCACCGGGCCCCCGGGATGGTGGAGCACCGGCACCGTGGGCACCGCCATCATCCCCACCACCAGGCCGCGCTCGTTCATGCCGTCGAACGGGATCAGCCCGGCGTCGAGCAGGCGGATGCGGTCGGCCAGCGTCAGGGCATCGGCATCCTCGCCAACGTAGCGACCCGAACCGGGGAGCAGGTAGGAGATGTCCGAATTCGCCATCGAGGCATAGCCGTCGCGCGGCTCCGCGAACAGCACCAGCACCGGCCGGTTGTGCCAGTCAAAGTTGCGGCCAAAGAGGCGCCCGCCGGCGCTGTTCTCCGCCGAGAAGCAGGTGCAGGCCCACTCCGCCTCGACCGCCGGCGTCGTAGAGACCGCGGCCACACCCTGCACCGCCCGCGGGTCCTCCACACCACCGTCACCGTACAGCCGCATGACGAACAGGGGATAGTCGTCCACGCGGCGGATCGAGACAAGGGAGCGGAGCGGGTCCCGGTAGACCATGGCCAGCGCCAGGATGACCACGAGCACTACCGCGCCAAGAGCGATGGCGGTGCGCCGTACAGCCGTCATGTCCGCCTCCCGGCGCGAGTTCCCCGTCAACTATCTGTAAAGCTCACGGTACGCCCTGGCGATCTCTTCCGCCGTCGCGTCCAGCTCCGCGCGGCCGGCCCGCCGCGGCCCCTCCATCGCGCCGGCCCAGGCGCCGTCGCCCGCGTAGCGCGGGATGACGTGCAGGTGCACGTGCATCACCACCTGCCCCGCCGCCCGCCCGTCCGAGAGGGACAAGCGAATCCCGTCGGCGCGCACCGTCGAGCGGCGGATGGCCGCGGCCACCCGCATGCCGATGCGAAACAGGTGCGCGCCCGTCTCCTCGTCCATGTCGGCCAGATGGGTGGCATGTCCCCGAGGGATGACCAGCGCGTGTCCACGTGTGACCGGCTGATGGCTCAGGAACACCGCCACCGTCTCATCCTGGTAGACAAAGCTGGCCGGCTCTTGCCCGGCGACGATACCGCAAAAGACGCATCGCTCCACGACACTCACTCCACCAGCGCCTGGTACACCGCCACGGCGAAATCTTGCGCCGCGGGAAAGCCCGTGCAGGGCATGTGCTGCGGCAGGATGATGGCCGTCAGGTCCTCCTTGGGGTCCACCCAAAAGTAGGTGCTGGCCGCGCCGTCCCAGCCATAGTTCCCCTCCGACCCCAACCGGCCCGACTGCGCCACGTCCAGCAGCACCCGCACCCCCAGCCCAAAGCCATGCCCGGCGCACGTCGACCACTCGTTAAAGGGCAGCATGGCGGCGGGCAGGTGGTTGGACGCCATGAGTTCCACCGTCTTGCGCCCCAGGATGCGCTGCCCCGCCAGCGTGCCCTTGTTCAGCAGCATCTGGGCGAACCGGTAATAGTCGTCGATGGTCGATACGAGCCCCCCGCCCCCCGATTTAAAGTCGCGCTGCGCGAGGTACGGGCTGCCGGCGGAGGCCTCGATCACCTTGAGCCCGGCGGGGCGCGCCTCGCGACGCCGCCGATCGGGCTGCGGGGCCTCCTCCACGGGTCCATAGACTGCCGCCAGGCGCCCCGCCTTTTCCGGAGGCACCCAAAAGTCGGTGTCGTCCATGCCCAGCGGATCCAGCAAACGCTCCTTCATGGCCACGTCGAACGGCTGGCCCGTGAGCACCTCCACGAGGCGCCCCAGGACGTCGATGGACCAGCCATAGCGCCAGGCGGTGCCGGGCTGGAAGGCGAGAGGCAGGCCTCCCAGGATATCGGCGAACGTCTCGAGGTTCATGTCGGTCTCGCGGTACGGCTCGAACGCCTGCCGGTAGGCCGTCGCGGTGGGGGTGTCGTCCTCCGAGGGGTACAGGATCCCCGAGGTATGCGTGAACAGGTGCCGGATCGTGAGCGGCTTGGCCTGGGGCGCCAGCTCCCAGCCTTCGTCCGTCTTGACGGCTGCCGGAGCATCGGCAAAGCGGGGGATATAGTCCGCCACAGGGTCGTCCAGTTGGTAGAGGCCCTCGTCGTACAGGGTGAGGGCCGTAACGGCGGTGATCGGCTTGGACATGGAGTAGACGCGCACGATGGTGTCGCGCTCCATGGGGCGATTCGTCTCGCGCTCGGCCATGCCATAGCACCCCAGGTGCACCACCTGGCCGTGCGTGTCCGCCATGATCTGGATTTCGATGTGATGAGGATTTTCCAGGAACCGTTCCAGGTAGACGCGATCGTCACCGAATCCCGCCAAGGCCTCGGCCTGGGCGGTCTGGAACGCGGACTGCATGGCCCCCGCGTCCTGTGCGATCCGCATCCCCTTTCCCCCGCCTCCCGCCGAGGCTTTCACCATGACC
>ENA-UOUL01001437-UOUL01001437.1-bioreactor-metagenome-genome-assembly--contig:-NODE-1437-length-32909-cov-14.144036_pt1 | contig 32909 bp, 26 predicted proteins | sample MGYA00249838_ERZ747220 | MGnify/ENA primary metagenome ERZ747220 (study PRJEB28778, sample SAMN05720191) | bioreactor metagenome | isolation source: Anaerobic biogas reactor | place: USA:Washington... | reverse complement strand
GATCATATGGCTATCCTCCTATGGATGTAGGGCTTGGTTGCCCTATATTCTATGAGTACCTGCCATATGGCACAACTAGGTGTTGGGCGGCTGATCATCAAGTCGAGAGGATCACACGCCAGATGCTGGATTGAACCATGCGCATTACCATCTTCACATCAGGCACACGCGGTGATATGCAACCCTACGTGGCCTTGGGCGTCGGCTTGCGGCGCGCTGGGCACCAGGTACGCATGCCTGCCCCGGAGGTATTCCAGCAACTGATCACCACGGCGGGCCTGGAATTCGTGCCGACCCGGCTCGGCAATCCGCAGGATCTGCTTCGACGCCCGGAAGCTCAGGCTTCGAAGAGCCGGATCCACAGCCTCATAGGCAATCTGAAGTTCCTTCGTCTTATCCAACAGGTTCTGGTAGAAGCGCAGGATGAATACTGGCGCGCCAGCGCCAACGCCGACCTCCTGATCGCTTCCACACTCATGTTCGGCATTCTTGACTGTGCCGAACAACGCGGCGTGCCGTGTGTGTATGCGCCGCTGCTGCCGCTGGAACCGACGAGGGCACATCCCAGCGCGTTGCTGGCGCCTTGGGGCGTGCGGCTCAACCACCCGCTCAACTTGCTAACTCATCAAGTCATCCGGCTGGGCATATGGGAACTGCTCCGCCCGTCGATAAACTGCTGGCGCCGCCGGCAGGCCTTGCCGCCCCACTCCCGACTTGGATACTACCGCTGGCAGCAGGCCCACACACGGCTGACCCTCTTTGGATTCAGCCCAGCCGTCTTGCCCCGGCCCACCGACTGGCCCGTCGGGCATCACGTGACCGGCTACTGGTTTCTGGATGAACCGCCCGGCTGGCAGCCGCCCGCCGATCTGGTCCATTTCTTGGAGAGCGGGCCGCCACCGGTCTACATTGGCTTTGGCAGCATGGGCGACCGGAATTCAAACCATCGAACACAGGTCTGTCTGGAGGCACTTCGGCTCAGCGAGCAGCGCGGCGTGCTGCTTTCCGGTTGGGGCGGGCTGGACAACATTGCCGCATCGAGGAACGTGTATACCGCAGACTCTATCCCTCACAGCTGGTTGTTTCCACGAATGGTCGCCTGTGTGCATCACGGCGGCGCCGGCACGACGGCTGCCGCTCTGCGAGCCGGCATTCCGCAGGTCATAGTGCCGAGGGGAGCCGATCAGCCCTTCTGGGCCGAGCGGATGACACAACTGGGCGTAGGCGAACGCTGCGCCAGTGTCGCCCAGTTGACTGCCAAGCAACTGGCTGTAGCCATCACCCGAGCCACCACCGATCCGGTCCGGCGTCAACACGCCACAGAATTGGGCGCAAGAATTCGCGCCGAGGACGGCGTGGGGCTCGCCGTGCAGCTCATTGACCGGACGTTGCGCCAATAGGTGCTGCAGTCAACAAACAGGCCTTGTTCACCGATAGCACTACCAACATCAGCACCCCGGACTACATTAGACTTGTAATAGCTGGAAAAATCATTACGGGAAAATTCAAGATGGCTGTTTGAGTAAGATGGAAGATAAGGAGAAGGCTTGTTTTTGCATTCTAGACGAAGCTAAAACATTTTTTGCTAATCTTGATAATGTGCTTGAACAAGGCGAACCTGTCTTACAGTTTTTGGAAGGCGATATGGCTGATGTAGGGAAAATACTCATCCAGACATTATTCACTATCTTTGCACTTTTACAGGTTTATAGAGCCAATTGTGAGCATATCTGCTCCACAGAACGTCCTTCCTGCAAATTGACGGCGAACCACTCCAGTAGATTGCGCTGATGTTGTTGTTGGAGATTTCGGCGGACGTCGCCACAAGTCAGGGCTGGGGCTCTCGCTGCGGCGCGTTGTTCATCAAGGAAAGAGAACATACAAGCTGCCAGTGTCCAGAAGCGCAGAATGGCTTGTCGGGTCATCATTTGGTAGTGGTCGCTGCCGAGCAGGTCCTTGGCATACTCGAAATACGTTTCGACTTCCCAGCGCACCGCCAACACCTCCACCAGGGCCTGGGCGGTCAAGTCCATCAGTGTGCTGCCCCAGTAGCGCACCGACTTGAGGGGGTCATCCAGGTCATGACAGGTGATCAACACCAACGTCGGTCCCAACTTGCGCACCCAGGTGGACACCAGATGCGCATACAACATCTGTCCACCATTGGCCGAAGGCCAGATAACCTCACACCAATCATCGCGCGTCAGAGTGGCGGCATAGGCCGAGAGTTTGAGCCATTCGCGGCTCCCGTCCGCCTGAATCAGGCGCATCACACGATTGCTCTTGAGCCCGCCACTCAGATCCCAGTCCCGGTGCTGGGCGGCGCGCCGTACTTTCCGACAGTGATACCAACTGTCGACCAAGACATGCGTGTGAGTGTGCGGGACTGGTTCAAATTGGGCAATCTCGGTCACAGCCATATCGACCTTGCTCTGGAAAGGAATGCCCTCCGCCTCGCAGACCGCCTTCTGACAATACATCTTGGGTTCGAGTGGACAGCGCTGGCCTAACAACACATACAGCCCACTGAACAAGCAGTGACCGGTTACCACTTGCTGCTCTGTATTCGAGTAGTGCCGGCCAAGACCGCCCATCGTGCGCCCTTTCGGCTTCGTGTGCACCGAGTCGTCGAAGATCAAGAAACCTGTCACCACAGTTTGCTTGGGACGTCCAACCCGGCGTGCACGCGTCGCCTTCTGGCGCGTATGTTCGGTCTGCACCGGCTCGCTCAGCCGTTCGCGAAAGTGCTCCTCCCACTTCTGGGCCACAGCAGTGGTGGACCAAGGCCATTTACTCAGAAACCGCGAAAGCCCTGACAGGCTCACTGTTTCGCCAATCACCCGCAACAGGCCGGTCAGCGTTTTGCGTTCCTCGCACTCAATCAAGCCAAGCAGTACGATCACGAAGTACCGCCATTGACGGCGACTGAAACAAGAACGAAAGCGTTCTACGAACTGGCGCAGTGGCGCGGATAGGCATACAATGGGCTTGGGCATGGGCTCACCTCCGATATAGGTTGTTTGGCAACAGCTATTATCTTCGGTTTACCCATGCCCACTACTTAACCTGTGTTAAAGTGCAAAGATAGTGATTATTATTAGTCAAGCAAATTGAAGAAAAGCTTCAAGAACAAGATTTATCATGGTTAATGAAATATCTTGATGATGAGGCGAAGTTGAGCCAAGGAAGGATTGACAATTAGTTGGATCAGCTTTACTATCCCAGAGGGCAACATAACAACCATTTCCACCAGACGCCAAGAGCAAGGCATTTCATTGGTAGGAGCCTTCCGTAGGTGTATTGGTTTTGATAGTTGGGCACGGAGCGCGCTGGTGAAATGGGGCGTTGGAGTCGGGGAATATGACACTGGACGAATGGAAGTCAGAACGAGCTGAACTGCTCGACAAGTTGACCGCGTGGCGCGGCGACCTCCCGCAGCGAGGAGAACTGAAGCCGCAGGAGCTCTGGCGTCGTGAGTACGCCACGCACACCGAGATCAAGTTGACCTACCAAGGCGAACCTGGAGAAAGAATCCCGGCATATCTGCTGCTCCCCAGGACGGATGCCGAGCCCCCTTTTCCCGCAGTCTACGCGGCACACCAGTGCGCATGCCAGTGCGATATCGGGAAAGAGCAGGTCGTCGGGAAAGCCGTTGACTTGCCTGACCAGGCCTACGGGCTGGGACTCGTCCGAGAGGGCTTTGTCGTCCTCGCCCCGGACGCAAACAAGGTCGGTGAACGATACGATCCGAAACTGCGCGAACCGTGGGAGACCGCATTTGCCCACAAGAAGGACCAGAGTTGCTGCTGCACCGCACCGGGCGGGTCATGGGGACCTATTCGGTGGAAGCCAGTGTATGACGTCATGCGTGGTGTGGACTTCCTTTGCCAACATGCAATGGTCGATGCGAGTCGGATTGGCATGGTCGGGCACTCCCTGGGCGCGGACACGACGATCTGGGCCATGCCGTTTGAGGACAGGATTCGCGCCGCCGCTGTGAGCGGCGGCGGATTGATGATCTATGGGAAGTGGCTCCCCTACGGTTTGCCCTATGAGGATGTCCTCAAGCTCATCGCTCCGAGGCCCTTTTTCGAGGTCACGGGTGCATGGGATGACGTGAACTGGAAGGGATGTGAGAAACCGAAGACCACAGACGAGGCATTCGGGAAGAAACGGCGAGCCCTTTCCATGGCCCGCGAAGTCTATGCCCTCTACGACAGCGAAGACGCCATTGACGCCTTCGAGTTTGAAGGCGGACATTCATTTCCAAGAGACGGACGGAAAGCCGCCTATGCGTGGCTGAAACGATGGCTGCAGAACGATGGCCGGGGGACTCCAGCAACGGAGTCGAGCGCGACTTCGGGTTAGCCGCGCCGCTTCGCTCTGCGGCTAACCCGAAGCGGCCCACTCCACACGTTAGACGCACTCTGTAACGCAAAATGACAACGATGCCTATGATACGCCCTGCTCAAATTGATGACGCGCGCGACATGGCCCGTGTCCATGTAGATACTTGGCGCACAACTTATGTGGGCATTGTGCCTGACGAGCATTTGGTCAACTTGAGTTACGAGCGCTGTCAAGCAAGCTGGATTGAGCATCTATCCAATCCAAAAGGCGGGCTTGTATTTGTGGCTGAAGCCCAATTGGGCCAAATCGTGGCGCTTGCTTCTGGCGGCCCACTACGAGAAACATTGGGCAGCTTTGATGGGGAACTGTATGTGCTCTATGTGCTCCAGCCCTTTCAGAGAATGGGTTACGGCAAGCGGCTCGTGACACAAGTCGCTCAGGCTTTGGCAAACAAGGGCTATCACTCGTTAGTCATTTGGGTATTGAAAGACAACCCCGCCTGTCATTTCTATGAGGGTCTCGGCGGTTATCCAACTGCCGAGAAGGTTGTCGAGATTGGTGGGAAACAATTGTTGGATGTGGCGTATGTCTGGCCTGATCTCGCAATATTCAGGCAAGGCGCATCTTCATCAGAAGGGTTGCCAGTAAAATAGGTGTGCGTCTAACACTGCATACACCCGACTGGCCTTACGCTTCGAGTTCTAGAGCTACTTTCGCGTGGTCATCATCTTTCGGGGCGTAGGCGTCGTTCGTCGCAATCGGCAAGCGGGTGATGCATGCCGTTAGCCGTCTATAACCATAAAGAAAATTATCTTTATCGCGTATGTGAGATTAACTGATAATGGAAAAGGATATTCAGAATGTCAAATGATGGGTCACGATTTGTAAGCTTATGCCCAGTTTTTATCTCTCGGGATATAGAGAAGACCGTAGAATTCTATACAGAAAAGCTGGGTTTCAAATCGGCAAAACATTATGATAAAGTCGAGAACTTTGCAACACTCTATAGAGATGATATCGAGTTTGTCATTATACAGGCAAAATCGGGAGAAATAACATCTACTACTCAAGGCCATCGTACGGGAAATGATGACGCCTATATTGTTACTGCTACCCCTGAAGGAGTGGATTCCATATATGAAGAATTCAAAGCTAAAGGTGTGAAAATACTGTCGAAACCTCACGTGACCGATTATGGCTCATATGAATTTGCTATTGAAGATATTGACGGAAGACAGATTGGAATTGGCAGAATCCTTGATAAGGCTATTTATTTCAAAGATTCGGATTTCAACGTATAGGAATAGATGAATTACCGCTCAGTTTTTCGACTACACTTTGCTGGCAAAGTCACTTTCAATTGAGGTTGATTTTGCCCACCCGCAAGCGGGTGATGCGCGGCGTTACCCATAACTCCCCCCACTCCCCCGGCCCCCCATAGACCGGGGGAGTTCCCTTTTTCCCCCCCCTTGACCTCCTAGAACATCCGTGCTACAATGAAAGCAAACGAAACCGAACATAACCGAACGAAAGCGCACACAATGACGTGGTACAAACTCGCCTTCTCACTCGCGCGTATGCTCGCAGTAAAGGCCACCAATGACGCAACGATGCACCGCGATGACCCGCGCCGGGACCCCGTGCAAAGCCTGGGCAATCCTCGATACCGACCCGCCCCGCTGCGCGGCCCACGGCGGAGCCTCCGCCCCGCCAGGCGCGCCGGTCGGTAATAAGAACGCGCTGAAACACGGCTTCTACAGCGCCACCTCTGGACTAACCGCCGAAATCCCGGATATAGACGCGGTCCTGGCGGACCTCTACGCCCGCCAGTTGGCGATTTCGGAATATCTGATCAACGCCCGCGACGAGGAAACCACCGTCGACAAACTGGTCCCTGTTTTCGTGCTGCACGGACAGAACGCCTCGCGCCTCGGGCGCCTCCTGCGCGATAAACGCGCCTTGTCCGGCGAAGCCGCAGACGGCATCGCCGGCGCAATTGCCCAAGCCCTTGACGAGCTATCTACCGAGTTTGGAGTCAAGCTGTGAACGGCGAAGACGCCCTCCGGCAGACGTTGCGGAAGATGCGCCGCAGAACCCCGGCCCCCGTGGGATTGCCCGGCGACCTATGTTGTCGACTGGAAACCGGCCTCGTTCTCTGTATGCCCCGCGACTACGCGCCTTTGTTTGTCGATAGCCGGCTCGCCACGTGGAGAAATGCCATCCCCGACGACGCCGGCCCGACCATCGACCAGGTACGCGCCCTCATCGACGCCCTGTACGCACGCGCCAACGCCCAGGGAGAAAACGCGCTGTGGCTGTTCCTCACCGTGCTCAGCGAACGCACCAGCCCCAGCGACGCTTGTTACCGCCATCTCTGCCTACTCGCCGCCGACCTCCACCGCACGCTCGCAGGTCGCCCGAAATGAAAAATGCTATCACGCGCTATCAAGCACTGGCTCACCGACATCGGCAACTTCTCGCGCGTTGTCCCCACGCCCGTGGGGGTGAACCTTAGCAGTGCAAGAAGTAGGGAGTAGGGAGTAGGGAGTAGGGAGTAGGGAGTAGTTGTCCCAACGCTCGTGGGGGTGAACTGCCGAACTCGCCGGGTAACGTTCAGATGTCCCTACGGGACGGAGGGAGAGGTCACCCTTGCCCCCGGCGCTCAAGCGCCGGGCAACGTTCAGATGTCCTGTAGGGACGTCTGAGTGTCGGCAGGCCATTGATGACCTGCCATGTCGTTCGAGCTATTGCATTACTAAAGCCACGATGAGCGCGAGCAACCCCAACACCAGCACGCCGCCCACGCTCAGCAGCAGCTTGGCGATCTTGGGGAATCCAAGCGAGACTTTGAAGTCCATCGGTGTGTATGTGAAAAGCGAGTCGTCGGCTTCGCCGGTGTCGAAGAAGCTGACCAGCAGGCGCTCGATGGCCGGGGGATTGAGCGAGAAGACGTCGTTGACGTGACCGAACTCGCGCAGGATGATTTGGCGCCCGTTTTTCAAAAAGGGCAGCAATTCCCGGGTCGCAAACTCGGCGGGGGTGGAGAAATCCACAAGGTGATGATGCGGACTTTCCCTGGGTCGATGGGGAAGAGCAGCCAGCGCTTTGGTATGTGGCGGCGCACCTGACGCAGTGTCTCCGCCAGGTCGGCGGTCTGCTGCGCCCGGCGCGGGTCTTGCGCCCACAGACCGGCGTAGTCGTGCAGTTGCGCGTCGATGGTGGAGGGTTCCCAGACAAAATGCCCCGGCGGGTTGACGCTGATCATCGCCGAACGCTGCAGGCTCTCCGGGTAGCGGGCGGCGTAGATCTGCGCGATGCGCGTCCCGTAGCTCATGCTGAACAGGTTGATCCGGTCGTAGCCCAGGGCGACGCGGGTCATTTCCATGTCCTCGACCACTTCGAGGATGGTGTAGCCGTTCAGATCGACGCCGGCGGCTTGCAGGCGTTGGCTGGCCTGGTCGATCGCCCGCGCGATGTTGGCGAGCGATGCAGGCTCAAGTAGATCGTTGCCTTTGCCACGGAAGGCCCGGCCGATCTCGGGACAATCCAGGACGACCGAGCCGTCCACGCCGCGATAGCCGACCAACACGACATCGTGATCCGCCAGCAGCCACGCGGGGGTCCAATACTTGATGTTGCTCGAACCGGGGCCGCCTTCCAGGCAGAAGAGCGGTTCGCGGGGTTGCTGAAGCCGCCGTCCACCGGGACGACGACCGCCGGTGGTCAAGCGCGGCGCGATATGGAAATCGCGGCTACTTTAGACGCCGCTAAACGCGCTGAAGCCGCCATCCACCGGTACGACGACGCCGGTCACAAAGCTGGCGCCGTCGGAGAGCAGCCATAGCGTGGTACTGATTAGATCCTCCGGCACGCCGAAGCGGCCCATCGGGGTGTGGGCGATAATGGTCTTACCGCGCGACGTGAGTTCGCCCGTGTCCTTTTCGGTGAGCAGGAAGCGGTTTTGCTCGGTGAGGAAGAAGCCTGGCGCGAGGGCGTTCACGCGGATGTCCGGCGAGTACTCCTGGTTCATATGCACCGCCAGCCATTGGGTGAAGTTGCTGATCGCGGCTTTGGCCCCGGAGTAGGCGGGGATGCGGGTCAGCGGGCGGAAGGCGTTCATCGACGAGATGTTGAGGATCGCGCCGTGTTTCTGCTCCGCCATCAACTTGCCGAAAACCTGGCTGGGCAGCAGCGAGCCGATGAAGTTGAGGTTGAAGACCCACTGCACCGCGTCGGCGGGCAGGTCGAAGAAAGAGGCCGTCGCGCTGGTCGTGGCCTGCGGCTTGTTGCCTCCCGCGCCATTGATGAGGATGTCCACGCCGCGATACGCCGCCAGCACGGCCTGCGCCGCCGCTTCGATGCTGGGCTTGTCAAGCACGTTGCACTGCACCGCGATGGCCTCGCCGCCCTCGGCGACAATCTGATCCACCACCCGCTGCGCCGCTTCGACGAACAGATCGAGCACGGCCACTTTGACGCCGACGCGCCCCAACGCCAAACTCAGCGCCCCGCACAACACCCCCCCGCCGCCCGTCACGACGGCGACCTTACCTTCGAGTCCAAATAATGCGTTCAAGTAAGTTTTGTCCATGTCAGTCTCCTTGTTATTGGAGAATCATGAATCACGTATCTCGATTCAGATTCATGATTCATGATTCTTGATTCACAATTTGTACGCGCGTTTTGTCAAGCGATATGCCAAATCCAGGATCATTTCGCGCGCGTCATCCATATCGACGATGTGACGGACGACGAGGCCGGCGACCCAGTTGGCGCTGGCGCGGCGCCACACGTCGTGCCGGGCGGGGATGGAGGGGAAGGCGCGCGTGTCGTCGTTGAAACCGGTGGTGTTGTACAGGCCGGCGGTCTCCGTAATCCGGTCGAAGTAGCGGCGCATCCCGGCGAGGCTGTCGTGGAACCACCACGGCGGCCCCAGTTTGAGCGCGGGATAGTGCCCGGCCAGCGTTGCCAGCTCGCGGGAGTAGGTGTCCTCGTCTAGGGTGAAGAGGATGAGCGTGAGCCGTGGATCGTTGCCATACTTCGCCAGCAAGGGCCGCAGGTTGTGCGTGAACTCCGAGACGACCGGGATGTCGCAGCCTTTGTCCAGGCCGAAGCGGTCGAAGATGGCGCGGTTGTGGTTGCGGAACGAGCCGGCGTGGAGCTGCATCACCATCCCGTCTTCAATGCTCATGCGCGCCATCTCCATCAGCATGTGACCGGTGAAGCGTGTGGCATCCTCGGCGGTCGCCGCGCCCTTGAGCGCTCGCTGGAAGATAGCGTTCGCTTCGTGCGGCGTGAGTTCGCCTGTGTAGGCCGTCAGCGCGGCGTGGTCGGTGGCGCGCGCGCCCATCTCGACGAAGAAGGCGCGGCGCTCTTCGAGCGTTCGGACGAGCGCGGGGTAGCTGTCCACTTCGAACCCGACGGCGGCGCTGAGCGCGTTCACGTTGGTGCGCCAGTTGGGGGCGTCCAGGTTGACGACGGCGTCGGGGCGGAAGGTGGGCAGCACGATGCCGGACCAGCCGGAATCGCGGATGGCCTGGTGGTCTTTCAGGCTGTCGCTGGCGGCGTCGGTGGTGCAGAGGACTTCGATCTTGAAGCGCTCGTACATCCGGCGAGGCGAGAATGCAGGCGACGCCAGTTGTGCGGCGATGTGGTCGTAGATGGCCTGCGCGTTCGCGCCGCACGGTTTTTCTTCGACGCCGAACACTTCAATAAGTTCGTGTTGCAGCCATATTCCGCTTGGCGTGCCGCGGAACAGGTGGAAATGCTCGGCGAACGTCTGCCATATCTTGCGATGATCCTGTTCCACCGGGCCATCGTCGGTGCGGGGGACGCCCAGTGCTTCCAGCGGGACGCCCTGTGAGTACAACATACGGAAGACGTAGTGGTCGGGGATGATCAGTAAATCCGCTGGGGTGCCGAAGCTGGCGCGCTCGTCCACGAACAGGCGTGGGTCCACGTGTCCGTGCGGGCAGACGAGCGGCAAATCGGTGATTGAGGCGTAAAGCTCGCGGGCTACCGCCTGTTGCGCCGGATCGGGATCGAAGAAGCGGTCGGGCGACAGTCCGTCTTTGTGTAAAGTCCATTTTGTGTTGGGCATATTTTCCCTCCAGGAACGTGTCTTTTCAGTTGGCATTATTGACCACTTGAGTTATCAAACGTCATTCCGAAGCCCCGTTCTTCACTGGCGAGTATCTGGATAGTAACAGAAGGGGCTGAGGAATCTATTACGTGCGAGATTCCTCACTCCGCTGCGCTCCGTTCGGAATGACGGAAATGCGAAACATTTCAATCCGTTGAGAATGGTGCCAGATGCCGCTGGAAGTGTTGGTCGAGCAGCGTTTCGTAGACGGCGGCGTGTTCGTCCAGCAGCGTCATCAGTCGGTCGCGGTAAGCGTCCAACACCGAGCCGAACGTCACGTGCAGCACCTGCCGCGCGTCGAATTGGTCCAGCAGATCGGGTAGGTCCGCGTCAGTCAACGTTTCTAGCACGGGCACGTTCGCCAGTTGCGCAGACACGTGATAGGTGGCCCGGTCGGTTTCGTAGCGCCCGATGGAGAAGGCGTAGACCTTGCGGAAGAACGTTGGGGCGACTTGCGCTACCGTTCGCAGTGCCTCCAGGTAGCTGGTGCCGGCGGTCTTGAGGTGCACCAGGCCGCCCGTCAACCGTGCGGCAATACCGTAGATCGAGAATTTGTCCGAGCCGGAGTGCAGGCTGAGCTTGTACGGCCCCACCGTCCGCGCGACGGCGGCGTGGCGCGCGAAGGCGTCCGTGAAGGTGGGGATGTCGCCGATGTAGTCCACGCCCTTCTCGAAGCGCCCGACGAAGCGCGGCGCCAGACTCACCCACTGCACGCCCAGCCGCCGCAGCTCCAGCGCGACGAAGAGGTGCTCTTCCGGTGAGGTGGGCGTCTCTGTCTCGTCCACGGAGACTTCGAGATCGAATGGGCGGTCACCCATCCGCGCGGCGATGTGGCAATGCATCATCGCGGTGTGGGCGATGGCGCGCCCGTACTTGGCGGCGGCGCGCTCCACCGTTTCCCTGTCGAAGGCGAGGGTGAAATCGTCCATGGCGAAGGTTTGCCGGCAGTAGCGGCGGCACATCGCTTCCGGCGTGTCATCCAGCGCGTCCCAGGGCAGCGCCGCGAATTTGGCACTCACGGCATCCGGCGGGGCGGTGTGCGCGTCATTATCGACGTGGTCACCGGGATCGATGGTGAAGAACGTGTACCCGGCATCGATAAAGGTATCGGCGTCGGCGGGCGTTTTGAGGTGATCTGCGTCCGCGCCCCACGGCGCGCGCCAGTCCATCTGGAAGAGGCCCCAGAGCGCGTCATCCATCACCTGCTGTGGCGTGCGCCCGGTGCGGGCGTTCTCGCGCACCGACTGCTGCGCGAAGATCGGCGCGATGCCGGGATAGCGTTCCGCCGCCATGATGTGCCCAGGCGTGGCGACGCCAAGCCGGTCGCCGAAGCCCGCCGACGTGTGCAGGCCCAGCGGTGTGGGGTTCAGCCACGGCAATTTTTCGCGCAGCACGGCGGCGTTGGCGGGCGTCAGCGGGCAGAGCAGGGCGTTTCTATACGGCGCGCCGGAGAAGGGTGCCAGTGTGTCCGCGTTACCCAAGACAACCAAGTACCGCTCGCCGCCGGTTTCGCGGCGCGCGAGGCAGTAGGTCGCGCTCTCGTGATCGACCGCGGACTTTGCATAAATCTCGAAACCGGGTAATTGTTCGATTTTCATAATCAGTCACCTCGTATAATTAACCACGAATGTTTGCTTTCGTACACGGATGAACACGGGAAACACGGATTTTATATCATTCGTGGCTTAATCTTTTACCCTTGCGTTTTCATGTGTTTGGTCATCACGGCATCCAATTCCGGGTGGACGATGCAGTTTTTGAAGGCGAACGATTGCAGGATGCGGTCGAGTTCGGCCTCCGATAGCCCCTTGAAGAGTTTGGCGTAGGGGATTTGTAGCAGTGCGCCAATGTAGGTTGCCATGGTCGCCTGGGTGAGATAGCGTTCGATGCCGGCAACGCTGATGTCCTCATCGCCTACGGTTTCGACGATTTCGTGTGCCAGGGTATGGACGATGTCTTTGGCCGGCGTGGTCGGCAGCCAGCCCATCCAGAAATCGCTGTTGAGGAGGATTTTGCTTTCCAGGCTGTGTTTGATGCGCTGGATGTACTCGGATTCGGGGTGAAGATAGACCCAGCCCATCACGCCGACGTCTTTGTACGTCCAGGTAGTCCAGTGGACGCCGTACTGTTCGAAAACGCTGATCTGGTCATCCAGCGCGCGCATCCGGTCGGGAACTTCGGCGGCGGAATTGTTGTACGGGCTGCCGAATTCGCCCGCCCACAGGGGAGCGTTGTACTTCTGCATGAACTGTGTGCCTTCGTGGGCGAGGAGGTTGACTTCCTGCCATTTACGGTTCCATTCCGCGGTGGGGTAGGGGCCGGGGCCGAAGCCGGGCCGGGTGTAGTTGTGGCTGCTGTAGAGCAGATTGTCGGCGAAGGGTGCGTCAAACTGGGCGAAGCGGCTGGAGTAGCTGTCGCCCTCCAGGATGATGATGTGGTCGGGATCGATGGCGCGGATAGCGCTGACGATGCGCCGGTAGAGGGCGTTGATCTGGTCCCACTTCGGCTCGCCCATACCGGTCAGCCTCCCGCGCGGGTTGCCGGTGTGCGGCTCGTTCATTACGTTGTACCCGGCGACGGCGGCGTTGCCCTTGAAACGTTCTGCCAACACCTCCCACAGGGCGATCCAGCGATCCTGGAAGTGCGGGTGCTGCCAGAAGAGGGCCTGGCGCGAGCCGTTGTCGGAGTGCCAGTCGGTGTTTTGATTGCCCTGGACGGCGTGCATATCGATGATGGCGTAGAGGCCGTGTTTAGCGCACCAGCCGATTGCCTGTTCCAGCCGTGAGAAGCCGCTTTCGAGATAGGTGAACGGTGCGGCGTCGCTCTCGAAATGGCGGTAGTTGACCGGCAGGCGTACCACGGTCGCGCCCTGCGCTTTCATGAAGACGATGTCATCTTCAGAAAGGAAATAATCAAGCATGCGCTCGAAGAAGAAGTGCGCTTTGCTTTCGCCGATGGTGTCGGCCAGCGTGGCGCGGATCGCGTGTTCCGAGCCGGGGTAGCCGTTGATGAAGTTTTCCATATTCATCCAGCCACCCACGCACGCGCCGCGAAGCCGTATTTCCTGGCCTTGCGCGTCAACAACTTTCCCATGGCGAACTTGCAGTAAATCCATTATGATAACCTCCTCAGGTGATTGGTATGTGTTAACTTATGAATGGAGTTAGAGGGTGTTTTTCGTTTGCGGGCGTAACCCGCAAACGAAAAACACCCTTAAATTTACGGTTCCTCTACCATGGCGCGGAGGATTTCCTCCAACGCGGCTTGCTCGCGCCCGTAGCAGGTCCAGTCACCGGCTTCCAGGCAGGCTTGGGCGGCCTGGTAGCGTTCCCAAGCCTGCGCGGCGAGCGATTCCAGGTCGCCTTCCGTCATGGTGGGGGTGATGCCGCTGTCGCCGTTGAGGACTTGCAGCAGAGCCTCGGCGAGCGTTTCGCCCATGACGATGCGGTCGTCGTAGGCAACGATGATGCGTTTCAGTTCGGGCAGGTGCCCCGATTCGGATTCCAGATAGAGTGGTTCCACGTAGAGGAACGTGTTTTCGATGGGGATGACCAGCAAATTGCCGCGCAGCACCCGCGAGCCACGTTGGTTCCACAGCGCGAGTTGCTGTGATATGATCGGGTCCTGATCCGAGCGCGCCTCGATTTGCAACGGTCCGTACACCAACCGGTCTTTGGAGAGTTTGACGATCCCCAGTTCGCCGTAATCGTCGCCGTCGCAATCGGCGTAGAGCCAGGCGATCATGTTCTGTTTTTGTTTGGGCGTGTACGGACGGATGAGCATAAATTCGACCTGCTCGGAGCCGGGCGCGCGCATGATGACGTAGTAAGGTTCCATAGCCTGTTGGGTGGACTCCACCAGTTCTTGCGGGATGTCCCACAGGTCCTCGCGGTTGTAGAAGACTTGCGGATCGCGCATGTGGTAGGTGGCGTACATATTCGACTGGTATAGGAACAGCGTCTCCGGGTAACGCCAGTGCTCGAGCAGTACGTGCGGCATCGTCTCCACCGGTTTGAAGAGATCGGGGAAGATGCGCGCATACGTGGCGGCGATGGGGTCGTCCGGATCGATCAGATAGAAGGTGATCTCGCCCGTGTAAGCGTCGATGGCGACTTTGACGCTGTTGCGGATGTAGTTGACGCCGCCGAGCGGCTCGGAGTAGGGGAAGTGATCGGTCCAGGTGTAGGCGTCGAACAGCCAGACGATGCCCGTAATCCCGTCGGCGGTTTCGGCGATGACGGGATAGGGATCGTCGTCAAACCACAGCATCGGCGCGATGGTCTGTGCACGGTCGTGGATGGTGCGGTGGAAGAGAACGCGGCTGTCCCTGGTGATGGCCGGCGAAAGGAGCAGTTGCGTGCTGCCGAACCGCGTCGCCAGGAGCAGTCGCCGGAACAGGCCGCCCAGCGCGACGCCGTCGGGGCCGCTGTAGCGGTTGTAAGCGTTGGCGTCGCCCTGCGGATAGTCGAATTCGTCCTCTTTGGCGTTGATGACGACGTAGTTTTTGGTCAGTTCGCCGAAGTAAATCTGCGGGCGCTCAATCTGGAGTTCCGGCGCTTCGCTCACCGGCGGGATGTCACGCACGATCAGGTTGGGCAGACCCTCGCGGCTCACTTCGTTGGCGTAGTTCAGCGCGAGTCCGTAGCCATGGGTGAAGATCAGATGTTGGTTGATCCACGTCTTGGCCTGTTCCGCCAGCTCCTCCACGTCGATTTCCCGCGCGGCGAGCATCACCTGGCGCATGTGCCCGTCGATGGTGTAGCGGTCGATGTCCACCTCGTTGAAGCTGTAGTAAAGGCGGATTTCTTGAAGCTGGCTGTAGGTGCGCAGCAAGGGGCGGTAGTCCCATAGACGCACGTTGTTCAGCACGTCGGCGTTGGTCTCAAGCTCGCCGGCGGTGAGGACGCCCGTGCCCGAGTAGGTCTGCTCTGTGATGTCATTCAGGTCGTAAGCGTAGCGCGTGTAGCGGATGTTGTGCTCGATATAGGGTTTTTCGAGCATGAACTCATTTGGTTCGACGGTAAACTGCTGGATGGCGGCGGGATAGCCTGGCCCGAGCACTGTGACCGCCAGCCAAAAGCCAGCGATGATGAGCAGCAGCTTCCATTTGCGGATGAAGGCGTTGAGGATCAGGACGGCAGAAGCGGCGAAAAAGAGCACGGCCTGAATGGTGTACAGGGGCAGACGTGCGTTGATGTCGGTGTAACCGGCGCCGAAGACGACGCCCGTTGTGGTTTGCAGGAGTCCGTAGCGGTTGAGTAGCCAGCCAAAACCGGCGAGCAGCATCCACAGCGCGCCCAGGATCGACATGTGGGCGGTTGTCGCACGGGACTTCGTCTGCCCGAAGATCGCGTAGCGTCCGAGCACGCCGAGGAACGCCAGCGCCACCAGTATCTTCGCCCGGGTCAGCAGCGCTTCCAACCACGGCAGTGTAAAGATGTAGAATCCGATGTCCTGGCGGAAAATCGGGTCGGCAACGTTGAAGGGGATGCCGTTGTTTGCCAAAAGATAGACGCGCCACAGGTTGCTAAAGATCAGGCCGATGACGATGCCCGCAATAACGGCCGCGCCCGTGAACAGCATGCGCACCGGACGGGTGGAAATTGTAACCGGGGCCGCGTCGGAGTACCGTGTGCGCCCGGTGAACCTGGGGGATTTTGTCGTAAAGTGCTCCTTCGGCGCGATCAGATGGGGGATAAAACTCCAGTTCAATAGCAGGAAGACTGCGGCGATGAGGGCGGCGATGAGGGCCAGCAGGACGGAAGTCGCCACGCGTGTGGTGAAGATTTGCGTGTAGTCCAGGCTCTTGAACCAGAGAAAATCAGTGTAGAACGTGGCGAAGGTCGAGGAGGTGACGCACAGCAGAAGGATGAGCATCATCCCTAGACTGATCCAGAGCTGTGTCCGGCGCGTGGTGCGCGGTTTGAGAGTGGCAGTTTTCGGTTCCCTTGTCATATCGTTTCTCCTGAGTTATCAGGCTACAGTATAATCCTAAACGGGGAATAGTTAATCTCCAGTACAGGAATATTTGGTATTATATCGGACACAAGGATTTCTGACAATGTGTATTTGCACGTTGTCTGCGTTTCAAAATTCAAGCGCACTCTTGCAAGTTTTTGTAACCGTGGTAAGATATTGGATGCTGTACAGCCCGTCCACGCGACGGTTCGGTTTTGTCCACGTGTTGTTTTACTCAGGTTGATGTTTTATGGAGGTTTGGCGATGGCTAACTTGTTCTATAAGCTCATCACAAAAGTGGAGGTTGTTCTCATGACCCGTATCGCTTCCGTACCAGGAGGCCCCGAGCCGCCGGGATGACCCTTTGACCGTTTTTTCTCACAGGTAAACGACATTCTCGTGATTTACCACTGGCGAGGAATCGCCAGGCGAAATCGCGGTCAATACGGTAATACCGGCGAGCGGGCCTCAACGAAGTTGGGGAGGGCTAGTTTTTATATGGCCCAATGTGCGCAGAGAGCACCCGCTCGCTTTTTGCGTCTCTGGCATCTGTTTAATTTTTCGTCAGAAGGTTGTGTGTAGGTGGCTGAAATGTCCCAAAATTTAGATCCAAAACTCTTACAGAAGCTTACATTCGATTTGAAATCCGCGGTGCACAAAAACCGCCTGGTGGGGCTGTGGCGTGTGCTGGCCGGCTTCCGCCTGCTGTATCTCGGCGCGATGGTCGCCATTGTCCTGGGCGCGTTTATGCGCGTCTACTATTACCGCGTCGTGCAGTACGTGATCGATACGGTGGTGGGGGAAGGACGAAACTCGCAGCACCTGCCCTGGCTCGCGCTGTCTTTCGTAGGATTGGCCGCGCTGGAGGGAACATTTGCCTATCTGCGCGGCATATGGTCGGCGAAGACGGCGGAGGGCATTACCCTGCGGTTGCGCGACTATCTCTACGATCACATGCAGCGGCTGCCGTTCGCTTTTCACGACTATGCCAAGACCGGCGAGTTGATCCAGCGTTCTACCTCCGATGTGGACGCGATGCGTCGCTTCTACGCGGATCAGGCGTTGGGCATTGGGCGGATCGTGGCGCTGTTCGTCGTCAACTTTACGATGTTGCTGCGGACGAATACGAAGATCGGCTTGCTGTCCATCGTGGTGATGCCGCTGATTGTCTTTGTGTCGTACTGGTTCTTCGGGCGCGTCTCGAAAGCGTACGATCGTTATCAGGACCAGGAAGCTAAACTTTCGACGGTGCTTCAGGAGAACCTGACCGGCGTGCGAGTGGTCAAGGCGTTTGCCCGGCAGCCCTACGAGATCGATAAGTTCGACCACGAGAACTGGGAGCGCTATCGCCTGGGCAAGAAGCTGACCATGATGCATTCGCTCTTCTGGCCGATCTCGGACGTCCTCTGCGGGGCGCAGACGATCCTGGTGCAGGCGGTGAGTGCGTTGATGGCCGTGCGCGGCGAGATTACCGTGGGCACGTACATCGCCGTGATGGGGATGCTTACCTGGATCATCTGGCCGATGCGCAACCTGGGTCGGCTGATCGTACAGGTCTCCACCGGACTGGTGTCCTACCGCCGCGTCGCGGATGTGATCGAGCAGGATCGCGAGGACATCGTGGCAGGCTCCGTGCCGTTGAACGCGCAAATCCGTGGCGCGCTTGCCTTCGAGAATGTCAGCTTCTCCTACGAACCGAAGGCGGTCTTGCAGGATGAGGATGAGAAAAAGAAGGGCAAGAAGAAGGAGAAGCAAGCGGATACAGAGCCGGAAAAGAAAGAGGAGTTGAAGCCCGTCGAGGTGCTGCACGATATCTCCTTCCACTGCGAGCCGGGCGACGTCGTTGCGCTGCTCGGTTCGACAGGATCAGGGAAGACCAGCATCATCAACCTGCTGCTGCGCTTCTACGATTACCAGGAGGGCAGCCTCACGCTGGACGGCGTCGAGTTGAAGGACTACCCGCGCAGCCTGCTGCGGCGCAACGTCGGCATCGTGGAACAGGAGCCGTTCCTCTTCTCGCGCAGCATTCGGGACAATATCGCCTATGGTGTGGACCGCGAGGTGACGCAAGAAGAGGTGGAGCGCGCGGCGCAGGCGGCGGCGATTCACGACATCATCCTGACGTTCCCGTCTGGGTACGATACGATCGTCGGCGAGAAGGGGGTGACCCTCTCCGGCGGGCAGCGCCAGCGCGTGGCGATTGCGCGCGCGCTGCTCAAGGACCCGCGCATCCTGGTGTTGGACGACGCGACTTCATCGGTGGACACCGAAACCGAGGAGCAGATCCAGCAGGCGTTGGACGTGCTGATTCCTGGACGCACGACGTTTATCGTCGCGCACCGCATCCAGACGGTGATGAACGCCGATCTGATCCTGGTGCTCGACAAGGGGCGCATCGTTCAGTTTGGTACGCACGCCAAGCTGGTTCAGCAACCCGGTCTCTACCACGACATCTACGAAATCCAGTCGCGCATCGAAGAGGAAGTCGCTGACGAAGTGGCGCGCGAAACCGAATCGGTGTCGCCCGCGTTCGCTATCGAGCCGGAAGGCGTACTGGCATGATTCATGATTCTTCTCATTTGAGGTAATAACAATGGCACAATCATACGGATTTGAAGAAGAAGAATTCACAACGAAGGTTAACGGGCGTGTGGTCATGCGGATCATGCGCCAGGTGACGCCGTATTGGCGCTGGATTCTGGGATTTGTGGTGATGATCGCGCTCACGTCGGTGGCCGATTCGTACTTCACCTACTTGAGCAAGCAGCTCATCGATGAAGGCATCGTCGCCAGAAATACGGCGCGGCTCACACAACTGCTGGTGCGTTATGGCGGATTGGCTGCCTTCCAGGCCATTACGGTGTTCTGTTTCGTTTATCTGGCAGGCGTCTTGGGCGAACGCGTGCAGTACGACATGCGCAAGCAACTCTTCAACCACTTGCAGGCGCTCTCGTTCTCGTATTTCGACAAGACGCCGGTGGGCTGGATCATGTCGCGTGTCACGTCAGATTCCGGTCGTATCGCCGATCTGGTGACGTGGGGTTTCATCGATGTGACGTGGGCTATACTTAACATCATCACGTCGCTTGTGTTCATGATGATGATTAACTGGCAACTGACATTGATCGTAGTGCTGATCATTCCGATGATGCTTGTGGTCTCGTTCTACTTCCGACAGCGCATCCTGGTGCAATACCGCGATGTGCGCAAGCTCAACTCGATGATCACGGGTGCGTATAACGAAAGCATTGCCGGTGTGCGTGTGGTCAAGGCGCTTGTGCGCGAGAAGAAAAACCTGGAGGAGTTCAGCGACACGTCGCGGGCGATGTATCACGCGGCTTACCGCGCCGCGTGGCTCTCGGCGTTGTTCCTGCCTATTGTGCAAGTTGTTGGCGCGTTTGGGATCGGGGCGGTGGTGTATTACGGTGGCATCCAGGCGCGTACTGGAGGGACGATTACTGTGGGCGGCATCCAGGCCTTCCTGTCGTACCTGACGTTCATCATGTGGCCGATTCAGGACCTGGCGCGGGTCTACGCGGAGATGCAGCGTTCGGTGGCTTCGGCGGAGCGAGTGTTCTCGCTGATCGACGCCAAGCCTGACGTGGTCGACCGCGAAGGCGCGTTCGATCCCGGAATCGTGCGCGGTGAAGTGGCGTTCGAGGACGTGACTTTCCGTTACGAGGAGGGCAAGGATGTGCTGGCTGACTTCAACTTGCACGTCGAGCCGGGCGAGCACATCGCTATCGTTGGGCCGACGGGCGGCGGCAAGACGACGATCGTCAACCTGCTGTGCCGCTTCTACGAACCGACGGAGGGCGTGGTTCGCATCGACGGGCGTGACTACACCACCCTGACGCAGCACGCAATCCAGTCGCGCATCGGCGTGGTGTTGCAGCAGCCGCACCTGTTCTCCGGCACGATCCGCGACAATATCCGCTACGGCAAACTGGATGCCACCGACGAGGAAGTGGAACAGGCCGCGAAGGTGGCGCACGCGCACGACTTTATCGCGGGGATGGAGAAGGGCTACGACGAGGATGTGGGGGAGGGTGGCAATCTGCTCTCCGTAGGGCAGAAGCAGCTCGTGAGCATCGCCCGGGCCGTGCTCGCCAATCCCGCGATCCTCATCCTCGATGAGGCAACCAGCTCGGTGGATACACTGACCGAGGTGAGCGTCCAGCGGGGCATGGAGGCGCTGATGGCCGGGCGCACGAGCTTCGTCATCGCACACCGACTCTCGACGATCAAGCGCTCCGACCGCATCCTGGTCATCAAGGCAGGGCGCATCGTCGAGGTGGGCGCGCACAGCGAGCTGATCCGCGCGCGCGGCCATTACTACGACCTCTACACCCGCCAGTTCCGCCGCGAGCGCGAGCAGGTCTACGGTGTGGGTGAGTTTGTGGCGGCAGCGGCGTAGGTAATCGCTGGCTTCTAAAGTGTCCCCTAAAAGTTGTGCAGGCTCTTGGCCTACACAACCTTTAGGGGTTTTTCTTGACGATAGGATTTTGTGACGTATCATTAGGTTACAGACAGAGAGAAGCTTATCGCGGCTTGCAAATTCTTGAGTTCTAGGAGTCGATCATGGATGTTCGCTTAATGCGTATGGCACGGTTGTTGGTGGAGTATTCGGTGGATGTGCAGCCGGGGGATCGCGTGGGAATCTTGTCATCGCCGCCAGCGGCGGATTTGGTACGCGAGGTGTATGCGCGTGTTTTGGAACGGGGCGGGCATCCACTGGCCTTTGTACGTCTGCCGGGATTGGATGAGATCTTCTTCCGCACGGCGAACGATGACCAGTTGGCCTTTGTCGACCCTGTCAGCAAACTGATCTTCGAAGAGTACGAGGCGCTGATCAACATCCGTGCTTTGGAGAACACCCGCGAGTTGAGCGGTATCGATCCTGGCCGTCAGCGCCTGCGCAATCAGGCCATGCGCCCGACGATGCAACGTTATATGGAGCGCGGTGCGTCCGGCGAGCTGAAGTGGAATGGCACGCTGTTCCCCACGCCAGCGTCGGCGCAGGATGCGGATATGAGCACGCGCGATTATGAGGATTTCGTCTACGGCGCATGTTTCTGTGACCGGGAAGACCCGGTTGCCGAGTGGCGACGCGTTCACGATGAGCAGGAGCGTGTCGTGCAGTGGTTTAAGGGGCGAGATCAGGTCAAGGTCATCGGGCCTAACGCCGATTTGACGCTGTCTGTGAAGGATCGTATCTTCATCAACTCCGACGGACATCACAACATGCCGAGCGGTGAGGTGTTCACCGGCCCTGTCGAGGACAGTGCGAATGGGTGGGTGCGTTTTACCTATCCGGCGGTCCACGGTGGGCGCGAGGTCGAGGGCGTGGAATTACACTTCGAGGCCGGTAAGGTTGTTAAGGCGACGGCAAAGAAGAACGAAACGTACCTGCTGCAGATGCTCGATACCGACGAAGGCTCGCGCTACTTGGGCGAGTTTGCCATTGGCACCAACTTCGGCATCCAGAAATTCACCAAGAATATCCTCTTCGATGAGAAGATCGGCGGCAGTTTCCACATGGCACTGGGAGCAGGCTACCCGGATACCGGCAGCCACAACCAATCCGCCATTCACTGGGATATGATTTGCGACATGCGCGATGGTGGTGAAATCTGGGCCGATGGTGAGTTGTTGTATAAGGGCGGGGAGTTTGTCATCTAGTCGTTTCGTTGCGTGGTTGTGTGTTAAAGTCGAAAGTCCAAAACCAGCCTGGTTTTGGACTTTTTATTGGAGCGCGTCTTGTCTGGAGCGCAATCGCTTCTTATGATCCCGGCGGGACTGTCTTTATCTGTTCGGGAATCCAGGGCGTCAGGGTGGGGGTGGGGGTCTGGCAGAGACGCGCGCGTTCGATGAGGTCGGCGGGCGCGTCCCAACGGTTCAGTAGCGTCTCGGCCTGGGCGCACTGTTCGGGATCGCTGAGGCCCACCAGGGCGCGCCGGAGATTGAGGTTGAGATCGCGCGGCGGATCATCGCTGGCGAGATAGAGGCTGTGGTCGCCGGCGTTGAAGCGCTCTCGCGCCACATTGAAAACGATCAGCGCCTCATTGTAGGCGCGCCGTGCGAGGTAGGCCTCTCCGAGTGTGTACCAGAGGATGACGGGGCTGTTCGGTTCGGCGTATAGTTGGATCGACAGATGTTGCAGGGCAGCGTCGTTTTCTCGGTGGGCGAGCATCGCAGCGGCGCGATAGTAGAAGCCGAGCGGGTTCTCCGGTTCGCGACTGCTATACGTTTGCGCGAGCGCCGTCATCATGTCACCGTCTCCGGCTTGGCGTGCCGCGCGCCAGCGGTCGGCGAACACATCAGACGCCAGTCCGGGATCGAGGGTTTCGGCGATGCGCAGTGCTGCCTCGGCAACTTGTGGCTCTCCCTGTCGCGCCAGGATAACACCTACGAGCGCCCAGGTTTCAGCCTCTTGTGCTGAAACGCGAACGGCGTCCCAAACGCGCGTTTCGGCGGTGTCGATGTCGTTCTGCAGAAGCGCCAGTCGTACGCCTTCCCGCATCACGCGCCCGAGATGTGGGCTATCCTCCGGCGTGACACGTTTCGCCTCAGTCCAGGCTGCTTCCGCCAACTCGAACGCATCGCGAACAAGGGCGAGCTGCATCATCCGCAACTCGTTGGCCGCTTCAGGTGTGGTGGTGGGGACGGGGGTTTCCGTTGGGATGGGGGCGCGCGTGGGCAAGAAGTCCCACGGTGGCGAAGGTTGTGCCAGCAGTGGCGAGATTTGTCCTGCAATCGATTCCTCTGGCGCGGCGGGATGCACCTTGAGTATCGTCGAGAGAATCAGGAGTATGATAGCAACGCCTAGCAGCGCAAGACTGCCGAGCAGCAGACGTGGTGCGCGGAGGACCGCACCCGCGCGGGGAACCGCGTCTGTGCGGCGGTTTTCGCTCACGTTCGCCTGCTTTTACGGACGACAAACCAAAGGACGCTAATCGCACCTACGAGGGTGGCACCAACAGTGAGTGGCGTCGTGCTGGGCGGTGATGAGGACTCAGGCACAGGCGTCGCCGTGGGATACGGAGTGTGGGTTGGCGCTGTTGTCGGTGGCGGTGTAGCAGTTGATGTCGATGTCGCCGTGGCGGTGGGGCGTTTGGTGGGCGTCGCGGTGGGGCGTGGGGTGCGGGTTAGTGTTGCCGTCGGCGTCGCGGTTGGCGTGAGGGTTGCCGTGGCGGTAGGTTTGAGCGTGGCTGCCGTGGTGGGGACAGTGGGGACAACCGTTGTCTCGCCGCCAGCGTCTTGCTCGCTGGTTGGCTGTGGCGTTGCTGTAGCGGCTTGCCCCTGTGTGGGCTGGCTGAGTGGCGGCGCTCCACCGGTAACGGCGCCTTCTACGATCAGGTAGGGGTTGCCGCCGATGAGACAGGGATTGCCCGCGTGATGGCATGGGCTGGCGGGCAGTGTCACCGTGAAGACACCGTCGCGTGCTGGCAGACTGCGACTGTTCCCGCGCCAATCGACGAGTTGTGCCGATCCCGCGTGCGCTGTCACCTGTACGGTCACGTCGGCGGAGCCGCGCGCCCAGGCGACGGTCGTCCACCCGCTGTCGCGTTCTACGGTGATAACGGCGGCGTCATCGCGCCGGTCGAGGCTGGCGCGCGTGAATCCGGCGAGATAGCGTGTGGCGACCTGGTATGCGGTGAACGCCGGGCGGCGGCTGCCATCTTGCCGCACCAGCCCGAACGGTTCCGGGTTGACTGAGTCACTTGCCACGTCTGCCAGTTTGTAAACGGCAACACGCTGTGCTCCGGCTGCCAATGCCATCGCCAATCCTTGGATGATGTATGCGGCCTGATCCTCTTGAGTGATGTTGAACTGTGGGTTTGGCACGGGCCAGGCCGGGTCGTTGGATGGGGGGGCATTCGTCTCGGCGATCCATAGGGGCTTGTAAATCCCGAATTCACCCAGTAGATTCAAATAGAAGCGGCTGAGATCGTACACCGAATCTGGATTAAAGTAGATGTGCAGCGTGAGAGCATCGAAGTAGTAGTTGTTCTGACCGGCCATCGAATCGGCGGTCAGGGCCTGCAGAAAGCGGCGGAGGAACAATTCACGCCCGTAGTTGGCGTCCCACCAGTGGGTGACGGCGGGTAAGTGAATGACCATGTTGGGATCGATCTCGTGTGCGACGGTGTACGTCACCCTCATCAATTGGACGAAATCATCGACCGTGCCGCCCCACGACTGATAGTTTGTATCCCAGATGTCAGGTTCGTTCCAGATGATCCAGTGTCGGATGCGTCCGGCATGGCGCGTCATCAGTGCGCGGACGAAGGTCGCCCATGTGTTTTCGGGCTGGTCGCTGGGCAGGTATAGGCCGGCCGGCACGCCCATGCCCTTACTGTGGTCGATGGCCCATCCCGGCGTGGCTGAAATCAGCCCGACGATTTCACGCCCCGCCGCGACTTCGGCGTTGAGTGTAGCGTCGGCGACCGGATGTTCGTTCCATTCTCCCACGTGATTGGGTTGGATCTGGTTCCATTCGAAGGTCACGCGTGTCCAGCCGGCGCCGAGTGCATTGGCGGCCTGAGGCGCAGTATAGCTTTCCACCACACCAAAGCGCCGGTCAGGAATACCGGCAGCAGTGCCTGGGCGCGGCATGGCGAGTGCAAGCAGGCATAGGACGTGAACCGCGATACGTGACGCGTGACGTGTGATACGTGATACGTAAGCCATTTTGAGTGTGATCCTTGATTGCTGAGAGTTGATTGCTAACTGCTGAAAGCTGACCGCTGTACTTTTCGCACATGCTGGTATTTGCGCATCTCGTAGTAACTCATCAAGCCCGAGAGCAGAACGCCGTGCAGCCCATCACGCCAACCGCCAAGGGTGACGAAACGCCACCAGAAATGGCGCGGGATTTGCGTGTAGGGTGTGTAGAACTTGGGCTGCACGCCTTTTTGCAGTAGAATCCCGGCGTCGAAATCGGTGTATTTGCGCTGCTTGGCGATGAATTGCTGCAGCGTCTCGTAGTTGTAGTGGATGAAAGGCTGTGTCAGGTATCCGGCCTCGCCATCGAGAATGGCTTCTTCGTGGACGGCACGGTTGGAATCGTAGCGCGCGCGGCCGCGGCGTAGCAGACGCAGTTGGTGATCGGGCCACCAACCGGCACCACGCATCCGGTGGCCGAAGATGTAATTGTGGCGCGGCACCCACCAGCCGGCCTTGTCCTGATTGGTGACGGCATCGCGGATTTCTGCCCCGAGAGCCGGCGTGGCGCGTTCGTCTGCATCCACGAAAAAGATCCACTCCGCTTCGACCTTGTCCAACGCCACGTTGCGCTGCTGCGAATAGTTCTCGAAGCGGTGTTGGATGATTTCCGCACCGGCTTGCCGCGCGAGTGTGACTGTGGTGTCGCTGCTGAAGCTGTCCAGGACGACGACGCCGTCCGCCCAGCGCAGGCTGTCGATGCAGGCGGCGATGTGGCGTTCTTCGTTGAGTGTCAAAATGACGGCTTTGAGCATATCGGCAAACCCAGTCCTTAATTTCCCAATTAGCTCCAGGCGGAGACAATTCTGGCGTAGGCGGCGCGCCATTCTTCCGTTGGGGCGCTGGCCGCCTTCTTCCAAAAGGCGCGCCGCACAATGGCGCTCACCAGCGCGCGTGTGAGCCAGTCGCGGTGTTTGCGGTAGAGTTTGGCGCGGCTTTCCCAGAGATAGGCCGTCGTTGCCGGGCGAGCCTGGTTGGTGCTTGCCCCACCGTAGTGGATGACTTTAGCCTCGGGAACCAGCCATGTTTCCCATCCGGCCTTCTGCATCCGCCAGGCCCAGTCGATTTCCTCGCAGTACATAAAGAATTGTGGATCTAGCACGCCTACCTGCTGTATTGCCGCGCTGCGTGCCATCATTGCTGCGCCGAGTGGATGATCGACGCGATACGGATGCCCGTCCGTGTTCGGATAACGCCCGTTGAAACGTGTGTAGTAAAAGCGCTGCGGTAGCCATCCCAGATCGAAGAGCGGTTGCAGCAGGTCTGGGAAGCGGAAGGCGCTGGTCTGCACCGACCCATCCGGGTTGAGCAACTGCGGTCCGATAAGTCCTGCGCGTGGGTTTTTCTCGAAGAACTTCAGCAGGGCAGTCAGGGCGCCGGGCTGGATTGTTGTGTCGGGATTGAGCAGCCATACATAGTTGGGCAGTCCGTTCTCCTGTAAGTGCTCGAGAATCAGGTTGTTGCCGCGCACGAACCCCAGGTTCTCCGTGCTGGAATGCAAACGCACCCAGGGGTGGCGTTCGCGCACCAGCTCTGCCGAGCCGTCCGACGAGGCATTGTCCACCACTACCACCTTCGCAGGGACGTTTACCTGCTTTAACTCTTCGCGTAGTGATAGCAGGCAATCGTCCAGCAGGTTTTTAACGTTCCATGAAACGATAATAGTGGTCAGGGTGGGGTATGTCGACTGCGGCATGGTTATGCTACGGTTCCCAGATGGTCACGTTATTTGGATCGACGCGGTTGTTTACCGCCGCGATGCCCACATCCTCGTGGATCAGCCCCATCCAGTAATCGAGTGGATTGCGCACGGGGACATCGACAATTTGCACACACCCGGTCACGAGCGAGCGTGCGCTGGGTGGTAGATACCAGTGCTCGCCGATCTGCACCAGGTCGACGCCGGGCTGCCCGATGCCCCAACGGAAGGGGTAGTTGCGAAGGCTCGTGTCGAAGTCCATGGCAACGCGGAAGACGCCTGATTCCTCGGCTCGTCCAAATACGTTGAAATTCTGGTCACTGCGATAGGTGCTGCCGGACCATGGTCCGGTTGTGCGCAGGTAGGTGGTGCTGTCGTTCTCGACGGTGAGGGTGAAGCACAGCGTTTCTGAAATAATGATTGAAGTTGCCGAGTATTCGACCTCGCCGTTAAAGATATACGCCCGTGGCATACCTGCGTTGACGATTTCGAGCGTGTCCTTGACGGTGACGCGCTGTCCCATCTTGTCCTGCGCTTCGGCGAAGACGGTGTAGATGCCGTCAGGCGGCGGATCGGCTCCCGCGTCGATGCCGCCGTCATAGTCGTAGGTATGCCAGCCTTTGGCATTTGCAGGAGTGACCTTTTCGTCCTCTGGGATGGCGTGAGGTGTGCCGTCCAGCCCTTCGAGGTAGACGCGCAAGCTTTCCACATCTTTCTCGAGCGTCAGATTCATACGCACACGGTCGTCGATGCCATCCTGGTTGGGGGAGAAAGTCTTGGGGGAGATACTGAAGCCGCGTATGCCCGGCAGCACTGTATCGGCATCCTGGATGGTCAGTGTCCCTGTAGCTGTCGCGATTTCGCCGTCATCCGTTTCCGCGCGGATTTCCCAGGTGTACACACCATCGGGCAGCATGCGTTTAACGATGGTGAAGTCATAGGTTTCTTCGGGAAGCGTGTAGCCGTCTACCACGCCGCCGAAATAGACGGTATATGGCTTGTCGTTCAAGCTCAGAGGCCGTGGGGGACGGAAGGTATACGTCTGCGCGCTCACGTCTCGCAGGATAATGCTGACTGTCGCGTTTCGATTGAGCGTAAACGCGATTTTGGTCAGATCTGTCTGGCCATCGGCGTTGGGGGTGATGATGTCCGGCGTGACAGAGACATCCTCTAACAGTGGTTTTTGCCCGCAGGCGCTGAGCAGAAATAGGGTGAGCAGAGCCACCCACGTGAGCTGTGTCCACATGCGCTGTGTCATTTTCATAGTTAACTCCCTCCTGACAAACGGAAAGTGTACCAGGGCTTGGACGGTAGTCAAGTTGTGTGCTTGCCTAACTGCCTCTCTGGGTTACAATAGCGATGGAGGAGAAAATGCGCACCCGTCTGTTGTGTCACGGGGCTTTGGTGTTGTTCCTGCTACTGTCGTTCGTCCCAACGATACAGGCGCAGGGTACATCGCCTGACCCTGTTCTAGAACTGATGGACCAAATGTCCGCAGAGGCCAAAGTCGGACAGTTGGTCCTAGTGTCGTTTCCGGACACCGAGGTCGGTGACGACACCGAGATCGCCACTTTAGTCCGCGATTATGGCATCGGTGGAGTGTTTTTGCGTCCACGAAATGGCAATTTCGGAACCTCGTTGATCGCCCCTGCTACGGTTGTTTCGATTACCAATCGCCTGCAACGTATTGCCTGGGACGTTGCGCATGTTGAGCCAGCTGTACTGCCGGGCGAGATTGAGGTTCCGCCGGCATCGACTTACGTCCCGCTCTTCGTGGCAATCAGTGCCAGCCTTGACGGTATTCCTGTCACTGCATTTATCTCCGATACGACCTCTTTGCCCTCGTCGTTGGCGCTTGGGGCCACGTGGAATCCAGCCCTGGTCGAGATGGCGGGTACGGTTTTGGGCGAGGAACTGGCAGCGCTTGGTATCAATCTGTTCCTTGGTCCCAATCTGGATGTGTCATATACGCCACGCCCCGGCGATGCCTCCGATTTGGGTGTCGGTGCTTTTGGCGGCGACCCTTTCTGGGTCGGTGAGTTGGGTAAGGCTTATGTGCTGGGACTGCACCGTGGGAGTGGGGGGCGTTTGTTGGTTGTGCCGCGCCATTTGCCAGGGCTTGGTGGTGCGGATCGCTCGCTCGAAGACGAGGTTCCTACGGTACAGAAAACTCTGGAGCAACTCCGGCAGATTGAGCTGGCACCTTTCTTTACGGCTGCGCGGAGTGTGGTGAGTGACACCGGTGTGGCTGATGGTTTCCTCGTTACTCATATCCGTTATCGCGGTTTCCAGGGCAATATTCGCCAGGCCACGCGCCCCATCAGTTTGGATGCTCAGGCATTGCAGTCAGTGATGAGCTTGCCGGAATTTGCCCCGTGGCGTCAGAGCGGGGGAGTCCTGGTCTCTGACAATCTGGGCCTGGGGTCCATCCATTACTCGTACGATCCGCGTGGATTGTCGTTCAATGCACGGCGGGTGACGCAGGACGCGTTGACCGCCGGCAACGATTTGTTGTTGCTCGACCGTTTTGCTGCGGATAACGAAAATTGGCGTGCGCATTTCACGAATGTGCGCGACACCCTGACCTATCTCGCCTCTCGTTACAAGACTGAAGCAACTTTCCGCGCGATTGTGGATAGCGCGGTTTATCGAATCCTTAGTATGAAACTGCGCGCTTACCGAAACGATTTTTCTTGGGAGACGGTGCAACTTAATGCTGACCGGCTTGCTGTGTTTGATGAGGAGCGGGTTGTTGATGCTGAAGTGGCCGTCAATGCGTTGACGCGTATTGTGCCGCTTCCGACCGACGTGGCTGCACCGGCATTTCAAGAGGGGGATTCAATTGTTATTTTTACACAAGAGCGTTTCGCTCAGCCTTATGCCGATTACAGGCCGTTTCCACTGTTGCAGTCCAACGCGTTGCGCGAGGCTATCCTGCGACTCTATGGCCCCAACGGAACGGGCATTGTCTCTGCGGGTGCTGTGCAGTATTTCACGTTCGAGCAGTTGCAGACCGCGCTTACCACGGAACCGGCGGTGACATTGACTGAAGGTCCACCTTCAATCGCCACAGTGATCTTGAACGCAGTCAAGGATGCGCGCTGGGTTGTTTTTGCGACAACGGGATTGCAGTCCAACGACCCGAGCAGTTATGCTCTTAAAGGTTTCCTATCTAAATACGCTCACACAGTGACCGGGAACATTGTGGTTTTGGCCTTTGGCCCGCCCTACGAGCTGGACAGTACCGAAATCAGCAAATTGGACTTTTTCTATGCGTTGTATTCGCCTGGGATGGCTTTTGTGAATGTAGGGGCGCGCGCGTTGTTTGGCGATTTGGTGGCTTCTGGAGCCTCGCCGGTGGACGTGTCGGCGCTTAACTATTCCGTCGCGCGACAGACGATGCCTTCTCCCAACCAGTTGATCTCATTGGATGTGGTTGGGATGACCGGCGAGGTGCTCACGGAAACGGAACGCTCCGAAATTCTCAAGGGAGGCGTGCTTAACCTGCGCACAGGGACGATTGTCGATTATAACGGGCGTCCAATCCCTGATCGCACGCCTGTGCAATTTGTACTTACGTACCCACAAGAGGACATCGAGCGCATCGTTGTTGCTGAGGCGCATGGCGGCGTGGCGACCACATCCATCGTGTTGGACCGCGAGGGGCAGTTGGATATCACGGTGCAGTCCGAACCGGCACTTTCTTCGGTGCGGTTGCAGTTGACGATCCGCGCTGAAGGGCCGATTGAGATTACAGCGATCGAACCGACCCCGACGCCGACTCCGACGCTGACCCCGACGCCGACCCCAACTTCCACACCGACCCCGACACCATTGCCGGAAAGAACCCAGCAGCTTCCCGATCCGCTCTCCTTGCCAGCGCTGGAAGGTCCAATGCTGTTGCGATGGGGGCTCGGTGGCGCGCTCTTTGTCGCGCTTGCTGGTTTTTTCTGGGCTAGACAGCGCGAACTCGACATTGTTATTGCTGTACGCCTTGCTTTGGTGGGATTGGTCGGCGGGGCGTCTGGCTATGTGGCTGTGATCGCTTTAGGACGTTTTTGGTTGTCGGGTTGGCTATACACAATCGTGGGACATGAGTATATGGCTGTGACTGTAGCTCTGTTGGTGGGGACGACTGCGCTTATCCCGGCGACACTGTTCTATTTAGCACAAAGACGACGGCGTCAGTATGTCGAGGAAGAGTCCTAAGGCGTTAAGATCAGCGCGAGGAGCACCAATATCCCGGCAATGGCGAGAAGTGGGAGGTTCGCCCCCAGTGCTACCTGCCACTCACGCATTGTGAGCAGTAACGGTGCGATTTGTGCGGGGACACCAGCCTGGTGTAACATCGTTTGAAAATCCGTCATTGTCGCCGGGCGCTTGTCGGGGTGCAGCGAAAGGGCGAGCAAAATTGCATGTTCGACGCCGGGTGAGATAGCAGGATTGATGCTGCGGGGGAATACCAGGGCTTCGGGCCGCAGAAAGCGTTCCCGTGCCGTCATCGGGGAGCGTCTGGTGAGCAGGTGATAGATTGTCGCACCCAGTGAATACACATCGCTGCGAATATCGGTGTGGGAATCGTCTCCACCATACTGTTCGAGTGGTGTGTACGCGGCGGTCCCCTGTCCCTGCACGACTGTGACGGTACGGGCCTCGTCACTCGTAAGGAGTTTCACCAGTCCAAAGTCAACGAGCTTGATTAACCCCGTGGGTGTTAACTTGATGTTGGACGGTTTGATATCTCGGTGTAAAATGGGCGGGTCTTGCGCGTGTAAGTACGCCAGCGCGCTGCATAGTTGATTGGCCCAGTCGAGCACCTGGGCTTCTTCGATGAAGCGATTTTCCTGCTGTGCTTTATCGATGAGTTCACGTAAATCGTGGCCGGGTACAAAGTCCATAACCAGGTATTCGCGCCCGTTTTGGGTAAAATAGTCAGACACCTTGGGTAGATTGGGATGATCCAATCGGGCCAGCACGGAGGCTTCCTGACGGAATTGCTCTTGCAGTTGTGTTAGCATCTCGGGTTCGATGTCGGGATCGGGTGAAATCTCCTTGACGGCGCAGGTACGACCCGGGAGCAGGATGTCCTCAGCGCGATACACTGCGCCCATGCCGCCTTGCCCGATCGGTCCGGCAATCTTATATCGATCCTTCAACATCGTTTGTGGCTCTAGCAACTTTACCATATTGCTGATAATAATCGCTTGAGGGCAGGTTGTCAAGTCGAGACATGGAGAATGTAATATGAACGAGCAAAATCAACCGTTATTGGTCATCTACAAGGGCGCGCTGGCAGGAATGCGTTGGCCACTGGGACGGGAAGCGGTTACACTGGGACGGGCGGCGGATTGCGATATCGTTTTGCCGGAGCGGCAGATTTCCCGCTACCACGTGCGTATCGAATGGGATGTAGACGGTTATGTGCTGCGCGATTTGGGCAGCAAGAACGGCACGTTTGTTAATGGGGAGCGCGTGCGTGGGCAGCTTTATCGTCTGCACGACGGCGACGAAATATCATTGGCAACGACGTTGCAAGTTGGTTTTGTGGCTGGCGAAGCTACACTGCCCCTGGAGGACGTTTTCTTGCCCGGCCGGCTAGTGGTCGATGAAGAATCCCGGCGTGTGCGGTTGGGACGTGAGGAATTGAATCCACCTCTGTCGCCTGCTCAGTTTACGCTTCTGGCGATGTTGGTGAAATCCAAGGGTGCAGTCGTCACCCGTGAGGACGTAATCCACGCGGTCTGGCCTGATGCAGTAGGCGGCGTCACCGACCAGGCCGTCGATGCGTTGGTCTATCGCTTGCGCGAGCGTTTGACCGAACTGGACCCTGACCGCAATTACCTCACTACGGTTCGCGGTCACGGATTCAGATTCGATGCCGAGGGCAATCATTTCGCGTAGTCATAGCTACGCAAGTAAATTTATACACTGCTATTTCCTTTGAAGACAAAAATGACTATTACATCGTAAATTAAGTTTCTTTAAACTTTTCGTTATTAGCGTGAACCTTAACATAGTGTGAATTGAGCTTGG
>ENA-UOUL01001436-UOUL01001436.1-bioreactor-metagenome-genome-assembly--contig:-NODE-1436-length-32914-cov-13.209459_pt1 | contig 32914 bp, 43 predicted proteins | sample MGYA00249838_ERZ747220 | MGnify/ENA primary metagenome ERZ747220 (study PRJEB28778, sample SAMN05720191) | bioreactor metagenome | isolation source: Anaerobic biogas reactor | place: USA:Washington... | reverse complement strand
TTATTCTCCAAATCCTCTAAGCGTGCTTTTAATGTTTTTGCCATTGTCTTACCCTCTATTTGTCTCCAATTGGAGACATTTTGTACCCGTTTTTGTCGGAAATTTCCGACAATTTGTCGCCCACGGGCGACATTTTTCCCCGGCTTTGCCCGCGTAGACTTTTTACGGTATACGCGGGCTTTTGCCTTGCCATGAACCTACGGACCTATTAGGCTGCAACTGTTCTTAAATAGGCGTTTTTTTCGTTCCTGTGGCACTCTGCAAGCGGTTGCACGCTTACTGCAAAATCCACATAATCCGGTATTTGTCTCCAAGCTTTTCAAACGCCTGGCCGCGTGTTAGCAGCTCCCCCTCAAAGTAAGCCATGCCCGGATTATCCCGGCTTTCCTTTAGCGTTAAGGTGGGCTTTTCGTTTTCCAATTGCTCTGATTTTGTTTTATCGTTTTCCATGTTTACCCTCTCTGTTTTTGGTCGGTTGCTTTGATCCGGCGGCTTATAACTTGATCATTTGGTCCCCACTCAATTACAAGCGTTCCCGGCTCTAATTCGCTATCGGGCGTATTATCCCAATCAACTGTAAGGCCATAATTTGGTTTATGGTTCGTATGATCCTCAAGCCGTCTTACTCGGGCCGCATTATCTCTTATTTTGTTCATTGACCGCCTTCATCCTGAACTTTCGCTGCATTTCAACGTTTTGTTGGTCTGCTTTCCAATAATCCATAGCTCTTTTTAGTGAAGTGATCCCCGCTTTCCTTGTATCAAGATCATATAAGCGGGACGCCTTCAAGCCGTATTTTGTATTGATTTTGTCAAATCGTTTCGTTAGCGTTAGCCAATTTTCAAAAACGTTGTAGAACTCGCTTGCCTTTTTGAATTCCTGTTCTTTAATCGCCTCTGCTTTTTCGGTGATTTTTTCCAATTCGTCTTGGGCGGCTCTGATTTCGCTTTCATACAAGCGCTGTTTTTCTACCTCAATGGCTTGCAAGGTTCGTTGTCGCGCTTTGTAGGCGGCTTGTATTTGTTTATCGATCCCGGCTGCCTCAAGTGCGATTTTGTAATTATCCGGATCCTGCAGAATAACGGCCTCTAATTCCTCGGATTTTGCAACTAACTTTTCAATTGTGGCCTTGTCTTTTTCGTCTTGCTTTTGCAACTTTTCTAAGTCGGTCATTTTTGTAGCTCCTCTGTATTTGTGTTTTGCTCTGCTAAGGCAAGTAAAATGCCTACGTCTTTTGGTAAGGTTTGATCTCTGTTAGCGTTTCCATACCTTACCCATTCATGGGCTTGATTGTCGGCTTGCGCCTCCCATTCCGGGCGGCTTTTGTGGTTAGCGTCCGATCCGGGCAGCTCGTTTTCTGTATCTGAATTTTTCATATATTGGGCATGGTGCTTAACGTGCGCTAACTCATGCAATAGCGTGGCCATGAGTTCCGCTCCCGCCCGGTCCTTTGCTATGGTTACAACCGCGATGCCGTCCATGTTTACGCTTGTCTCCCCATACGCCCCAATTACAGTAGGATTTTGCCGTTTTACTATGCAATCCCGCCCGGCAATAATAGGCGCTGTAAGGCTTACCAACCGCCAAAAAGTGCCATTTTCCGGGTTTTCTGATAGTAGCTCCATACATTCCCCTCTAAAACTTTTTACGCTTGAATTTGGTAAGCGCCCGGTCGAGTTCGTCCTCTGCACGCTCTAAGGCCAATAGCGCTTGGTTATACGCGGCGTTTATGGCCGGATTATGCGGATCTTGGTATATTGCCGCTGTTACCCGCTCCAATTCAATTTGGGCGGCTTTCACTTTTTCGTTTAAGCTTTCGATCCCTGTACTCATGCTTATTGTTTACCTCTATCTCCCTTGTAATATCTGCAGCTCAAGCGCTGTAATGCGGGCGTCCAAATCCGCTTGATCATCGGTTTTGAAAAACAGATCCCCAAGACGGGCCGCAGCTTGTAAGCGTACCGCGGGCGTAGCTTCATCGCTTTCCATGATGTCGGCAATGGTGTCTGCAAGCGTCTCTGCTCTTTTTAGGATCCGGCGCTTGATCTCATTGCGGGCCTGCGTTTCGGCGTCAAGTAAGGCGCTTTTGAAAATGGGGTCTTTTAGCCATGTGTATAATTGGCGCTCACTTACCCCCGCCTTTTTCGCAGCTGCTCTTTTGGTCCGTTCTGTTAGTAGGGCCTCAATTGCCGCCCTTTGTTTTGGTTTCAAATATGCGTTATTTTGTGCGTTTCTCTGCATTCGTTTTACTCCCCTTTCTATCGGCATTTTGCCAATCTATTGCTTATTATAATAAGGCTTATAGCAAGTTTACGGCTCAATTGCATAAAACCCCAAGCGCTCTTTTGCCCATTCCCGCAAGCTTTCCCCCGCTTGAAAATAGGCGTTCAAATCCATTGGTAAGGGTGCCAGTTTTACGCGGTATCCAAGTCGCTCATAAAGGGCAACCGCGCCCGCGTCCCCGGCTTCGTCATTGTCAAATACCGCCAATACAAGGCTTTTATTCATGAAGTAGGGACCCCACGCCGCCAAATCAATGCGGTTACTTGCCGATCCGCCCATACTGGCAATTGGTAACAGATCCCCAAATTCCTGGGTTGCTATCATTGCGTTAAACTCCCCTTCAGTTACTAAGCAACTTTTAGCCGTTTCCAATTCGTCCGCATTGAATAAGGCGGCGGGTTTCGATCCCTTTACAAGCGTATATTTTGGCGCGTGGTTCGTGCGGATTTTCAAATACCACAATTGCCCGCCAATATTGGCCGGGATAGTGATACCCTGCGGGATCCATAAGGATCCGGTTGTAAATCCGCTTGAGTAACCTACTCCAAAACGCTGCAAAGTTTCATGCTTAAAACCCCTCTTTTCCAAGTATGCAAGCGCTCGCGCCCCTTGCTCTGAATAAAGTGTATTTTGGCACTTTTTCGCGGCCTCGCGGGCTTTGCGCTGCCATGCCTCGGGGGGTGGTCCATAGGCTTGCCGTTCTGCTTTTGGCTTGCGGGCTGCGGGCTTTTCATTGCTTACCGTCAAGCCAATACTAAGCTTTTGGGCAGCTTGCCCAATTGTCAAATTGTCGCGTTTTGCTATGAAGTCGATCACGTCCCGCCATTGGCCCGCGGTGCAATTCCTGCATAGCCAAATATTATTAGCGGGCTGTACTCTGAAGCGGTCCACTCCCCCGCAAAACGGGCAAGGGCCTGCTAACTCCCCGCCGCCAGTACTGGCAACTTTCTTTAACTGATAACCGTCAAGCAATGCTGCTAACCGGTTTTGCTCTTTTATCTTTTCAAAGTCCATTTTATCGGCGCCCAATCCGGTTCGCAGTTCGCACCTTTAATAGGTGCTGCGAACTGCTAACCGCCTGTTTAGGGTTTTGGTTCCCGTTCGCAGTTACCGCCTGCGAACCGCTGCGAACCGCTGCGAACTGTGCGAACTGGCACGCTGTAAACCTTTGAATTGTTTATCCCGGGCGTCATTAATATCCGGTGATCACTCTCAAGTTTTCGTATTTGGTCCAATATGCGCGGGCGTCCTACATCTGGTAAGGCGGTCTTAACCGCTTGCCATAATGCGGTTATGGTCATGGGGTTATTTTCAAGCGCTGCCATTACTTCACGCTCAATAGCGTAGTTACTGGCATTATCCTCCGGCTCAACGCTGTAGAATTGCGCAGCTGCCAAATCCCCCGCGCTATCGGTGGTATATGTGAAGTAAGCCGTAAAGGGGGCAACCTCGCGGGATCTTGACTTCGTGCTTTTTACTGTTATTTGGTCGCTGTATGGTTCCCGGTCCACTTGCAAGGCCAAATCTAAGGCAGCTTCAATGCTGCTGTGGCCGCGCAAGGCGTCCCCGGCCCTACTGCCAATAGCGCCGTTGCTTTTGCGTTGATGATGTATCAATACAACCGCCGCGCCTGTGGTTTCGGCCAATAATCGCAAGTTGCTCATAGTCAAGCGCATACCGCTCGCGTTTTCCTCTATCCCCCCGCTTATGGTCCCCAAATTGTCAATAACGATTAATTTAGCGTCATTGACCCGGGTCGCTAACATGGCAATGCTTGCCGGGTCATTAGCGTCAAACGGTGGATTTTGAAAACTGTAAACCTTTAGGGGTATACCTGGGGGCGCTTCGTGCGCTTTCCCAAGTGCGGCAAAACGTGTAAAAACTTCGTCAATTCCCATGTCTTGATCAAGCCAAATAACCGGGCTTTGTACTGTGGGTATTGGGCTGCCGCCCTTTTGCCATTTGGCAACTTCAAGCCATTGTTTTCCCATTGAAACGCATACGGCCAAATCCTGCAATAACATGCTTTTCAGATCCCCCGGCGGTCCATATACGATGTTTAGGCTTTTCTCTCTGAAGATCCCGCCTAATATGTACTTAACGGGTTCCCGCGGCGCGTAAAAGTCGGCCATTGTCAATGGCTGCCAGCTATCGGCGGCGGGATCCTTTTCCGGGATCTCGTCCGGGTGCAAAATCAAGTGCTGAATTTCGCCTCTGGTTTCGGCGTTTTCCTGTATATATTGGCTTGCCAGTTTTATGGCTTGCGGATTGTATTGACTTTGTAAGTCTTGGGGGTTATAATCCTCATTGTCTATTGGGGATTTAACCCGCTTTTCTGAAGTCTCTGGCTTGCCCGCCGGGACTTCTTTTTTTTGTGATCCTATCATCTCATTACCTCTAAAGTTTTCTGTATCTCATGCCTCAAATCGTGCCGATCCCGTAGGGCTTTGATCACGCCCCGCAAGTACTCGGACCTTGAACGGTCTACCGCTTTGGCTTGCGCTGTAATATCTCGCAGATCCTCGCGGCTTACCCTTGCCGTTAGATATTTATCGTACGTCTGCATATACCTCCAATCTGTTACAACTTTTGTAAACAAAAAAACCCGCTTACTTTTTGTATCTTGTAAGCGGGTTCTATAACCTTTTCCTATTGGCTTGCCATTACAGATTTTTATCGTATAATAGGTATTGCCAAGCTTGTCCGTCTCACAAGTGCCCGCCCGCGCCCGGTTCCCGCCGGGTTTGGCTTTTAATTGGGCATTATTCTGTTTTTAGTGTTCTGGCCTATCTTACCACATAATCAAATCAGAAACTCATTTTTTAAGGTAATACTGTGGTACCTCCCAAGTAAAAAAAATTTGTTCTCTTAATCACTCCAGCCAATTTTGTAACACATTTATTCAGTAGTTCCCGTAAATACTCGCATATTTTGAACGCTTAGAATATTTGTTCTAACATAGTCCTCTATCTACTACTGGGATAACTAAGCACTTTTGCCGCCATTTAACATAACCTTAACAATTAGGCTATTCGTCTTGTTTTCCCAATAGTTCGCTTACTCTTTGTTGTGCAAGCCCTAATATTTGGCCTATTTCGCTTTGTGTACGCCCGGCGCCATAAAGCAAAATTGCTATTTGGCGCGTGTAATCCGATTGTTCTATTTCTCGATCCATATCTATATTATCCTCAATAAAATCACGCTCCCCAAAACCGCCAAACTCTTGGTATTGGCCATTAGATCCCCGCCATGCTGCGGCGTTGTATCTATGCCCGGTTTTATCGCCTGCAATGGATCCGGGCGCGGTGTCGGTATCCTCTGGATCCTCAAGGTCATTGTCAAGCCATTCTATTTGATCAAAACTTAGATTGTCTTGGTTTACGCTTGCAATTGTGCGCTTGCCAAAACTACCGGGTATTTTCCCCCCTGCTTTTCCCGGGCGGGTAGGGGCTTGCCGTCTTGTAAAGGTTTCGTCATTAATAGCCGTTTCCCGGTGGTTACGCTCATAATCAATAACTTTTTGATCCATTGCTATAACCCCGTCAAGCCATTCTGTTTTAAGTTTGCCGTCTACCAGTTTTTCTACAGATTTACCGGCAAGCCATGCCGGCCATTCCTTTTGGTCGCTGCCATATTTGGCAAGGCAATTTTTGCATAAGCGTTCTTTTACTTTTATGGGGGTAAAGCATACCGGGCATAACCGCCGCCCGGCTTTCATTGGTTCTATTTTGGGGGCGTCTTTTTCCCTTGCCCTTGCCTTTGCGGTCCCTAACGGCGCCGCCCTTACGTTAGATAGATCAAGCTCATAATTACGCCCAAAATTCACGTCTTGGTAAAGTGATCTTAGCCAAAACGGCCATTTGGTATAGTCATTGCCGTACTGGCTCGCGCATTGGTCGCATAGTTTCAATTTTTCAGTTACATAAACCCCGCATATGCATTTGTATAGTTCTATCGCTGCCAATCTTACCGCCTATTCTTACGCCGCCCGCGTCCGTTAATTTGGTTCAAAATCGCTTATTATAATGGTCGTTATGGCTAACTAACGCCCTTTTATATCGCTGTTATTAATCAGATCCTCAAGCCAATCCGGGGATACCTGGGTTAGAAAATACTCAATTTCGGCGGCGCTGTTTACGTTGTCGCCAAAACAATGTGGGGTTAGTTTTGTGATAAATCGATCACTATCCCGGATAGGTAAAACGGACGGTTGCCCAAATACCCGCCCGGTCTCTGTACTGTAAAGAATATAGGGGACCCCGGCGGTAGTTTCGCGATCAATAAAGTACTTTTGGTAAGTGTCTGCAATAGCTGCAGCCATTTGGCCGCGGTCAATTCTATTGGCGCCTTCCAAGTACTCGATCAATTCCCGCAAGGGTGCAAGCGCCCTCAAAAAATACTTGGTTATTGCGCTCCCCTGCTTATAGTCCAATAGATCCCGGTTCATGAGTTCAACCGCGCTATAATCCGCTTCAGTAAGCAGCTGCAAGGCTTTTTGCGCTTTGCTTAGTATGTGGGCAAGCTCTTTTTCCTTATTCAGTTCCGTTGCCATTTTTTACCTATCCTTTCACTTAGTCCAAATTGATGTTTATTAAATCGCATGGCGCTGTAATTAGATCCTGCTTAGTTCCCAAATAGCGCTCGGTGGTTTGAACGCTTGCATGGCCTAAAGTTAGTTGTATTTGATCAATGGGGGCGTTAGCCTTGCGGGCAAGCTTTGCAAAAGTGCGGCGTAAGTCATGCGCGGCCAATTCATACCCGCAAAGTGCGGCGTACTCTTTCACGATGTTTTGTATAGCTTGACTGGTTAGGCTATCCCCTGTAATGTGGTCCCCTTTGTTTATCGGTCTGAAAATAAACCCCTCTGCTATTCCTGCGGCTGCGGTCCATTCGTCTACTGCAACCTTTGCCCAATTTGGCAGCGGTATGGTTCTAACGCGGTTCCCCTTGCCAATCATGTCAATAATGGCCCAACGGCTTTCACGTTGCTGTATATCCTCAAATTGCAAGTTAGCAACCTCGGACCTTCGTAAGCCGCCGCCAATCATAACTGCCAAAATAGCGCGGTCCCTTACTCCCTTCAAGCGGGATAGATCCGGCGCGTTAATCAACCTTTGCGCTTGCTCAAGCGTTAGCCAGTTCCCGGATCTCACGCCGCTTGACTTCACGCCCTTAACCTTTGCAACTCCATTGCCCTGCGGCTCTGCAATTAATCCATTATCCGCAGCTTCAAGCGCCAAACGCCTAATAGCAGATAATCGCAAGTTAATCGTACTGGGGGCATAATCGGTGTTTTGCTGCAAGTGCGCTTTGTAGGCGTTTACAGTTGCCTTTGTAAGCCCTGGGTTGCCCTGCTCTTGATACCACTCCATAAAATCATCAATGGCGTGGGCGTAAGCCGTTTTACTGTGGGGGCTGTTTAGGCCGTCAATTACAAGCGCTTTTATTTGATCTAAGCCGCCCGGGTGTTGAATAATCGTTAGTTCGTTGCTTTCCATGTCTACCGCCTTTTTGTAGGTTGGTTTTTGTAATCACTATTATAATAAGCTATTTGTAGCACTTTGTCAAGAGATTTCGCCTACCAATTTGAATATTGCTTTTCTATTCAATTTTTGCTATTATATGAGTAGGCGGTTCCCGGCGTTATATCGCTCACAAAACGCATATTAGCCGTCAATTGCGCGTAAGCGTTCGATTGTGAAGGTGCTAAACTATGATTACTCCAAAACAAGCTGCGGATACTCTGCAAGTCTCTACCTCTACCGTTAGGCGGTGGGCAAGCGATTTTGAACCCTTTTTGGATCCCCGGCAAGGTTTCAAGCGCTTGTACTCCGTTGATGATCTTGCCGTATTGAAAAAGATCCGGGACCTTTACGGCAAGGGGCTCAATACCCCGCAAGTAAAAGACGCCCTGCAAGTGGTAGATAGATCCGCAGCGGATAGCGCTCTTATTACAATCCCGGATTTTGCAGCTGCATTGTCTCAAGCGCAAGCCGATCAAGCCCGCTTGATTGTCAAAGTCAATGAGTTGGCCAATCAAGTGCAAGCGCTCCAAGAATATTTTGGCTTGCCATTCCATAAGCGCATTTTCAAGCGCCCCCCAAGTATTGAAAAGGATACTCATGAAAACGATTAACGGGTTATTAGTCAAGTTGCAAGGCAATAATCTCATAATCAAAACCCCAAGCGGGGCCATTGTAAGGTTCACGATCAAACCATAGGGCTTGCCCCATACATGCGGGGGGCTTTTGAACTTTCGGGAATTATTTCCACAAAGTTCGGCGCTTGCCCCATACATGCGGGGGGCTTTTTCCACAATTGTGGAACTTTGCAAGTTACCAATAAGCTTGCCCCATACTTGCCGCCAAATACTGAAGGTATTTTTAACAGCGGCCATTGTACGCGCTCAATTAGTCCCAATCCCACTTAATAACGCGTGTATTTGGATCCCGCTGCTCTTCGTACTCTTTACGCGTCATTTGTACGCCGTCAATTTCTACAATATCGCCGCAGCTCCAAACTATGGTTAAGCGATCCGGCGGGCTTTTTCTTTTCTCAAGTTTTTCCAATCGTTTATTCAATTTGTCTGGCATTGCTATCCTTTTCCCCAAAACCATTTGTCAACTATAGTTGACTTTTTCCACAATTGTGGAACTTTGTAGATTATCAAGAACTTTAGCACAATTGCCGCCGTGATCTTGCCCTCCGGCGTTGATGTAATAACGCGCTTCCATGCTTCAACCTGTTCTTCTGGCTCAAGCGATGTAAGCGGACGGGCTTGGCGTTCAGAGGTTGGTAAAAAGTCAACCACGGTTGACTTTTTTAGAGTGTCGATTACAGAGGCAGAATCCATAAGTTGGTAGACACGCTGTTTTGTAAAGTTCCACTGCTTATTGCAGTATTCTTCGAACGTGCTGTGCTCTTGCCTGTAAAGCCGTTTGTCCCGTATCTCAAGCAGGGCGTTCCCAACATCCACGAAGGTATTCAGCCCTTGCCTGATAGTTTCTTCAAGCTGGTATAAACGGCTTCTCTCATCAAGCGTTATTAGTTCATTATTCATACTCTGCTTTCTGCTGGTCTACAACGCCGGCCAGCAGGCTGCGGTAAAGGAGAGGGAAACCCGCTCAAATTGACTTGTCTGCGCGTGCCTTCAATATCACGCCAATAGCCTGTTTCTTTTCGAGATACTCGGCTCGTTTTTCGTCATCCGCGCTGTTCTGCAAACCCTTATTGATGCCGATCACCATTCGTTGCAACACGTCACTTGCGATGTCAACGTAAGGCGTGCCTTTGCTGTTCGTGACTTTTGATGCTCGCTCGATAGTCATGATGTCATCGTTGGCTTGAGCTTCTGGCTTTGTTCTGGTTGGCTTGCGCGTTGGCTCTGGCTTATTGCCGTCACCGTCTTCGTCTGAATAGATACCCAGTATTGAAGCCAGGCTGTACCGGCGAAGATACGTTACAATAGAACCTGCAACCTGCGCGGATGACTTGCCCTTCTCTTCGCCAATAGGCATTGAGATAGAGTTACTGATCCATTCGCCGGAAGCGTGCATGAGTACGGTCTCGACTCCAGCCACACCATCTTCGCCAAAAGTGAGTTGTGCTACCGAGAGGCCGTGCTTCGCGAGTACGGGTCGCGCCCCCGCTATGATTGCGCCTAAACTGGCGTAGTCGTTTTTGAGAAACGGATTTTTGCTGTCAAACTTGATAGCAGGCATTTCCGCTTGCGCCTTCGATAAGGCTGCTGATAAGTTCTGAATTGATTCTGACTTGTTCATTGTGTTAGCTCCTTTTCTGTTTCTAAGTGTTGCCATTCGTTCCATAATCTTGTTTTGATTTTTTCCAGGTGATCAATTTCGTCTAATAGCTCGTCAAGTTCGATATTCGGCAACGGGATAATGTCACACTTTTTTCCGTAACACTCCCACAGATCTTCAATCTTGCTTTCAACTCTCAACAACTCTGCAGGTTTGCCGTGCCAGTTAGGCTTTGGCCAATAAAATAAGTCTGGATCTCTGTCTGTTACGTTGATTCCGAGTACGGTCATTTCTTGCTCTCCTCATAAAGCTTTCTGTATCCACCAAAGCCAGTTCTAAACTTCACATACTCGCCTGGGTGGTTTTCTCTTGGCTCCCAAAACTTGCAACCGACTTGCGCAAGCCTTATGTGGTCAAATGGTTCATCTATATCAAACCCTTTTTCGCATCGGGCAGATGGAACAAACTCGCCATCATAGTCTGAGATGTCTGCTTCACGAACAAACAGCCCACAAGTAAAGCATGAGCGCATAGACGGGTTATAATGGCATACTGCCTCATGCTTCTGAGCGTTGCGCTGGAACTGGTATATTCTTTTGCAGTAACCGCATTTATAGGCCGATATTTCCTTCATTTAGCCCTTCTTTCCTGCCACTTCTCATAGATTGCGCTGGCGAGTACCCCCACCTGCATCACGGCTGCTCATGTCAATTCCGAGTGCGGTCATCTTCCCCTCCGCTCACGTCTTGTCTCGATGATGCCGGCCACAACTGCGCCGATCATCATCGGTATGCAGATAATTCCGAATCCTACTATGAAATCAAAAAGTTGGTCTAACATCGTTACTCCTTTCGAAACGGTATTGAGTCGTCATCTGCCATCGGGTGGATGCTGAACTCTTGCAGACAATCCAGGCAGACGTAGGTGAAATTGTCCTGATGCTCAACGAGATAACTTTCGCAATGTGGGCAAGTGACAATTTCTTCTTCTTGTGGTTCTAATCGGGATAAATAGATTTCTTGCGTGTCAAACATTTTGCTCCTTATCTTTGTGTGAATTACTTTACTACACCTGAATTATACACAAATTAAAGCAAAAGTCAAGTGTTTTTCGGGATTTCTTGAATAATTGGTAAGATTAACCCCCTGTCGGATATTTGCCCTCGCGTGCCTAAGATTACGCGCGCGCTCGGGGGGCTTGCGCGGTAGAGATTTCGCCCCCCCCTACCCCTGGACGCTGAACCCTGAACCCTGAGATCGTGAACCCCTGAACCCTGAACCCTGAACCCGTGGCCATTGCAAGCGATAAAATACCCCTAAAATAAGCGTTGTATTATAATAAGGTGTAATTATGCGATATTATAATAACCCCTGTTTTTACCCCCTTTTTTTACGTCACAGCCACAGGGGATCAGCCGTACTCTACGCAACCTGCTTGATAAGGCAATGGCAGAAGAAGGCGTTACAATACCTGAAATCAATACTTAAAATGGGATGCGTCTTACAATACTTAATTACAATACTCGAATACAATACTTAAAACGAAAGAGCACCTACAATTTAGCTGGTGCTCTTTTAGTGGAGCTGGCGGGTACTGCCCCCGCGTTATGAGTTGTCCGAAGACTCCCCCGACACTTGTTCAGCCCCTCGTTTATCCGTGACATAGAAGCCATTGCCCTTGTAATGCACGTTCGCAACCTGATACACTTTCTGCAAAGTCGGCTGTTTACACTCAGGGCACACGGTTATCGGGTCATCGGTGAAGTGTTGAAATATCTCGGTCTGCTTCAGGCAATTGTCACAATGGTAAACGTAGACGGGCATATTACCTCACATTACTATTCAAGATAGCTTGCAAGCCGCGTTCCTTATCCCACATAAACGCTTGCGCCTGTCGTACACTGCCAATGAAACCATTTTCCACGTGCCAGGCATTGGGTGCGGTGATCGCACTGATCCTGCGAAACACGATACCGTTTTTTGTGACGGTTGATTCAGTGTGCAAATGCCCCATATGAAATTCCCTGAAGATAGAATCACCCCAAAGTTCAGGTGCTTCAATCTGCATAAGCCCCTCCAGCCGCTTGCCTTCTTTTTCGCCGTGAGAATATCCGATAAGGCTATTTCCAAACAAGCGATACTTCCTGGGGGTTGCGCTCAAGTCCACCTTTACGCTTTTAGTTTCTGCATACCGTTGAGCCAAGCCCACAGTTGCCGCATAAGATAACATCTGATCGTGGTTGCCTGGAATCCACAATACTTCAACTGGCGCAATCTTTCTCAATTGCTCTACCGCCCAAACCAACAACTCCACGCCTTTGCTAAACATCTTCTGCCAACGTGTGTCAGAATCGAGTTGAGTTCCAGCGGTTGTAGTAACCGTTGGCGTGTCAAAATGAAAATAGTCTTGCCCAACTGGAAACAATATTTTCTCAATCTCGCCAAAGCTGCAAGCCTTGTCTATCAGATCGTCTACAGTTTTCTTCCACAACTTTGCAGCGGCTTTCAGATCATAATCATCATCGCCTGTTTCGCCAGACCAGGCGAGTTTGCCTAAGTGGAAATCCATAATTGGCAGTTCAAACAAAAGCCCTTTTCCTGTTACAATCGGTTCGTAGTCGTACTCGATAACTTTGGCAGGTTGCAGTTCCTTGAAAGCACTCAGCACTTGTGGAAACGTCAGGTTGCCCCCCAACGGTTTCACGGTCAACTTTATCGAGTATTTTTGGTTCGTGTATTTCACGCCCTCATAGGCTTCGTTCTTGATCGTAACATCCCACGATCCGCTGATCACGTTGCAGGTTATAACTTCCCATAACAAAGGATCAAAGCCCATCCTCCGCATTATCTTTGAAGGATCGGCTGCCTCGTCCGGTGTCAGGTAAACGTCTTGTTTTACGGTTTGACTTTTGTCAGCATTGAAACTGATCTCTTTCGATGTACCAAAAGTTTGTTGGTTTTTGTCTAAGCCCTTGACCGTGTTCAGGTGCAGTTTTATCCCAGCCAAGTATTTTTTGGCGTTGGTATAGTTTAGTTCTTTACCATATATTCTACGTAGTTTCTCTTGTGCGTTTCCATTACCTTCAAATATCTCTCTTGAGATATTGTCGATCAAAGCGGTTTCGCTCATAATTTATTGTTCTCTCTGTTTGGCATGCTCATTCCTGATGTCCTTTAGCACGTTTGATAAATGCTCAGGTTGCAACTGCTCACCGATAAAGCGTTTCTTCCAGTTGCTTACCTGTGATTCGTCTACCGCCTTGTCAATCAACTCCGGCAGATCAGCGTCATCAAAGTCAATCGGATATGCTTGTAAGTGGTTATATTCGTTCCACCGTTTTGGAACGCGCCCACTCCAGTTTACTTTCTGTGTTACGCGCTGATTCATTCCGATAGCTGGCTTCCCTCTGGCTACTGCAAGCGATAGAAACATGCCCTCGCCTATCACCAAATCTGCAGAATCAATTTCTGCATAACTTCCGTCTGGTTGGGCTTCTGTGGTTGTAACATCTGGCGAGTGCCATAATCCATTCTTTTCAAGATCGCCAATAACACGAAGGTTTATCTGCACGCCTTTCATTTCCAGCAAACGCTTATACACCCTGACGTTCACGTCTTTTGCCTCTGATCTCAACTTGCCATTGAGGCTTGGATGGATGGGGGCAAACAGTATTTGCTTGATCGCCTTTGGCTTTTGAAATGGCAAGATTGGACAATAACTCCAACCAATTGTTTCAACCCTGATGTTCGGCGTGATGATATTCTGGACTTCCTTCTGTCCTTCCCCGATAGCCAGTATTGCACTAAAGCCGTTAGGCGGTTCTAATATCCCGTCGTACCACCAGCCAGCAATTGCCGTATGCGGATAGACTACAAGCGTTGCGCCCCCTCTTCTAAACCTGCGTTCTATAGGTTTGTTCCTCGCGGTGTCGAACAAGGCAATATCTGGCGCGTCACTACACTGCCATCCTTGACTAATTAAAGCGTCTTCAATTGGCTTCCCTTTGTGCTGATGATGGCGTATCCAGTATGTCATAGGCGGTTTTGCGTCTGCTGTCGTGCACGACTTTCTCTTGCAAACCCATAAGGTCTCTGTCAGTTCAATGTCCGTCCACAGTCCCGAAGGAATGATGATCTCGTCTATCACCCTTCTAACGTCTTTTATGTGATAATCGTGAATTGCTAACCATCCGCCGACTACAATGTGTTTTGCAAACAAGCTGTAATCCGAAAGCGCGGATTTGTAATGGTGATCACCGTCGATAAACAACACGCCTATCGGGGTGTCCCAGGTTTTGCCAACCACCTTGCTGTTACCCTTTATCGGGATAACGTTTGTCAAGCCGTGCTTTTCCATGTTTTCAAGGAAAACGTCCTGAGTTTTCTTCAGGTGGTATCCCCTCATCAAGTCCCTTTTACTTGGGACATACCCTGCTGGTCGCTCATCCCAAATGTCAATGGCGTACACGCTCTGCTTTGTGCCACTTGCAAGTTGTGCGGTAGACAATCCTTGATATACGCCAATGTTGACAATTGGATGCGTAGTTGTTTTGGCTATCTCATGTAATTTTGACTGTTCTTCTTCATATAGCACGCCCGTTATGTCTGGAAACAAATTGCTCACCTTTCGACCACCTTGATCCAGATTGTGCGCTCGTCGGTTCGCCCTGCGGACGTTGTAATCAGGCACGCCACTTTGTAATTGATACCAGCCGTACCGCCTGAGAGCCAGACGGTAACTTTGCCGTCTGATTCAGTCGAACTGTCAACGGTGATACCCGTGTCGGCTGTGATAGTATGGTCGGTGATTGTTTCGCCGGTTGCCAGCCATTCCGTCCAGTCGAACACATAATCCAGCACTGCGGAAGGGTCTTTCAATGGATTTTGTAATGTTAGTGACATGTGACCTCTAATGTTCTATTCTCATGCGGAATTGCAAATGTTCTGTTCTCAAATTCGATTGTCGCGGTTCTGCAAGCCGGTGTTGGCGAGAGAACGAACAATCCCACGCTCGTGCCAACCAGAACGTAACTCCCCATTCCGAGAGCAAATATGTAATTGGCATTGAACGTAGCATCCGAGCCTGTGAGCGCATAAGTTCCAGCCTCACAAGCCATAACCAACGCGCGGTATAGACCGGCATTCGTGCCAGTCAAGGCGTACGAACCTGATTCGAGTGCCATTGTGCGAGCAGAAGTCAAGCCTGCGTTTGTTCCGGTTAGCGCGTAACTACCAGCTTCACACACCAACACATAGTTGCGCTGGACTGTCAGATCAACGATTGAGCCAGTAAGCGCATAACCTCCAGCTTCACAGGTTAGCGTGTAATGTCGGGTGACCGTCAAGTCGGCGTTAGTGCCAGTAAGCGAGTACGAGCCTGCAGAACAAGCCAGCGTCAAGTTTTGCTTTACGGTTGATGTGAGCGTGACGTTAGTGCCAGTCAGCGAGTATGAACCGGCGGCGCAGGTGAGGGTGTAATTGCGTTGAACAGTGAGTGTTACGTCCGTGCCTGTGATTAAGTAATTGCCAGCAGAGCAAGCTAACACATAGTTGCGCTGTAAAATAAGGTCGGCGTTAGTGCCAGCAAGCGCATAACTTCCAGTCTCACAGGTTAGCGTGTAATGTCGGGTGACCGTCAAGTCGGCGTTAGTACCAGTAAGACTGTAGCTTCCAGCTTCACAGACAAGCGTGTAATTTCGCTTGACCTCGAATGTCGTGTCCGTACCAGTCAGGCTGTAACTTCCAGCACCGCATTCAAGCGAGTAATTGCGTTGCAGAACAAAATCCACATCCGAGCCGGTGAGCGAATAACTTCCAGCACCACACGCCAGCACATAATTCCGCTTGACCGTCAAGTCGGCGTTCGTGCCTGTTAGCGAATATGAGCCAGCGGAACAGGTGAGGGTCAGGTTTTGCGATGCCGGAGTGTGCGTAAGCGTGCAATCCGTGCCAGTCAGCGAGTATGAACCGGCGGCGCAAGTGAGGGTGTAGTCGGGAATGAGATAGGTGACGGTAAGAACGGGGCGGTAGGATTCGGTGGCGTTATCTGGCGCACACAAGTTAACAGTTTCAGTATTTCCATCAATTACACGCTCATCGCCGTTGTAGTCCCTACTTGAGCGAATACTATAATATGTTGTGCCAGTCTTGTTAATCCACGATGTGGTCATATTTCCACCCGTATATCTCTGTCTTTTCGGACAATCAGCACTGTTCAACCAAACATCGTAATCTGTTTCTGCGAGACAGTTGTCAAACGCTGTTTCTCTATTTCCCGATGCTATGGGGTCTTGAGCCGACCAGTCTTGCATACATATCTGGATGTCAAAATCTGTAGCAGAATTGTTATAATAAGGGCACATAGCCAAGTTAACTTGTGTAACTGTTGAGCCTGCTCCTATACTTGATGTGTCAAACTTTGTAAAGATGCGTAAAGTTCTTAGATAAACAGACCACTGTCCCTGCCCAACGTCAGACCTATTCGACCAAGCTGCTGAAGATACACTCGTTGTTCTTGCAGTAGCATAATCAGTACTTTGACTAGTAATTACATATCCAGACCCACCACTAAAGTCAGGGTCAACCGTTACAGGGTAAGCCGCCCGATACAACTCACTGAATTTCAAGCCAGTAAAGATGTGCTGAACGCCACCAATATTCTTGGCATAGCGTTTCGCCGTGCCCTCTCGCCCCTCCGCATCGGTAGCGGTTGGAGGTGGGAAGTGCATTTGCGCAATCTCAAACGCATCCAGCCAGCCGTCCTCGAAACTTACGCCCGTCACAACCGTGTCAAGTACCAGCCATAAGTTAGCCTTGTCGGTTACAAACGCTGGCTTTGACTTGATGACAATTTCTTCGCGCAAGCCTGTTTCGGTCAAGCGCAAACTGTGAGAATAGAGGTCGGTGTCTTTTATCAGCAGGTCGTCTTGAACTTGTCCTACTGGCAGGTTGATGTAATCTACCAAGTTGCGGGTAGTGCTATTGAACACGCCCACCCGTGTCGTGACTTGACTGTATAAGTCCTCGTTGTTTTCGTTGATAAGCCTGACAAGCCCGTTCAGGTTCAAGCGGACTGGTACGCCCTTTGCGCCAAGTGAGCCGTCTTCCAGTTCAACGATGGCGGTGTCGAGTGCTTTCCAGATGCCGTTCTCTTCATAGTGACAGGGTGCGCCTGAGAAGTTGGCAACGATTTGCCCGTCACCTTTGGCAAAGTGGATGCTGTGCTTGTCTCGCTTTACAACAGGCAGTCCTGTCAGTTGCTCTTGTAACTTAGCCCAATTTGCCATAACTAATTTACCTTCCTATATGAGCCGTAACGAATGACGGCGCGTGGATACATCTCGCTCAACTTGCCGCCCCGACCCAACGCCGAGGCGGTATCATATTCGCCACGATTACGCCAAGCTAAACAGTTCTGTGCCGAAGTCGAGCTTGAACGTGTCGCCCGATGCGAGCGTGACTTCCGAGCCGTAGTCGAAGAAGCAGATTAACTCGTCGTTAGCGGCGGTGTCGTTGTAGATGATCACATAGCGGAACGCTGGTACTGCGCCCACCGCGGTTAGGGTCTTGTCTGCAACCACCAACTTGTACGTGCCGGCGGTTTGGCTTGAGCTCGATACGGTTAGGGTAACGTCGCCCAAGTTGGTTGCGACAATGGTGGTAATGTCAGCCAGCTTGACGTCAGCCGAAGCAGATGGGGCGTTAGCGGCGTTGGAAAACGCGACCTTGAGTGTGTCGGTTGCGAGATTGTGTTTCTTCTCTGCAAGGTCTTCTACGAATTGTTGAAATTTTGTGTAAGTTGCCATTAGTTATCTCCTATAGGTTGAATGTTTGAATTGATCACGAAGGTCATGCTTGCCTCCGATACGCCCTGATGCGGAATATCCAGCGGGCAGGATCGCCATAACGAGTGCGGAAACTACCTTGCTCCCCAGTCCACGGGTCATTGATGATGTAATCATCGCCCGACTTGCCGACAATCAGCACCCAATGCTGATCTACCGCGCCACCCGGCGTGAAGTCAACGTGCACCAAGACGGGAACGTCATCCGCAAGCAGAGCGTCTATTTCGTGCAAGGGTGCTGGAATATAGTAGCAGTCGATAGCCTTTGCAAGGTAAATGTCAGGCTGAACTTGCGCGATTGCGTTCCAATAAAGGTTTGCACCCGTGAAACCGCCCACCCTAACCAAAGCGTCATTGAGTTGCGCCGGGTCGGTCTGCTTGCCGTACCAGTTCAGTATCATACTGATAGCTGTGATAAGGCATCCGTAACCGCCTATCGTGTAATAGGAATAACCGAGTTTGTGAGAAGCCCAGCGCGTGTCTCTTTGTGAGAGCGGCTTGATTGCAAGCATCGTGGCGGGCGGGTCATAGTCAAGCCGTTCTAAGAATCGAGACATCATCCAGCCTTCGGGCACTTCGTACCAGTCAGGCATCGTGCTCATAACATCGGTCACCGCTAACGGGTATTTGAAGCCGACTTTCCCTGCGCTTAATGAAGGTTCGGCTCTCACGTTGACGTAGGGAGTCGCCCAGCTGTAAACGCGTGCTTGGAACAAAGGCTCTTCCGGTTCAGGTTCAGGTTCAGGCTCTGGTTGCTCATCGTAACCGAAGTAAGCCAGCAACTCATCGTGTGTACCGTTCCAACGATTAGTGTCCACATAGTGACTAACCACGCCCACCTTACTGCCGTCCTGTTCTTTTGACGTTTGATGGATGAGCCAATTCTTCACACCGTTTGGCAACATAGGCGGCGGTGTCATCTCTGGCGTGAAATACGGGTCGGGATTAGAACGCAGGTAGTTTGCTAACCACCAGTCGGTCTTTTCTGGCAAAGCGTTCACGTCTACAAACTGGTTAATCCAATAAGCCCTGCTGTAAATCACAGGATAACGCCCCGTCTCTGTCTGTATAATGTTCATACAGTCCACAAGCGTTTTTGTGATTCGAGCCTTGCTATAGCCGTGGTCGAGTTCCATATCAAGCACAAGGCGGTCATTCTGAGTTGGATGCACGATGTTGAGAAAGTGTTTCATTTGTGCAGTCGCACTCTCGCCAGGGTAAACCACGTGATACCCCAGCCTCGGTCTGAGAACGTGTGACCACGAATACTCAAACCACTTGTCGGTGTACCCCCAACTGATGCCAGCACGCACGGCAACGAAGTCACACTTTTCGTTGATTAGGTCGAAGTCGGGCTTTCGTGAGCCGTCTTGTGAGTATTGGTAAGCCGAAATGTCAATGCCGAACGGATAAGTCATAATCCTCCTGGTGGCTGCTTATGTCAATTATTGGTTTCATGCTTTATGCTCGGTAAATCGGGTAAAATGCGTTAAAATATATTTGTTTTCCTTTAGTTTCTGTCCAACTAGAAGCCGAGCCGTCAATCCAGAAAAATACCATATCTGGTTCAGATACGGTGTGCGGTCTTATCTGACCAAAAACTCTGCCGCCAGCGTAAACCATTACGTCATTATCCTTATATAGTGCTACTGGTGTATATAAATAGCCAGTTCCCCCTACTGGTACTGGTGTACTGACTCGTGCTTGATTGTTGTTGCTTGTTCCTGATATAGACAGGGCTATGAAGCATAAATCGCCTATTACGGCATATCTATAATCTACGGTATAGCCTGCCTCCCATCCTATTACTGTGGTAGGCGTATAAGATTGCCATATTCCTGCGTTCGTGCCGAGTTGGGTTTCGATGGCGACCACTTCGTCCTGCAATTCGTTAATGTGGCTGGAGGCGATTGCTTGACCGGGTTCTTTCGTTGAAAATGGTTTTATCGTTCCTGGGTATGATGCTGCCATGTTTATTATCCTCTCTATCTAAAATATTATTACGTCGAACATAGATGGTTTGTTATAAGTTACCGATAAATAGGGCGGGTACGTTGTTGAATATGCGACAATATAATCGTTTGTTCCTTGAGGGCTGGTTGTAATAAACGAGAATATCCCGTTTGAAGTTACAACGGCTTCCATCAGAGCCGCACCAGATAAGGGGATTTCAACCGTTGTTTGACCAAAATTGCTGGCATTAGCTAACTCTGAGCCGTGGTCTGTTCCGCTGCCTTCTCCGCCAGGCACTGTCCATGAGTTAGTGCCGTTGTAGGTGTTCCAGTTTGCCCCACTCGTGGCGGGCTTGAGGGTGTTATAGACCTTACAACTGACATCGTAATCGGTGCCACTCAGGAACATGACAATCTTTGCTGAGACAATGTATCTTGCCTGCAGATTCAGCGCAAGCACTTCTGAAACATTGAACTTCGCCCAGGAGTTGTATTTGTAGTTGATAAAATTGAACTCCCGCCAACCCAAACGGATTTCGTCAGCCGCTGAGCCGTAGCTTGAGCCGTATCTATTCCAAACCATTGGCAACGTCAAGGTTTTTATCATGCAGGCACTCCTTGCAAAACGAGTGTTATGCTAAGCCCTTTAGCCCCTGTTCCAGCGGCGGTTGCGTTCACACCGAGAAAGTTATTCGTTATCGCAGTGCGGTACGATGTTGAGATTGTTCCGCTTGCGCTCATGCCCGTTGCTCCAGCAGCAAGTGATAAGGTCGTCATTGTGCCGCCTTGATTTAACAAAGCGACTGTGACCGTTCCACTTGACGATGCCGTAATGAGATTGATTCTTGCGTCGACAACGATAAAGTTGTTTAGGGTAATCGGGAACGGGAAGAATTTGGTGGTGCTTCCCACTGTTAATGTGTCGTCTGGCGCGGTCACCCGAAGAAAGAGGGTGCGCTTAATCGTGCCTAACTTCTCTTCGGTAACAGCATTATTCGCAATTCCAGCAGTAACAACCTGACCAAATCCCAAAGTTGTTCCTGATCGTCTCAGGACATAACCATCGGTAGTAGCTGCAATGTCAGCGGGGTTACCGCTGCTATTCGCAGAACGCCCAATTACAGATAATGCAGCAGAGTCTCTAATGTGCTCATTGCCAATTGCGTTATCTGCAATCTTAGCCCCATCAACAGCGTCTGCGCCAAGTTTGCTGTTTGTTACTGCACCGTTAGCAATTCCAGCATTGGCAACTTGGCCGAAACCAAGTGTTGTACCAGATCGTCTGAGCACGTGACCGTTTGTACCTGCAACGATGTCAGCGGGGTTACCGCTGGTACTGGAAGAACGCCCGATAACCGACAAAGCTACGGAGTCTCTAATGTGCTCATTGCCAATTGCGTCATCTGCAATCTTAGCCCCATTAACAGCGTCTGCGCCAAGTTTGCTGTTTGTTACTGCGCCTGCTTTTATCTGAGAACTGCCCACCGTATTTGCGGCAAGTTGCGATGCCGTGTGAATTGAAAGCAAATTCATCGGCACTAACTTTGTCATGTTAACAGCACTCTCGCTCACATCAAGCATCAGCAATTTGTCGTTAGACGCTGCTACGACACCCATTTCGGGTAAATCATTAATTTTCTTAGTTAAAGGCTCAGCCATAAATTTTCACTCCTTCTATACCGTCACCCTTTCGACTCCAATAAACTCAGCATCAATCAGGTAGCCGCCAGTTAAATCGCTATTTATACGCTCCACAACGCCTACCACGCTTTTGCCATAAAGCGATTCGATAATGTCAATCTCGCCTAACTCAAGGTCTGTCCGTGGAAACAAATTAGCCTTTTGCTGATAGCGCAAACTTGCGTATTCTGCGACTCTCGCCAAGACTTCTTCTACAGTCACCTCAGCATCAGATTTATTAAAAGGCACAAGTGTAGCATTGGTAATTTTCCAAACATTTGGTGGGGCATAGGTGTTCCAGTCACGGTAATAGACCGCATCATTATATAAGGCAAGTGGGTCATCATAAACCGCACCCTCTTCATACGATGTTATTCCAGCTGGATTCACCCAGATGAAATTTTGTTTTGCATCCAACCAGGGTTTGCCACTAACCACTGCCGTTCCGCCTGGCTCTGGCACATATAGATAGACATAATTTACGCCAAACTCAAATTCGCCATAAGTTGTAAGAATCGTCACATCAGGATATGTTGCGCCAGAATAAGGGAAAACAAGAACTTCATCTTGTCCGTCATCATTTGTTGGTGTTGTTGTGCCAAGATAAGTAATTCTGTCACCAACACCAGACGCTTCGACATGCCAGTACGGTTTATCGTAAACAACCATATATTCGCCTGGGGCAAGATAAGCGTTGTATATCTCTTCAAGTGTTTCGCTTTTTGAATAGTCGTGACTTGTGATTTCGACACCAGTGACTAACTGCAAAATATTGAGCTCCTGCGAATCAGTCTTTTCTTCATTTGTGACAATTGTGTCCAGAAGAACATTGGTATACCAGGCATCACCATCATATGTCGAAACAGGCTCTGTTTCGCCTTCTTCTTCATAGTAGTAGCCAGGGTAAACGGGATTGGCAATCGGCAGTCTTCCACTTTTGATATTGAGAAATACAATATCAATTTCGTTCTTTTCTGTTATAGCAAAAGCCCCACAAGCAAACAGCACTTGCTGCAAAGCCTCACGTAAAGTGATGTCCCCAGGGATGTAGCCTTTCAAATATTTTTGTGCGATACCTGTTTCCACAGAATAAAGCAAGTCAACATTATTAAAAATATCTGCAAGAATTACGTCAGCGCGTGTCGGTGTCTCATAGAAATTCCCTAAATAAGTTGTGTTTTCCAAAAGACCAACGGCATCAGTGCAATCGAGTTCGAGTTCACCTTCTTTTGTGGTATTCCACCCTTCGAGATAAAACCGACCAACAAAATGCTCTGTGTCAATTGAGTTGTCTTCATCGACTATCCGCTCACTGACATCCACTATCAAGCCTGTGGTCATGGATTGGTAATAAATCCCGTCTGAAAAAGGTCTAAACTTATCCCTTAGCGTTCTACCCTCTTCATCCACAATTTCATCATCAAGCCATACTCTAATCGTTGCTTTTGAAGCAGGAACTTCAATCCCAATCGGATGGATTTCCTGCGTGACTTCTGCCTCAATTACATCGGTGTCTTGAAACACGATGGTATCATTCATAATGCTAAGAGTGACAATCGGGTAGGTATAAGACATTGCTATGGTCTCTTCTCACGGGAAACAAAAGAAGTTGTCAGATTTTTCCAGTATGTTGTCCCATCTTTTTGTTTTGAAATATCGTGTGAAGTATTGGCAAAATAACCAACAATCGCACGGTCACCAAAGACAGTAGGAAATGTAACGGTGTGCCAGGGCACTGGCTCAGTCAACTTAAACCAAAGGTCAGAATAAACTGTTGGATTCCGATAGGTTGCCGCAAACTCGATTTCATAGTTGTCGTATACACCAATCAACTCACGATGGAGTACGCCGTCCAAAGTTCTTTCGGCATATTTGTCCAGCATATCCGCTTTACCTTGAATGGACTTGATTGGGATGTCGTAAGAAGTGCCGTCAATCACTATCATCGTATACCGCTCCCTGCAATCATGCTTCTGCCAACGCGCTTGTCAATTTTCTTAAACGCATCATATAAGACTTGCCCGTCCAATTTGATAACGTTGTGGATCAACCCATTGTCTGTACCAGTATTAAGCCCCCGCCGTGCCAGCACATTGTCCACAGCTTGCTCAATGGTTTTCAGCGGTGCTTCGACATTCGTACCAGACTTCTGGTCGCCCAGGATTGCCGCGAACGGCGCATTGGCGGGGATAACTGCGCCAGTGGCAAGTAAAGGAATTTGCGGGGCAGTAAGGGCTTGTAGGTTGAAGCCAAAAGTCTTTCCGCCCCAAAATGGAATCCAATCGGGGATTTCAATATTCAGATTATTGAGCACGCCGATTACGTTGTTGATTCCAGATACAATGCCATTGATCATCCCGTTGATAAACCCGATGATCCCATTGATTGCGCCCTTGATTACACCAACAATCCCGTCCCAAATGCCAATCACGATGTCTTTGATACCCTGCCAGGCTTTGTCCCAATCGCCAGTAAACACACCAGTCAGGAAGGTGATAATCCCAGCGATTACGTCAATGATCGTCCCTATTACCGCAGTAATAACCTCCAACGCACCTTTGATAATTCCACCGATAGCCTCGAAGACACCTGAAAAAATGCCTTTCCAAAACTCAAGCTGTGTCTCGAAAATCAAACCGATTGCACCAATCACTGTAGATATGACATCTTTTATGCCCTCCCAAACTTCAGCAAAGTAATCCTTCAGAAAGTCCAGGACGGCTGCAATCAGCGGCTTAAGGGTTTCCTCAAAGAATTTTACTACAGGGTCAATGATCTTCTCTTTGATCACGTCTTTGAGTTCAGTCCACTTCTCGACAAGGTTTGCAAACTTCTCTTTCAGTGGATCAGTAACGTTGGTTGAAAACCATTCAGCTATTGGAGCAAAGAACGCCTTTAGTGGCTCAACTACCTTCTCGTTAAACCAGCCTGCGACTACACCCCAAACTTCTTTGATCTTTTCCCAGGTGCTAATCGCCCAGGCTTTTACGTCGTCCCAATGCTGGATCAGTAACACACCAATTGCAATTACCGCCCCAATTGCCAAAACCACCAACCCTATTGGCGATGTCAGAAACGCAACCGCACCAGCAAACGCAGTTGTTACGCTCGTGGCTATAGCAGCTATTCCACTCCAAATACCAATCGCGCCGTTCACGAGAATCCATGCTGCGGCGAAACTTCCTAAGATGGTTGCAATTGTCTGAACTGTCTCCTGGTGAGTGCTGATCCAATCGCTTAGCTCCGTAAGTTTTTCTGAAATCCAAGTCAGGGCTTGGATAAACGCCTCGCCAGCCCACTCCCCTAACGGCTTCAGTACGTTCTCCCACAGAGCGACAAACAACGGAGAAACTGCAATCAAAATCTCGTTTAGGACACCAAGTGCTCCAGAAATAATGTCAAGAGCAACGGGAGCAACGCTTTGGACTATCCAGGTGAAAAATGGCTGCAAGATGTTTTCCCACGCCCAGCCTAAGCCAGTACCGATGGTCGCGCCTAAGGTCAGAAAAGCCTCTTTCAAGCGATTAAACGGCTCTTGTAATGGTGCGAAGAAAGCAAGCAAGTTCTGTTTGAAAGCCGCAATCTTTATCTCTAACTCATCAAGTGCTTTCCCAATCTTGCCAAGCGCACCACCGTCTTCCTCTTCTTCTGGCAAGCCTAAGTCTGTGTCACCAGCACCGCTCGCTGCTTTTGGTTGTGCCAGTACATTCAACTTGTCAAACGCAGCCAATGCACCTTTAGCCGCCTTGCCCGCCTCGCCAGTCGCATCAGCCAACGCGTCCTGTGCATCTGCGGCATCTTCAGTCCCTTCAGCTATAGCGTCTATTGCCCCAACGTTTGTGCCAAATAATAAGTTCAACACGCGCCCAACGATGTTGAAAAGGCGGGTAAACCAATGTACTATCTCAATAATTTTCGGCAGCATCGCATTCAGCAATGGGATGAGCATGTTACCCACGGACACCTTCAAACCGACCATTGCTGCGGTTAATTGCGCCACTCGACCAGCGTAAGTTTGGGTGTACTCAGCGGCAGCCCCAGCATAAACCGCGCCCTCTTCCATGAAACCCTGGAACTCGGCGATAAGTTTCTGCTCTTCCGTCAAAGCCGAAATGGTTGTTCCCATTTCCTTTGCGTAGGCTTGCCACATTTTATACATGTTCTTTTCGATACCAGAGGAGTCGGTCAGGATAGATCGCTCTGTCCGCAAGCCCATTGTGGTTTTCTCGATTGCATCGCCGATGCTCAACTGCCCTTTGCGAAGATAAACTGCGCTGTCTTTCATAATCAGCAGCATCTTTTCAAGCTGTTCTGTGTCGTACCCACGGGCAAGCATGTTCTTATAGGCTTGCTGTGCGTTCATCATTGGCACTAAACCGTCTTTTGTGTAGTCCTGCAAAAACTCTGAGATTTGGTTGATGTCTTTGCCGTAGGCTCTTGCCATATAACTCAAGCCTTGCCAACCTGCTTCCATTTGCATAGCAGTTTCTACGCTTTTCTTGCCAAAGTTGACCAGACCCGCCACGCTTAAAGCAACACCAATCGCAGCGGTCAGGCTTCCCAGGCTGGACATCATTCTCTTTATGCCAGTGTTGAAGCCCTTGCCGTCAATTTTTGTATTAATCCGTATACTGCCATCATACGCCATTAGCGTTTCCTGCTTTCCCAAAACCTCTTTTGGTCTTCTTCTGGTAAAAGTTCAATAAATGCAATTTCATCAGGGTCAAGCGGCTCATAACTTTCTTCCTGCTCAAGTAGAAAATCATTGCCTAACCGCGCTACCAATTTCTTTTCTTCATCGGTCAACTTGCCTTCGTGATAACGTTTCCGTAGGTTGACCATAGAATTGAAAGCCGTATCTGCCCCCAAATCCATGAAGAGAGCGATAAACCTCCACCAGTGCATATCGGCTGTTTGCAGGTCTACACCGTGAGTCTGTGAGAAAGCAGAATAGATCAACCGTGCGTCTTTGTCAAACGAGTAAAGCCGTGGTTTGCCGTCAACGTCTTGTCCTGCCTCATCGCCAGCGTTCAGAAATTTAGTCGCCTTTGATAACGCTTCCTGATAAAACTCGCCGTCCCTGTCATCTGGCAAATCACGATAAAGCCGATTGAGCATTAGATAGCCCTTCTCATCCTGGTCAAACTCAGGATTCTCAAAGTCAGCCATAATCTGTAACCCGACACGAAAATCAGTATTGACGGCATATACTTCACCGTCAATCTCGATTGCATCAGGAAACTGCTCGATCAGAAAGTTCTTCAACTTATTTCATTACCTTTTTGCCTGGATTTTTTTTCAGTTCAGCCTGCAGTTTCTTCTCACGGTATTTTGAAATGTGTGTCAAAATAGCCTTGATTAGTTCACCGTAAGCGTCTGGATTGAACGTGTTTCCAAACAGGCGTTGGCAAGTGCCCTCACCGAATACCGCGTCCATTCCTTCAGTCACATGACTGGCAAACTCGGTCTGAATGTCAATCAAAGCCAAAGCAGACAACGGCGCACCGTTCTCATCCTCGCCCTCAAGAGCACGTGCTTCGGCTTCTTTGACTTCAAACTCTTTTTGCTTTCCACCAAGCGAACTATATAAGACCTTCAGCCTACCGTAGAAATTCAGGTCTTCTGCATCAAACGAAATCCACCTGGACTCGTCATCGTTGATACACAAAGTCCGCTGGCTATCGGTTTTGATATTGATTGATTCCATCAACTAATCCTCGTCTTCTACAAAGGCTTTTGTGTTCGGATTGAAAGTCCCAAAGACCGCATCGCCCATCACACCAGCGGTCACCGAATGCTTTAGCGTTTTCAACGCTTCATCGCCAATGGTTTCAACCGAGATTGACACGTTGTATTTCTTCGCAGGGTACAATAAGTTTGGAGCAGTGCCAGAGGGAGTCTGCCACAACTGCACAGACACGATGCTGGTTTCAACGTCTTCCAAAGTTGCATCTTCCCACTCTAAGTCAGTCAGATAAATAGACACAGGGTCGTCCTCATCTACATTGATCTCAAAAGTGAACTCAGGCGCAAGGCTCTCAAGCTGTTTACTGCCAACATCGTCGGCAATGTACCCTTCCTCAAGATAGGTTGGGTTTTTGTTGATGCTCAGGCTGGTAATGCCAGTGTTCATCAACGACCATGTTTCACCGCCAGATGGAGTTGTCTCGTCTGGCGTGGTATTCATAAAATGTTGTAATTTTGATCTTTTGATCGCCATTATTTATTCCTTTCTAATTAGGTCGCACTAAAGGCTTTGGAAGAGGTGTTGAATGTCCCAAAGACCGCATCGCCCATAACGCCACAGGTAACGGAATGTTTTAGCGTCTTCAACGCTTCGTCACCGATTGTTTCAACAGAAACAGAAACCTTATACTTTTTTGCAGGATAGGCAGTTCCAGTTGGGGTTTTCCAATACTGCACAGAAACAATGTCTGTCTCAACATCGGTCAGGGTTTTGTCGTTCCATTCCAAACCAGTCAAGAACTTTGAAACTTCGTCAGCCGAGTCCACGTTGATCTCAAATGTGAACTCAGGCGCAAGACTTTCCAACTGTTTGCTGCCAACATCGTCAGCGATGTACCCTTCTTCCAGGTAAGTTGGATTCTTGTTGATACTAAGGCTGGTGATACCAGTGTTCATCAAGTAGTAAGTTGCCGTGCTTGACGGCGTAGTGTTCATAAAATGCAATAGTTTTGAACGCTTGATTGCCATGTTGTTAAATCCTTTCGTAAGTAAGTCTGCAAGGCACTTCGTAGGTGCTTACATCAGAATCCCCCTGGTCGAGCAAGTAACCCTGACCAAGAGCTTCAATTTCATAAACAGTTTCACCGCTGCTCAACGTAGGATAGTTTTCCGCCTCGTTCTGAGCGTCAAGCCATTTCCCAAATTTCTCAAAAAAGCCTTGTGTCTGCAATCTCGCCAGATCGTCAGCGTTTGAAGAATTGACCTGAAGCGCAAATGGGAACTCGTACATTCCCCCTTTTGCTGGGTAACTGTATATTTGTTTATCGCCAGGTAAAGGAAAAATCCCGTAACTGTCTGGCGTTTGTTCTAACCAGTTGACAAGCGGTGTCAGCCCCATTTCAGACAAAAGCTCGCAATCTGCAATGTAAGTCTGCAATGCCTGAATGATGGTCGTGCCTTCTTCTTCGATAGGCTCTTCACTCATAGTCAGCTACCTCCACCTGCCATGCCCTTAGCCGTGTTAACAATCTGTTTGCCATGCTGGGCTTTGACTTTCCTGAACCAGTAATTTCCGTGATGGATTTTCGGTAAGTTGCTTTTATGCGCCCTGCGCCATCCGTAGTATTGTGGTCTCGTGTAAGGCCGCCCCCTGGCTTTCCATATAACCATGCCCGATCCAATCTTTGTTTCCCTGCGTCCTGACAATAGCAGCTCGCCTGTGTCAACAGGGATATAGTTCTCAGAGTAATAAAGCACTCTTGAATCTACAAACCTTTGAGCGCGGTTATATCGGGTGTTTCGCTGCCTTGCAAAATTAGGATTCCACTTGACCAGCATATCGCCGTTCCGCGTCTTGATGATTCTGTCCTGGGGTTGGGTAACATAGACGTTATCCATTACTTACCGCCAATCTGGACGTGCTGTAATGCGCCGTAGTCTTTCCAGTCCACAGTCCTGATCTGAATTGTGCGCGGATAGGCTGCAAGTAATTTTGTAGGCGTGTATGTGCCGTCCACCATTGTCTCGCTCGCTTCACCAGGCACTAAGTAATCGCCGATCTTGAAAGTCAATTCCGCTGAGCGGTCTGTGCCATCCGATGTAACAAACGGCACATAGACAATCGCTTTGTCCGAATCAAGCAAACCTGATTTTTTGGTGTTAGCGACCTTTTGCGCTTGCCACATCACTTCTGTCACCACCCTGCGTGTAAACACGTTTGCGGTGGTAGTTTTTGCGTACCAGGTCATTGTGTGCGGAAACTTAGACATCAAATCCTCTTATAGCGGTAATGGTTCAGAATATCCTTCTCGCTCATCAACAAAGTCCGTGCAGCAGATACGCCTTTGTCAGACTCGCCCGATGATCCACCTGCGGTTTCGTAGGTTTCAGACCAGTCCCCGACACTCACAGATTGCAACCCCGACACAAAATCCTGTCGTCTCGCTTTCAATTGCGCCTGGTATAACCGTGCCGCTGATCGGTAACAAACCCCTCGGACTTCTTCTGGTATTACATCGTGACCGTGGGTGTAAGTGATACTGATGTTTCGAGCACCAACTGTCCACACCCCGTACTTCCGCCAGAGCACCCCGTTTTCAGCCAAAGCATAGTAAGTCGGGTCTAAGAGTACCCCATCCACTTCAACGCTTGTAATCGAAACAACAGGCAACTCAGGCAAAAACAATTTGGTCGATCCAGTGCCGTCAAGCAGGATAGTATCGTCTGAGACTTGCTCAATTTTCTGATTGCAATAATTTTGAATTACTGCGGTTGCCTCATCAATCGCCAGAAGTGCTTGCGCGTCATCTGGCAATATTGTTGTGCCTAAAAAAGTGTTGATGTCGTCAATTGAGCAAAATCCCATTCCTCACCTACTTCTTCGTAGTTTTCCGTCTTGTGGTCTTTTTCGGCAGAGCCTTATCTTCCACAGGCTCGACCATTTTGTCCTCGATCTCAGGGACATACTCTTTGCCGATCACCTTGTATTTCAGCCCTTGCTTTTCAGCCTCAGACCGCCACATCTTGATGCCTTCGTACTCGCCAATCGGGACGATCACCATTACGTCTTTTTCAACCATAAAAACTTCCTCTCAGGGCGGGGGCGAAATCGCCCCCGCCCTAATCAATCAACTAAGCCTAAGATGGGCTGCCGCTTGCGGCGGTAGCGATCTCAACAAAGGACTTTGGTTTCAGCACACCGAAAGCTGCACGAGCCTCAGCAAGCACTGCAACCAGGTTGCGGATGAAGAAATCAGCATGGCTATCGCTTACGCTGATAGTGACCTGCTGGCGATCCCACATAACCGCCTGTTTCCAGTTGCCCAAATAGGCAGTACCAGCGGTGAGATACTGTGACTCAACCACAGGAATACGCCACATGGATTGCTGATAAGGCAGGTACGGTGCGGCAGCAAAGAGAGCTAACTCAACCGCTTCCCAATCGGCAGGTGCAACCACGAATGCGGTGGGGCTGGCTTCCAAACCGTTTGTCGCCAAATTAGTGATGGCTTTACGGGCAGTAGTCAGAATGTTGGTGCTAAAAGCCTGGCTCAAAATATTCGGCGTTTCAGCCAAACCGACAAAATCGGGAGTGGCTTGCCCAAACAGGATGTTGGTTTCGATCTCATCCATGAGAGAGTCGCGCAATTCCTGGTCAATAATTCCGCGCAATTGAGCTGCGTCAGCCAGAGCGCGTTTGGTTACAGGAATCCATACTGCAACGGTTTCCACGGGAGCGGTAACTTTTTCAAAAGCCATTGCGCCTTCGGGTTTGTAACCGCCACCTGCGTTGTTAGTCACAGTGCTGGTATAGACCAGCGTTGGATTACCAGTCGCAGTTGTGACAACTGTAGGGGCGGCAGCAGAAGTCGCTTCAGCAACGCCAGCCGCCTGGGTAACCTGTGCAGTCTGGCGAACAAACTCAACCATGTCGCTATTGGTACTACGGACGCTGATCAGGTCGCGCAACTTCAGCGGTTTGCGTCCCATAGGAACGTAAATGCCAGTGTCGTCGTTCTGAATGAACGCGCCGCCAGAAGTGGCAGATGCGCCAGTAAGAACGGCTTTCTTTTCAAACGGCATGTCGACCTGGAAAGCGGGGGAATTGATGCCCTTCGCACTCTCAGGAATGTGACCGTTGGGAGCAACCTGTTTCATCCAGGCTTTGTATGCCTTGCTCTGAGCAAAGCGTTCACCCATACTGCCTTTTACTTCCTCTTGGGTTTCTTCTTCTTTGCCCTTTGCGGCAGCAGCCTGAAGTTCAGCGATCTTGCGTTCCAAAGCAACGTCATCAAGACCTTGTTTGGCTTCTTCTACCATGTTCATGGACTTATTGCGCTCGTCCTCTGTCATAGGGCGACCCTCAACAAGAGCCTTTTCAACAATCTCACGGGCATCGCCCAAAAGATTCATAAATTTTTCGTTATTCATGTTTTGCCTCCAAAGCAATTATTTCGATTAGTAATTTCATGTCAGCAGGATCAACGCCGCTCTCATTCCCGACTTCCACGGTCTCTGATTCAGTTTTGACTTCCTGCTCCACTTCTGGCTCAGACTCTTCGCCCTCGCTCTTAATGGCTAAAGTTTGAGTGTCGTTCCCTGCACCAATAAATACAGGCGACACCTCGAAAGTTTTGAGTTTCTTCAACACTCGCACTGTCCGTCCGTCTTTCTTATCCTCGGATGAGTCAATGGTCTCGAATCCATACGACCACTCTTGTAACTCACCAAGATTTTTGACGGTCTTGTAGGTTTCAAGACCCGCTTCAGTATCAAGGAAAAACTTACCGTCCACCCAGGCTTTCTCTTCATCCTGGTGGACTTCACCGCGACCAACAGGCAGGTTTTCCCACCGATGCCCCCAGGAAGCAATCTTGACTTTCGCCCCTTCCTCAAACGCCCCTGGCAAGGTAACATCACCGTGTTTGTCAATTACATCAAACCAACTGAACACTGCCTTGAATTGACCAGTCTCATCGGCGTTTTCTTTGAACTCAAGTTCGGTTTCAAATGATTTCTTTTCCATTTTCATAATTATTCCTTTCACCTCAAAGGCGTGGTGTCTACAGGTTTTCTGACCCACATCACCTTACATTTACAGTTGGCATTGTCTTTAGCACTACCCTTGTAACTTCGTGGGTACTGTAGTCCGTTTGAAAACACTTCCCTTTTCTCAATAAACTCGCCATTCATCTTCTCGTGTTCTGGGCGGGGGTTGTTGCTTCTAACTGTCCAAATCTTCCCGATAACGGAATCAACCGCATCTGCAATCTTTGCTTCAACATAACTTTCCACCATCGCGCGGCGATCCTCAGCCAATTGCACCGCTCTTACCGCCAATGCTGACGCAAACACCTCTTTGATTGCGTCAACTGGATTTTCACCCTGCATCGCCTTTGCGAGCTGGTCGTAGGTGCTGGCGTTGATATATTCAGCGGCAATCCTGGAGTTTTCCTGCAACCATTTTTCCATCCACTCGCGCTTGTACTCTGCGCCTAACTGCCCTGCAAAAGCATCCGCATAAGCCCAGGCGGTTTCTTCCGCAAGTTTCAGAAAGTCCTCAGCGACTTCCCTGTCCCAACGCTCTTTGTCCCAAAGCACATCCAACTTGTCCATCTTCGCTTTTGGTAACACTGCGTCTCTCTGGCGTGTAAAAACGTTCACCATCAACTTGTGCCATTTCTCACCAAAGTCTTTGTCCAGGTCGGGATA
>ENA-UOUL01001435-UOUL01001435.1-bioreactor-metagenome-genome-assembly--contig:-NODE-1435-length-32921-cov-6.216143_pt1 | contig 32921 bp, 32 predicted proteins | sample MGYA00249838_ERZ747220 | MGnify/ENA primary metagenome ERZ747220 (study PRJEB28778, sample SAMN05720191) | bioreactor metagenome | isolation source: Anaerobic biogas reactor | place: USA:Washington... | reverse complement strand
ACAAGGAGATTACGATCATGTCAACAGAAAAGCTAACACATCCCTCAGCAGAAGAACACGTGAAGAGATTTAAGGAAACTCACATTGGCAAGGGCTTGTCGGACAAGCAAATCGAAGACATCTGCACAGCGATTCGCAGCGCAAAAAAAGTCGGCGCGACGGATGAGGTTGCGCCATATTACCGAGCGAACCTCATTAGCGCATTATTCTACATCAACGTGATGATCAACTGCTTCACGGATACGCCGCCTCGATTCAAAAAATCTTTCGTCGGACATTGCGGTGGTCTGGCCATACCCGGTGATTCGTTTTTTCAATCCGCTGAACTGCATACCTGCGACCCGTACACATTTGAGGATATTTTCAACGAGCAGGACGCGATTGAGGTCGACGCGGAGTCAATCACCTGCTTCATTCGTTTCTTTGACAAGCACAGCAATCTACTCGGATGGCTGTGGGGTGCCGGCGCCGGCTCGGTCATAGGCGTAATGGGCGGAAAAGGAGAGTGGAAGGACGGCCTGTTGGTCGATGAGCCATAACTGTAACGCAATCCATTGAGCTCAAAGAGCTGTCTGCATCAGAGCAGGCAGCACTTTCTTTGCAAAAGGTGAAAGCAGCAGATGCGAAAAAATTTCCCAATAAACAAACAAGAAGCTCATATATAAGTTCGATCCCGAATTTACCGCCAGATTTGGATGCGTTGTAGTTTTTGGCGGTAATCTGCAACTATCGCAAGTTGATACAAGGCCATGAGGTGCTCCATTTACCGCCAAATTTCTGAGAATCGAGTGTTTTGGCGGTAATTTCATTTCTTCGCAGGCTTCCGATGCAATGATCTCTCAGGATTTACCGCCAGATTTGGAATTTTGGGAACTTTTGGCGGTAAACGTCTATCGAGAAACGTTTCGATTCTTTGCTCCCATCACGAGCGCCGCAACCGAAAACTACCGGCAAAACCTCTCCCACGCCTCACTTTTGCCGGTATCCCGCGCGCCTCGTCCCTGGCCGCGAAGCTCACCGCGCCGCTGCTCTAAACTCGAAAATACCGGCCCCCCCGCGAACCCTCACTTTTGCCGGTATCCCGCGCGCCATCCATTACCCCAACCCCATACATTCTCCCGCCATCACGACTAGTGATATGATAAAAATATCCACAACCCAAACCGCAGACGCTCACAACCGCTTACGCTCACAAACTTCATTCGAACGACAACCCAACGGAGGATTCCGCGATGCCCTTTGCCATCGTCCGCCAGGACATCACGAAAATGACAACCGACGCCATCGTCAACGCGGCCAACACCGACCTCGCGATGGGCGGTGGGGTGTGCGGTGCCAGATTCAAGGCAGCGGGACCGGCACAGCTTCAGGCCGCATGCGACAAACTGGCCCCCATCAAGACGGGCGAAGCGGTGATCACACCCGGGTTCGGCCTGCCCGCCAAGTTTGTGATCCACGCGGCAGGCCCCGTCTATCGCCCCGCGAAAAAAGAGCAAAACGAGCAGGAGCTCCGAGCCGCCTACACGAACTCGCTGAAGAGGGCGGTCGAAAACGGCTGCGAGTCCATCGCCTTTCCGCTAATATCAAGTGGCATATACGGCTACCCCAAAGAAGAGGCGCTGAAGGTGGCCACTTCGGCCATTCGAGATTTTCTCATCAATCATGACCTGGATGTGACCCTTGTGGTGTACGACGCGGCATCATTTTCCGTCAGCCGCGAGCATCCGTAGCTTGTGAAGTTGTGCATTTTTATGCCTGCTGAGGAATATTATTGCAATGTGAATCAACGAGCAGTATACTACAAAAATATAAGATATTTCTTAGGTTTGGTGTAGGTGCAATGCGATTCGATTGATGAATATTTTTATGAGAAGCGAGGCGAGTTGAGAAATGATTGAAACGTGGAACGGGATGTCGGATGAAATGAAGTTCTATGCCATTGGGCTGATTGCACTTTGCGCGATTGGAATCTTTTGGGGTATTTTGAAATACAAAAAACTCATGAAAACGAATCCTGCACTCACTAAATACGAGCGATGGTGTGTTAGACTGTCCGTTTTTTTGAGCGTGCTGAACAACAACCTTATTAATTCTCTGGCAGTAAGGCCATACACCGGGAAAAATTCCGGCCAGTTGAAAACCTATTGGGGCATTGCGAATCGCGAAGATTACGAAAAACTCATGAGTCAATACAAAGCCGGTGAACGTTGCAAAAAGTATGACACCTATGTCGGATATCTCAAACAACACCCGGGAGTATCGGATGAATCAATCGCAAAAACGGAAGACTGCGACGCGAAAAAACTCGCCTACGTCAGAGAGACGTATCCCAAACTCACCGCAAGCAGTATTCTTGCTTTTGACTACGGCACATACGCATTTTTGACCCGCGTGGCTTATAATGAAACCATTCTCACCAAAGACGAAGCGATAGCGAACTTGCGTGAGGCCGGCGCATTGGCCAAAAGCAAGTTTTCTTCCTGGGACGAGTTCATATACAGCTACTACGCCGGAGCCGTATTTGCTTGGGCGGACTCACCGAAAAGCGTGAAGAATTATCAGAAAGTAATGAAGCTCAGCTTGGCTCATTGCAAAAGCGTCCCCTTCGAGTGGAAGGACGAACAGTAAGGGCATTGTGCCAGCCGATCATTAGAAAATCGAAGGAGAGCGGTTCTTGTGAAAAGAGCCGCTCGATTATTATATGATGAGATCCTCGCGAGGATCGAATACCGAAACGCCTGAATATTCGGATGTATGAGTGAAAAATTCCGCCTAATCGCTCGCCCTCATGCCTCTGCACGTCACAATCAGTCGTATTGAAAACATGCATCCGAATCACATTCTGGGCGGAACAACCCCTCGAAAAGCGCTAAACAAGGCGCTTTTTGCTTGAAAAACGCGTCTCCATGCCCCAGAAGAGACAATAATGGGACAGCACTTAATCCGAAACATGATAGTGTAAGGGTAGGGCTAAGAATATCAACCACGAAAAGCGGGGCGGCACACGACTTGACAACCTCAAACCGCCCCATCCCCTCAAACCGCGCCTCAACCTCAAACCGCCCCTCAACCCCCAAGCTGCGCCCTCCACCTCAAACCGCCACTGCGCCCCTTCACCCCAAAATTGACCTTTTTCTCAACCCACCCCCGCGCCACGCACCGAAAAGGAGGCCACCCCATGACATGCCCAAACTGCAACAGCACCAACATCCTCGTCCAAGCCGTCACCCAAACCAAAACCAAGCACCGCGGCTGTATCGCCTGGACCCTCTGGATCATCCTCGCCCTCTGTACCGCCGGCCTCATCCTCATCATCCCCGCCATCACCAACAGCAAAACCAAGACCCGAACCCACACCGAAGCCATCTGCCAAAACTGCGGCCGCCGCTGGCGCACGTAAGCCGCAAGCCAAAGCCCACAGCCCATCACACACCCCTCGAAAACCGTTCGAAAAACGAGCCGGCGCCAAAACCCAATAGCTCTCAGCCCACATCGCCAAAGCAATGAATAACCGCTCGAAAAGACTGGCGGTCGAACGCCTCCGCAAAGCCTCACAAACAAACACAATTAATTCAATGATTATTTATAATCAAAAGCATAAAATCCGGTGACAAGTGATATGATAAAAGAGGAGTGAAAAAACGGAGCTCTGTAAGCGTGCGAGAAGCATTGGATAGAGCCGTTGCTCTGAGATTAATTAACAGCGAAATGCGGGGTTTGTTGATAAATTCAATTCCGACTCCGCAGATTGGCGTTTATTCAATCATGAGGTGACTTGAGATGGCCGTGCCGAAATACCACGAATTCATGAAGCCCCTGCTCCAAATGCTTGGAGACGGACAAGAGCAAAAAATCCAGTCCCTCTACGCCGATCTGGCGAAACACTTTCAACTGACAGAGGCCGACATAGCCGAATATTTGCCAAGCGGCAGACAACTCCTGTACCACAACCGTATCGGCTGGGCGAAGACCTACCTCGTGAAGGCAGGGCTCCTCGAATCTCCAAAGCGCGCAGTCGTCCGGATCACGGACCTCGGCAAGGCGACCCTTCTCGAAAACCCACCGGAAATCAATCCGCAGTACCTGACGAAGTTTTCCAAATTCCAAGAATTCATCGGGCCGAAGCCGACGTTCGAAAAAAACTCCCCCACCCAAACCACGCAATCGGCCGATCGCACCCCCATCGAAGATCTTGAGGAGGCCTACAAACTGATCCAAAGCCGCCTGCAAGATGAACTGCTTCAGGAAGTCGTCCAACTGACCCCCGATCAATTCGAACGCCTGGTCGTCGATCTAGTTGTCGCAATGGGTTACGGCGGCACGGCGGAGGACGCCGCCCGGGTCGTCGGCAAGACCGGCGACGAAGGCATCGACGGCATCATCAAGGCCGATCGCCTTGGCTTCGATCGCATCTATATTCAAGCGAAAAAGTGGGCCCCCGACCGCACCGTCGGCCGACCGGATATCCAGAAATTCCTCGGCGCCCTCGTCGGTCAAGGCGCAAGCAAGGGGCTCTTCATCGCAACCTGCGGCTTTTCGAAAGAAGCCTCCGACTTCGTCGAAAAAAGCATCAACCAACGCATCTCCCTCGTCGACGGCAAGGAACACCCGGTCGACTCCAGCGAGATGGCCTTCAAGCTCGCCGCCAAGGGGGCGATGAAGCTCGCCCTCGCCAAGGCGGTGCCGGTGCTTCTTGAGCCGATCGTCAAACTGAACGTCTACATCGAGGAGGAGTATCTCGGCGATATCCTCAGCGATCTCTCGACCAAGCGTGGCCGGGTCCTCGGACAAGAGGACATCGGGCACCTGCAGATGGTACGGGCATTGGTACCCCAGTCCGAGCTCCTCAACTACGCCATCGACCTCAAGTCGATGACCAGTGGGACGGGAAGTTTCGAGATGGAGTTTGACCACTACGAGCCACTGACCGGCAAGGGCGCCGACGAGGTGGTGAAGGCCTACAAGGACTCTTTGGAGGAGGCGTAGGAGCAGTGGCAATCAGAGTGTTCAACTGATTGCATGGGAGTGAGTTTGTAGAACCTTGGAGGGGGGTCCGCGGCGGCGGGCCCCCCTCCCTCATCTTCCATCTACGCCTTCTTCTCGACCCACACCTCGTTGATCTGGAACTCCTGCTCCCGCCCCTTCACCTCGAAGCGGGTCTCCGGTCTCCAGCTCACCGGCGGACAGAAGCCGCCAGAGGGGTTTGTGAGCTCCTCGATGCCCGCAAAAACCTCGAGCATCTGCTCGGCGTACGGGACCCAGTCGGTCACCGCGTAGATGTAGCCGCCCGGGGAGAGTTTTCGCCCAAGCAACGCGGCGAATTCTCCTTGGATGAGCCTCCGCTTCTGCTGCCGCTTCTTCGGCCACGGGTCGGGAAAGAAGATGTGGAAGCCGGCGACCGTAGAATCGCCCACCATCTGCTCAAGAACCGCGACCGCGTCGAAGCGCATCAGGCGGATGTTGTCCAGCCCATCCTTGCCCACCTTGTCAAGGAGCTTGGTGAAGCCACTCAGGAAGACCTCGAGGGCGAGGTAGTTGTATTCGGTGCGCTCCTTCGCGATGAGGTGGGTGGCCACCCCCATGCCGAACCCGATCTCAATGATCACCGGCTTGTCGTTGCCGAAGATCCGCGCAAAATCGAGCAGCTTCGGCTCATAGGGGATGACGTAGTCGTCATAGTAGGCGCGCACCGCCTCCACCTGGAAGCTCTTGAGCGGCGTGCCGCGGAGCACGAAGCTCTTGATGCTGCGCTGATCGTCTCGTTCGACGATGCGCAGTTCGGGGATGTCGGCATAGATGCTTTCCTGTGTCTCTCGCATTCCCACTCCTACAGCAGCCGTGCCAGCTTCTCCATCAGATAGAGGGCCTTGTCCTTCAATTCGACGCTGTTCATCTTCATATACATCACATTCATCCGCCTCGGGTCAAGGGAGATGGATTTGCCCGAGAGGGCGATGAGGTTCATCACCTTCTCCACCTTCAAGTCGGCGACCTTGCCGAACTCGACGGCGACCACCTGCTTGCGTTCGGTGAGACGGATGATGGAGAGCTTGCGGCAGATGATCTTGATCTGGGCGATGTAGAGGAGGTTGGCCACCTCCGTCGGCGGGGGACCGTAGCGGTCGCTGAGCTCGCTGGAGAGGGCGTTGAGGTCGCTTTCGTTGGTGATGGAGGCGATCTTCCGGTAGATCTCGAACTTCACTGACGGCGCCTTGATGTAGCTCTCCGGAATGAAGCCGGTGTACTCCAGCTCGAGGAAGACCTCGCGATCCTCCTCCTTCAGCCCACCCTCCTGGAGGCTGCGGATCGCCTCGTCGAGGATCCTGATGTACATGTCCAGGCCGACGGTGGCCAAGTGTCCGCTCTGCTCGCGGCCGAGGAGGTTGCCCGCCCCGCGGATCTCCATGTCCTTGAGGGCGACCTTGAAGCCCGAGCCGAGGCTGGTGTGCTCGCTGAGGATCTTCAGCCGCTTGATGGCGACTTCACTGAGAGCGCTGTCGGCCGGATAGAGGAGGTAGGCGTGGGCTTGGCGGTCGCTTCGCCCCACCCGCCCTCTCAGCTGGTAGAGCTGGGAGAGGCCGTAGCGGTCGGCCCGGTCGATGATGATCGTGTTGACGTTGGGGATGTCGATGCCGTTCTCGATGATCGTCGTGGAGACGAGGACTTGGATCCCCTCGGTGATGAAGGTCCGCATCGTGTCCTCCAGCGTGGCCGGGTTCATCTGCCCGTGGGCGCTGGCGATGACGACATCCGGCAGGAGGGCGGTGAGGCGGGCCACCACCTCGTCGAGCGTCTCGATGCGGTTGTGGAGGTAGAAGACCTGTCCGCCCCGGCCAATCTCCTCCCGGATGGCACGCGCCACCACGCTGTCCTCATACTCGCCGATGACGGTGCGGATCGAGCGGCGGGCGATGGGCGGGGTGGCCAAGAGGCTCATGTCCCGAATCTTCAAGAGCGACATGTAGAGGGTGCGGGGGATCGGGGTGGCCGAGAGCGAGAGGCTGTCGATGGAGGTCCTGAGGCTCTTGATGCGCTCCTTGTCCTTGACGCCGAAGCGCTGCTCCTCATCGACGATGAGGAGGCCGAGGTCGCGGTAGACGATGTCCTTCTGCAGGATCCGATGGGTGCCGAAGAGCACGTCCACCGTCCCCTCGGCGACGCCGAGCAGCGTCTTCTTCTGCTCTTTGGCCGGTACGATCCGGCTGAGGAGGCCGCTTTTTATCGGGAAGGAGCCGATGCGATGCGCAAACGTGCGGTAATGCTGCTCGGCCAGGATCGTCGTGGGGGCGAGGAAAGCGACCTGCTTGCCGCTCATCACCGCCTTGAAGGCGGCGCGGAAGGCGATCTCGGTCTTGCCGTAGCCGACATCGCCGCAGACCAGGCGGTCCATGACGGTGGGCTTCTCCATGTCCTCCTTGATCTCATCGATGCACTGCAGCTGGTCGGCCGTCTCATCGAAGGGGAAGGAGGCCTCGAACTGGACCTGCCAGTCGGTGTCCTTGGCGAAGGCGAAGCCCACGCTCTGCTGGCGCTTGGCATAGAGGTCGATGAGGTGCCGCGCCAGATCCTCGGCGTTCTTGCGCGCCCGCTCCTTCTTGTGTTCCCACCCCTGCCCGCCGAGCTTGTCCTTCTTGACCACCGAGCTGTCGCTGCCGACGTAGCGCTGCACGAGGTTGGCCTGCTCGATGGGCACGTAGAGCATCTCGCCATCCGCGTAGGCGATCTTGATGAAGTCGCGCACGCGGTCGAAGGAGGTGACGCGGTCGATCTTGATGAACTGCCCCACCCCATAGTTGACGTGCACCACGTAGTCGCCCTCGTTCAAATCGACGAAGGAGTCGAGCGGAGAGCTCTGGGTGTGCTGCAGGGTCTTGATGACCTGCCGCCGTCGCCCGAAGATCTCCTCCTCGGCGATGGCGATGACCTTGAGGCTCGGGATGGCGAAACCGGCGGAGAGCGGACGGTCATCCCACCGGATGAAGTCGAAGGCGCCGAGCATCTGGGCGAGACGCTGCTTCTGCAGCGGATTGTCGCAGAAGATGTGGACCTCCCACCCTTGTGCCTTCAGGCTCGCCAGATCCTCTTTGAGCAGGGTGAAGTTGCCGAAGTATGAACGCGGCCCCTCCAGATCGAAGCGGTGGGCGTCGTTCTGCTGGCCGGCGATGTCGAGCACCGTGATGGTGCGGTGATGGGACTCTTTGAAGCGTATCAGGTCGAGGAGCAGCTGGTCGGGCTTCACCGCGTCCCGATCATCCACGAAGACCTGGCGGTAGCGGCTGCGCGCCTCGGTTTGCAGGCTCTTGTAGCTGGTGGCGAGGCGCTGGTCGCCGAGGAGGCAGAGGACATCACGCTCACCGATATAGGCGTCGATGTGGCTCGCCTCCAGCGTGGCCGCCTCATCGAGGAGGGTGAGGGTGAGCGAGCCGACGTTCCCCTTCGTCTCCTGGGTGACCGGGTCGTATCGGCTGATGCGCCCCACCACATCCCAGTCGGCGTAGAGGCGGTACGGCATCTCGCTCTCGAAGGGGAAGATGTCGATGACCTCACCGCGGACGGTGAACTCCCCCTCCCCCTGGGTGGAGGGGGTGTAGAGGTAGCCGGCCTCCGTCAGTCGATCGGCGAGGGCCATCGGGTCGAAGCGATCCTTCACACGCACCGTGAGCTCGGTGCCCGAGAGGGAGGCGGGGCTGGGCAGGAGGGAGACGAACGGCCTGAGATGGGTGATGATGAGCGCGTCGGTGCTGGCGAAAATCTCATGCAGCCTCCCGATCTGCTCGTATTCGACGATGTCGGCGCTCTGTGGTGAGTAGAGCTGGCGTCCGGTCGAGGGGAGGTAGATGATCTTCGTCCCGACATCATCCTTCTCATAGTCCCGCATCAGGGAGCGGGCGCTGTCCTCGGTGGGACAGAGCACCCAGAGACGCCCTTGGTTCTTCGCCCTGATGGCCAACAGGAAGCGCGAGAGCGGATACCCCTCCAGTCCCTCGATGGTGAGATCGTAGCCTGGATTCCCCCATGCCTTGTAGGCGCTGCTGGTTTTGCTATACGATTGGACGAGGGTGGAAATAGGCGTGTGCATAAACGCCACTACCCTATCACGAGAGGGAAGGTTGTTCAAGAGAATGAAAGCATATCTGAGTCAGCGGACATTGGATGAATTGGCGGCGGTCGTGGCCGAAAGCGGCGCCTGGGCGCGTTCGATGCAGAGCTCGGTCCATCGCTCCTACAAGAGCGACGGCACCCCCGTCACCGAAGTGGATGTGGAGATCTCCCGGCGCATCATCGCCCACATAGAGGAACATATCCCTGGGGCCAACATCGTCAGTGAGGAGAACCTAACCCCCTTCGACCCCACCGCCGAGTGGACCTTCGTCCTCGACCCCATCGACGGCACCGACGTCTACTCGCAGGGCATGCCGTGTTGGGCCGTCGCCCTGGGGATCCTCGACCGGAACCGGGAGCCGGTGGGGGCGATGATCAGCGCACCGCGCTGGGGCATCGGCGAGGAGGAGCTCTTCATCCGCCTCGACCCCGGCGCACCGCTTCTCATCAATGGACGAACATTCACCCCCTACCCAGACAAGGATGTCCCTCATCAGATCACCATGGGTTCAAGCGGGCAGCGATACTTCGACTTCTCATCCTATGACGGCAAGATCCGTATCTTCGGTTCGGCGATCCTCCACCTGCTCGCACTCGTCATCTACCCCCACATGCAGGGCACGATCGTGCAGACCTGCTACGCCTGGGATGTGGCGGCCGCCCACAGTGTGATGCGCTCCGTCTCCATGGACCTGGAGTACATCGATGGCTCGCCGTTCGTCTACGATGACCGCTTGCTCAAGGAACGGAAGAGCTTCAAGATGGCGCTCTATGGGGGAAGCACGGCGTGTATCAGCGCCCTTCGTCGCCTGATCCCCCCGCGCCCGTGACCTCTGCCACCTTGCCGCGCTCAAACCACGAGCGGGCCAGGTAGATGCAGGGGGTGTCGAAGAGCGCGACGACCCACTTGAGCAGATAGGTGGAGAGGGCGATCTCCCACAAGACACGGCGGGTATAGACACCCCAGAAGGCGATCGTCACGAAGATGATGGTGTCGATGAGCTGGGAGACGAAGGTGGAGAAGTTGTTGCGCATCCAGAGCGTGTTGCGCCCCGGCTTGAGCCGCTTCCAGAGGTCGAAGGCCCAGACGTCATGGAGGTTGCTCACCAGATAGGCCACGAGGCTCGCCAGGGCGATACGGGGCATCAAGGAGAAGATCACAGAGAGGCTCTCTTGGGCGATGTCGCTCAAGGCCGGCTTGAAGAAGAGGGCCATCTGCATCAGGAGCGTCATCGAGAGGAGGCTGAAGAAGCCGATGGCGACCGCCTTGTACGACTCCTTCTTCCCATAGAGCTCACTGAGGATATCGGTCGCCAGAAAGCCCGTGGCGTAGACGATGTTCCCCAGTGTCGCCTCAAGACCGAAGAGCGAGACGTTCTTCGTCACCTGGATATTGGCCACGATGACGCTGATGGGCACCCAGATGAAGAGCCCGATGCGTCCCCAGAGGCGAAACGCCCCCATGATGAGGGCGAAGTTCAAGACCAACATGATCACCCAATAAATTTCATTCATCCCCGCTCTCCCCGACCATCCGTATCTCCGCCTCCTCGATGGTGAAGGTGCGCAGCACCTCCGAGACGAAGGGGGTGCGCACCGCGGCGATGACCTGGACCCCCTGTGCGCCCAGTGCTCGCGCAAATGCGGGGGCCAAGCCATCGCCGGCGAGCTCCAGGCGCCCGATCTCGTCGAAGACGGCGAGTTCACACGCTCCCAAGGAGGCGATGGTGCGCTCGTTGGCCCAGGCGAACGCCTCACTGTCCCAGAAGAACCTGCCCAGCCTCCGCCAGGCGCTCTTCTCCTCGGTGGTCATCGCGAGGCGCTCTTCACCCGATACAAGATCCTTGAGGGTATACGCTGTTTTCTCCGCATTGGCAAGGGCGAGGATCCCGCACTTCCTCATCGTCCGGTACGGGGGGCCTGAGAGGAGGGCGGCGATGCTGCTGCTCTTGCCTTCGTTTCGCCCCGCGACGATGAGAATCGGCTTAGGTGCCATTGAAGAGGCCCTGCAGCACATCGAAGGCGCGCATCGAGTCCTCCCGCTTGATGACGAAGGTCAGCTCATTCATCGTCGAGACGATCTCGATGACGTTGATCTGCTCCCAAGCCAAGCGCCTGACCGCCTCATAGACCACGCCGGGGGTCTGCAGGAACTCGCCGGTGAAGACGAGGCTCAAGGCGACCAGGTCGTCCATCTGGTTGAGCACCTCCTCCCCCTCGGCCAGTTCGCTGACCAAGTCGCGGTACTTTTCACTGACGGCGATGCTCACCTCATGACTGCCGAGCGTGATGTTGAGGAAGTCCCCCTTCTCCACCGAGACCTGGCTGTAGAGCGAGGCGAGCTTGGCGATGAAGGTGTCGCGCCTGACGAGGTTGAGGTCGAAGATGTTGGTCTTCATCACGATGCCGTAGTCGACGTTGGCGCTATCGCGCTTCTCCGTGCCGCGCCGCAGCTCATCGGCGTAGCGGCGCAGGGCCATGACGATGGCGCTGGTCTTCACCTCCCGGGTGTAGAGGCGCTCCACCTCGCTGTGGATCGAGGAGGCGTAGTTGCTGTAGGAGAGGATGCCGTTGATCAACATCTCGTGGATGAACGGTGATTTGTCTACGATTCGTTTTACGCAACTGCTTACTGTCTCTGCCATATGCGCCTCCACTACTGTTATTACTACCACAAAACCAAAAGTTTCACAACAAAAATAACTATCTGTGTTTCTCAAAGCACATCTTTTTACCAGTTGCATGAGCACGGCGCTGTGCCTATACTGAGGGAGGAGGTGCCCCATGCAATGTCCCAACTGCTCTTCACTCGATGACAAGGTCCTGGAATCGAGACAGAACGCCAGCGGCTCCTCGATCAGGAGAAGGCGGGAGTGCAACAACTGTGGCTACCGCTTTACCAGCTATGAACGCATCGAAGACAAACCGTTGATGGTCATCAAGCGCGATGGCCGGCGCGAGGTCTTCGACCTGAACAAGATCGGGCGCGGCATCCGCTCCTGCACCGAGAAGCTCAACATCAGCGAGAATGAGATCGACCAGTTGTTGCAGAACATCGAGGACGCCATCATGCTCAAGGTGGGCAGCAAGCGGGAGATCCACAGCTCGGCCATCGGGGATGAAGCGCTGAAGCAACTCCGTGAGGTGGACCTGGTCGCCTACGTGCGCTTCGCCGCGGTCTACAAGGCGTTCAACGACCTCGGTCAATTCATCCTGGAGATCGAGAAGCTCGGCAAGGAACTCACCTAGGCGCGTCGAACCACTTGCCCGTCATCGCCGAGGCGATCTCGTCGTTGAGGTGCTCGGGCTTGAGGATCTCGTTGGCGCAATCGAGGCAGAAGGTGTCGCTCATCCCCGCCACGTAGTCGTACACGAGGCGGTCGAGATTCCCATCATGGCTCAAGTACGCATCCCGCATCTCTTTGTAGTGGCGATAGAAGCCGGCGGCGAGCATGTTGCGCTCCTCCCGCCATCGCGCCTCATCGTCACTGCACTCGTCGATGAGGTAGCGCAGGTAGTCGACGATGAGGCGGAGGAGGCGGCTGAAGTAGCGCTCATACCCCTCCAGGAGACGGCTCTTGTAGATGTGCTGGTAGTTGAACCGCATCATCGCCTGGACGGCGGGAAAGCACGACTGGCTGAAGGTGATGCCCTCCTCAGTCGTGGAGGATTCGATGATGTCCATGACCAGGGTATCGATGATCTGGGCGTTCGAGGAGCCGAGGCGCGCTCTGACCGCCTCATCCAGGTCACCCCATTCGATGAGGCCAAGGCGCACCGCATCCTCCATATCGCGCCCGATGTAGGCGATGGTGTCGCTCTGGCGCACCACCGCCGCCTCCCAGGTGGCGGGGAGGATGCCCACCCGACTCTCGATGGCCCCCAGGTCCTTGACGGTGAAGGTCGGCATGACGCTCTTCTGCAGCTTCTCCCCGTTGTGGCTCGCGATGCCGTCGCGCACCGCATAGGTGAGGTTCAACCCCCGCCCCTCATTCGCCAGAAAGTCAACGACCCGCAGGCTGTGGACCTCATGTTCAAACGGAGGCAAGCCGCTCTCCTTCATCATGGCAGAGATGATCTTCTCACCGGTATGGCCGAAGGGAGTATGGCCCAAATCGTGCCCCATCCCGATGGCCCACGCCAGTTCGCTGTCCAGGGCGAGCCCCCGGCAGATCGTGGAGGCGATCGAGGCGACGTGCAGGGAGTGCTCGATACGGGTACAGATGTGGTCGTTGGAGGGGGCGAAGAAGACCTGGGTCTTATGCTTGAGGCGCCTGAACGGGGAGCTGTGAATGATGGCGGTGGTATCCCGGTAGTAGGGGCCCCGGACATCCTCACTCTTCGCCCTGACGCGCTTGACCAACTCGTGTGGTGAAATTTTGTTATCCATTCTCATCGTTGTTTCCCAAACCTGCAACTCTATGGTATCATGCAAGAAGAGTCCTTGGATAGCGGAGGTCGGAATGGTTGAGATGTATCTGTTGCCCCTCGGGTGCCTGCTGTTGAACTTTCTTGCGTTCGCCGCATGCCTGCGCTTTCTTTTTTCCCGCCAAGGCCTCTACTGGATCATCCCGCTGGCCCTCACCCTCTTCATGAGCTGGCCGCACGCCCTCACCCTCTACCAGGTGGCGAGCGACAGCAGCACGGTGAGTCTCCCCTACACCTACCTCGACCTGCAGCCGTTGATGCTCTCCCTGCTCTGGTATGCGATGATCGTCACCTTCCACTTCGCGCTGAAGAAGACCATCCGAGTGAACCTCTACGCCGAACAGGTGAAGAAGAACCTGCACGAGGCGCGCTACCTGCAGGCAGGCGATGACCTCGAGCGGCTTCGCCGTGATCGGCGCTGGCACCGCCACCTGGCAAACCGAGCCGTCCCGGTACGTCTCGATCTCTACGACGGCGGGTGGGTCGACCTCTTCGACGAAGCCTAGATGCCGCGCCATCTCTATCTAGGGGGCATCAAGCACAGCGGCAAGACGAGCATCGGGCAACGCCTCTCATCCCGCCTCGCCCTCCCCTGCTACGATCTTGACGCACTGATCCTCACACGCATCGCCCCCCACAAGACGATCCGCTCCTTCTACGCGGCCGAAGGGAAGCAACGCTTCCAGGCATCTGAGTGCGATGCCCTCGAGGCGCTGCTTTCCACCCTCAGTGGGCAGGCCATCATCTCCCTGGGCGGGGGGGCCTGTGACAATGAGATGCTGATGGCCCTGGTCAAACACAGCGGCACGCTCATCTACCTCAAGGTCGACGAGGAGACGCTCTGGCGGCGCATCGAGGAGGGCGGCATCCCCCCCTTCCTCGATACGGACGATCCGCGCGCCTCATTTTCGGCGCTCTACGCGATGCGACACGAACGCTATTCCAAGATGTGTGATCTTTTGGTAGACTTATCGGATGGCCTCGACATCGAGATGGCGACCGATGCGGTCCTCAGTGAGCTTGGCCGGGAGGAGTGATGGCACACAACAGCTTTGGCAATGCATTCTCAATCACCACCTTCGGTGAGTCCCATGGGGAGGCCCTGGGGGTCATCATCGATGGAGTGGAGTCGAACTTCCCCATCGACGAGGCGGCTCTGCAGCGCGAGATGGACCGCCGTCGCCCCGGCGCCAACCCGGCCGGCACCACACGCAGTGAGACCGACAAGCTCTCCATCCTCAGCGGCGTCTATGAGGGGCACACCACCGGAGCCCCGATCGCCATGATACTTTCGTCGACCAACCAACGAAGCAGCGACTATGAACACCTGAGAAACGTCTTTCGCCCCGGCCACGCCGACTGGACCTACTACAAGAAGTGGGGCAACCGGGATATCCGCGGCGGTGGGCGCTCAAGCGGCCGGGAGACCAGCGCCCGGGTCGCCGCCGGCGCTCTGGCCAAGCAGCTTTTGGAAAAACGCGGCATCGCCGTCTTCGGCGGCACCGTCCAGGTCGGCCCCATCGTCGCCCAAGAGCGCGACTGGGCTCATGTCGACCCGATCCTCACCTGCCCCGACCGGGAGGCGGCGGGGAGGATGGTCGCCCTCATCGAGCAGGTGAAGGGGGAAAAGGATTCGATCGGCGGCGTCATCGAGTGCCGGGCCACGGGCCTGCCGGTCGGCTTGGGAGAGCCGGCCTTCGACAAGATCGAAGCGGTGCTTGGCCATGCGGTCCTCTCCATCGGGGCGGTGAAGGGGGTCCAGTTCGGAGATGGCTTTGGAGCCGCCTCGATGCGCGGCAGCGCCTTCAACGACCAGCGTACCAGTGAGGGTTTTCTCTCCAACCACAGTGGCGGGATGCTCGGCGGCATCTCCAGCGGCCAGGATTTGGTCCTGCAGGCGGCCATCAAGCCGACCTCATCCATTGCCAGGGCCCAGCAGACCGTGAACAAGGAGAACGAGACGGTATCGCTCACCATCGAGGGAAGACACGACCCGTGCATCTGCGCCCGGGCGGTGGTCGTCGTCGAGGCGATGGTCGCCATCACGCTGATCGACCTCTACTACACCGCCTTCGGAAGGGATGCATGAAAGACACTCCCCTGATCGTCCAGAGCGACCGCAGCCTCCTGCTCGATGTACACCACCGGGACAGCGAAGCGTGCCGTAGCGACCTCATCCGTTTCTGTGAGCTCGTCAAGAGCCCCGAGCATGTGCACACCTACACCATCACCGCACTGAGCCTCTACAATGCCAGCGCACTGGGGTACAGCACCTCCACCATCATGGAAATCCTCGACCGCTGGTCGCGCTTCCCCATCGCCGACAGTGTCCGCTTCTTTGTCGAGGACATGGCGAGCCGCTGGGGCAAGGTCCTCCTCATTGAACACGACGACCCCTCCCTCTACGTCCTGAAGATCGAGAATGAACGGATCCGCAGCGAGGTGGTCCGCCGCCCCGCCATCGCGAAGCTGCTCAGGGTGCTCGACGAGCACCGCTTCGTCATCGAGGCGTACCACCGTGGCGAGGTGAAGCTGCAGATGATCAAGGCGGGCTGGCCGGTCGATGACCGCATCCCGCTCTCAAGGGGCGAGCCGATACCCATGACACTGCGGCACACCACCGCCGGGGGAGCCCCCTTCGCGGTCCGTCCCTACCAGGAGGCGGCGGCCTCTGCGTTCTTGGGCGACCTGGGACCGGGGACCGGATATGGGGTGATCCTCATGCCCTGCGGCTCAGGCAAGACGGTGGTCGGCATGAGAATCATGGAGCGCCTTGCCACCCGTACCCTCATCGTCACCACCAACGTGGCGGCCGTCAGGCAGTGGAAGGGTGAGCTGCTGGACAAGAGCAACCTCAAGGCTGAAGAGATCGGCGAGTACAGCGGCGACCGCAAGGAAGTGAGGCCCATCACCATCTGCACCTACCAGGTCCTCACCTGGCGGCGTGACAAGGAGGGTCCCTTCCTCCATTTGGACCTGCTCACCGAAGGAGGCTGGGGCCTGATCATCTACGACGAGGTGCATATGCTCCCCGCCCCGATCTTCAAGGTCACCGCCGAATTGCAGGCCATCCATCGCCTCGGCTTGACCGCCACGCTGGTACGCGAGGATGGGCGCGAAAATGAGGTCTTCTCCCTCGTCGGGCCCAAGCGCTACGATGTGCCGTGGAGCGAGCTGGAAGAGCAAGGGTACATCGCCACCGCCTACTGCCACGAGATCCGCATCGACCTGCCCCAAGAGCTGGAGATTCCGTACGCCGTGGCCACCAAGCGGGAGAAGTACCGGATCGCCAGCGAGAACCCCCGCAAGGCGGAGGTCATCAAGGCACTGCTCGAGCACCACCCCGACGACTTCATCCTCATCATCGGCCAGTACCTGACGCAGCTCAAAGAAATTTCCGAGCTCGTGGGCGCCCCGATCATCACCGGCAGCACCCCCAACAGCCGTCGAGACGAACTCTACAACGCGTTTCGGGAGGGCTCGATCAGGATCCTGGTGGTCAGCAAGGTGGCGAACTTCGCCATCGACCTGCCCGATGCATCGGTGGCGATCCAGGTCTCCGGCTCCTTCGGCAGCCGCAGTGAGGAGGCCCAGCGCCTCGGGAGGATCCTCCGCCCGAAGCGACGCTCCTCATTCTTCTACTCGATCGTCACCCGGTTTTCCAACGAGGAGGAGTTCGCCGCAAACCGTCAGAAATTCCTTGCCGAGCAAGGATATTCCTATGAAGTGGAGGTGTGGCCCAATTGACCGAAACAGCACAAGCGCGCTTTGAGACAGCCCTGAGGCGATACAGCGAGGAGAACTTCTTCTACATCGCCCACAACTACCTCGGTCCGGTCAAGAGCCCCTTCCATAAGCCGCAGGTGATCGCCCGCCTCTCCCTCTTCTTCGGCCAAGAGCAGATCCAGAACCGCATGGTTGAACTGCTCGACAGCCTCGATCTGGAGATTCTCTCGCTCCTCTCCCTCACCGGGGCGATCGGGGCGGAGGAGGTCATCGACCTGCTCTCCCCCCGTCACGACTACGCCACCATCTTCTGGCGGCTTTCGTCACTGCAGACCCGCCTCATCCTCCTCAGTGAGGAGGGGCGCCTCTCCTTCAACCCCCTCATCGAAGGGCGGCTGCGGGAGCGTTGCTCGCTCTCCAGCCTCCTCGGTGATCTGGGCGGGACGCCAATCGAACAACCACACCTCTCGGTTGAGTTTGTGCGCGCCTACCTCTCCTTGGTCCTGGATGAACAGCGCTTCGGCTTTCGCGAATCGCACCTGGCCATCTTCCCCTCCTTCGCACAAGAGCAGCTGCGCCATCTCATCCCCCTCATCGGTGACCTCGTCCAGCGTCTGGGTGTCTTCAAGGCGACCAAGCCGCCACGGCTGGTGGAGGAACGCGGTGAGGCGCTCCTCGCCTTGGGCGACGAAGAGCTCTTTTCGGTACTGCTCGCCGCCACGATGAGCGGCCCCTCCATCAAAGCGGCCGTCGCCTTCAGCCGTGAGGTGGTCAGCCTCCTGCGCCAAGCCGGCTCCATTGCTGAGGAGGCCCTCGTCCTGCTGCTCCGCATCATCTCCAAACGCCAAGGCATCGCCTGCCCACCGAATTTCATCCACAGCATGATCACGCTCGGCTTGATCAGCGATGGGCCGATCCATCGTGTGACGACTCTCGAGAGCGACGCGGTGAGCGATGAGCTGCTCGTGGACAGCGACTTCACCATCAACTACCTCGGAAGGCGGAGGGCACACGACATCCTCCACCGCTTCGCCACCATCACGACCTTCGATGTACAGCGCCAATGGCGGGTCAGCAAGGAGAGCGTGGTACGCGCCTTCGACGACGGCCTCTCCTTCCCGGTCATCGAAGCGTACCTCGCTTCCCACGCCCACAACGGGAATGGAGCCGCCCTCATCAAACAGATGGCGCTCCTCGATGAGCGGTACGGGATGCTGACCATCCACGACGCGTTGACCTTGGTCGTCGACGAGCGGGTCTCCCACCTGGTCGAGCATCTGCCGGCCCTCGCCGAACACCACGTCAAGAAGCTCTCCCCCACCATTTTCCTGATGCGGCGCGACAGCGAGAAGCAGTGGCGCAAGATTCTCACCGATGCCGGCCAGCTGGTCGGGTCGACGCATCGCCAATCGGTCGTCGTGCAGAAGGAAGAGGCCATAAACCCATACTTTTTCACCTATATCGACGTGGTCCATGAAGAGCGGACGACACCGGACCTGGCCACGCTCAGACCTCCCGCTGAGCCGATCATCGATGAGTCTCTGAGAGCGGCCATCACGACGGCGAAGGCGCTGTCGCCCGTACAGCGTGAGGACCTCCTCTCCCGCTTCGACCAACGCCTGATCCTCTCCCCCTCCCAAATCGCAGGCCAGGTCCTCGATGCCGTCATCGAGGCGGGAGGCTTCGACTACCAGGGCAAGCTCAACCTCTGCCGCCAAGCGGTGGGGAAGAAGCACATCACGCTGCAGCTGCGCATCGATGAGGAGGAGCTCTTCGTGTGGGCGTTGGAGATCTCGAACAGCAGTGAGGGCGAGGCGTTGCTCAAGGCCTTGGTGCTCGACACCAAGGTCGAGCGCATCATCCCCATCCGCAAGATCTTCACGGTACGGATGCTGAGGACCCAACTCTTCTGATCTAAAGGACGACGGTGATCCAGTGCGGGTAGTGGTAGCCGCTGAACGCCTCGAACTGCAGTTTGCCCTGCTCCATCAACATCTGTGCCCCGTCGACGACGGCGCATCCGGCTTGCTTTGCACAGCGGAGGAACGACGTCTCCCTCGGCTCGTAGATCAACTCGTAGGCGATCTCCCGTCCGGTGAAGGCGAAGGTCGGGATCGGATTGTCATTCCCGCCCATCCCCACGGTGGTGGTCTGTACGACCAAGTCGACCGTGCCGCTGTAGAGGTCGGCGTGCTCGAGTGAGTCGTAGCTGCTCATCGTCTGCTCGGCGAGAATCCGCGCAGTCTCAAGGGTGCGGTTGACGATGGTGATCTTCACTCCATGGTTGTGCAGCGCCCACGCCACGGCCCGGGCCGCCCCGCCGGCGCCGACGATGAGGGCACTCTTGATCGTCCCGTCGCTGATGCGGTCGGCGATCGGGGCGAGGAAGCCGTAGTAGTCGGTGTTGATGCCCTTCCACATCCCCTTGACGCGCACCACCGTGTTGCAGGAGCCGATCTGCTTCACCTCCCGCGTGATCCGGCCCAGGTATGGCAGGACGCTGCGCTTGTGGGGGACGGTGACGGAGAAGCCGCGGATCTGCAGCATCTCGGCGATCTTGAAGAAGGTGCGCACCTGATCGACGAGGAAGGGGACATAGACGGCGTTGTAGTGGATGGCGGCGAAGCCGGGGTTATGGATCTTCGGACTCGCCGTATGATAGACGGGGTTGCCGATGACGGCGTAGATATGCGTCTTCTCGTCGATGCGGTCGCTGTGGTAGAGCTCGCTCATCGTCCGGGCGGTCAGCTGCCCGGGGGCGGCGGCTTCGCTGTCGCAGCAGAAGCTCAGCATCGAGCCGCAACGGCGGTAGAGGATCCGAGCGGGGATTCCCCAGCTGCCCATGCCGACGATGATCTTCTCCTCGACGGAAGCGAGTTCACTCTCAATGCGGAGGATGGTGATCAGATCCATCAGGTTCTGGACGGTGACGGCGACCTTGGGGATGTCCCCACGGGCGGCGAGGCGGCTGATCCGGCCGTAGATGTCGGCCGGCACCCCCTCAAAATCGTGGTGGCTTCTGATGATCTTCACGCCGCGCGCCCTCAGGTCCGCCTCGAGGTCGACCCGCCCTTCTTGGCCGGGAACCTTGAACTTCAGCTCCGCCTTCTTCACATCACCCTCGATGTCGACATAGGCGAAGGTGCCGCGCGACGCGTCAAAGAGGGTCTGCAGCCGGGCTTTTTCGCTTCCGGTCGCTTTGCCGCCGTCGCTGACCCGTCGGTTGGTGAGGATGAGGGGGATGTCCACTTGCTCGGGAAAGTGCGCCGCTTTGGCCTGTTCAGCCTCGCTCAGGCAGTCCAAGCGCAACTCAGCGAGGGAGATCCACGGTCTATTGCGCTCTATCTGCAGCCGGTCCTCCTCCAAGGTAGAGCCGGTAAGGGTAAGGCAAAGCACTCTGGACCTCCTATTCCTGCGGTGGATTGTCACCGAACACACGCTTGTGTTAGGATTATCATAACGTCTATCAACGGGGTTTACAACACCCGTTTCAAGAAAGGAAGGGTGTGTTGGCTACGCTTCAGATACAGGATATCAGCTTGGCGTTCGGGGACCGTGATATTCTTGACGGTGTCAGTTTCACCCTCGACCATACCAGCCGCTCTGCCTTGGTCGGGGCAAACGGCAGCGGAAAATCAACGTTGATGAAGATCCTCGCCCACCAGATGAGCGCCGACACCTTCACCGCTACCACAAGCCGCGACCTCCGCGTCTCCTATCTTCCGCAAGGCGACATCGTCTTCGGTGGAGCCACCCTCTACCACGAGACCGAGCGGGCGTGGGACCGGTTCCTCCCCCTCATCGCCGAGCAGCATCGCCTCGAGGATGACCTGCAGAGCGAGGCAAGCGAGGCCAAGATCCTGCGCCTCGGCGAGATCCACGAGCAGTTGGTCGAAGAGCGCTACCACGACCGGAGGCAGATCACCGAGGGGGTGCTCTTCGGCCTCGGCTTCGTGCGCGACGATCTTGACCGCATCTGCAACACCTTCAGCGGCGGATGGCAGATGCGCATCGCGCTGGCGAAGATCCTCATCGAACAGCCTCAGATCATGCTCTTGGATGAACCGACCAACTACCTCGACATCGAGGCGCGCTTCTGGCTGAAGAACTACCTCAAGGTGTACGAAGGAGGCTTGATGCTCGTCAGCCACGACCAGCGCTTCCTCGACGAGACGGTCGGTGAGGTCTATGAGCTCTTCGAGGGCAAGCTGACCCGCTACAGCGGCAACTACAGCGCATACCTCTCCCAACGCCAAGCCCAGATCGCCGCCTTGGAGGCCGAGGCTCGCTCCCAGGCCCTGCTCTTTGAGAAGAACGAACAGTTCATCGAGCGCTTCCGCTACAAGGCCAGCAAGAGTCGACAGGTGCAGAGCCGCATCAAGATGCTTGACAAGATTGAGCAGGTCAAGATTCCCGCCCACCTGCGGGAGCTCTCCTTCTCCTTCGCCCCCGCCCCTCCCAGCGGCCGGGACGTGGTCGTCATCGAACACCTGGACAAGCGCTACGGCGCGCTCTCGGTCTACGAGGACTTCTCGCTCTGGGTCAACCGCGGGGAGCGCCTCGCCATCACGGGGCGCAACGGGGTGGGCAAATCGACGCTCCTGCGCCTCATCGCCGGTGAGGACAGCGACTACAGCGGTACGATACGCCTCGGCTCGAAGGTCTCCATCGGCTACTTCAGCCAGGAGACGGGAAGCACCCTCAACGAAGGGAACAGTGTCCTCGATGAGGCGAGCGAGGCCGCCTCGACATCAGACCAAGCTCGCGTACGCTCCCTGCTCGGCTCCTTCCTCTTCGAGGGCGATGATGTCTTCAAGGGCGTGGGGGTGCTCAGCGGCGGGGAGAAGAGCCGGCTCGCGCTCTTGAAGATCCTGCTCAAGCCGGTGAACCTCCTCATCCTCGACGAGCCGACCAACCACCTCGACATCAACGCCAAGCAGATGTTGTTGAAGGCGCTCTCCGCGTGGGATGGAACCATCATCTTCGTCAGCCACGACGCCGACTTCATCGAGTCGCTCGCCTCCAAGATCCTCTACCTCAACGAGGGTGAGAAACCGCTGCTCTACGAAGGCGGCTACAGCGACTTCGTCGCCCGCCTCGAGGAGAAGGAGGCGCTCTCCCCCACCCTGTTGCGCGCATCTGTGGCAGCGCCGCCTGAGCGTACGCGCTCCTACAAGGAGGCGAAGGAGCGGAAGAACCGCATCGCCATCCTTCGCCGCGAGGAGGAGAGCCGCCTCGCCCTCCACCAGCGGCTTGGGCAAAAAACTGAAGCGGTCGAAGCGGAGATGGCGCTGCCGGAAAACTACAGCGACGGGGAGCGCATCGTCGCCCTCATCACAGAGAAAGAGCGCCTGGATGCAGAGATGAGTGAAGTCGAGCAGGAGTGGCTCCAGTTGGTTGATGAACGTGAGGCCCTTGAGGCGGAGGCACGTGATGCTTAGAGAGAGATTGCCATCCGTCATCCTGGCAAGCCAGTCCCCGGCGAGAAAAATGGTGCTTGAGCGGGAGGGGGTCACCGTCATCGTACGCCCCACGTGGGCCCATGAGCAGCACACCTTCTCCGATCCCCGTCAGATCGTCACCACGCTCTCGCGCCGGAAGTTGGACGCCGCGCTCGCCCAGAATGGCGACACGACGCTTCCCCTGCTCGCCTGCGACACCATCATCGCCATCGACGGCCGCCTGCTGGGCAAGCCCTCCTCGGTCGAGGAGGCACGCCTCCAGATCAAACACCTCGCACGGGGCACCCACGCGGTATGGTCCGCCTGGGCGCTGTTTCGAGACGGTGCGATCATCGGGGGAGCTGATGTGGCGCATGTCCACTTCAAGGAGCTCGACGACGCGGCCATCGAAGCCTACCTCGCCCTCGGGGAGTGGATGGGGGCCGCCGGCTCCTATCGGATCCAAGGACGCGGCAGGAATCTCATCGCCTCCATCGAGGGGGATGAGAACGTCATCATCGGCCTCCCGCTCCTTCAGATGGAGCGCGTGCTGTGAAGGCGACGTCCACCCTTGCCACATCTTCGATTTTCTGAAATACTGGGAAAACCGATTTCTGTATGGAAGTCGGAATCTCCACCTTCACGGGTGTGTAAGAGCTAGAGGGTGACGGATCGCGACGATGCCGTCAGACAGGAGGATTATGTCCGTTGTTACCATGAAAAGCCTGCTCGAGTCAGGCGTACATTTCGGCCACCAGACCAAACGGTGGAACCCCAAGATGGCACGTTTCATCTTCAGCCAGAGAAACGGCATCCACATCATCGACCTTCAGAAGACCTCGGCGTGCATCATCGAGGCGTACGACGCAGCGAGAGCGGTCGTCAAGCAAGGCAAGACCATTCTATTCGTAGGCACCAAGAAGCAAGCACAGCAGGCCATCGAGACCGAGGCCAAGCGCTGCGGCATGCCGTACGTCAACCACCGCTGGCTCGGTGGCATGCTCACCAACTTCTCCACCATCAAGCGCTCGATCTCGACGCTGAAGAAGATTGAGAAGATGGAGAACGACGGCACCTTCGACTCCTTGACCAAGAAGGAGATCAGCCTGCTCACCAAGCAGAAAGAGAAGCTGGAGAAGAACCTCGGCGGCATCAAGGACATGAAGGACCTGCCGGGCGCCCTCTTCATCATCGATACCAAGAAAGAAGCGATCGCCGTCGCCGGGGCCAAGCGCCTGGGCATCCCCGTCATCGCCGTCGTCGACACCAACTGTGACCCCACCGACATCACCTACCCGATCCCCGGCAACGATGACGCCATCAGGGCGATCAGCCTCTTTGTCGAGATCATCGCCAACGCCGTCGTTGACGCAGACAACGAGGTCGGCATCCAGATCATCGAGACCCTCGGTGATGAGGATGAGGGTGAGAGCGCCGCCGAGGCGAAGGATGAGGACGAGAAGATCGTCTTCTCCACCGACGAGGAGACAGACTACTCCACCTTCGAGGCAGTCGAGGAGAAGGTAGAGGAGAACGGCGAAGAGGAAGACATCCTCGACGAAGAGACCCTATTCAAGGACTAAGGAGAGAACATGGCCACGATAACCGCTGATATAGTAAAGAGATTGCGCGACCTTACCGGGGCGGGCATGATGGATTGTAAGAATGCACTGGTGAAAGCCAACGGCGACTTCGATGCAGCCGACCGCCTTCTCAAGGAAATGGGGCTGGCGGCCGTCGCCAAGCGTCAGGACCGGGCCACCGACAATGGCCGCGTCTTCGTCAAGGTCTCGGGGAACAAGGCGGTCCTCGTCGAGCTCTCCTGTGAGACCGACTTCGTCGCCGGCAACGAGCAGTTCGTCGAGCTGGGCGAGAAGATTGCAACCGTGGCCCTCGAGAAGGGGTACGGCGAGCCCAACGACGAGCTGAACGCAATGGTCACCGACCTGATCACCATCATCAAGGAGAACATGGCGCTCAAGAGCGTCCATCTCTTCGAGTTTGGGGCGAACGAGTATGCGTCCTCCTACGTCCACGGCAACGGGAGCCTCGCTACGCTGGTGATCTTCAAGGCCGACCGCGCCGACCTCTTCCTCAACGAGCAGGTCACGGAGTTCACCCACGACTGCGCCCTGCACGTCGCGGCGTTCACCCCCTCCTTCCTCGACATCCCCAGCGTCGATCCTGCATACGTCAAGGAGCAGGAGGAGATCTTCACCGTTCAGGTGGCCAAGCTCGACAAGCCTGCGAAGGTCCAAGCCGGCATCGTCAAGGGCAAGCTTTCCAAGCACCTCGCCGAGGTCTGCATGGTCGAGCAGCCGTTCGTCAAGGATGACTCGTTGACGGTCGGGAAAAAGATGGCCGAGGTTGCCAAGGCAGCAGGCGGCACGCTTGCGATCAGGGAGTTCGCCTTCCTGCGCGCAGGGGTAGCTTCCTGCGCCGTATGAGCAATTGATTGACACGGATGCCGCTCACCCTTGTGGGCGGCACTCGTCTTTGTATTGGAGTACTGGTATGCAGAGTGTTTTGGAAACGTGTGAGAGCAAGATGCAGAAGAGCCTGGAGAGCCTCTCCAGGGAGTTTGATGGACTGAGGACCGGACGGGCCTCCACCACCCTGCTGGACAAGATTCGGGTCGACTACTACGGAGCGGAGACCCCGATCAACCAGGTGGCGACCATCAGCGTCCCCGAGGCGCGGACCATCGTCATCCAGCCGTGGGACAAGAGCGTGCTCAGCGCCATCGAGCGGGCGATCCTCAAGAGCGATCTCGGGCTGCCGCCGAACAACGATGGAAAGCTCATCCGCCTCAACTTCCCCCCGCTCAACGAGGAGCGGCGCAAGCAGCTCGTCAAGGGCGCCAAGGCGACCGCCGAGCAGAGCCGGGTCGCCATGCGCAACATCCGCCGCGAGGCGATTGATGAACTCAAGCGCATGGAGAAGGCCAGTGAGATCAGCGAGGATGAGCGCAAGGATGGCGAGGGCAAAGTTCAGAAACTGACCGATTCCTTCATCGAGAAGATCAACTCCCTCTCCGACGAGAAGGAGAAGGAAATCATGGAGATCTAAGATGCCCGAGACCGCCCCTGTCCCCACCCACCTGGGCATCATCATGGATGGCAACGGCCGATGGGCGAAAGAGCGGTCGCTTCCGCGCACCGCCGGGCACAATGAGGGGCTGAAGGCCCTGAAGCGGGTCATCCTCGCCGCCAAGGCTGAGGGGATCAAAGTGGTCACCTTCTACGCCTTCTCCACCGAGAACTGGAAGCGAAGCGAACAGGAGGTCGCCTACCTCATGCACCTCATCGTCGCGAAGCTCCACGGCGAGCTCGCCTTCTACAACCGCCACGGGATCCGGGTCAAGGGGCGCGGGGATCTCTCCGCCCTCCCTCCCGCGGTGCAGGAGGCGATCGCCTCCACCGAGGAAGCGACGAAGGGCAATGAATCGATCACCGCGGTGATCGCGATCAACTACGGCGGACGCGATGAAATCTGCAGGGCGGTCAACCGCATCCTGAAAACCAACGACCAGAAGACGATCAGCGAGGAGGAGATCCGGCAAAACTTAGACTTGCCCGATCTCCCTGACGTGGATATGATAGTAAGAAGTGCGAACGAGCGGCGGCTGAGCAACTTCCTCCTCTGGGAGAGCGCCTACGCGGAGCTTGGATTCTACGAGGCGCTATGGCCGGACTGGGGTGCTGATGAGATCCAGACAATCTGTAGAGACTACGGCCAACGGGTCAGAAAATTTGGAGGCGTTGAATGACATCAATGACAAAACGGGTCCTGACCACGGCCATCACCCTCCCCCTTCTCTTCATCATCATCTACTTCATGCCATACTACTCCTATGCCGCGTTCTCCGCCCTCGCCGTCCTGACGGCCATCGCGGCCTCCATTGAGATGCGGGGCCTTTTTGAAAAGGGCGGAGTCACCCTCCACCCCTCGGTCCCCCTGCTCATCGGTCTCCTCCCGCTCGTCCAGTGGCTGGATATCGCCTGTGAGCCCTCCCTCCCCATCGTCAATCTCACGATGGTGGCCCTCGCCCTCCTCTTCTTCTCCATGGAGCTTGTCATGGGCAAGGTCGACCACTACAAAGGGTCGCTGGCCCGCATCAGCGCCAAGGCATTCCTGGTGATCTACCCCGGCCTCCTCATCACCTACATCCAGCGGCTCACCTCCCTCCCCTATGCCGGCGAGGCGTTGCTGCTCTTCTTCCTCTTGATCTTCGGAAACGATGTCTTCGCCTTCCTCTTCGGCATGTGGCTCGGCAAGGGAAACCGGGGTGTCGTGGCAGTCAGTCCCAACAAGTCAGTGGCCGGCTTCATCGGCGGGACCGTGAGCGCCATGGCCCTGGGCCTGCTCTTCTGTCTCTTTGTGCCGGGCATCAAGGATCAGGTCACTCTCCCGGCAGCCCTGGTGCTCGGCTTTGCCACCGCGACGGCGGCCAACATCGGTGACCTCATCGAGAGCGCCTTCAAGCGCTCGGTCGACGTCAAGGACAGCGGCCACATCATTCCCGGCCGCGGAGGCTTGCTCGATTCAATCGACTCGATGCTCGTCGGCGCCCCGATCTTCTGGTTGCTTCTGACGATTCTATGAAACGCATCACCATCCTGGGCTCCAGCGGCTCCATCGGACAGACGACCCTCACCGCCATCAGGAGGCTCTCGCTGCCGATCAAGGTCGTCTCCCTCTCCTCCCACACCAACATAGACCGTCTCCGCTCTGATGGACGGGCATTCGACGTTGAGGCGTTGTGCAGTACCGGGGCAGAGTATGAGGGGCTCTATCACGGCTTTGATGGGCTTGAGGCGATGCTCGATGACCACCGCCCCGACATCGTGCTCAACGCCATCAGCGGCTTCGCCGGCCTTCGCGCCTCCTTGGCCACCGTAGAGCGCGGCATCGACCTGGCGCTCGCCAACAAGGAGTCGGTGGTCTGTGGCGGCTCGCTGCTCTTCAAGACGGCCCGTGCCCACTCCAGCCGCATCATCCCGGTGGACAGCGAGCACTCCGCCATCGCCGCGCTCCTTGCCGGCCACGAACGGTCAGCGGTCGAATCGTTGATCCTCACCGCCAGCGGCGGTCCCTTCCGTCTCCTCGAAGCCGAACAATTCGCCCGCATCAAGGCCCGGGATGCCCTGGCCCACCCCACGTGGACCATGGGGCAGAAGATCACCATCGACAGTGCCACCCTGGCCAACAAGGCCCTCGAGGTCATCGAGGCGGCCGCCCTCTTCGGCTTCGACAGTGATCACATCGAGGTGGTCATCCACCCGCAATCGATCGTCCATTCGATGATCCGCTGCCATGACGGGGCGGTCTACGCCCAGCTGAGCAAGCCGGACATGAGCCTCGCCATCGTCTCATCCCTCCTCGATGGGCCGAAGGGGGTCGTCGACCGCCTCGACTTCTCATCCCTCTCCCTCACCTTCGAGGCGCCCGACCGTGTCCGCTTTCCCCTCCTCTCCCTCGCCTATGATATCCTGAGGCGGAACGACCTCAGCGCCATCGCCTTCAACGCCGCCGATGAGGTGGCGGTAGCAGCCTTCTTGCAAGATCAGATCGGCTATCTTGAGATGATTGACGTCGTACGGCGCACCGTCGAACAGGAGTGGAGTGGCGCTCCAGATTCGCTGGATACAATCATTGAAAGCGACCGACGTGCCCGAGAGGTCGCGCTGAGATTGCTATGAGCACCCTCTTCTCCCTGCTTTTGAAGTACCTCATCGGGTTGGTCGGCATCAGCCTGGTGGTGCTCGTCCATGAGACCGGGCATCTGGTGGTCGCCAAGATCTGCGGCATCGGCATCGAGGTCTTCTCGGTGGGATTCGGCCCAAAGATCGTCGGGTGGCAGGTCGCTGAGACCGAACTGCGCCTCTCCCTCGTACCGGTGGGTGGGTACTGCCGCCTCAAGGGATCGGAGGACCTCAGCCGGGCGTTGCGCTACAAGAACCGGTACTTCACCCACACCGAGCACGGCTCCTACTTTGCCGCCCATCCGGCAGAACGGGCGGCCACCTATCTCGGTGGTGTCACCTTCAATGTCCTCTTCGCTATCCTGCTCTACGCGCTGCTGGCCGCCCTTCCCTTCACGGTCGTCTCCACAACTGCACGGGTGGCCACCACCAACAGCTATGAATCTCTCTTCGGGGCCAATGAAAGCCCCGCCTGGGCTGCAGGGATGCGAGACGGGGATCTCATCATCGCCCTCAGTGGGCAGCCAGTGGCTGACTGGGAGGAGCTTGAAGCGCTGCTCGCCTCTTCAGAGGGGCGTGAATCCTTCACCGTGCTGCGTGATGGGAAGGAACACTCCTATCTCGTGGAGGCGGAGCGACGGGAGGACGGCTCCTATCGCTGGGGCCTTGCGGTGATGCAAGAGGCGGTGGTGGGCAGCGTACGCCCCTCCAGCCATGAGGAACGCGCCGGTCTCCTTCGTGGGGACCGCATCATCTCGGTCGATGGCTTTGGTGTAGAGAACCACCTCGATCTGCTCTCCCACCTCCCCACATCCGGTGAGGCGGTGACGCTGACCGTCGAACGAGACGGGACAGAGAAGGAGATCGTCTTTGTCCCCGAACGTGACGACACCGGCAAGAGCGCCTATCGCTTCAGCCTGCAATCGGCGACCCGACCGGGCACACCGAAGCGCTTCTCGGTGCTGCGCGGCATCAGGCAGAGCCTCCACATCGCCGACCTCACCGTCGACTCGCTCTCATCGTTGACCAAGTCCCACGGCAGCGAGCTGCATAGCTCGGTGACCGGCATGAATCGCTCAGCGCTGCTCATCGGTGACATCGCCTCGCTCGGCTTCGAACAGAACCCGATCAGCGGAATCCACGCCCTGCTCTATTTGATGGGGGTGGTCTCCATCTCGCTTGCCATCATCAACATCTTTCCACTGCCGGCGTTCGACGGTGGACAGGTGATGATGGCCCTCTTTGAATGGGTGACCGGCAGGCAGATAAAGCCACGCGCCTACCTGGCCATGCAGGTGGTCGGTGTGGTGATGATGCTGCTCTTCTTCGGGTTCTTGAGCGTATCCAACTTCAAGTATATGCTCGCGCTCAGGCGTTAGGGTTGGACGCGGCCACGTACGGGCGGCTGTACTCCATCTCCTCGAAACGGACGATGTTGCTGACGAAGGCCAGGGAGAAGACCCCGGTCTCTCCGTTTCTATTCTTGGCCATGATGACCTTCGTCTCCTGGATGTTGTTGCGCCTCCGCTCCTCCTCATCGTCGGTGCGGGTCTTCGTCACATCACGGTGCAGCAGGATGACCACGTCGGCGTCCTGCTCGATGCTGCCACTGTCACGCAGGTCGGCGAGCTTGGGCTCCACGCCATCGGCTTGCCTGCCGACCTGGCTGAGCACCACCACCGGGATGTCGAGCTCACGGGCGAGTTGCTTGAGGCTGCGGCTGATGATCGAGATCTGTTCATGGCGCGGCACACGGCTGTCCGCCTCGGCGTCGATGAGACCGATGTAGTCGATGAAGATCACCTGCACATCATGCTCGATCTTCATTCGCCGTGCTTGGGCCCTGAGCTCCATGAGCTTCATGTTCGGGGTATCCTGGATGTAGAGCTCGGCGTCATAGAGGGAGGATGAGGCGTCGACGATCGAACTCATCTCATTGTTCTTGAGCGTCGCCTTCCGGATGCGGCTGAACTCGACCCGGCTGTGGCCGGTGAGCAACCGTTCCATGAGGCTGGTGGCGCTCATCTCAAGGGAGAAAAAGCCGACGCGGTAGCGCTTCTTGATGATCATGTTCAGCGTCATGGAGAGGGCGAAGGCGGTCTTTCCGATGGAAGGCCGGGCCCCGACGATGATGAACTCTTGTCTCTTGAATCCCCCGGTGATTGAGTCGAGGGAGTTGAAGCCGGTCTCAAAGCCGGTCTTCTCCCCGCTGATCGACCGCTCCTCCAGATCTTTGATCGTGACGCTGATCAGATCCTTGATCGAGTAATACGAATCACTGCCGGCCGTCTCATTGGAGAGATTGGAGAGCGCCTGCTCCCCTTCGTCGATCACCTTCTGGATGTCCTGGCTCTCATCCCATGCCTTGTCCGAGAGGGAGCTGGCGAAGAGGGAGAGCTTTCGCCGCTGGCTGAGCGCCTTGAGGATCTTGGCGTAGTAGCCGGCGTTGGTGGTGGTGGGCACATCGTTGGTGAGGCTGGCGATGTAGGGAAGCCCCCCACATCGCTCCACCAACCCCTTGCGCTTCAAGAACGCGCTGAGGGTGATCAAATCAAGGGCTTCGCCACTCTCCTGGCGAAAGGTGACGATGGCATCGAAGAGCTGTTGATGGGCGACTTTGTAGAAGTCCTTCGCACTCAAGTAGTCGGTGACCTCGTTGAGGACCCGTTCATTGAGGAGGATGGCTCCCAGCACTGCGCGTTCAGCATCCTCATTCTGAGGAGGAACACGACCCATCACGTCCTTCGATGCCATGGCAATTACTCCGCTGACTCTTCAGTCTCAGAGGGAGCACCAGCCTCTGTTTCAGCCTCTGCTGTTGCGGCGGCCTCTGCCGCTGCGGCGGCTTCTGCTGCCGCCTCTGCGGCCTTTGCCTCTGCCTCGGCCTTGGCCTGCGCGGCTGCCTCGGCTTTCGCCTCCTCCGCCTTGCGGGCCTTGACGACCGCCTCACTCTCAACGATGAGGGTGAGTTCGGCGGTCTCGCCCTCATAGAGGCGGACATGGATCGGATATCTGCCTACCATCTTGATCATGTGGCTGGCGACTTCAATCTTCTTGCGCTCCACCTCATAGCCAAGCTTGGCCAGCTCTTCCTGCACCATGGCGTTGGTCACCGAACCGAAGAGCTTCCCGCTCTCACCGGCGCTCATCACCATCGTGATCTCCACCTTCTCCATCTGGCCTTTCAGCGACAAGCTCTGCTTACGCTTCTCTTCCTTGCGTTTCTCGATGGCGGCGGAGCGGGCGGCGAAGATCGCCTCATTGCCCTTGGTGAAGGGCACGGCCTTCCCACGCGGCAAGAGGAAGTTGCGGGCATACCCCGGCTTTACAACGACAACATCGCCCTCTTCACCGAGGTTGGCGACATCTTCATTCAAAATGACTTTCATATTTCAGACTCCTTGTTCATAACGTCTATAGGTGAACCAACTCTCCGTCACTCCCAACAGGGGAAGCGCGAAGATGACCAATACATTCAGCCCCGGGATCAAAAAGGCCAACAGGAACACAAAGGTGACCAGCTTTCTGACGCTGATGGCGATGCCACGACGCAGCAGCCAGTGGACGATGATGGCGATACCCTGCGCCGCGTAGAGCACTCCCAATGAGAGAGCGACCTGTAATGCCAGCGCCATCGGGAGGTAGGACGCCTTGAATACCAACAACAGCAACACTACCGTCCATGCTCCCAGGAAGGGCCAGAGCAGCTGCTCGGGCACACTCCATCGGGAGACAGTGGTGGTGAAATTGTCGTCGGCGCGCTTTGACCAACTCATCGCGATGAAACAGGTGAAGCCGACCAAGACCATGCACATCGGCGCCAACATGGCGCCTGCGCTCTTCAACGCGGTGCGGTAGAGCGTCTTGAGTGCTACCTCAGTCACATTCCCATTGGTACCGTGTCCAAAGAGACCGGCGAAGGTCTGCCAGTAGATCTCATCGAGACGCAAGAGCGCGGGAGTGGGTCGGGAAAACCAGATCACTACGATAAGCGATGCCACCACCCCGAAGAGGGATGAGGCGAGGTAGCGATACAGGGTGCGATGTCCTGCCATGGCGGTCCATACCGCCGAGGCAACCAGGAGGACCGTGGGGATGAAGAGGGTGACAAAGAGCAGGAGCCTGCCTTCACCCACCTTCATGGATCCTCGGGCCTGGATGAGTTCCGTGACAAAGATCATCAGGGCCACAAGAGCCACTGGGGCCAATGCCTCCCTCCGGTTGGAGAAGCGGGCCTGGAGGACCAGCAGGGGAATCGTGAACAGCAGGTTGCCGATCAAGAGGCGGGAGAGCACGAAGCTCACCCCGGTCAAGACCAGAGCATCCTTTCTGAGTTTTGGTTCCTTGAGGTCCGTCAGTGCCATCATTTACTTCTTCTCGAAGGGCAGGTAGGCGAGCACGCGGGCCCGCTTGATCTCGGTGGTGACCGCACGCTGGTGCTTTGCACAGCATCCGGTGATCCGGGCAGGCAGGATCTTTCCGCGCTCGGTTATGTAGCGGCGAAGAAGGTCGGGGTTCT
>ENA-UOUL01001433-UOUL01001433.1-bioreactor-metagenome-genome-assembly--contig:-NODE-1433-length-32980-cov-4.524846_pt1 | contig 32980 bp, 26 predicted proteins | sample MGYA00249838_ERZ747220 | MGnify/ENA primary metagenome ERZ747220 (study PRJEB28778, sample SAMN05720191) | bioreactor metagenome | isolation source: Anaerobic biogas reactor | place: USA:Washington... | reverse complement strand
CTCTGGGCAGTTTTGGTAGCTGCCTTTATAGCTTCATCAAAGCTTACTTCTACCAGTTTACCGTCGCGGCGTACCATCGGTTTGTCGATGCGATCCTGGCTGAAGGCTTCAAATCCAAAACGGCCTTTGCGGCAGAGTAAACCATCGTTTTTAGGAACGTTTCTAACTATCATACTGCCTTTGCTGTTAATTACCGGTTCACAACCGGTGCTGCAGAAGGAACAAACGCTCTCGGTTTCAGTCAGGTCCAGGGGTATATTCTTAGTTACGGGTTGGTGTTCCATCAATGCTCCAGTTGGACATACGCTTACACACTGCCCACAGCTGATACAGGGGGTCTGGTTAAGGGGCAGGGTAAATTCAGGAGCGACTACGCTTTCAAAACCGCGGTGGACCAGACCTAATGCGGTTACTCCCATAACTTCATCACAGATCCTGACACATAGTCCGCAGAGTATGCATTTCTCTGAGTTCCTTTCGATGAAAGGATGGTTTTCTTTAAGTTTTTCCTGGCGTTTATCTCCTTCAATACGCTGGGGTACTACTTCATAGTTGCCGGCATATTTTATCAGGCGGCATTCAAAGTAGTCTTTACAGCCGCATTCCAGGCAGCGCTTGGCTTCTGCTACAACGTCTGCTTCGGGTATCTCAAGGTTTACTTCTCTAAAGTTGTTGCGCCTTACTTTGGGGTCCAAGTGAGGTATACTCATACGGTCGATTTTTTCATATTGAGCAAAGTCTTCAGGGGTAAGATTACTTTGCTCGGCCAGGTATTTTTCTTTTACCTTGATAGGTTGGCCATTGAGATAGCGGATAATGGACTGAGCTGCTTTCCCGCCCTGGGCCACGGCATCAATAGCTATTTGCGGGCCGGTTACCCCATCTCCCCCGGCAAATACTTTGGGGATATTGGTAGCCAGGGTATCTTCATCCACGTCAATGGTTCCCCATTTGCTAAGTCCCAGTTTTTCTAAGCCTTTAGGGTCTACTTTCTGGCCGATAGCACTTATGATGGTATCTACTTCAATAGTTTCTTCGGCTCCGGGGATAGGCACCGGGCTTCTTCTGCCAGAGGAGTCAGGTTCTCCTAACTGCATTTTCTGCAAGTGGATGGCTCCGGCTTTGCCGCCTCTATCCAGTACCTCTATAGGTGCTACCAGGAACCTGAATTCTACGCCTTCTTCTTCGGCTTCTATTATCTCTATATCTTCAGCTGGCATTTCGTTTCTAGTTCTACGATAAAGGACCATTACTTTTTTGGCTCCCAGCCTTACGGCGGTACGGGCAGCATCCATGGCAGTGTTACCGCCGCCGACTATGGCTACGGTGTCTCCTATTTCTACACTGCCATGCAGGGATACTTCTCTTAGGAAGTCTATGCCTCCTAATACTCCAGGCAGGTCTTCGCCTTTAGCCCGCATAGCGGAGCTTAACCAGGCACCTATACCTACGAATATGGCATCGTTTTTTTGGATTAGGTGTTCCAGGCTGATGTCGGTACCGATGCGGGTATTGTATTTGAATTTTACTCCCATTTGCTCAATCAGCTGTATTTCTTTATCTAGTATGGCTTTGGGCAAACGGTATTCGGGGATGCCGTAGCGCAGCATACCGCCACCTGCTGGCATAGCGTCATATATTTTTACTTTATGGCCTTCCTGGGCCAGGAAGTAGGCCGCCGTCAGTCCGGCAGGACCGGCGCCGATTATGGCTACTTTTTTGCCGGTAGCTGGTTTTACTTCTGGCATATAGGGGTCATCACTTTGTAAATCAGTATCGGCAACCCAGTATTTTAAGGCGGCAATTGCTATGGGGTCTTCTACCAGCTGCCGGCGGCAAGCGGTCTCACAGGGGTGAGGACATACTCTTCCCAGGCTGGCGGGAAGGGGTAGTTTCTCTTTTATTAGTTTGACTGCTTCCCGGTATTGTTTGTTGGCGATTAAGCCTACATAGCCCTGGCAATCGGTATGGGCCGGGCAGGCGTTTATACAGGGTCCGCGACAGTCGCCGATATGGTCGGATAATAGCAGTTCCAGGGTCATCTTGCGCGATGCTTTGATGCGTTCGTTATTGGTGCTAATGACCATGCCGGGGGCTATTTCGGTAGCACAGGCTCTTAATAGTTTGGGGTTGCCTTCGGCTTCTACTACGCATAAACCGCAGCCGCCATATATTTTTACTCGTTCGTCATAGCACAGGGTAGGTATATTAATGTTGTTTTCTCGGGCTACATCGAGTATGGTCTGGCCTTTAAAACCTTGTACTTCTTTTCCGTCAATGTTTAATTTAATCACTTTTTTCTCCCTCCTTCCACTTACTCAACTATTACGGCATTGAATTTGGTGGGACATACTTCCATGCAGTTGCCGCATTTTATGCACTGTTCCTGGTCGATGACATAGGGCTTTTTCTTCTCACCCGTAATGCAGTTGACCGGGCATTTTTTGGCACACAGGCTGCAGCTTTTGCATTTATCAGGGTCAATACGGTAAGTGATGAGGGCTTTGCACTGCATAGCCGGGCATTTCTTTTCGTTTATATGGGCTTCGTATTCTTCTCTAAAATAGCGTATGGTGGTCAGTACCGGGTTGGGAGCACTCTGCCCCAGACCGCAAAGGGAGCCTTCGCCTACTTTAATAGCTATTTCCTGCAGGAGTTCGATGTCTCCCGGTTGTCCTTCGCCTTTACAGATGCGTTCTAGTATTTCTAGCATGCGTTTGGTGCCGATTCTGCACTGGACGCATTTGCCACAGGATTCTTTCTGAGTGAAGTCTAAAAAGAAGCGGGCTACATCTACCATACAGGTGGTTTCATCCATTACTACCATGCCGCCTGAACCCATTATGGCTCCGGTTGCGGTGATGGATTCGTATTCTACCGGGGTATCCAGTAAATCTACTGGTATGCAGCCGCCGGAGGGGCCGCCCAGCTGTACGGCTTTGAAGTTGCGGTCTTCTTTGATTCCGCCCCCGATTTTATATATTACGTCTCTTAGACTTAGTCCCATGGGGACTTCCACCAGGCCGCCGCGTTTGATTTTTCCGGCCAGGGCAAATACTTTGGTGCCTTTGCTGGTTTGGCTTCCCATGGCGGCAAAGGCTTTACCGCCTTCAGCTATTATCCAGGGTACGTTGGCAAAGGTTTCTACGTTGTTGATGTTGGTTGGTTTACCCCAGTAACCGGATTGGGCCGGGAAGGGGGGTTTTAATCGGGGCATTCCCCGCTCGCCTTCTAAGGAGGCGATAAGGGCTGTTTCTTCACCACAGACAAAGGCTCCGGCTCCTTGTTTTATTCTGATGTTAAAGGAGAACTGGCTCCCTAATATATTACTGCCCAGCAGTCCTTTTTCTTTAGCTTGTTTTATGGCTAGTTCTAATCTACGAATAGCCAGCGGGTATTCGGCCCGGCAGTAGATTACGCCTTCGGCTGCGCCTATAGCGTAGCCGGCTATGGCCATTCCTTCCAGTACGGAATGGGGATCGCTTTCTAGTACGCTGCGGTCCATAAAGGCTCCAGGGTCGCCTTCGTCGGCGTTACAGACTATATATTTTATTTCTCCCGGGTTGTTTTTAGCGGCATTCCATTTAAACCAGGTGGGGAATCCGGCACCGCCCCGGCCTCTTAAGCCTGAGGTTTTGATTTCTTCTATTATGCCTTCCGGGCTCATGGTTATGGCTTTTTTAAGGGCTTCATAGCCGCCCCGCTCAGTATAATGTCCAATTTGTTCGGGGTCGATGATGCCGCAGTTTCTTAAGGCGACTCTTACTTGTTCGGCTAAAAAGTCATTGGGGTTAGTATTGCTGTTAACCAGGTGTTTTTCGACCGGGTTTCCTGCTATAATGTATTGTTCAATTATGCCTTTAATGTCTTTTTCAGTTATTTTGCCATAGGTAAAAATTTGTCCATTATCGTCAATTATGTCCAGGAGGGGTTCGTTATGGCACATGCCGATACAGCCGGTCTTTTGTATTTCTATATCCAGGTTGTGGTTATTAAGTTCTGCTTTCAGGGCCTCCATTACTTTTAGGGCTCCTGCAGCTATGCCACAACTACCTAATCCTATGCGTATTTTCATGCCTTCTCGCCTCCCTCGCTGGCCTGTTGTTCACTGGCATAGATGTCTTTTACTATGCTCACGGCCTTGTCCGGGGTTAAGGGGCCATAGGCCTGGCCGTTTATCATCATTACCGGAGCCAGGCTGCAGCATCCTAAACAGGCTACATTGGTGAGGGTAAATAGTTTATCCGGGGTAGTTTCGCCCGGCTTTATTTTTAGTTCCTGGCACAGGGCGGTTTCTATGCGTTCGGAGCCGTTTACATGACAGGCGGTGCCCTGGCACAAGAGAATTACGTATTTTCCTACCGGCGTTAAGCGAAATTGGGTGTAGAAGGTGGCTACCCCGTATACCTGGGCTGGTTTAATGTTCATTTCTTCAGCTATATGGCGCAGTACGGTTAGTGGCAAATAACCGTAAATGTCCTGCGCTTTTTGTAATACGGTTACCAGGCTGCCCGCCTGGTCACGGTATTCGTCCAGTATATCTTTTAGGAGATTTAAGTCCAGGTTCTCATCTTTACAGTGGTTCTCCATTTCCTGACAACAGCAACCCATGAAGAACACCCCTCCCTTACTTCTATTTTTCTGGTTTTTCCATGTGTTTTTGTGGTTAATCCCGGGCGCATGGTTGGGTTGATTCTCTATGACCTTACCTCTAACGACTTTCAGGGCTCGGCCGGGCGCACACGGGGACAGTCCCTCTGTTTCCTGGGTTCCAGGCGAAACAGCAGGGACAGTCCCCATGTTCGCCCTTACGCTCACTCCTTACCCCTCATGCCCTGCATACGGGGATGGTTCTTGTGTGTTTTTACGTTTAATCCCGCGGGCGAACACATGGGTTCGCCCCTACAGTTGTACACCTTACGCCTCACAAATCTGCTTGCTTTTACCCAGTATCTTTTCGGAGCTGCTTATGGGATTTAATTGTATTATATTAGCGGTTATCGCAGCTTTTTTAATGCGGATCTGATCTCCCCTTATCAGAACCAGTGTTTCTTCACCATCCAGCGCCAGACTGGTGCTATATTCTGAATCCAGTTCAAATACTATGCGAGAATCTGCATCAAGGATAACAGCTCGAGAACAGGCCAACTGTGAACAAATAGGAGTTATGGCCAGAACTGGAAGAGATACATCTATTATAGGGCCTCCAGCCGAAAATGAATAGGCAGTTGACCCGGTTGGGGTTGCACATACTACTCCATCACCGCGAATGGTAGTATAGGGCCGGTGATTTACCTGAAGATTAATATTTATGGTATGGGTAGTCCGGGTCTTGATTACAGCATCATTCAGAGCCGTACCCTGTCTGATTAACTCCCCATTTCTGATTACATCAATGTCAATCATTATTCTTTTTTCTAGATGAAATTCCTGGTTTAAAACCGGTTCAATACAGCTTATTAATTGTTCCGGCTCAATACTGCTTAAAAATCCTACTCTTCCCATATTTACACCTAACACCGGGGTTCCTACCCGGGCAAATAAGCGGGCGGTCTTTAATAGGGTACCGTCTCCTCCAATAACGAAAACCATATCTACCGCCATAGTGTGTTTTTCCATTCTCAGTTTATGACTGTCCTGGAGCAGAACTTCTACCCCACGGATGGCCAGTTCATTGGATAACTCACTGGCCAGGCGGTAGGCCTGCACATCGTTATTTTTATGGAGAATTAGTATTCTCAACATAACCGCCCCCTGACACCTGTTATCTTTTTAAGTATCACCCGTTTCCCGACGACGCCCATTTATAATAATGAACGCTGCCGGGCTATTACAGGTGACAATATAATGTTAATTTCTAATGATCTTGTTTTTCGAGATTAAAATAGCGGCCCAGACCTCCTGCATGCGCCAGTAAACGAGCTTCTTTGGCTTTCTGGCATTCGGGGCACAGGTCTACAGCCAAACCAACTCGTTGCTGAAGAGTACCCACCATGGGAGCACCGGTAAAGAACCGACCGCATTCCGGACATTTAGTCATAGTAACCCGGGATTTGAAAGGTTCGCCTATAAGAACTCCGTCTTTTTCTTCAAACTTGATAAGTCCCATGGGGCAAACGTTTTCACAGGCACGACAACCGAGACAAGTATCCGGAGACTTGTCCCAGGGTCCCATTACCTGGCGATCGGAGCCGCGGTAAGCAAAACCAATGGCGCTGGTACCAACCTTGTTGCAAATCCGTACACATATGCCGCAAAGAACACAACTGTTGGGTACGCTGGCTTTTTGGTAGGGAGTATCGGTTACTCCCAGCTTTTTAGCCAGTTCTATAACTGCCGGTACGTCAGGACAGGCAGCCATGATCAACTTCATAGTTATTTGCCGGACATGATGAACCCGGGGAGAATCGGTTTCGATTACCAGTCCTTCTGATACTGGCAGAGCGCAACTGGCAGTCAATCCGGGACGGCCTCCAGCTATAATTTCAACTAAACACAGCCTGCAAGCACCATAGGGCTCCAGAGCCGGGTGGTGACAGAGGGTGGGGATATATATACCTTCTCGCTGGGCAATTTCCAGAACCGTTGATTCTCCACGCACTTCATAGTCCGTACCATTTATGGTAATATACACAAAGTTTCACCTCCATTTTGGCTACACTGTTTACCTAACAACCGCAACCCGGACAATGTCCGCAGGAGCCGGTTTCATCATCATCAGATTCCTTGATATCGCAGCGCATGCAGCGTTTGGCCTCGGTGATAGCCTGTTCTTCAGTATAGGCAAACTCAACTTCATCGAAGCTCTTAAGTCTCTTAGCGTCCAGAGGCATGCAATTCGGTTTAACCAGTCTGCCCGCTTCGGCAACTGCACCTACCAGTTTGCGTTCCGGCTCTACGGCTTGATAAAGTACACCGTCGCCGCCCAGGTATTTGTCAATAGCCGAGGCTGCTTTTTTACCGGCGCCTATAGCTTCAACTACCGTAGCTGGTCCGCTGACACAGTCACCTCCGGCGAATACGCCTTCAATATTTGTAATCATGCTGCGTTTATCCACAACCAGGGTATTGCTCCTGGACTTATTGAGCTTGAGTTCTTCGTCAATCTTGTCATAGCCAGGTTCCTGGCCAATGGCCGGTACTATCAGGTCAGCATCCAGAGTTATCTCCGCGCCTTTTATGGCTACCGGACGTCTTCTGCCACTCCTGTCGTAGGGACCCAGTTCCATGCTCTGTAAGACAATTTGTTTAACCTTTTTCTTCTTATTGCCCACTACTTTAAGAGGTGCCGCCAGGAAGGTAAATTGGGTTCCTTCTTCTCTGGCTTCGTGGATTTCGCTCGCAAAAGCAGGCATGTCTTTTTCTTCACGGCGGTAAACTATATGAGCCCTGGCGCCTAAACGGATTGAGGTACGGGCTACGTCTATGGCAACATTGCCGCCGCCGATAATAATTACGGTTTTGCCGGTCAGGTCTACTTCTTTGCCCAGACTGATATCTCTTAAGAATTCAATTCCTGAAACAACCCCGTTCAGATCATCGCCCGGGATACCCAGGGCCTGGTCTTTGTGAGCACCGACACCTATAAATAGTGAATCATGGTCTTTCTGGAGCTGTTTCATGGTGATATCTTTGCCAACTCTTACATTAGTTTTAATCTTTACTCCCATAGCTTCGATAAGGGAAATTTCTTTATTCAGTACCGCCGCCGGGAGCCTGAATTCCGGAATACCTACCGCCATCATACCACCGGCTACAGGCAGGGCTTCGTATATAGTAGCATCGTAGCCTAATTGAGCCAGGTAGTAAGCACAGGTGAGTCCGGCCGGGCCGGAACCAACGATACCAACTGATTTGCCTTTCCGTTTGGCAGGAGGAGTTACTTTGACGTCTCCTGCAAATACTTTATCGGCAGCAAAACGTTTCAGCTCCCGGATACCTATGGCATCATCCAGTAATCCGCGGCGACATCTGCGGGCACAAAGGACCGGACAAACGCGGCCACAAGTAGCCGGCAGCGGGTTATCCCGGTAAATTATATCATAAGATTCCTGGTAATTACCCTGCTTAATAGCATCAATATACATAGGTACGTCAATACCCGCCGGACAAGTGTTTTGACAGGGTGCTACTACCAGGGCGCCGCAAACCGAAGCCGGGCAGAATTTATCAATAATATGGGCTTCATATTCTTCCCGGAAATACTTCAAGGTGCTCAATACCGGATTGGGAGCCGTTTGTCCCAAACCACAGAGAGCTGCATCTTTTACTGCCAATGACAGTTCTTCTAATAGCTCCAGGTCAGCCATAGTGGCCTTACCTTCACAAATCTTATTGAGCAACAATAGCATCTGTTTGGTACCCTCGCGGCAAGGTGTACACTTACCACAGGATTCGCCCTGGGTGAAGTCCAGGAAGTAACGGGCCACGTCTACCATACAGGTACGCTCGTCCATGACCACCATACCACCGGAACCCATTATGGCCCCCACTTCTTTGAGGACTTCATAGTCAACCTGCAAATCCAACATGTCAGCAGTTATACAACCACCTGAAGGTCCGCCCAGCTGAATTGCTTTAAGGGCATAGCCTCCACAGCCGCCACCAGTTTCGTAAACGATATCAGCAATCTTGGTACCCATGGGCACTTCCACCAGTCCATTGTTCATTATATTGCCGACCAGAGCGAAGACCTTGGTACCCTTACTACCCTCGGTCCCGAAGCTGGAAAACCACTGGGCTCCGCGGGTAACGATGGGCGGAATATTAGCCCAGGTTTCAACGTTATTGATATTGGTCGGTTTACCCCATAGACCGGAAACTGCCGGGAAAGGCGGACGGGGACGGGGTTCACCCATCTTGCCTTCAATGGAGGCGATTAATGCCGTTTCTTCACCGCATACGAAGGCTCCTTGCCCTTTGACTATTTTGAGTTTGAAATTGAATCCGCTGCCGAAAACGTTTTCTCCCAGGAAACCGGCCTCTTCAGCTTGCTTAATGGCTTTTTGTAAGGTTTGTACTGCCAGCGGGTATTCAGCCCGGCAGTAAATAATTCCGGTCTCTGCTCCCATAGCATAGCCACCAATGGCCATTCCTTCCAGTATAGTATGGGGATCACCTTCCAGTAAGCTTCTATCCATATAAGCACCGGGGTCACCCTCGTCCGCATTGCATATTACATATTTCTCATCCGAAACACTCTTGCGGGCAAATTCCCATTTTTGTCCGGTGGAAAAGCCACCGCCTCCGCGTCCTCTCAGACCGGAGTCTTTTACTTCCTTGATGACCTCTTCCGGTGTACTGCTAACTGCCTTTCTTAAGGCTTCATAGCCTCCCCGGGCTACATATTCTTCCAGGCTGGCGGGATTAATATAGCCACAGTTACGGGTAGCTATTTTAACCTGCAGGGCATAGAAAGGTATTTTGTTAAGATATGGTACCTGTTTTAATTCGTTGATAAAATTAGTCTTTTTGGCGAACTGGTTGGTAGTGCCATATACTATAAGCTCGTCTTCTTCTTCTTTGCCCAGAACCTGACGATTGGGAAGAGTATTATTTTCTAAAGCGGTAGCAATTTCGCCGGCCAGGTCAACGTCAACATCATGATAAACATAGCGGGTACCACCGGGAAACTGAACTGCTACCAGGGGTTCCTGCTGACAAAAACCTAAACAACCGCTGGAACTTACAATGGCATCCAGGCCTTGTTGCTCTACGGCGTCAATGAAGGTATTGTATACCTTGTCCGCACCTGATGCTTTGCCGCAACTGGCCCGGCCTACCAGGATTTTAACTTTATCGGGATAAAGGCTCCCATTGCCTTTTGCCTTTAATTCCTCGAGTATACTCATGCTACTGTCCACCTCCCCGCAATTCTTGAATTATTTGCGGTACCCGGGAAGCAGTCATACCCACATGGATTTCGTCATCAACACTGATAACCGGGGCTAAACTGCAGCATCCCAAACAACGAACTTGTTCCAAAGTAACCAATTTATCCGGGGTAGTCTCCCCTTCCTTAATGCCCAATTCCCGGCAAAAGGCATCGGAAACCTGTTTGGCACCTTTAACGTGGCAAACGGTACCGTGACAGATGCTAATAATGTGTTCGCCTTTTTGCTCCAAACTGAAGGCCGCATAAAAAGTTGCCACTCCAAAGAGCTGGGTTAAGGGTACTTCCAGTTCCTCTGCAACAATACGGATGGCCTCCTCAGGAAGGTAACGATATTTTCTCTGAATAGTTTCAAGAATATAGGAAACCCGGCCATCGGGTTCATTTATATATTGATTAATTATTCCCCGGACTTCAGAAGCATCAATATCCATCGATTCAACCTCCTTTACACGTGCTTACAAATTACGCAATCGGGATTGCGAAGCAACGGTAGGGTTAAGAATTGGTCGAAATAAAAATCCCAGAAATAACGATAGCCTGCGAGTAATTCTCCATATCCAGTCAAGTATTTAATGGCCATATTAGCCAGATGAATGCCGATAATACCGGCACTAATATTAAGGATAGGGGTCGCCTCCGGTTCATAGGTAGAGCGATCCAAAAAACATTCCAGGCAAGCCGTTTTTCCGGGTTCAACCAAACAGGCTTCACCGCTAAACTCCTGGGCAAAGCCGTGAATTACTGCTAATCTTTCTTCCACACAGGCCTGGTTAACTGCCAGTCGGCTATCAATTTTATCAAAGGCATCAATTACCAGGTTAGAGCCCTGCACAATACGGCGAATATCAGATAAATCAACTGATTTGTCAACAATATCTATATTTATGGAGGGATCGATGGCCAGCAGCCTGGCCCCTGCTACCCTGGCTTTGGCCTGGCCAATATCCTGGTTCTGGTATATTAGCTGCCGGTGCAGGTTGCTCAGGCTGACAACATCCCGATCTACAATACTGAGCTTACCTACCCCGGCACCAGCCAGGTAAAGGGCAGTAGCGCTGCCAACTCCGCCAACACCGAAGATTACAACCGTACTGCTTTTTAACCTCTTCTGGCCTTTTATACCAAATTCCGGTAAGGCTATTTGCCTCTGCCATCTTTCCATTTCCTGTCGTGATAGATTCACAGCCAGCTTATCACCTCACTCAAGCAGGACCTGAAACCGGGCCTATATAGCCGACTACATCGCCTTCCTTGAGTTCGGTATCCAACCAGTCAGGAAAGATGTTCTTATCATTGATGTCTTCGCGATTTATAGAAATCCATGCTACGTTAGGCCTCGGCAAACACCAATTCACCGGGTCTTTACCATAACGGCTGGTTACTATATCATTTAATTGACGTAAGGTAAGACCTTCATCAACTATCATCTCATCCCGGTGTTTCATAGTAACATGGGTTAAGCGTCCATAATAGCGAACCGTGATATGCATTTTTCACATCCTCCCAACTATTTAGTACCCGGGCAGGAATTACTATTTCCTGCCCGGACCTGGTTATTTATTTATCTCTATAACCTTTTCATACAATTCCAATCTTCTTTTTCTTTAGAGATACCTTTCCATCCTGTCGGCAAGGTCTGCGAGTCCTACTTCTTCCAGCTTGGCTCTGGTAGGTACTCCATCATTGGTCCAACCCCGTAATTTGTAATACTGGTCTACAACCTTATTGAATTTTTCCATATCAATTTTGGGCAGGGGAATAGGACCTACGGGATGGTCGCCAGGGCATTCTTCATTTTGACAGCGCCAGTTAGGCATGTCATCTACTCTTCTCATACCTCTCATAGCGATTAATGCGCGTTCCATCTGCCAGGATCTTTCGGCTATTTCTTCAAAATCCTTTTTGGTATATTCGATTCCAGTAGCATAGCTGGTACCTTTTACCAGGTAATCCCAGAACTTATCCATATTTTCTACGGAATCATGCCAGAAGCCGGCATGGCCATAGGTAAATTTGCATATTCCCAGTGAATCAGGAAGTCCGAAGAGATTTTCATAATAGCGAACCAGATTAGATTTGGCTTCCGGATGATATGATTGGATGTCTCCAGCTTCTTCATATCCAGCCACATAAACCGCAACTGACGGATTATTTACCCATTCAGCCGTGGGCAGGCCGGAGAGATGATGGGAACCACGGTTGGATATGGCAAATGATAACATGGCACCGATGGTGGATCTGGTTTCTACACCAGTAGCAACCATGCCTTTCTGGTGGTAGACATACTTGAGAGCTTCTTCGCCCAGATCTAATCCTACCCAGTAAGGTCCTTTGGCCAGTTCGTCGCCGCAGCCTTCCCGAACTGCAATCTTGGGTATCAGTTCCAGAACTCCGTCAGCATTGCTCCAGGTCATGGGAATGCCATCGGTAAAGCTGGCATCTATAATGCCGCGATCATACCATTCCATCAAGGTAGAAAACATATTAGCCAGTTCAACGGAGTCAAAGCCGAAGTCATTGGCCAGAGTATTCATCTTCAGAACTGCGGCACCGTCAGATACGAGGCATTTATGACCGAAAGCACAGGTTGTTTCATATTCGGGTCCGCCGCCATGGGTAGCATATTTGCCTTCCACATGATAGATACTGTGGCAGTGAATCGGGCAACCCTGACAGGCATCACGTTTCATACCCCAGCGGGAAACCAGGCCGGGACCATCCAATTCTTCGTCCTTTTCCCAGATACCACATTCCTGCCAGTTTTTAATAGGAACCATACCTGTCTGGCCTATCATTCTGGTTAATCCGGGTGTACCGTATTTGGACATAAGTTCATAAGTTGCACCATGGATGGGTCCCATGTCGGGGTCCATGATATCCTTTTGCAGATTATTACAGAGTTCCAGAAATTTTTCCGGTTCTGCTATTTTGACCGGTTTACTGCCCTTGAAAACTATGGCTTTCAGGTTTTTGGAGCCCATTACCGCACCGCCGCCGGAACGCCCCAGGCTGTTAGTCAGTTTGGTTCTGATATTGGCATATTTACAGAGATTTTCGCCGGCAGGACCAATTAACATAACTTCAACATCTTCACCATGTCTGGCTTTTAGTATTTCAGTGGTATCATTGCAGCCTTTGCCCCAGAGATCATCGGCCGGCAGGAATTCAATTTTTTCGTTTTCTACGACAATATATGTCGGCTTAGCGGCTTTGCCTTTTACGATTACTGAATCGTATCCGCAGTATTTAATTGCCGGTCCTACTGCTCCACCACTATTGGCATCACCCAAACCGCTTGTTGTAAGGGGAGCAATAAAGGTAACCTGGTAGCGCCCGGAACTGGGGAATAAGGTGCCGCCCAGCGGACCAACACCAAAAATAAGTTCATTTTCGGGGTCAAATGCCTGTACTTTAGCAACATTTACGTCCCTTAATAATAAATAATGGTTCAAAGAGCGACCACCGAGATACTTTTTGTACAAGGGGGTGGCATCTTCCGTAGTGCTGCTCAAACTGGTCATGTCCAGTTTTAAGATTAATCCCATATTTCCAAATGTTTCTGCCATTATACGCACCTCCTCCTCATTAAGCTTGTACTGGCGGGTTGTATTCTTTAAGTTTCATCAGCATGTCAGAAATTAAAAGGCTGGCCCCGTCTCTTCTCCGGTCACCGGGGACATCTTCTACATCGACATATTTTATTGCACCGGTAGGACATGCCTTGACACAGGTCGGATCTCCGTCACAAAGATCACATTTCTCCATTTTGCTAACAGCAACACTGTAGTGAGGTGCTCCAACCGGACATACCAGCATACACATTTTGCACCCTACGCAGACATCCTGATTAATTATCATGGCCCCGGTTACAGTGTTACGGGTAATTGCTCCAGTCTTACAGGCTTCCATACAAATGGGATCTTCACACTGCAAGCAAGTCATAGGAACAGTGATCCCTAGCCTTACCCATTCTACAACTCTCATATTGGAGAGGGCGGGACCGCATGCACCATGATGAACCAGTGAACAAGCCATTTCGCAAGTCCGGCAGCCGGCACATTCAATGGGATCAACAACGATCATTTTGCTCATTTACCATTTCTCCTTCCTCAGTATGTTTTCGTACTTTGAACAGGTGTTTTTTTTAATAAACCTCCCTTTAACTGACCACCTCCTTAAATGGCGAGCATGGTTTTAAGTTAAGCCTTCTGGACCATCGGCAAAATATTTAACTGATAATTTTTGGCCCGGAGGTGTTGTCGCTTTTTGTCGTTTGATGTCTTATTTGCTGTTTATCCTCATAAAACCTGCAAAATGATTTTTATGGAGGGATAAAAGTTTTTTATTGCTCCATCATTGAAAGGGAGTGTAACAGTAATGTCCCAGAAAACAAATAAGCCCCGGAAATACCGGGGTAATGCTAATAAAAACGCATCTAAAATAGCCGCGCACAAGGGGACGGTTCTCGTGTGTTTTTATGGTTTAATCCCGGGCGCACACGGGGACAGTCCCTCTGTTTCCTTGGTTCCGGGCGAAACAGCAGGGACAGTCCCCATGTTCGCCTTTACTCCTCACTCCCCTTTCGGCTGACGACCGACGCCTGTTGCCCCCTAACTTTCTGGGTCCGACGTCCGACTTCCTTTATCGCCCTACCCCAGATAGAATTTTCTAACCATGTGACAGATGTGATACACACTTTTAGCACCTTTTCCTGCCTGGTTTATCAGGTGATCTGCCTCTTGCCTTAGTCGATATTTGTCGACTTTTGCGTCACTTAAATACATGGCCAGCAGTCCATGAACAATAGTTTTGTCAAATACCGGTAGAGGTGTGGTGGTAGCTGCAAGGAGGGAGTTTTTTACGAAAAGGGATAAACGCTCAATCATTTGTGGTTCATCCTGATAGTAAAAGTTAAAGTTGAGATCCCCACCCTGCCGGTCTTCTTCCTGGTCGATAAAGTAATCCAGCAAAATGTGAAGACCGCATATCCAGGGAAAATAGGCCGACATAATCTGGTTTTTGGCTCCGGTGCTACCGCCCTTATGGGCGGCCAGGGTAAAGAGAGCAAAGATGGCCAGGGTAGAACCGCTAGCAGCAGCAAACTCCTGCCACAAAACCCCGGGGTAAATGTTTAAATTATCATTACACCATGCCTGCAGTACCTGTTCGCGTCGCTCCTGGTGCAGGTGTTTTTTTACCTGCAAATCCGTATACCAGCGGGCTAACTTAATTATCTCCGGATAAACTTTCGCATAAGAGGGCAGTTGTTGCACACAGTTGCGACACTCGTTTACCAGTTGCATGAGGTACCTGCTATCATTCTTATAAGGATAATAAAGGTAGTAATCATTTGTACTGCTACCCGGGGTTAGGGCATCAAAAAGGGACAGATGCAACTGTTCAAAGGCTTTTCCATCAGTACTCCCGGCCCGATCACAAAGGTTATCCAGATAGTCGCAAATAGTCTGGTAGGCAACAATCAGTCGCACGGTTAGGTATTCCATAGACCCGCAATTTACTGCATAGACTGCCCCGCCATGACAATGAAAATCCTTGGCATGCAGACTAGCCAGAGCCTGTTTTCTAAGCTCGGAGTCCTTACATTGAGCGGCTTGATTTTCCCAGTATTTAAGTAGCTTTTTCACCTGGGGCAAGGTTTTAAATATATAATGAGACAATATGCCGGAGCGAGTCTTATAACGCACCGGCAAAACTGTAGGCGCAGTATCGGTTGCTTCCAGCCAGGCTTCCGTCATAGTTCCTCCTTGATAGGGAAATAATAGACGCGGATCACGCGGATTATTTAGGGATTTACGCGGTTTCTCTTTTATCAATATAACGTGCCGTAAGGATGTAGGGGCAGACCCGTGTGTCTGTTCGGCCGGCCGCTAACCCCGGGCCATAACTACAAACCCGCGGGCGAACACATGGTTCGCCCCCACGCCTGCCGACTGATGACTGACCCCTTACTCCTCACACCTTATACTACTGGCGGGGTGTCGTAGGTTACCGGAGACATAGCCAATGGAGGAATAACGCTAAAATCCGGGCTCAGTTTTTTATAATACCCCTCTAAAAGGTAACGGCTCAGGGACTTTATCTCCTCAATAACAGCAGTTTGGGGGAATTCCTCCAGCAAGTTTAATCCCAGCTCCAGGTATTGCCGGGAAAGGTAAACCGATTCTTCCAAAGCACCGCTTTCTTCTAATATTTCCTGTACTTGATTAAGCTGTGACGGCTCACCAACACCATTTTGCAGTATATTCCTTAATTTCTCACCCTTCCGGTGATCTTTTAATGCCAGTATTACCGGAAGGGTAATATTTCCCTGGCTTAAATCACTGGCAACCGGTTTACCCAAAAGCTCACTATCAGAGACAAAATCCAGTACATCATCAATTATCTGATACGCATATCCCAGGTATAGTCCGAATTGCTCCAGCATTGTAATCTGCTTCTCAGGAGCCTTACCCAAAATGGCGCCAACGGCGCAGCTAGAGGCAAAAAGACAGGCAGTCTTGCGGTAGGTCTTATCAAAATAATCTTCTTTGCTGAGATTAATGTCAAAAAGTAATCCTAACTGCTTTATTTCTCCAGAACACATGACTTTAATGGTATCAGTTAAATTCTCCATTACTGGTGGTGAATTACACTGGCTGATAAGGTTGAAAGCGGCGGCAAACAGGTAATCTCCGGTCAGCACACTTACCTGATTACCCCAACGCTGGTTCAGGCTGGGTTGGCCCCGGCGCAGTTCCGAGTTATCAATAATGTCGTCATGAACCAGTGAGGCCAGGTGAATGAGTTCTACTGCAACTGCTATATTAATGAGAAGGTTTTCGTCATGAGGATACATGGTTCCACTTAAATAAACCATACGGGGACGCAGCATTTTGCCGCTGTTCTCCGCCAGATAATTTAAAATATGGTCGAATTCGGGGCTACCGCAATACAAAACTTCCTTAAGACGTTTATTTACTTTTTGAGCTGGAAAGTTGGAATGATCCATGATGGTATCCGTATTTATGGTAAACACTCCTTTAAAAACCTTAGTACCCTAGTAATTTACCCATACGGACGGGATATAATACCAATTAGCAAGAAAATAAAAGGCTGGTAGCAGACAGTATAGGCATGGCATCAGGTACACAGGGGGACGTTTTTGCTGTGTCATCTCTGTCTATGTCCTGTAGTTTGCCCATCCGGCCCAGGGGGGTGTAGGGGCGAACCCGTGTGTTCGCCCGCGGGATGGCGGCTCACTCCTCTCGCCTTACGACCAGCGGTTGACAACCTGATTGCGGGCAAAGTTCTCGATGCTATCATCCAGATGGGATTCTAGGCTAATTCTCCGGCGTTTAGCCATAGCTTTAATAAAATAGTCTACAATCTCAGGGTTTTTGGGCAGTAGAGGCCCGTGCAGGCAGGTACCGATAAGGTTTTTGTAGATGAAGCCTTCCGTACCATCTTCGCCATTATTACCATATCCTTCGATTACCCGACCAAAGGGCTGCAGGTTTTTATCCTCAAAATAGGTACACCCGTAGTGGTTTTCAAAACCTACTACCGTACATTCTTTTCCAGTTACACTGCTGGTAAGAATTAAATTGCCGGTAAGCCGGTCTTTTGCTTTGCGGGTACTAAATTTAAAAAAGCTAAGACCATCTATAATTTTTTCATCAGCATCCATATAAGAACGGCCCAGCAGTTGGTAAGCACTGTCGATAAATAACATAGGAAGTCCGTTTTCCATGGCGTCTTTTAAACCTGCTCCCCGGGATATTAAATCCGGGTAGATTAGTTTAACTTCCCGGTCAGAGCCACCTCCCATATAAATCATGTCAATATTATGGTAGTCCAGCTTACTCCCAAAAGAAACTTTATATATATAAGGTTGTTGTCCATACCACTGCAGGCGCTTTTTTAGGCAAAGGAGGTTACCTCGGTCACCATAAAGGTTCATTAAATCAGGATACATGTGAGCTATTTTAAATTCTGCCATTTTCCCTAACCCCTTTTTATACTATCCCCGGCACATAAACCTGTAACGATTCAACGCTGGGCGCAAGTCAAGAACCGTCCCCCACTTGCGCCTACTTGCGCCTACTTGCGCCTATCCCCGGGCCGGGACCTGAACCGGTATTTTAGCCGAGCGTTTCTGCAGGTCTAATAGTATCTTGCGGCATTCAAATAAAGCGGAATAGGTGCTGAGCAGATAAGTCTTTTCTCCCTCCAGACCGGTAATATGCTCTATAGCCTCTTTCAAATTGGTCTTAATCGCCAGTCTTTCCACGGAATAACCAGCATATTTTACCCGCAAAGCCATATCGCCGCTGCGCAAACCGGAACAAACAATATGCTTTATCCGCTCCTGCTCATCCTCTATTACCTCCATATCAGCATCCCAAATCCAGGATATATCCCGACCATCGCCAGCATTATCATTGAGGGCAAAAAACAGATTTTTAGAGGCATGGTCCTGGATTACGGTAGTAAGGCTTTGATTTAAACCGGTAGGGTTTTTGACTAAAGTTAATACGGCAGGACGACCATTTATATGGAAGATCTCCATTCTTCCCGCCTGGGGCTGATAGTTAGCAATAGCTTTTTGTATGTACTGCTCATTTATACCCAGCATCCGAGCCGCAGCTACAGCCGCAACTACATTATAGGCATTGTAGAATCCCTGGTAAGGGCTGTTTATTTTTAAATCATCAACCATAAGCTCGATGGCAGGGTTCATTACTAAATTATGTCCAGTAAAATCTGGTTCCGGGTTATGGCTGCCGCATCCTGAACAGTCAAACTGGCCCAGGCCGGCGTAATGGTAACACCGGTACTCCAATTCCTGCCCGCAAATTAAACAATGCCGGCTTTCCCGGCTTTCCCGACTATCATAACTGGTAGCAGTAAAACCAAAATAAAAATGGTTAACAGAATTGAGGTCGCTAAAATGGGCAGTCAGCGGATCGTCAGCATTAAGCAAGAGGTCAAGCTCCCGATTATTTACAGCATCTTTTATCATCTTAACGATGTTATCCAGTTCCCCGAAACGGTCTAACTGGTCGCTAAAAAAGTTGGTAATCAATAGTAAACCGGGGTCTATTTCCCTTAGCAGGAGCGGTACATTGGCCTCATCAGTCTCCAACAGGGCATAGTCAAACTGTTTGTGGCCAATTAAACTTGATTTCTCGATAAAGGCCGTAGTTATCCCGGGAAGCATATTAGCCCCGCTCTTATTATGTACCAGTGCAGCACCAGTTTCGGTTATAATTCGGGCCAGCATGTTGCTGGTAGTAGTTTTACCATTGGTACCGGTAACTACAATGATTTTACCCTTAACCTGTGCAGCCAGCTCTTTAAGTATTGCAGGATAGATACGCCGGGCTATTTTGCCGGGGAAACTACTTCCCTGGTTTCCCAGCAAACGGCTTATTATAATGAGAGTCTTACCAGCTAATAGGGCCAGTATTAAGCGAATCCGATTCATCAGTGTCTCCTTTAGGAACCAAACCATCCCATCAGGTCTTTTACCCGGATACGACGACGCCGGTTCCTAACATCCAATTGCAGGTAAAGCTTTTCTAATTTACGGGCCATATTATGAGAAGAAAGGCTATCTGCCTTTAACAGTGCCTTCTGGCTAAAACTCTGGTAAGTTTCTTTATCATCCAACAATCTACATACGGCCCGAGAAAATTCTGGAATAGAACAGGGAGTAAGATAGCCGTTTACCCCGTCATCAACCATATCCTGTACCCCATAAGCCCGCACTGCTACCACCGGTAAACCTGCGGCCATAGCCTCAATTAGAACCAGTCCTTGAGTTTCGGTTACCGATGAAAAGACAAATAAATCAGCCGAGTAGTACACATTTACCAGAGTGTCAAAAGGCAAGGCCCCGGTAAAAATAACATCCTGCTTAAGGTTTAAGCCCAGCCGCTTCGCATGTTTCTTAAGTTCTCCCTCCATTGGCCCCTGAGCCGTTATGACCAAACTGGTATCAGGTGCCTGCTGGTGTATTTCTTTAAATGCATCCAACAGGAAGTCCAGATTTTTTTCTTTGGTCAAACGCCCTACAAATAATAATATCCGGTTCTTTTCCGGTATACTATAATTCTTTCGCAACCATTGTCGGTCTCCCTGGTTAAATTTTTCTATGGGAACACCGGTAGGTATTACTGACCGAGGAGTTATAATATTTAACTCGGTTAAAATACTTTCAACTTCCCGGCTGGGAACAACTATATGATCACACTGGTTACAGAAGTTTTTGCTGTATTTAATGGTAACATCCCGCGCTAAATCCTGGGCTACGGGAACATAATGAACATACTGATCATACAGGGTATGATAAGTAAAAACTATGGGTGTATCATAACGGCGGGCATAGTGCAGTCCTACTCTACCCATGGTAAAAGGAGAGTGGACATGGATAATGTCCAAATCCAATCGTTTCAATAGGCTATTCATCCCTGGATATATAGGAATAGCCAGGGTATAGTCGGGATTGGTAGGTGAAGGCACCGAGTAGTATCGATATACACCATCCTCATTTTCACTATATCCCGGATAACTGGGGGCAAAAATGTATATCTGGTGCCCTAAATCTTCAAGTTCTTCTCTAAATGTACATATGGAAGTGACAACACCGCTGGTATATGGCTTAAAACTATCAGTAAAAATTCCAATTTTCAATGCGGCTTGCCTCCTTTATTAGTTAAGAGTAAGGGGTGAGGAGCAAGCCTCACACCTTACTACAAATCAATATATACTCTGCAAGGTATTTTATCAAGAGTTCCTCATTTAGCCGGATGACGAACCATCGCCACTTTCAAAATACTCGTAGCCCGCTACCTGGAAGGTTTCACCCCGGTCCGACATATCACCGGCTATAAGCACTTCTTCTTCAGCCGGGCGGCGGAAGCTACCCTGGCGTTGCCGGGCACAGCCGGCGCAAAGGGTAGTATTAACCATTCTATCCAACCGGGCCGGTTCGATAGCCTGCCCACAAACCTCACAGACTCCATACCTTCCCTGCTCATATTTATGCAGGGCATCATGGACTTTTTCCAGTTCCAATTGCATTAGCTCTAAAATACCTCGGTCTTTTTCCCTCTCAAACACTTCCGAGCCAATATCAGCCGGATGCTGGTCATAAAGGGAGAGTTCGTCGGTAGTCTCCGCCAGCGGGGTCATTAGTCTTTCTTGCAAAGCGCCGGTCATTTGTTCCAGTTCTTGTTTTCGGGCCAACAAACGGTTGTATGGGTCCACAAAGCAACACCTCTTCTTCCTTTTGTGGTTCCCCTCCCCGATAATTAGATACAGATTTACGCAGATATTTTTGGGCTTACCTCGTGAACCGAGAGGTGTAGGGGTAGACCCGTGTGTCTGCCCACCGGGGCACCTTACTCTTACCGCCTAATGAACTGCCTACCCGCGGGCGAACACATGGGTTCGCCCCTACAAACTTCGCACCTTGTTATTTATCCGCGTACTCCTAATCTATTTTATTTTCCCCCAATCAGGGGGCTAAAATACTTAATCTACCCTTACAGTTTGGCAACTATCCCGGAGCAGCGGTCGCAGAGTCCGGGATGACCATGTTCTTCCCCGGCGGAGGGTTCGATAATCCAGCAGCGCTCGCATTTTTCCCCGCTGGCTGGAGCTACCTCGACCCAAATACCAGGTAATTCTTCCAAAGAAACTGCGTTCTGGCTACGCTCTCTCTCTTCCTTAAGCTCAGCATGAGAAACGATAAATATCTTATCCAGACCGTTTACGGTACCCAGTAAGCTCAACCACTCCTCATTAGCATAGATGCAAACACTGGCACCCAGGGAATGGCCTATAACCTTCTGGCTTCGAGCCTCTTCCAGGGCTTTGGTAACAGCATCGCGCACCTGCAAAATTCTGCTCATCCGGGTTTCGATAGCTTCGTCAATATACTCTTCTTTATACTCCGGCCAATCCAGCAGCTGCACACTTTCCGGGTCATTTTCCCGGCGCAGCTGGCTGTAGATTTCCTCACTGGTGTATGCCAGTATGGGAGTTAACATGACTACCAGAGCATTGATTAGCTCATAAAGCACTGTCTGGGCTGCTTTTCTTTCTGGGTCCTGGAGGTGGGAGCAGTACAACCGGTCTTTCAAAATATCAAAATAGATGTTACTTAAATCTACGGTACAGAAGTTATGAACGGCATGGAAAACTACATGGAATTCATAATCTTCATAAGCCTTGCTTACCCGTTTAATCAGCTTATGCAGCCTTAACAAGGCCCATTTATCCAGTTCGCTAAGATTCTGGTGGGCTACCATTTCCGTAGCAGGGTCAAAATCATAAATATTGCCCAGTATAAAACGGCAGGTATTACGGATTTTACGATAAGCTTCAGCAATTTGTTTAATAATATTATCGGACACGGAAACATCATTGCGATAGTCGGCCGAAGAAACCCATAGCCTTAAGATATCTGCACCCATGCTCTTAATAAGTTTCAGCGGATCGACTACATTCCCCAGGGACTTGGACATCTTTCTACCCTTTTCATCAACTACAAAACCATGAGTTAACACCTGCCGGTATGGAGCCACACCCCTGATTGCCACCGAAGTTGACAATGAGGAATTAAACCATCCCCGGTGCTGGTCACTGCCTTCCAGATACATATCGGCAGGCCAGCTTAATTCATCATAGGTCTCTAAAACCGCCATGTGGCTAGAACCAGAATCAAACCAGACATCCATAGTATCTGTTTCCTTGCGGAATTTATCACCACCACAGTTAGAACAGCGGTAGCCTACCGGCAACAGGTAGGATGCCTCCTGGCTAAACCAGATATCTGCTCCATACTGGGCAAAAAGATCGCTAACCCGTTCAATGGTACTCTCATCTATTACGGTATTACCGCAGGATTCACAGTAAAAAATAGGTATGGGTACTCCCCAGGTACGCTGCCGGGATATGCACCAGTCGCCCCGATCTCTTACCATGTTGTAGATGCGTTCCCTTCCCCAGGCCGGGATCCAGCGTACATTGTCAATGGCTTTTAATGCCTCCTCCCGAAAACCTTCAATGGATGCAAACCATTGTTCCGTAGCACGGTAGATTATCGGGTGCTTACATCTCCAGCAATAGGGATACTGGTGTTCAATTTTAGCCGCCTTTAAGAGCATGCCCCGGTTTTCTAATTCTTCTATAACATTCTTATTAGCATCATGAACATATAGACCTTTAAACGGCCCTCCCTCTTCGGTAAAACAGCCGCTGTTGTCTACCGGGGAAACTACTTCCAGCCCGTATTCCTTACCTACCTGAAAGTCATCTTCACCATGACCCGGGGCGGTATGAACACAGCCGGTACCGGCTTCCAGAGTTACATGGTCACCCAGCACCAGCAAAGAATCACGCTCGAAGAAGGGATGGCGGCATACGGCCCGTTCCAGTTCCTCGCCTTTAAATTCTTTTAATACCTGATAATCGGTCCAGCCCAACTCCGCTGCCACGGTTTCCAGCAGACCTTTGGCCATTACATATTTTTCCCCATTTACCTTAAGCAAAATATAATCGAACTCGGGATGCAGGCAAATTCCGGTATTGGCCGGTAAGGTCCAGGGAGTAGTTGTCCAAATAATTACATAAGCATCTTCAGGGATTACCCCTTTGCCCTCTTTTACCGGGAACTTGACGTAGATCGAAGGCGAAGTCTTATCCTGGTATTCAATTTCTGCTTCCGCCAGTGCCGTTTCGCAATCGCCGCACCAGTATACCGGTTTCAGCCCTTTATAAATGTAGCCTTTGTGGGCCATCTCTCCGAAAACTTTAATCTGAATAGCTTCAAACTCTGGCTTCAAGGTTAGATAAGGATTATCCCAATCGCCCCGAACTCCCAGGCGCTGGAATTGTCTCTTTTGAATATCCACATATTTTAAAGCATATTCCCGGCAATGTTTTCTAAATTCAACCACATCAGTACGTTTACGGTCCAAGCCCAGGTTTTTAATAGCCTGCTGTTCAATAGGTAAACCATGGGTATCCCACCCTGGTATGTAGGGGCTATCATAGCCGGACATAGATCGGTGTTTGATAATCATATCTTTCAAGACTTTGTTTAATGTGTGCCCAAGGTGGATATCACCATTAGCATAGGGAGGGCCATCATGTAGTATAAATGTCGGCTTGCCCGCATTCTTTTCCTGAACCCGGGCATAAACATCTATTTTGTTCCAAAAATCCAGAATCTCCGGCTCTTTATTGGGCAGATTAGCCCGCATGGGAAAATCTGTCTGGGGGAGATTCAAGGTATCATCATATTTACCTTTTGCCATTAGAAAACCACCTCGCCAATTTGTTATATCTTTAAAATAAAAAAACCTCCCATCCCCAAGGGACGAAAGGCATCCTTCCGCGGTACCACCCTCATAGTATTCCCTTAACGGGATACCACTTTAAAGCTGTTAACGCCAGCAAAACGTTCAAACCTAAGTAAATTTCGGAATGAAAACTCCCGGGTGATTTTCAGTGAACTGCAGTACCCGGCTTACACCAGTTCCAGGCTCGCTTATATCCGCCCTTTCACTTACTCTCCCGTTCATTGTTCTTGATAATATCGGAGTTTCCTCAAAATCTTATTTATTTTAGCATAAAGTTTTTTGCAAAACAACTGCCCAACAAGATTATTGCCATTGTTTGTGCAATATAGTCATATCTAAAAGTCTTCTACTATATATTATATTCAATAGAATTATCTGGATATAATGAAGGATATATCTATACTCCGTCGAAGTAGTATTTATATAATATTGAATATAAATTGAACATAGGTGGGGGGCATTAGATTGGGTACTGGAGATAATAAAAAGGAAAGGCAATCTATGATTTTTAAGGTTATCCTACGTTCCGGATTGGGAGGTGCTTTTTTAGGATTAGCAATTGGTTCAGCTTTGTTTTATATTCCCACTCTGCCCAGGATCATATTTCCAACGATTCTAGCTGGGATTGGGGCTGGATTTATAGGTCTTTTCTCCTCTACCCGTAATTTAAAGGAGTTCGTAGACCCTTCATTAACCATGGCTGATTTTGCCCATAATGTGGCTGAAGGAGATTTGACCCAAAAGATAACCAATATAAATGATGGCTATATGGCCATGGTGGCAAATAACTTAAATAATATGGTTACTAAATTACATCAATTAATTAGTGAGACTAACACTGCCACCCAGATTATTGTAGAGTCATCACAAACCCTGCGCGGCCTTTCCCAGCAGACCGGAATTGCTACCCGCCAGGTAGCCGCCTCCACAAATGAGATTGCAACTGGTGCCGATACCCAGGCCGAAGCTACCAGCATGATTACCCAATCGATTACTGAGCTGGCAGTAACTATTAATACTGTAGCTGCCAATACCCAGAAGAGTGTTCATATTTCTATAGATACTGAAGCTGCTATACAGAAAGGGGTAGAAGCAGTTAAGCTGCAGAATACTAAAATGGAGGATAGTTATGCCGCCATCGAAGCGGTTAGCCAGGCGGTAGAGATGTTAAACCAGAATTCTGCCAAGATAGAGCAAATCGTTGAGGTAATAGGCACTATAGCCAATCAGACTAATCTGCTTGCTCTAAATGCGGCTATAGAAGCTGCCAGAGCTGGTGAGCACGGTAAGGGGTTTGCGGTAGTAGCAGAAGAAGTCAGACATTTAGCTGAACAATCGGCCGAATCGGCACAGGAAATAGCTACTCTTATAAAGCAAATGCAAAGCAACACTCACCAGGTAGTCGCAGATATGAATACAACCAAGGAGGTTTATACCCAGCAGGCAGAAGCCATCAAGGCAACCAGCGATATTTTTTCTACTATTGTTAGTTCGGTAAATCTAATTAATATGGAGATTCAAGAAATCTCGGCAGCTACTGAAGAAATGTCGGCATCTACTGATCAATTAGTGGATAACGTAACCGAGGTAGCCTCTATTGCCCAGCAAACTGCGGCCAATTCTAGAGAGGTTAGTGACTTGTCGGAGAAGCAAGAGCATTCGCTTAATGCCATGATTAATGAAATCGAATCACTGAATACTTATGTGGAAAATGTACAAAAGGTAGTAAGTACTTTCAAGATATAGACATCGGATGTCAGAGATCGGAGGTTGGACCTAGCAATGTAGGGGAAGACCTTGAGCGGACGTCGGACGTCAGGCACTGGAATTGTAGGGACAGACCCGTGGTCTACCCGCCGAGGTACCCTAACCTTACCGGTTAACGGGTGACACAGGAACCGTCCCCTGTCACCCTCACGCCTCACACTGATAACATAAGTCTACCAGTATGCAGTTGCTACATTGGGGTTTGCGGGCCTGGCAAACGGCGCGGCCATGGGCTATTAAGAGGTGATGGGAATCACTCCATAATGATACCGGTATGACCTGTTTCAAGTCTTTTTCTATTTGGTTGCTGTTTTTCTCGCTGGTAATCCCCAGGCGCCGGGCTACCCGTTTGATGTGAGTATCTACCCCCAGACCTGGCTGGTCAAAACCCACTGACAACATAACATTGGCGCTTTTCCGCCCTACCCCGGGCAGCTTTAATAATTCATCAAAAGTGTCGGGCACTTTCCCATCATAGTCGACAGCAATTTTTTCCGCCAGGCCTTTTATATGGCGGGCTTTGTTTTTATATAGTCCCACTCCCCGAATCAACTCTTCCAATTCCTCTATATCCATAGCGGCTAATTCCTGGGCCGAATTAAACCTGGAAAACAGCTCTGGGGTAACTTTATTGACCTGTTCATCAGTGCTCTGGGCAGACAGCACCACTGCTATCAGTAACTCCAAACGGTTGGAAAAGTGCAGGCGGGTATCGGCGTTAGGATATTCCTGTTTCAGCAGTTTTATTATCTTTTGTACTCTTTCCTTCTCCTGCACAATTTGCCTCCCATTAAAGTTGTCAGTCGTTAGAATTAGGGGCAGACCTTAGCGAAAGTCGGGTATCAGAGGTCAGAGGTCGGATATAGGAATTGTAGGGATAGACCTATGTGTCTGCGAGGTCGGTTTGCCCTACCCTTACCAGCTAATGGACTGCAATCCCGCGAGCGAACACATGGGTTCGCCCCTACACTCCTCATGTTTACCCCTAACCCCTCACTCCTACAATACCTTGCTGAGGAAGGATTGGGTACGGGGGTTAATCGGGTTTTCAAATATCTGCTGCGGGGTGTTTTCTTCCACAATCAACCCTTCATCCATAAAAAGAACCCTTTGTCCCACTTCCCGGGCAAAACCCATTTCGTGGGTTACTACCATCATGGTCATACCTTCTTTGGCCAAATCCTTCATAACCTCCAGCACTTCCCCTACCATTTCCGGGTCCAGGGCAGAAGTAGGCTCATCAAATAACATAACCTTAGGCTGCATGGCCAGGGCCCGGGCTATGGCCACCCGCTGTTTTTGTCCCCCGGATAGCTGCGCCGGGTACACGTCATCCTTGTCGGAAAGCCCTACCTTGCGCAACAGTTCCCGAGCTACCTGCTGGGCCCCGGCTTTATTGGTTTTTTTAATTACCACCGGAGCCATAGTTATGTTCTCCAGGGTAGTCCGATGGGGAAATAAATTAAAGTGCTGAAAAACCATTCCTACCTGCTGGCGCACTTTATTTATGTCGGTGCGAGGCGATGTCAGCTCAATCCCATCTATAGTTACCGTACCAGAATCAGGCCTTTCCAATTGATTAACACAGCGCAAAAGGGTGCTCTTGCCTGAACCACTGGGGCCTATAACACATACCACTTCCTGGGGGGATATATGGCAATTAATTCCTTTCAATACCTGGAGCTGACCAAAGCTCTTATAGAGATCCTTTACCGTAATCATTCAGTTGCCAATCTCCTTTCCAGGTAATCACCCAGCATCGACAGCACTCGGGTTAACAGCAGATAAATCAGAGCCACCGTACCCCAAATCCAGGCTGCTTCATAAGTAACCGAAACTAGAATCCTTCCCGAATGGGTGAGTTCCTCCGCCCCAATTACCGCCACCAGCGAGGTATCTTTAAGCATAGCAATAAATTCATTTACCATGGGTGGTATTACTATTTTATAAGCCTGGGGTAATATTACATGCCACATAGCCTGGCGGTTGTTCATACCTAAAGAACGTGCCGCTTCCATCTGGCCTTTATCTACCGCCTGAATACCTGCTCTCACGATTTCTGCAATATAAGCGCCGCTATTAAGTGAACATACGATTACTGCTGCCTGAAAGGAATTTGCATCAAAAATCAGCGGCAACAGGCCAAAATAAAACAGCAATATCTGGACAAATAAAGGGGTGCCCCGGAAAAAATCGATATATATAACACCAGGAATAGATAGCACTTTATAGCGTGACATTTTTAGCAAGGCAGCCAGTAGACCGAGAAACATACCGAAAAGAACTGATAAGGCGGTTATTTCTAAAGTAAGCAAAGTACCGTGTAAAAAATGGCCCATATTATGACTGACTATTTGAAAGCCATTTGAGTCCAATAAAGGCTGCAAGATATTTAAAGCAAAAATTTTTGGGTCTAAAAGCTGCATATTATTTAATCCCCCTGAGTAAACAATCTAAAAGCGCGAGGCTTAAACTCGCGCTTTTCGCCTGCCATTAAACAATATGGCGTATTCTATTTAAACCATTTAGCATAAATCTGGTCATATTGACCGCTGGCTTTAATATCGTCAAGACCTTTATTTATGTCATCAAGGAGTTTGCTGTTCCCCTTCTTAACCGCAATACCATACTGCTCATCGGTATTAAAGACATCCCCCACCATTTTCACGGAATCTTTACCCGTAGTCTGGATGTAATCAAGGGTAACCGGGAGATCGTTAATAACTGCATCCACTCCGCCCTTTTCCAGTTCCATAAAGGCTTCACCTACGGAATCAAAGTACCGTATATCAGTCTTGGCATCTTTAGCTTTGATTTGGCGGCAAGCTTCCGCACCGGTAGTACCGACCTGAGCCGCAACCTTCTTACCCTGCAGGTCTTTAGTAGATTCAATCCCCGTAGTCCCCTGTTTTACTGCAATTATTAAGCCGGCATTAAAATAGGGTTGGCTGAAGTCTACTTTTTGAGCCCGCTCCTCGTCAATACTTACGGCTGCTATAACACAATCAATATTCCCACTTTGAACTGCCGGTATGAGGGCATCAAACCCCAGGTGCTTAATCTCAACATCATAACCCTGGCTTTCCCCAATAGCCCTGATGATTTCCATGTCGAATCCAGTGTACTCACCGTTTTCTACCATTTCAAAGGGCGGGAAAGTAGCTTCGGTACCAACGACTAATTTTTGTTTGGGGGTGCTGTCCCCGCTTTTTTGCTGTTGTCCTTTACAGCCGATTACAGTAACTAAAAGACCTGTTATCAACACTCCTACCACCAGCATTTTAAACCATTTCTTCAATTGCTACTCACTCCTCAACAACTATTGTAGTAAAATGTAGTAAAATGTATATGTTATAATTATAAGCATTGTCAATTATTTCGACAATGTTATATTGCTGAAACAGGGACTTATACAATTATTGTTAAATAGGCAAACTAGTAATATATAGTATTATCGGAGAAATGAATTGATAAGCAGGTTTTAGAAATGTTTTTAAAAAAACGTACTGAGGCTGAACTCAGTATGCTGCTGGTAGCAATAGTTTGGGGCAGCACCTTTGTTATTGTTAAAAATTCACTGCTGGAAATTGGGCCGTTTTTGTTTTTGGGAATACGCTTTATTCTGGCCTTTGTCCTGTTGGCCCTGGTGTCCTGGGGTCACCTGAAAAGCGCACCCAAGTCTACCTATTGTTCCGGCTGCCTGCTGGGAATTTTTTTGACCATTGGCTATATATTTCAAACCGTTGGCCTGAAGTATACTACTTCATCCAATGCTGGTTTCATTACCGGGTTAAGTGTGGTGCTGGTACCTATAATTTATATATTGATAAACCGGCTAAAACCCCGTTTTAGTACCATAATTACGGTGCTCTTAGCATTTGTAGGCTTGTTTTTGATGTCATTTCAGGATTGGCATACTTCGCTTTCTTACGGAGATATGCTGGTACTGGTTTGCGCTTTTGGTTTTGCCTTTCATGTGGTCTTTGTAGACCGACTTTCACACCGCCATAATGCACTGGCCATTACCAGTGTACAGATATTGTTTGTGGGACTGTTTTGTATGGTAGTGGGATTAATTTTTGAGCCATGGCCCCAGCGTTTTAGCCCCGCGCTCATTGCATCATTATTGATTACTTCGATTTTTGCTACTTCCCTGGCCTTTCTCTTGCAAAATAGTATGCAAAAGTACAGCACTCCTACCCGCTTTGCAGTTATATTGACTACTGAACCGGTTTTTGCGGCATTGGCAGGTCACCTCTGGGCAGGTGAAACCTTTACTCAGCGGGCTCTATTGGGAGCAGTTATGATACTAGCGGCCATGCTCGTAGCCATCCTCAGTCGGAAAGATAGGCCATACGGAAGTCGGACGGCGGAGGTGGGACGCCAGATCTAGGAGGCGCACAAGGGGACTGTCCCTCCGTTTGCCCATGGGGTTTTTACCCTTACCGGCTAATAAACTGCCGACCGGCAAGCGAACACATAGGTATGCCCCTACATATCGGAGATCAGATATCGGATATCGAATATCGGGTGAATCACGGGGACTATCCCCATGGTCTCCAGGTCGGATACCTACGTATTATCTTGTATGTCGAGGGCATGCTGGAGTTCTTCTTTAGATAGGTCTCTGATTTCGATAAGCTTGTTGCGAGCGGTTTCTCCCCTGATAAGTACTATATTTTTGCGTGGTACTTTTAATAAACGGGCCAGGAAATTAATCAAAGCCTGGTTAGCTTCACCTTCCACCGGAGGAGCGGTAAGCTTCACTTTAAGCACACCATCCTGCACACCCGAAATTTGGTTACGGGAAGAGCGTGGCTGCACCTTTACTTCTATTCTTAAACCCTCATCGGATTTCTGTATGTTTAACATAATTATTCTTATACATCCTTTATATTAACCTGCTCCAATTTTTCGACTATGTCTTTTAAATCCTTGCTGTAAAAAAACTGAGTACATTCTTCTATGCGCTGTTGATTTTTTTCCAGCAGCTCCATCTGCCCACTCATCTGAGCTTTTAGTTCGGTATTAAAAAGGTTTAAGCGCTTAATTACCTCCTGGTAAACCATTAACAGTTCAGCTATACGTTTTTTGGCATCTACCAGAATTAATTCCGCTTCCCGGCGAGCATTAATCTTTATATCTTCGGCAGTTTGCTGAGCAAAAATCAGGCTATTATTCATGGTATCCTCTATTTTATGGTATTTGAGTAGTTCAGCCTCCAGCCTTTGAATGCTTTCCTTTAAGGTAGCATTCTGGCTATAAAGGTTTTCGTAATCCTGGGCCAGCTGCATAAGGTAATTTTTAACTTCTTCCTGATTGTAACCGCGCATAGATTTACCAAATTGCTGGTTACGAATTTCCATCGCCGTAATCATATAAACCCCCTCCTCAAACCATCGCAAAATCACAAAATAAAGTGGCTAACCGCGGGCAAACACATAAGTTCACCCCTACACCTCTCCCTACTCCTCCGTATTCCCGAAATATGGCCTTGCCGTTAGGCCCTGGGGGTGAAGCTGCAGTAGTTTCAGATAATTATCCTGTTGCTGCCAGTTCCCGGCTTCCAGGTCGTTAATAGCCTCACGATACAGGGCCACCGTTGACAAAAGCTGTTCTGTCTCATAATATTGCCCATCCAGACGCATGTATCTTAACCCGACTGCATAAAGTTTCGGCAGGTAAGAAAATAGACCCAGATGATATGGATAATAAATGTAACTGCGGCAGTAAGCATCACTAGTAATGGGGTAACGCTGACCATGCTCATCTACCAGGGCATAATCTTGTGCCTGACACTGATTAGTACAGGGTGCTTCTTCCGAACCGGCAGTAACATCATAAGCCGGGCAAAAATCGCTTATCATACCGCAAAGGGGACCATGTATCAGCATTTCTACCGGTTGTCCGGATTGCAGAATCCTTTCCAGGCGGGAGAAATTCAGTTCCAGCGAGGCCGTAATTCGTTTTAGACCACTATTAATAAGAAAGGCTGCAGTCGCGCTATTGCTCAGATTTAATCCCGGACCTCCGCTTACGTTAAATCCTTTATTTTGTGCCAGGCGAAGGCTACCGTAATCATTTACCAGCACCTGATTGAGGTTTTTTGCCTTCATCCAGTCCAGCAGTTTTTCTATGTTATTAATTTCATTGCCGCATACTATACGGGGAGTTTCAATAATTATGGTGGCATTCTGGTTTATACCCTGTTCCAGAACTTCAGCAATCTTTTTTTTATTCCAACCGGCGTTATGCTGACGTATATATTCATATCCCAGTATAAATCTGTTGATAACTGTTTCCATTAAGGATGTGAGCGCATCCAGATGGGCTACTTTCACCGTCAGTTCTATCGGAGCTGTAGCTGGCTTTATGTCGGCCACATCTGTATAATCCTCCCCTTGCGAGCGTTCCTGCGAGCGTTCCTGTAAGCGTTCCTGTAAGCGTTCCAACAAACGAGGAGCCGAAGGGAACAAGGGTTCCCGTTCTCCGCTCAGGTCTACCATGTTGGTCCTGGTCCTGCCGAACAAATTGGCGATAGTATAGTTTCTGACCCGTTTTTCCTGCAATCTATCTACATCTTCTGGGTCAGGTTGAGCCTCTTCCGGGTTGGCCATAATACGATCCAGCGCTTTTCTATATATCCCAACCAGAAATGCCAAGAACTCTCCTTCCCGCATACGTCCTTCAATTTTAAAAGAGCTAACCCCAGCTTCGATTAGTGATTGCAGGTGGGAGTGTAAACACAGGTCTTTATGAGCCAGGTAATAACCAGGTTCATTACCGGCGCCGGGAACCCCATCCAGGGTATATGCCCAGCGGCAGGGTTTGATGCATATGCCGCGGTTGCCGCTTTTGGAAACTATAATATTACTCATCACACACTGACCCGTATGGGAGATGCATAAATCACCGTGGGCAAAATACTCAATTTCTATGCCGGTTT
>ENA-UOUL01001431-UOUL01001431.1-bioreactor-metagenome-genome-assembly--contig:-NODE-1431-length-33009-cov-8.344103_pt1 | contig 33009 bp, 31 predicted proteins | sample MGYA00249838_ERZ747220 | MGnify/ENA primary metagenome ERZ747220 (study PRJEB28778, sample SAMN05720191) | bioreactor metagenome | isolation source: Anaerobic biogas reactor | place: USA:Washington... | reverse complement strand
CGGATGCGCAGAGTGGGCTGGCCGGTACCGACCGGCACGCCCTGCCCTTCCTTGCCGCACGTCCCGGCCTCCACTTCGAGATCGTCGGCGATGGCGTCGATGCCCTTAAGCACTCCGGGACCGTTTCCGATCAAGGTGGCTCCTCTCACCGGGGCGGTGACTTTCCCGCCCTCGATCAGATAGCCTTCAGACACCGCGAACACGAAGTCGCCCGTGGCGGGGTTGACTTCCCCACCAGCCAGGGACTTCGCGTACAGGCCCCGTGGTGTGTCTGCGATCAGTTCGGCGGCGGTATGCGGACCCGGCCCGAAGTAGGTGTTCGTCATGCGCGGATAGGGCACGTAGCGGTAGTCCTGACGCCGCCCGTTGCCGGTCAGCGGCAGATCCAGCTGAGACGCCCGCAGCCGGTCGCTGAGGAAGCTCGTGAGAACCCCGGCCTCGATGAGTGTGGTGCGCCGGCAAGGCGTGCCCTCGTCATCGCACCCGCAACTCCCCCACAGACCCCCTCCGATGCCGTCGTCGTATGCGAAGACATGCTCCCCAGCCACCCGCTGGCCGATCCTTCCCTCCCACACACTGCTCTTCTTGAGTATGTAGTCGGCCTCCAGACCGTGGCCGCACGCTTCGTGGAACAACACGCCTCCGAAACCCTTGGCCAGGACCACCGGCATACGGCCGGCGGGAGCAGGTCTCGAGTCGAGCATGGTGACGGCAGTCCTCGCCGCACCCCGGGCAAGCTCCGCCACCGCCTTCTCGGGCAGCAACTCGAACCCCCCGTGATGGGCGAGCGTGTCCCTGCCGGTCTGGATGAGCCCATCCCTCTCGGCCATGACGGTGACCGACATCATCACCCGAGTCCTGTCATCGGCGGCCAGCCGGCCGTGCGACCCTGCGACCCAGATCCTCTGCCGGCTTTCGCCGTAGGCGACCACCACCTGCCGTACCTCACCCGAGACGCCGCGGGCAGTCTCGTCGGCCAGATGCAACAGGCCGGCTTTCGCCGACACGCCCACCTCGGCAGGATCCACCCGGACTGTCTGCTTCTCTCCCGCTCGCTGCAGGGTCACCGGGGTGACCACTTCACCCTGAGGGCCGTCGGAGCGGCTGAGATCCTCGGCCAGACCCAGGAGAGCCTTCTCCTCCACACTGTCCACGTACCCGAAGACGGTCGAGAGACCCCGCATGACCCGTACAGACCCGCCCAGATCTCTCCCCGACACTGCGTTCTCTATCCTGCCGTCCTCCAGGCGCAGAGACAGAGAATCACGTTCCTCCACGAACAGTTCGGCGGCATCGCCACCGCCGCGCAGGGCGCGCTCTACCACCCGTCCGGCCGGCTCCTGGGCAAGCCCGGCATACTCGTCGCGACTTTCGTTCACCGTCATATCAGCGGTATGTCACCCAGGTTGATGTCGGCTTCCGCCGTGTCGAGAGCGGCGAACTTCTTCACCTTCTTGCCGCTCTTGATCTCCAGGTCGTAGAGGCCGTCCTTGAGGTCCTCGAACCAGAAGTCGCCGTAAGCGTCGGTGGTGGCCGTCTGGGTCTTGCCGCCCTTGGCGGTCAAGGTGACGGTGGCCCCGATCACCACCTCTTCCTCCTTGGGATCGTAGACGGTGCCGGCGATGAACTTCTTGGGCAGACCGATGTAGTAGACCCGAGGCTCCACTTCTTTCTTGAGCTCCGGTCTCCACACCTCGGCCTTGCCGATGAGCGCCTTGGCCTCGTCCTCGTCCATCAGTCTGAGGGCCAGAGTGGGGCAGGCATCCGCGCAACGGGGTTCGCTCCAGCCGTCGTCCAGGAGATGGGCGCAGCCGGTGCACTTCTGAGCGATGTTCAGGTCCTCGTTGAACCAGATCACGTTCTCGTAGGGGCAGGCATCCACGCACAACCGGCAGCCGGTGCACTTGTCGGCGTCGATGATGACGAGACCGTCGTCGCGCTTGTAGATGCAACCTTCCACCGGGCAGGCGTCCATGCACGGAGCCTTGTCGCAGTGCATGCAGAGATGGGGCCGGTATGCCACTTTCACTTTCGGCACCGTGCCGCGCACCTTCTCGGTGAGCTCGATCCAGAACTGGCCGATCTCGGGCTGCGGTTTGGCGATGGGACTCCAGTCATTGCCCACGTGCTCGTCTTTGCAGACGATCTGGCAGTTGTGGCAGCCGTTGCACTTGGTTACGTCGATGACGAAGACTTTCTTTCCCATGACTACCTCCCCTCCTGGATCCAGCTACTGAACCGCAGGCCGGAGGCAGGATCGTATTCCCGGGCGAAGGCCTCGGGGTACTTCTCCCTCCACTCCTCCATCTGGGCCATGGAGACCTTCTCCACCTCGGCCAGGTAGCCGCTGGTGGCCTGGCCGCCGGCGTGCTTGGAGGTCAGACCCTTGGGCGAGACCACGTTGATTGCGCCACCGCGATCGAGCGTGAAATCGGGATCGATGAAGTCCGCCCGCGCACCATGGTCGACGGACAAGACACCCGGCATGATGCGTTCCCACACCAGGGCGCCGCAGAGGACGCTACCCCGCTCGTTGTAGACGCGGACGATGTCGCCGTTCTTGATGCCCCGCTCCGCCGCCGTGCTGGGATGCATCCAGCAGGGCTCGTACCAGTAGCCGTCCCAGCCTCTGATCTTGCCGGTGACGGTCTCCTTGGTCCAGGGGATGTCGTCGCACTGAGCGTGAACCCTCCAGCGGCCGTGGTTGGACATGACCAGCAGCGGATAAGCCCTCGCGCGCGGGCTTGAGATGCGCTCGTCGTGGGTGATGCCCTTCTCCACCCACACCGGGATAGGCGGCCGTTCCTCGTCATCAGGGAAGTACCTGGCCAGGCTCTCCGACCAGAACTCCAGCTTGCCGGTAGGGGTAGGTATGGGGTTCTTCACCGGGTCTTTGTAGAAGTCGTACCACCCGGCCGTGTGCCTCTGCCAGTCTTTCTCGTAGGGCACGACCAGGTACTCGTTCTCCTGGAACTCCTTCCAACTCACGATCTTGTCGAAGCCCATGCCGTCAAAGACGCCCTTGATCAACTCCGCCTCGCTGAAGCCGTCGGTGACCTCGCCCAGCATGCCCAGCTTCTCGGCCACAGCGCAGACCGCCTCGTAGTCGCTCCTGGACTCACCTATGGGCGCGATGGCCTGCCTCATGAGTACTACAGTCTGGAAGCTGTCGCCGTCCCGCAGGTTGAGCATGATGTCGTTGACTTCCAGGGTGGTGTTGGTCGGGAGGATGATGTCGGCTGTGAGCACGTCGTTCTCCAGCCAGGGATGCTGAGCCACCACGCACTCGATCTTGGGGTCCCTCACGGTCTCGAGGACGTCGTTACCGAAGCCCCAACAGGTGATCCGGCAAGGCGTGTCGGTCCACATCATGTGGATCTCGGTGCCGCCTTCCTTCTTGGGGAGGGGGTAGGTGTACTTCTTGTATTGGTCCTCAGTAGGCTCCTCGTGGCCGCCGGTGCCCCAGAAGTCCACCGTACCTTTCTTGATGGCCTCCTCAATTAGGGTCTTCGGGAGCAGCTGCTTGCCCCAGGCCTGAGGCGTGCCCCGATGGGGTTTCAGGAGCCGGTCGCCCACGGGTGAGGTTGCCAGATTGTTGAACATGTCCATGTACTGCCGGCCGGCCCCCAGGATATTGCGGGGCATGCCGAGATAGGCGATCTGCGACTGGTGAACCCCCGGCTTGCCAAGCCCCTGCATGCCAAGGAGGATGACCTCCAGCCGGGCGGGTTCATGTGAGTACGGCCCACGGGCCATGCCACCGCCGAAGTAATGGCCGATGGTGACCGTCTTCTTCACCCAGCACGTAGGCCTTCACTTTGTCGAAGCCCACGGTGTGAGTCTTCACGTACTCTTTGTCGTACGTGCCTTCGGTGATCCAGATGTACATGATGGCCAGCTGCAGGGCCGCGTCTGTGTTCGGCAGGACGGGGATCCACTTGTCGGCGTGAATGGCGCAGGCGTAGTTCACCTCTGGGCAGACGTACACCTGCTTCAAACCGATTTCGTTCCAGAAGTACAGCAACCGGCTGGCCAGTTGACCGCGAAAGCCCCAAGGCGTGGTCTCGGGGTCGCCGCCCCAGATGACGATCATGTCGCTGTTCTGAGAGATGTCGTTCACGATGTTGTCGGCCGGGTTCATCATGCCTACCAGGCCTTTACCCCAGATGTGCCTCGATCCCCAGTACCAGCCTTCCCAGCTGTCGGGGTTGCGCACCTGCTGGGTGAAGCCTCCCAGCTTATCCAGCAGCAGGGTCGAGCAACCGTGGGGAGCGTGGATGAATTTGCACTCGCCATGGCCGTCGCCCTGTACCAAGATGGCGAGCGGGCCGTAGGTCTCGCAGATGCGCTTTATCTCGTCGGCCACAAGCTGAGCCGCCTCGTCCCATGAGATGCGCACGTACTTGCTCTTGCCCCGGTTCTGCGGGTTGCGTTCTCCTTTGGGGTCCCAGTCCACCCGCTTCAGAGGGTACTTGATGCGGTTGGGTGAGTAGGTGCGCTTCTTGTACGCGAGACTCCAGGGGGCGGGAGCGGCCTTCATGAGGGGTTCAAACGTTTTGCCGTTCTTGGTGATCTTCCAAGGGTTGAACGTCTTGGGGTCATACGCCGAGTCGAAGTGGAGCGGCCTGATACGCACCACCTTGCCGTTCTTGACGTCGACTGCGCAGGGGACGGCTCCGTAGATGCCCCCGCTAAGACCTAGTGATTTGAGGACCGTCTTCTCAGTGGTGTCTTTCTTTGCCGCCATCTCGCCACCTTTCCTCGATCATTCGGAATGACTAGTCCGCTCAGAGGCCGGTTCAAGGCTCAGGCTGATGTGCACGCGGGCCGGCGCGGGGCCAGCTGCCATCGGTCAACACAACTCCGGATATGAGTTGGGGCATCGCTCGTGCTCCCATAAGGCAGGATCCTCCTGCTCAGTCGTGGGTGGTCGCATACGCGTCGACAAGCCGCTGGGTGTAAGAGTCTTTCGGGTAAGCGATAACGTCGGCAGTCGCGACCGATGAAAGGCATCCAATGGCGGTACGTGTCGCCACCCCGGGGTCCTCTACTTCGACGACTTCGACCCCTAGCTCCGCCAGAAGGAGGGTCGCGTAGGGACCTGCGAAAGCACCTGTCGGGTCGACTACCCGCAAGCCGCCGAGCGTCCGCCGGCGATAGTCCTCGTCCGCCTTCCCGTCGCGATCGTTCGCTGCATCGGCACGTTCGACATTCAATCGGCACCTCCCCCTAGTGCAACCAGTGTTGTCGACCGTACTCCTGGAATCTACCAGTGCTCGGAAATCCATAGGTCTCGGAGAACCATTAGGATTGATCCAAGATACCGTAGGAGTCAAACCTGTCAAGAGGTTGAGGCCGCCGGTCTAGAGCTCGGTTCCAAGCCGATGGAGGTCGCAAGGGGCAAAGAAGGGTGGGCCTCCTATTTTGGACAGGTGCGCGGTCTACTCAGATTCGGTGTTCGCAGTCTGCATGTCGGCGACGGTGACCAGTGGCGTTCCTGGTGTTCATGTGAGACCCCACATGCGCTTGGCCCGCCAACGGGTTGATCGCTGTGGCATAGTTGTTGATTGAGGCCCACCAATGGGTAATGGGGTCACGTGGACGTCGCACGTCTTCTGCCGCGGGCATAACTCCACCGGCGCGCGTGCATCTGCTACCCAAAGACCCCGCCTCCGTCCCGTCATCGCTACGTTCGGATTCTCGACCCTACAACTGGATCTCCAAACCCAACTCGGCCAGTGTCTCCCGCAGAGGCTTCCCCGTCTTGGGGTCCCAACCCAGGGCCTGGTAGTACTGCTCACGCAGTTCCTCGAAGGGCGGGGGAGCCACACCTGCGGCCGGTCCGGCGGCCAGGCTCTCCTGGAATCTCTGCGGCAGGCGGTAGTCGTCGGGACCGATCCCCTGCTTGACGTTGAAGGCCTGCCGCAGGGTGAGGATGCGCCGGCCCGCCCGCAGGCCTTCTTTCCAGTCCATGTCCCATCCGGTGACCGGCCGCAAAAGCTCCACGGTCGGGGGATTGTCGAACTGGGCGTAGAGGGAACAGAGCCCGGCCGAACTCAGCAGCTGCCAGTAGGCCGCTCCGCGCGCGTAGGCGTCGCCCTTGCGGTCGTATTCGCCGAAGGCCTCGCTGAGATCAGTCTGCAGGGCCGGGTCTGACCCCAGAGGTCGCCCCTGCTCCAGCATGGCCATCGACGCCGGTCCGTTGTGCTGGGACGGCGTCGCGTCGGAGATGAAGAAGGTACCCTGCCCGGGGGACATACGCGGGTCGTGAAAGGGTATTTCCCGGCCACCGACCTGCATGGCGTACTTCTCGCTCCCCTTGCCGATGCGCTCGGCCGCCCGCTTGGAACCGTCGGCAAGCAGGGCGCCGAAGCCCTCCCGCCTGGCCATCTGCTCGGCCAAGGCCACCACGGCCTGGGGACTACCCCACTCGATTTCCAGGCCGCCGGTGTCGTTCACGTCTATGAGGCCGTTCGCGTAGCACTCCATGGCGAAGGCGATGGTCGAGCCCACCGACATGGTGTCGATGCCGTAACGGTTGCAGATCTCGTTGGCTCTTATGATGGCTTCCTGGGTGGTGTTGCCGCAGGTGGCCCCCAGAGCGGCCAGCGTCTCGTACTCGGGCCGGTGGCTCTCGTCTTGGCTCGCGTACGGTCCGTCGGGGATCTTCACCAGGGCGCCGCAGCGGACCGGGCAGGTGTGACAGCCGTAGGCCTTGAGCTTGTAGGTGTCCATCTTCCCGGCGTCAAGATCTCCTGCGGCCGGCAGGGAATCGGTACCGGTCGTGGACCAGTTGAACGTCGGACAGTCACCGATGGAGACGAGAAAAGCGGTGCTACCACCGGTACCGGCGGCGCTGAGGCCGGTCAAAAAGCCGCTGGCCTTGATCATCTCCAGGTAGTCTTTCTGCACCGCTTTCAGCCCCTCCTTGTCGGCCACGGAGACGCGGGCGCCCTTGGCCGCCCGCACGGCCACCGCCTTGAGCCTCTTGGACCCCATGACCGCGCCCACTCCCGAGCGGGCGGCGATGCGGCCCTTCTCGTGCACGATACCGGCAAGAAGTGACTGCCGCTCGCCGGCGGGACCGACACAGGCCACCTTCCAACCCGGCCCGCCCAGTTCGGCCTGCAGCGCGTCGTCGGTGTCGTAGGTGTCCTTGCCCCAGAGATGTGCGGCATCCGTGAGCCGCGCTTTGCCCGCGTCGATCACCAGGCACACCGGGTGATCGGACACCCCTCGGAAGAAGACGCCGTCGTATCCGGCGTTCTTCAACTCGGGGCCCCAGGTGCCGCCACAGTTGGAATCGGCCCAGCCTCCGGTGAGCGGCGACTTGGTGGTGACCATGAAGCGGCCGCCCCCATAGACCCCGGTGGCGGTGAGCGGTCCGGTCACGAAGCCTAGGACGTTGTCCGGACCGAGAGGGCTTGCACCCGGCTCCATCCGGTCCACCAGGATCTTCGCGCCGAGACCGGTGCCTCCGATACAGTTCCGGTAGAAGCCCTCCTCGGGCGACTCTTCACTTATCGCGCCGCTGGTCAGATCGACGAAGAGGAGTCTTCCTGCATAGCCGTGGATCATTTTGGATCCTCCCATCTTGTGCCAAATCCTCCTAACTGCCTTCCTGGCCGTCGTACGGCTGGCGTTCACGCGCGGTCAGTCGGGTTCTCCGGGTCGGTCGACATTTGCCTTGCACGGCAGACCGAATCATCAACCATCGGATTGCAGATGGGAGTGCGAACTCGAAAGCAGCCCCTTTGCAGCATTCCTAGCTTGAAATATACGCGAAGTACACGCACCTCGTGCTCAGTCTACGAATTCCGACATCGCGGCTTGCCTATTGGGAGGCACTACACGGTAAGCTGGACCTTGAGCCGCTTGCCCACCGCACTCGCGGCTCGTTCAAGCGTCTGAAGCGTGACCGAGGGATTCGTCGGGTCAAGCAAACGCTCCACAGTCGAACGGCTCGTGTTCATCCGGCGCGCGAGTTCTGACTGGGAGATACGCGCCCTTTCCATCTCTTGGACGATCTGAAAGGCGATCACGCGCTTGGTCGCAGCGGCCCCAGCGTCATCGAGGATGCCCTCGTCACGCAGGAACTCGTCAAAGTCACTACCGATAAGCTTGTTGGTCATCCTTGTCACCTCTCCGTGAGATCGGTCAGCCGCTGCTTGGCCGTCTTCAGATCCGCCGCCGGCGTCTTCTGCGACTTCTTCACAATACCGTGCAAGAGCACCATCTTGTCGCCCGTCACGGTGAACAGCGTCCGGGCAATCCCATCGTTGACATGCGAACGAACCTCCCATAAGTCCGGCTCGAGTTTGCGGATGAGCGACATTCCGGGCGGCCACCCGTACCGCGCCGTCTTGATGTCAAACCCCACCGGCCGCCGGTCATCACGTGACAACCCGAGCAACCATTCGCGAACGGGCTCGTTGCCGGCCGCAGTCGCGCAGAACACTGCCGAGAGGATGGGCTTGCGGTCGCCGGGTTCACTCATGCACGCATTGTACCATCATTGGTACATCTTGATCGTGACGTGTACGAATACTCCGACTCACGCTGCGTCTCGGTAATGCTCGGTAGATGCGTTTGTCCGGAGAAGCACCTTCCTTGCTACTCGGGCCTAATCCGGCCGGTCAACGCTCCGGACCACGTACCAGAAACTAAGAAGGACCAGGTAGTGGATGCCTGCCAGCGACACAAGGTGCGCACCCTGGAGGCATTCGGCTCCACCCTCCGGCCGGCCGAATATAGGGCCGAGTCCAGTGATATCGACCTGCTCGTCCATTTTGTGCCCATGGATCCCTACGCTCGGGTCACCTCCTACTTCGCGCTCCGCGACGAACTCGAGCAGATCCTCGCAGCGCAAGTGGACCAGGTGGTGAAGGGTGCGGTAAAAGACGCGGTGATTGCTCGCAAGATCGAGCGGACCAAGCAGAGACTCTATGCCGCGTGACGTCCAAACCTCTCTCAAGGACATTCGGGATTCATGCGCGGCAATCGATCAGGTCGTCGAATGAGACGATGTCCGCGTCTACCCGACCAATGGAATCCTTCGGTCGGCCGCCCCAGCGTGAATTCCTCATAATCGGTGAAGCGGCTGATGAGCTCCTTGACCTGGCTCCCGAACTGGCGAGGCGTCCCACCGACAGTCGGCTGACACTAGAAACAGCATCTCTCGATTGCCTAGGTTGACTCCTTCCCCGAAAGGGGTATATTTTTTATACCGTAATGACATACGGAGGCGATTGGTGGAGTTCGAGTTTGACGAGACGAAATCCGCGGCGAATGCGACCAAACATGGCATCGACTTCGTGGCTGCCCAAGCGCTCTGGCTCGACGAGCATCTGATCAAGATCCCCGCCAAGACGGTAGACGAACCACGATAGACCGTCAGCGGTGTTATTGAAGGCAGACACTACTCGGCGGTCATCACGCATCGTGAGGATCGCGTCCGGATCATCTCGGTCCGGCGGTCTCGGGCAACGGAGGTGGTGCTCTATGAAGGCGAGTGAATTTGACAAGAAGTTCGATGATGGTGCGAAGGACGTCGTCGATGACCTCGATCTGTCTCAGGCAAGGCGGCCTAACGAGCCGTCGCGTCGCGTGAACGTCGACTTTCCCCCGTGGATGGTCGACTCCCTGGATCAGGAGGCGAAACGACTCGGGGTTACGCGGCAATCTGTGATCAAAGTGTGGATCGCAGAGAGGCTGGAGCGCAAAGCCTCCTGAGGTGCTTTGCCTCGGAAGATCCCATCTTTGCTACTGGGGCGTAACCAAGGCCGCCACCCGGCAGGCCGCCTCTTCCGAGAGCGCGGGCAGGCAGTGGGAGTAGGTGTCTAAGGTGATGCCGATGTTGGCGTGTCCCAATCGCTCCGAGACGATCTTGGGATGAATCCCGGCCGCAAGGGCCAACGTGGCGTGGGTGTGCCTGAGATCATGCAGACGGATGACGGGAAGCCCGGCCTGCTTGGCCGCCCGCTGGAAAAGAAGCCTGGCCCGGTCGGGGTGCAGGGGAGCTCCTGTCTGGGTGGTAAAAAGAACATCACCGGGTTCTAAAGACCGTCCTTGGCGCCTGCACTCTTCTTGTGCGCGTTCCTTAAGACGGCTAAGAACCGCACAGGTGCCTCCGTCTAGAGCCACCAGGCGCCTGCCCTTCTGAGTCTTGGGGGTGGATACCACCGTCTGGTAACTCAGCTGCACCCGGGTCTGGCGGATGGCGATGGTACCGGCTAAGAGGTCCACGTCTTGCCACCTGAGGCCCAAGGCCCCCCCGGCGCAGGCCGGTGGTAAGCAGAAGCACCCACAAGGGATACAGGCGGCTTTGGCGCTCGCCCTCGAGAAACCTCTGCAGCTCAGGTCGGCTCCAGGTCTTAACCCGAGCCCCCGTACATCCGGCGGCCCGGGGCGGGTCGGCCCCGTCGGCCGGGTTGCGAGGGGCAAGGGGTTGTGTTTGTCAATGTGTGCAAAAGCAGATCACGGAATGGCCCGGTCACAAGCTCGACCCAGCCTGCTTAGCTCTCTCAGCCAGAGCAACGATCAGGGTTTCGCGCTGCGACTGTAGCGGCGACTCGGTATCCGGCGCCGGTGCGATGCCCGCACTCTCGGCTATCCGTCCGGCCAGCCGACCGCCCGCCAGGTACCGGCGGCTGCGGCCCGCGCCCACGGCCTTCAGCAGACCGGCGGCCTCCAACTTGGCCAGGTCATTCACCGCGGTCGCCACCGATACATCCACCAGGCTGCGATAGAAGCGGTTGGTCACCTCTCGCCCGAAGAAGGCGTCGTACAGCGCATGCGCCATCCTGGCGTCGCCCCCGCCCACCGACCTGATCACATCGTCCAGCGCGAGCCACAGCACCCTTTCGGTCGCCTGCCTCAGAGAGAGAGCCTCCACCTGGCTTACTTGAGCCCGGACATGAGACTCGACAAACGGGGTGACGTCCACCTCGTCGGCCCACTCCGACCCCAGACAGTCGAAGGCCCGGTAGTAGTCGGCCATGTGCCCACCCCACCACTCCTCTAGACTGGTGAACTCAGGCAACTTGTAGTCTCCCCGGTACATGGCCAGCGAAGCGAGGATGCGGGCGGTGCGCCCGTTGCCATCGGAGAAGGGGTGGATGCCGGCCAAGCGGCAGTGGACCATCGCCGCCACCAATGGGGCAGGGGTTTGCCTCTGCTTCCCGGCCCAGGCGGCCAACTCAGCCACCAGCCCCGGAACCTCGCCTGGAGGCGGAGGCAGGAAGACCTGTCGAGCCCCGGCCACGTCGATCACGCGGTTCTGGCTCCGCCGGAACCTCCCCGCCCCCAACGCGCGGTCCTCGGCCATCGCCCGGTAGTGGATGCCGAGGATAAGTTCTGACTGCCACTTGAACTGCGGGTCGTCGGCCCTGTTCAGCACGAACTTCATGGCGTCGCGATATCCCTCGACCAAAGCCACGTCGTGGGGAGCCACAGAAGAAGGACGGTCACCCGCGAGAATGCGCCGCACCTCGTCCACCGTGACCGCCACGCCCTCCATGGAGGTGGAGGCGGCGACCGCCTCGGCCTCGAGTTCCCGGCGCGTCCTACCCAACCAGATGCGCGGGAGCGGCCCCCGCGAATCGAGGCGCGCCTTCAGTTCGCTCAGCCGAGCGAGACCCGCCTCGATAGTCTCTGTTCTCTGATAGAGGTACATCCCCCCGCCCCGGTGGAGTCGACGATTAATCTACTAATCTGCTAGTAGCTTAGCAGGTTATTCCGCGAACGCCATGTGAGGGGTACAAAAACCCAAACTGACCTACACAACCGCAACATCGGCTACGATTCGTGGCAGCCCTACCACCTCACCTGGAGCACCGATGCTGCTGTCGCTTCTCTACTTCGCCGTTTTCCGACTCCTGCGTCTCCTGACTGCAAGCAGCGACCGCGAGGATGTTGCTCGCGATATTGAGATCCTGGTCCTTCGACACCAGTTGCGTGTGCTCTCGCGCAATCGCCGCGTGCCGCTGAAACGCCGCGATCGGATCCTTCTAGCGGCCGCAAGTCGGCTACTGCCACGTGACCTGTGGCGATGCTTCCCAGTCTCGCCGTCCACTGTGCTTCGTTGGCACCGGGAACTGGTGAGGCGTAAGTGGACCTACCGACGCGGGCGAAATCCCGGTCGGCCGAGGATTACGAAGGAGACAGCGGCGCTCGTCCTACGGCTGGCAAGAGAGAACCCGCGCTGGGGGTATCGCCGAATCCAGGGCGAGCTCAAGAAGCTCGGGATTTCGGTCTCGGCGAGTTCCGTTTGCTCACTGCTGCGCAGGCACGGCTTGTCGCCTGCCCCGCGGCGGGATGGACCTTCGTGGAGGGAGTTCCTATCCCGGCAGGCCGCCGGTATCGTAGCCTGTGATTTTTTCTGCGTGGAAACCGTGTGGTTGAAAACGCTTCACGTTCTCTTCTTCATTGAGCTTTCTACCCGTCGGGTGCACCTGGCCGGCGTCACCGCCCATCCCAATTCCGCCTGGGTTGCCCAGCAGGCACGTAACCTGGCGATCGAGGGCCGCCTGGCCAATGCCCATTTCCTGATCCGTGACCGTGACGCCAAGTACTCAGGGCCGTTCGATGAGGTGTTCCGCTCGGAGGGCCTGCGCGTCATTCGCACGCCGATACGATCGCCCAAAGCGAACGCCTTCGCCGAGCGCTTCGTAAAAACCGTCCGGCAGGAGTGTCTGGACCACATCCTCGTCTTCAGCGAACGCAATCTCCTGCGAATCCTCAGGGAGTACATCAGCCACTACAACGAGGAGCGGCCGCATCGGGGGCTGTCTCTCGAAACTCCGGAGTCCCAACTGGCTTCAAACCGCACTGGCGGCAAGGTAGTCCGTATAGATCGGCTCGGTGGGCTGGTTCATGAATATCGCCGAATAGAGGCGTGAATCGGAATAAATGTACCCCTCAGGTCACTCATGCGCCGACACCATCAAGTTCGAACCCCTGGCCCGACGACCCGAAGCCCCTACGCATCTCAAACCCCAGTTTCTGGAAAATCTCAACCATGTCCTCCTTGGATAGATATCCCTCATTACGGGCCAATTCTCTTCCGTCGGGGCCAATGAAGAGCTGCGTGGGGATGACCCGGACTCCCACCTCCCGGACCAGAGCCTCATTTGCCTTGTCGTATACGTCGAGGATGACCACTTCCACCGAACCTGCGTACTGTTGGGCCAACTCCTCCAGTTCGCCGGCCATCATCTGGCAGGGAACGCAGCTGTTAGAGCCGATGTCGACCAGTTGTGGCAGCCCCGTGCCTTTGATGGGCGAGACCGTCTGCGGTGGCGTCGTACTGACGGTGGAAGCGACGCTCGAGTCTGTGGTGACGGCTGGATCTGTGCCTCCGCAGCCCCAGAGTAGAGCGGCCAGAGTGAGCAACGCGATTCCCGTCACGGCGAACCGCATGCTCGAATGACGGGTGAGTAATCGGCGAATGGAGCGAGCACGAGTTTCAGTTCGGTTCATCAGGGAGCATCCTCCAGTCTAGTGTCCACGACGTAGCGCGTCGGCGAGCGCGGGAGGTAGGCCGGCGGCCAGGACCGCCTGGGCCGCAGCCTCGACCTCATAGGTGATTCGTCTGATCTCCACTTCGATGGGGGCTCCAGGGGAGGAACTCAGCACCACGTGCGCGGCACGAGGGTCTCCGTCCTTGGGCCGTCCTACCGAGCCCACGTTCACAAACAGCCTGCCTCCGTACGATCGGAACCAGGGATCGTGGGTGTGGCCGAAGCACAGAACGTCGTCGGTCTCCGCCTCGGCCAGTCGCAGGAATGTCCGTTCGTCTCGGTCACGCAGGAGGTACTCGTTGATGCGTCTAGGACTGCCGTGCACCAAGTGGACTCTCTTGCCGGCGAGTTCCGCATGGAGTTCGTGCGGCAGGCTGCGCAGATAGGCCTTCCTCTCGGAAGTCACCTCGGCGACGGTGAAGGCATATGAGGCCTCGCCGATGCAACGCGCCTCTTCGTCGGGATAGAAACAGCCGCAGTCGCCCGTCTCCCAACCGACGCCTTCGTCATAGTTGCCGAGGATGGATGGGATGGTCCGCACGCGGAGAAGGTCGATCACCCCGTTGGGGTCGGGGCCATAGCCCACCAGGTTGCCCAAGCAGTAGACGCGTGAGATCCCGCGTTCCTCGAGATCGTCCAGAACCGCCTCCAAAGCGAGACGGTTGCTGTGCACGTCGGAGAAGAGGGCCAGCATGTCGGTCTCTTGACTCATACCACTTGGGCGTCGTGGGGTCGATCCACTACCGGGGTTTCGTAGCCAAGATGTTGGCGGAGAGCACGTAGTCGTCCAGGTTGTATCCAGGCTCCCACGTGCCGATGAACTCCCGGCTCTGGTCCTTGGGGCTGACGGATATGTCCACGAAGCCCGCAGCCCTGAGCATGGCCTCCACCTCGCTCACCAGGGAGGCCCCCGAGATGCAGGTGCAGTGCAGGGCCATGTCCTTCTTCCACTCGGCCGGCAGCTCAGCTGTGGCCACCACGTCGCTCACCGCCAGGCGTCCCCCGGGTTTCAACACCCGAAATGCCTCTGCATACACCGCCGGCTTGTCCGGAGATAGATTGATGACACAGTTGGAGATAATCACGTCGGCCGTCGCGTCGGCTACGGGGAGATGCTCGATCTCGCCGAGGCGGAAGTCCACGTGCTCATAACCCGATTCGCGTGCGATCTCCCGGGCCCTACGCACCATCTCCGGCGTCATGTCCACGCCGATGGCCCGGCCGGTCGGGCCGACGGCGCGGGCGGCCAGGAAGCAGTCGAAGCCACCGCCGGCGCCCAAGTCGACTACCACTTCGCCCGGCTTGAGGCCGGCGATGGCCTGCGGATTGCCACAACCCAGGCCCAGATTGGCGCCCTCGGGAGCTGCCGACAGTTCGTCCTCGGAGTACCCGAGCTTGAGGGAACGCTCCAAGCCCGTCTTGCGGCCCAGGTATTCCCAGTCGCCATCGCCCCCAACGCTGGAAGTGCCGCAGCATGACGAGCCCCCACAACATGACGAACCCGTTGTCGCGATTTCCGCGTAGCGGTCGCGCACAGCGCCACGGATCACATCCTGGTCTCTGTTTTCGGACATCACTTATCTCCCATCCTGTGGTCTGTTCGAATTGTGACTGATGGTCGTCGGGCAGCCGAGATCGCCGCCTGCGACGGCCGGGGACGCGTCAGCCTCTTTCGCCGGCCAGTACCGGCGCTGTAGCCAGAAGGCCACGTTTACCAGACCGATCATCACCGGCACCTCCACCAAAGGTCCGATGACGGCGGCAAAAGCCTGGGCCGAACCCAAGCCGAAGACCGCCACCGCTACGGCGATGGCCAGCTCGAAGTTGTTGGAAGCGGCAGTGAAGGCCAGAGTGGTGCTTTTGGAGTAGTCGGCCCCGATGCGCTTGCCCATGAAGAAGCTGACCAAGAACATCACCACGAAGTAGATGAGCAGAGGAACGGCCACCCGCACCACATCCAGCGGAAGTTGCACGATGATCTCGCCCTTGAGGGAGAACATCACCAGGATCGTGAAGAGAAGCGCGATCAGAGTGATGGGGCTGATGCGGGGGATGAACTGATAGTCGTACCACTCCTTGGTCTTGAACCGCAGGAGGATAACCCGGGTGAGAATACCCGCGACGAAGGGGATGCCCAGATAGATGCCCACGCTCTTGGCGATCTCCCCGATAGACACATCGACCCGGGCTCCCTCTAGTCCGAACCATCCCGGAAGCACGGTGATGAACACGAAGGCGTACACGGAGTAGAAAAGTACCTGGAAGACCGAGTTGAAGGCCACCAAGCCGGCGGCATACTCGGTATCGCCCTTGGCCAGCTGGTTCCACACGATGACCATGGCGATACAGCGGGCCAGCCCGATCATGATCACGCCCTGCATGAGGGCGGGCTTGTCGAAGAGCAGCAGGATGGCCAGGAAGAACATGAGGAACGGGCCGATGAGCCAGTTCTGGATGAGCGACAGCCCCAGGATCCGCCAGTTGCGGAAGACGTCGCCCAGTTCCTCGTAGTGCACCTTCGCGAGCGGCGGGTACATCATGACGATCAGCCCGACGGCGATGGGGATGGAGGTGGTACCGATGGAAGCGCTCTCGATGGCCTTGCCTATCTGCGGCCAAACATACCCGGCTCCCACGCCGATGGCCATAGCGAGGAAGATCCACAGAGTAAGATATCTATCGAGGAACGCGAGCTTCTTCACGACCCCACCATCACACAAAACGAGATTACACGAACATTGCTTTGTCGCGTCTACCCGCTTGAACGGTTATAATAATACCGCATAACGAGCTGAACGTGGAGGTCCGATCATGCCGTCGCACAGCAGCACAATCGAACTGGCAGCGCGGCTCAAGGCACTGGCCGACGAGACCCGCCTGCAGATGCTTGTACTGCTCACCGAACATGGAGAACTTTGCGTCTGCGACTTCGAGCGCGCGCTTGAAATCACGCAGTCGAAGGCGTCCCGTCATCTACGCTACCTGTATCATGCGAGAATCGTCGACGAACGCCGCCAAGGGGTGTGGATCCTCTATCGGTTGGCCGATGACCTCGAGCCTGACGTGATGGCCATCGTCACAATGATTCGAGAAGCCCTTGACCCGCAAGTCCTTGCCGACCTTGACGAGCGACTCCAAAACTGGCTCGCCATCAGAACGTGCTGTCCTGATGGCTCGTGTACACACTGACATTACCGGAGGCCATCGTGGCAGAGGCAAACAAGACCGGCCGGACCGAGGCCGAACCGCAACAGCGCCTGCGACTAGAGGCCATCATCGCCAGTCCGCCCACCAAGAAGTGCCGGGCCACCCTCGAGCTGATGGAGGAGATGACGCGTCGTTTCACCGATGAGGTGCGCCTCGACGTCTATGATCTGGCTCGCAACTGGCCGACCACGCCCACCGTGTCCTGCCTCTCTGAATACAAGACCTGGCGGGTCCCATCGACGTACGTCAACGGACGCCCCGTCTCGAAAGCCGGGCCGCCCGATCCCCAGGAACTCGAAGCCAGCATCCGCGAGGAACTGGCTAAGGGCCCCGACGCCTGGGAGAAATAGGTGGAGACGGGCGCATCGGGCAGTCACGGAGCCTCGCCGGCCCCGGTGGTATTCCACTGTTCTTTGTGCGGCTCCGCACTGTTGGAGGAGGAGCAACTCCAGACCTGCGTCTACTGCGGCGCCGAGGAGGAGTGCGAGTGGCTTTGCCCCGAGGGGCACTATGTCTGCGAGGATTGCCGCGCGGCTTCAGCAGAGGAGCTCATCGGGCGCACCGCTCTCGCGACCCGGGAGGCCGACCCCGTGGCGATTGCCGATCTCATCATGAAGCACCCGTTGTTTCGAGCGCACGGGCCCGCCCACCACCTGCTGGTGGCCCCGGTGATCCTGGCCGCCCTTCGGAACCAGGGGTACCCGGTCAAAGAGAGCGGGATCCACACGGCTCTTCACCGGACGAAAGACATCCCGGTGGCCGTCTGCGGCACCCGGGGCGACTGTGGCGCGGCCGCCGGCCTCGGCTGCGCGGTGTCCATGCTCACCGGCGCAACCTTCCGCTCGGACGGCGAGCGATCGCAGGCCCTGCGCGCGACCGCGCGTGCGCTCGACCGGGTGGCCGAGCTGGGCGGGCCCCGCTGCTGCAGGCAGAGCGTGTACGGCACGCTCGAGGCCGCGGTCCCCTTCCTGAAGAGCGAACTGGGCCTCACCCTGGCCATCCCGTCGCCCATCCGCTGCCCGTTCTCGCACACCACCGAGGAGTGCAAGCAGGAGCGCTGTGTCTACTTCTCGGAAGACTGAGCTCGAGTTCCGGCCTTCGGCCGACGGCGCCCCCGAGTTCCGCCTCCTGGCCGACGGCATCACCGACCCCTTCCGGCATTTCGCCGTGGAGGAGGCCTTGCTGCGCGGCGTCGACGAGGGGACCAGTCCCCCGACCCTGCGTCAGCGGCGCGTTTCGCCGTCGGTGTGGATCGGCGTGTACCAGGTGCCCGAGGAAGACGTAGACCTCGAGTATTGTCGAAGCAACGACGTACCCGTGGTGAGGCGCCACAATCCCGGGGGAGCCGTCTACCAGGATGAGGGCAGCTTCTGCTTCTCGCTGTTCTTCAGGCACGAAGAGCTGTTCGAGCGGCTGGGGGTCGTGGAGGCGGCGCAGCTCTATCCCATCGTCGCGGAGGCAGTGATCGCAACATGCGCCGAGTACGGCGTGCGGGCCGCGCACTCGCCCACCAACGACTGCACAGTCGGCGGGCGCAAGGTCTACGGTTCGGCGCAGGTGGAGTGGAGCACGGGGTTCGTGCACAGCGGCACCTTTCTCGTCTCCACCGACTGCGACGCTATGGCGCGTGCACTGCGGCCCTCGCAGCTCAAGTTCGCCGACAAGGGCTTCACCAACGTGCGAGACCGCGTGATCACGCTCTCTGAAGCCGTCGGCCGCCCCATCCCCGTGGACGAGGTGATGCAGCGGATGACGGCCCACCTCGCCGGGCGGCTCGGATTCCAGCCGACCCCGGGCGATCTCACCGCCGAGGAGCGCGCCCAGATCGACCGCCTGCACGATACGAAGTACTCTCGCCCCGAATGGACCTTCCCCCAACGCGACGCGCACAGGTCGGTCATCTCCACGAAGGCGCCGAGCGGAGTACTCACTCTGGCCGCCGATCTGGACGGAGACCGGCTGAACCGCGTGGAGGTGCGAGGCGACTTTCTCCTGCCCCGCCAGAACGACCTGAGGGATCTCACGGAGGCCGTGCGGGGCCGGACGCTCGACGAAGCTCGCGCCTTGGTACAGAGAGGCCCGCTGCCGGAGGACGTGCGGAGCGCTCTCCTCAGGCTCTTGACCGACCTGCAGGTCACCAACGGAGACGCGAACGACTCTGCCTAGGCCTTTGGGGCGCGCATCCTCTGGTTCCGAGCCACTTCCTCCGGGTCCCGGGCCAGCACCTCTTCCAAGACCCGCGCGTCCCGTTCGATCAGCTCGTCGCCCTGCAGATCATCCTCCAGCCACTCGAGCAACGGCGCGAAGAACCGGCCGGCATCTCCCTCCGGCAGCCGGTAGTAAGCCCAGCGCCCGTCCTTGCGAACGTCGACCAGACCGGCTGAGCTGAGCAGAGACAGATGCTTGGATACGGTCGAAGAGGCCAGGTCGAGGACTTCCACGATCTGGCAGACGCATAGCTCACCCTTTGCCAGCAGCAGCAGGATACGCACCCGCTGGGTATCGGCGAGCGCCTTGGTCACTCGGATCGTGGACTTCATCGCCTGGCTACTCATACGTCACTCGGCCTCTGCTCCCCAACGTAACGCTCAAGCCCGCGTGGTCTTGGCGCCTCCCTTAGCTGCGGCCTTCTCGATCTCTTCGAGGGATACCACCGATGGGTCATACACCACTTTGAGCTGATTCATTGTGAGATTCAAGCTGTAGCTCTCGACCCCCTTGAGCTTGTTCAGTCTCTTCTCCACCATTGGACCCTCACAGGAGCACATGCCCCCGATCTTGAAGGTGACGGTTCCCACGTACTGCTCCTATCTGTCGAATATGGACACTCATCCACCAATGTGTGGGCCCGGGCTATGAATCCGCGGCGGGGACCAATTCATCCCCCGACATCGAACTTGGGACCGGGACCAGGTTCCCCCTCCAGCCAAGCAGACGGAGGGCATTCAGGATGACGAACAGCGCGCTGCCTTCGTTGAGCAGCAGTCCGGTCACCAACCCCAGATAGCCCAGCAGAGCCATGACCACCATGAAGGCCACGTTGGCCATGGAGATGGCGATGTTCTGCTTGATCGCCCTCGCTGCCCGGCTGCTCAGTTCGCGTAGATAGCCGACCTTCTCCAGGTCGTCCGACATGAGGACCACGTCGCCGGCCTCCACGGCGATGTCGGTGCCGGCTGCGCCCATGGCTATGCCCACGTCGGAGACGGCCATGGCCGGAGCGTCGTTGATGCCATCGCCGACCATGCCGACCAGCCGGTACTTGTCTCTGAGCTTCTTGAGCAGCTCCACTTTGTCGGTGGGCAGCAGTTGGGCGTGGTACTCGTCGACGCCCACCTGAGCGGCAACCGCGCGGGCGCACAGTTCGTTGTCGCCGGAGAGCATGATGGTCCGTACCCCGGCGCGCTGCAGCCTCTCGAGAGCGTCCTTGGCGCCCGGCCTCACCTTGTCGGCGACCGCGACCAGGCCGACGATCGACTTCTCGCGGGCCACCACGACCACGGTCTTACCCTCATCCTCCAGTCCGGCTATGGCCGCGCGGATCTCCGCGGAGATCTCCACGCCGCTCTCTTCTTGGAGTCTGGGATTGCCGACCAGATACCCTCTTCCGCCTACGACGGCGCTGATCCCCAGTCCGGAGGTCTCCTCGAAGGCGTCAACAGCAATCGCGTCGAGCGACTCCTCTTCCCTTGCCCTCCTCACGATGGCCGCCGCGATGGGATGGGCCGAGCGCGACTCTATGACACCGACCATTCTGAGCAACTCGTCCTCGGTCATAGAGCCGAACGCGCGGATATCGGTGACTTCAGGCCGGCCGATGGTGAGCGTGCCGGTCTTGTCGAAGGCTATGGCCCTCAGGTGGCTCACGGTCTCGATGTAGGCGCCGCCCTTGAAGAGAGTGCCATGCCGGGCGGCGTTGGCCATGGAAGCGACTACGGCGACAGGCACCGAAAGGGCGAGGCCGCAGGAGCAGGAGACCACGAACACCACCAATCCGCGAAGCAGGAAGGGGTGCCAGGGCTGAGCGAAGAACAAGGGCGGGATCACCGCCACCAACACCCCCAGCACGAACATGGCCGGTGTGTAGTACTTGCCGAAGGCGTCTGAGAAACGCTGGTAGGAGGTCTTCTTGGCCTGGGCCTCCTCCACGGAGCAGATGATCTTGGAGAGCATGGTCTCCGATGCCGGCCGGTCCACCTCGATCTCCAGCGAGCCGTTCTGGTTCATGGTGCCGGCGAAGACCTCATCTCCGGCTTCCTTGCGCGCCGGTATCGATTCGCCGGTGACCGCCGCCTGGTCGACGTACGACGAGCCCACAGCCACCTTGCCGTCCATGGGGATGCGCTCGCCCGGCCGCACGATGACCACGTCACCAACACCGATGTCTTCGACCGCTATGGTCACCTGGTTCTCACCCCGGCGGACCAGCGCTTCTTTCGGTACGAGGTCCGCCAGAGACCGCAGCGCTCCCCGCGCCTTGTCGACCGCGTAGGATTCGAGCACGTCGCCCAGCGAGTACACGAAGATGAGGATGGCCGACTCCTGCCACATCCCAAGCGCCATCGCTCCACCTGCCCCGATCAGCATGAGCAGGTGGATGGTGGGGGTGAGATTCCGAAGAGCGATGAGAGCCTTCCTCGCCGGGTAGAAGACACCCACGACCACGGCGAGCACGTAGATGATGTTGACCGCCAACATGGGGGCGTCACTCAGGAAGCGGATCCCCACTGCCACAAGAATGAGCACCGCCGTGCCGAACAGGGCCAGTTGCTGCTTCTCCCTCCACCACGTGCTCCGAACCTTGGTCTTCTTGACCAGCGACGCATTCACACCGGTTTCGGCCACGGAGCGGATGATGTCTTGGATGTTGGTGAGCGCCGGATCGTACGAGACCTTCAGCTGCTGAGATATGCCATCGGCGTCTGCGCTGCCGATACCGGCGAGAGAACGGACCTTCTTCTCCACGAGTTGCGCCTCGCAGGAGCAACTCAGGCCCTCCATCTGCAAGACGACCGTTTGCAGCCCAACCACCGGACCGTCAGACACCTCTCCTCCGACCTGCCTATCCATCCCGAGGCTCCCCTCGATACGTCATTTCGTCATATAACGAACTATAGTGTCGCAGGACTGCCGATTCAAGACCAGGGACGCGCGCCGCTAGGCGCTGGATGCGACGCAGGGCTCCTTATTGGCATTTCGCCTGGCTCTGCGCACGAGAAGGAACGCAGCTGGAATGGCCAGCACAATGACCACGACCGCAACGATTTGAGCCTCCCTCAGACCCAGGAAGATGATCTTGTTCACCCGGAAGTAGGAGAGGAAGAACCGGCCGGCCGAGTAGAGGCCGAGATAGAGAACGATGGCCATCCCATCGACCTTGAGGCGCGGCATGACGTAGAGGAGTACCCCAACGATCACGAGCAACCAGAGCTGCTCGTAGACGGGGTTGGGATGGGTGGCGACCCCCAACAGCCTATCGGGTATGAAGGCGCTGGGGTTGGTGTAGGTGAAACCCCAGGGTAGCGTGGTGGGGTTTCCCCAGGTGTCTCCGTTTATGATATTGGCGAACTTGCCGATGACCTGCGCGACTGGGAATGCGATGGCGGTGCTATCGAGCACCTTGACCACCAGCAGCTTCTTCCACCAGCAGTAGATGAGCAGGCCGACCAGCCCACCGGTGACGACCCCGTAGATCGCCAGCCCCACCAGCTGCGTACCGAAGATCTCTCCCGGGTGTTCCCAGTAGTAGCCCATGTTCTCGAAAACGTGGAAGAGCCGGGCTCCGATGACCCCACAGGGCACGGCGATCACGGCGATGCCCCAGGCATGGTTGACGTCGATGCCCCTTTGCTTCAGTTGTCTTGAGAAGATGACGACACCAACGGCGACGGCCACCATCATGATGACGCCGTACCAGCGGAACTCCAACGGCCCCAGCTTGCCGATGACCGGGTCTATGTCGATAGTCATACCGTTCCTTATACCGTATATGCGTTCATACAAGATTAGCACTTGCCAAACGCCCTACGAGGTGCTCATAATGGTGCCGCAGACCACAGTGGTGAAAGTCGTTATATGCGGTCTGCATCTACCATGAGACTGGAACCCGAGACGAGAAGACAGGGACTGCGATGAATACTAGAGGAAGTTCTTTGGTCAAGAGTTACGCTCCGCCGCTGGTTCTGCTCGTCATCCTTGCGATCCTAGCCGCAGTCATCTTCACGGTCGGGCCGCAGCAAGAAGGCGCCGACATACCGCCGGTGACGGTGACCGACGGCGTCTTCCTGATCGTCATCGGCATCGCAGCCGGGGTCCTGGGTGGCATCATCGGCACCGGAGGCTGCTCGGTCATGTTGCCCGCCATCCACTTCTGGATGGGATACCCGGCGGCTACAGCGGTTGGCACCACGCTCTTTGCCGTCATCTTCACGGCCATCTCGGGAGGGTATGGGCACTTTGTGCGCAGGAACCTGGACGTGCGGGCAACGCTCTGGTTGGGGGGATGGGGAGTGCTCGGAGTTCTCCTCGGCTCCTATCTCTTCACACTCCTTTCTGGCCAGGCGACTCTTCTTGGACTCATCCTCGGCCTCGCCTTCCTGTGGCCCGCCATACGAATGAGTTGGGAGGGCTTTCGCAAGGCGGGCATGCCTCAACGCGAAGGCAACACCATCCCTGAGCACAAGCCGGGTTGGGCCACCTTCGGGTTCTTCATCGGCCTGCTCACCGGCATCGTGGGGCTGGGCGGAGGATACGCGCTGGTACCGGGGCTCATCTACCTGTTCGGCGCTCCCGTCTACATCACCATGGGCACCTCACTCGCCACCATGATCCCCCTGGCCGTGGTGGGAGGGGGCATCAAACTGGCCCAGGGATACGTGGCCGTTGGGGCCGGCCTCCTCTTGGCGGCGGGGACCGTCGTGGGCGCCCAGGTCGGCGCAGCCATCATCAAGAAGTTCAAGGCCAAGACCCTCAAGCTCATCTTCGGCCTTTACTTCCTCTACGTGGCGGTGAAATTCATCACCAACTACTTTGGGATAGAGATCTGGTAGGAAAGCACACCCCGCCCGGGGACAACTCTAGCGGACCAGGACGAGCGCGGCGACTGCCCCCAGCAAGACCACCCAGAGCACATCGACCTTCAACCGTAGAGCGACAAACGCAGCTACGGCAAGAGCGATCGGTCCCCAGGTCCACGGCACTGCCATACCCAGACGGACGGTCATGACTAGAAGCAGCCCGACGAACGCGAGGACTGTGTCGTGGGTCGCCTTCGTGAACGGCAGACTCGTCCGTATTTCGGGCTTGCGGTGAGCCATCATGAGTGCCTGGGTGAGCGCCATCGCGAAACACGTGCCGTGGGCTGCGGCCAGGAACTCCTCCGGACTCGCTTTCCCCGTGGGAGTCAACCCCTCGAGGGCGCACATGACGGGTATCTTCCCACCGGCGCCCGTTTGCAGCTCAGCGTAGCCTGTACCGGCCGCCTTAGACCCGGGTAGCGAAATAGGACCCCTCTTGCACGCCACGGCCCGAGAGCTGATCTGTCTTCCGTTTGCTCTGCCGAGCAAGAGGGCACACCAAGTGTGGATACGGCTCGTTGCGAAGAGGTAAGAGTAAACTGACCTGCCCGGTTGGTAGCTAGGAGGATACTGGGAATGAAATCGAATGAACCATCCTTTGCCGGAGGTGAGGGTCCGATTCTACAGGTCGAGGGCCTGGTTCTGGAGAGGGGTGAGAAGCGGGTGCTCGACGATCTCACGTTGGAGTTCTGGCCGGGCCAAGTGCACGCAGTCGTCGGTCCGAACGGCGCAGGCAAGACGACGCTCGCCGCCACCATCATGGGACTCAGCGACTACACGGCATTCCAGGGCGACATCCGCTTCGACGGGGAGTCGCTGAGGAATTTGAGCATCGATCAGCGCGCCGGTCGCGGTATCACGCTCGCCTGGCAAGAGCCGGCGCGCTTCGAAGGACTCACCGTGCGCAGTTTCGTGGGCGCCGGGGCCAGGGATCGATCGGAGGCGAGGCTGAGGGACGCCCTCCAGCGGGTCGGGCTCGACCCGGAAGAGTACCTCGGCCGCGCGGTCGATCGGACGCTTTCGGGAGGCGAGCGCAAACGCATCGAGCTGGCCTCTATCTTGGCGATGGAGCCCCGCCTCGTTTTGATGGATGAGCCAGATTCGGGTATCGACGTGGAAGCGCTGAATCGAATCTTCGATGCAATTCGGCACCTCAAGGACCGCGGGGTAACAGTATTGCTCATCACCCACAGCCTAGCGGTCCTTCGCCAGGCGGATCATGCGTTCCTGTTGTGTGCGGGGAAGCTGTGGAAGAAGGGATCGATCGAGAAGATCGAGACGTTTTTCGGCGACAGCTGTGTGCCCTGTGGCCATCGAAACGAACCTGATCGGAGCGAGCGAGACGCTGACCTGAAGTAGCAAGGGCCGAGCGGGAATCTGGCCCGGGCAGGGCCTGACCACGAGAGGCCGCACCAGGACAACCAGGGAGTGAGATTGTTGCTATGGGTAAGCAAGACTTGATAGAGGCCCTGTACGGGAGCTTGGGAGAGAGTTGTGTCACCGATCCAGAGGTGGCCCACGTCGAGATACATGGCAACGAGGTTCTGGGCCTCCACTTGGTGTCGGGTTTGGAAGTTGAGGCCGATTCGCGTCCCGAGGGCATCGAGGTGGAAATCCGTGTGCGCGCCGGTGCACGAATTGAAAAGCCGGTACGCATCTGCTTCGGGCTGATGCCTGAGAGCGGGATGCAGCGCATCAGCATGCGGACACGTGTGGCCGAAGAAGCGCGAGTTGCCATTCTCGCGAGCTGTACCTTCCCCAATGCCCTAGACGTCCTACATGAGATGGAGGCGGACATCGAGATCGGCACGGGGGCAGAGTATCTCTACCTCGAGCGCCATGTTCATGGGCCGGAGGGCGGCGTGCGGGTGATTCCCAAGGCTACAGTGAACCTCGGGGAAGGTGCTCGTTTCCGCACCGACTTTGAGCTGCTCCGCGGCCGGGCGGGCGATATCGACATCGACTACGGTGCGACATGTGGTGCTCATAGTGTTCTCGAGTTGGCCGCGCGGATCAGTGCTCGGGGAGACGACCGCATTCGGATTCACGAAAAGGCCGAGCTGGCCGGGGAAGCAGCCCGAGGTGTACTGACCACGAACATCGCTGTGCGCGAGCAGGCGACAGCCGAGATCAAGAACACAATGATCGCGTCGGCTGCGTATGCACGCGGACACGTTGACTGCAAGGAGATCATTCGAGACCAGGCGGTGGCTCACGCGATCCCGATCGTGGAGGTGCGCCATCCGCAGGCTCATGTGACGCATGAGGCGGCTATCGGCAGCGTCGATAGCAAGCAGCTCGAGACATTGATGTCGCGGGGCCTCGACGAGGATCAGGCCACGGATCTGATCATCGAAGGCTTGCTCAGCCCGGCTTACCGATCCCAAGGTTAGCCTTCCCCCTGCCATTTTGCCCCGCAACCTTGGTGAGTAGCGGGAGGGAACCTCCCCCTCCCGCTCTCTCAGAACCGTACGTGACGATCCCTCGTCATACGGCTCCCGTAGTCCGGCCCTGCGGTGATGTGATCGCGGTAGGAACGGGCCTTCACTTGTAAGGGCTCGGCCCGCCCCCCGCACAGATCCCAGCGTGCACTGCTAGCGCACTGGGCTCCTCCCTTGGGTTCTGGCGTCGAATCTCACTTCCGGCCGGGGATGGATCACGCGGGCAGGAGGTAGCCATCGGGTCGCGAGGCGGTTCATGCGTTCCCAGTTCAGGCGCGAGCGCTGGGATCGGCACCGAAGGGCGTGACACCAGTGCCTAATCGTCTGGGTCCGGAACGCGATGATTGCATCGCTGTTGCTCGGCACGGCGTAGTAGTTGCAGTGGCCGCGCACGACGCTGGCGAGCCAGCGCCCTTGTTCGGGGATGGGGAGATGCCGACGTTGCATCAGCTCAGTCTTGACTTCGCTCAGCTTGGCCCGCATCCGCTTCTTGCTGGTGACGCGCCTGAGCGTGAACCCTCCGTTCCGCGACTTCGCGCAGATGTGCGTGAAGCCGAGGAACTCGAATGTCTCCGGTTTCCCGAGTCCCCGCTTCTGACGTCGCTCGGCGGCGAACCTGCCGAACTCGATCAGCCGCGTCTTCTCCGGGTGCAGTTCCAACCTGAACTTCGCGAACCGCTCGCGCAGCTCCGCGAGGAACCGCTCGGCGTCCTCTTGATGCTCGAAGCCCACGATGTAGTCGTCAGCGAACCGCGTAAGGATCATGTCTCCGCGCGCATATCGCTGCCGCCACGTCTGAGCCCACAGGTCGAAGACGTAGTGCAGGTAGACGTTGGCAAGCAGCGGCGATATCGACGCCCCTTGCGCGGTCCCCTGGGTGGTCTCCGACCATTCCCCGTTCTCGATGACCCCTGCGCCGAGCCATTTCTGGATCAGGCGCAGGATTCGCCTGTCCGCGATCCGGTGCTTAAGGAACCTCAGAAGCCACGACTGATCGAGGCTGGTGAAGTAGTCGCGGATGTCCGCATCGAGCACCCAGTTCACCTTCTTGCGCTTGATTCCGGTCGCAAGCGCATCCAACGCGTCGTGCGGTGAGCGCCCCGGCCGGAATCCGTGGGAGAAGCCCAGGAAGTCCGTCTCATAGATGCTGCTAAGCACCTCGACCACGGCACGCCGCAGGACCTTGTCCTCCAGCGCGGCCACCCCAAGCGGCCGCAATCGGCCGTCCCGCTTGGGGATGTACGTCCTCCTCACCGGCTGCGCCCGATAGCTCCCGCAATGCACGTGCCGGTGCAGGTCCCGGAGGTTTTTCTCCAGGGCCTGCCCGTATTCGTGCCAGGTCACGCCATCGACCCCCGCAGCGGCCTTCGGCCGAAGCGCGAAGTACGCTCTCCGCAGGCGATCGACATCAACGTGGTGCAGGAGCGCGGTGAACTTCGCGTCCTTGTCCTTCTGTGCGACTTGGCGCACGCGACCGAGCGCACTGGGCGCGCCTGGCCCGGCTCTGCGTCCGGGGCGCGTTTTGCCGGCCGCGTTTCCCTCGGGCAGCCCCCTTTCCTCCACCACCTCCGCCCCCGCTCGCGCGGGCTTGTTCGGCGGCTTCGCAGGTACTACGGAGCTGTCTGACTTCCCACGGTCGTTCATCGAGGGCGTACCGCCTTGGCGTTCCCCTCGCGGCTCGCTACCGACCGATCTACCACCCCGCGAACCATCCCGGACGGGGCATCATCAACCGTAACGGGCGACTGTGGGATCTCCCGGTTCTCGCGCCTGGAGACTCCGTGCATGCATCGGTTCTTCGACCGCGCGGGGTCCGCTGGCCACTCGCGATAACGCGACCAACGATCTTGCCTTCCGCCAATTTCAACGACGTCGGCACCCCGGAAGCCTTGATTTCGCGGCTCAATAGCCGAGCCTGCACGTACCCCTGTCAACGCTTCACCGCCGCTCTTGCGAGCGACGGCGCATGACTCGGGGTCATCGTGACTCGCTAGGTCTTCGAAGTAGAGCGTTTTCATCTCCTTCTCCAGGCCGGTTTATCCCGGCACTCCGTGCACTGTGAAACTTCAGTACCCTCCTTACACTTGAGTTTCAGTTCCTTCCTTACAGTTAATTCGGCCGCCCTGTGGAAAACTCGTTTTCCTATTTCTTGTCCCGCGGTCTTCCCCCGGGCACGGCGAACGCTCCATGCTCCTTCTCCTTGTCGTGCCGGGCCTCATGGGTACGCACGATCTTGCCCTCCAGTTTGATCTGGACGGTGTCGCCGACTAAGGAGACCTCGACCATCTGGCCCCGATAGCCGTTGCCCACCCGGTAGGCCGTGCCGGCGAAATTCACTGAGCCGGAAGGCTCTACCTTGCGGGTGACCGGTCTGCCCACCAGCTTCGGTTTTTCCTGCCGGGGTCTTCTGTGCTTCTGCCACACGGCCGGCTCTTTCTCCGCCAGGTGCCGACGAGCATGAGTGGCGACGAGGACCTCGCGGTGGTAGATGCCGATGAGACCATCTTCATCGATCTCCGCTTCCACCAACTCACCGGCCAAGAACCGCCCCACGTGATACTCAAAGCCCACCAGACGGATGCGGCCGTTCGCGCTCACGATGCGTTGCACCCGGCGGCTCTCGGGCTCGGCCGGCAGGAAGGGTTCTGCCTCCCTCTCGAGCTCCACCAGCACCGGGGGAGCAGCGTCCGAGGCGGCCAGAGCGAAGCGCCAATCCGGCGGCACCATGCCGATACCCTGGTGGGGACGTTCGGTGTTGTACCAGGTGACCCAGGCATCCAGCTCCGCCTGGGCTTCTTCTAGGGAGGCGAAGGTACGGCCCGAGAGAAACTCCTTACGGATGGTCTTGTGGAAGCGCTCCACCTTGCCGGTGGTGGTGGGGGAGCGAGGGGCGGTGAGCCGGTGCTTTATGCCGTTTTCCCGGCAGATCCGGTCAAAGAGCACCTCGCCTCTTACGATGCCGAAGCGGCTGGTGAACACCTTGCCGTTATCGGTCAAGATCTCGTCGGGAACCCCGTGCCGGCGCATAGCCTGAGCCAGAGCCTCGCACACCGGCCGGGCGGTGGCGCGTGAGACGAGCAGGGCGCAGACGCAAAATCGGGAGTGATCGTCAAGTCCGGTGATGATCTTGAGCTCAGTTGTGTCGGCGAGCTTCACCCCAGCCATGACGTCCATTTGCCAGAGTTCCATGGCGCGGTTCCTTTCCCAGCGTTGATAGTCCTCCCGCCGCCGGCGCCTCTTCTGGGGATCGATGAGGCCGTGGCGGCAAAGACAGCGGTAGATAGAGGAACGAGAGGGTACAAAGTCCAACTGCTCTTTTTCCAGCTGATAGCGAAGCATGTGGGGCCCCCAGCCGGAGTGGGCCCTTCGTAGCGCCACGATGCGGGCCTCCACCTCCGGTCGCATCTGGTGAGGGCAGGTGGCCGGGCGACAGGAGCGATCGAAGAGCCCGGCGAAACCGAAGGTGGCGTAGCGCCTCATCCACTCGTGCACGGTCTGGCGGGCTACCCCATAGCGGCGGGCCACCTCCACCACCGGGAGCCCGCCTAAAACCTCTAAGACGGCTTTGTGTCGTTGCTCCATGAGTCCTAACTCCACGAGCATCGATGGGCACCTCCTCCCTTCTTCAGGCGCGTTGGTCTGTCGCCTAAGGGAGGTGCGGGTCCGGAAGCAGAAGTCCTTGCCGAGTGCGGAAGTGTCGCCCAGGTACCGAAACTACTGTCGCCCAGGTACCGGAGCCGCGTCCACGAAGTGTCAGGGAGCTACCGGAACTCCTGTGTCAGGTATGTGCCGGAACAACACAGAGAAGTACACGGCTGTCAAGTCCCACCACCCGCTTTACACTTTGGCTCCAGTTCCTTCTTTACAGTCACTCAGGTCTCGACCGATGTGTCGGTTTCTTCAGGAAGCCTTCTTCGTGCCGGGACGGCCCCCGGGAACAGCGAAAGCCCCGTGCTCCTTCTCCTTGTCATGGCGAGCAGGATGGGTGCGGATGAGTGTGCCCTCCAGCCAGATCTCGACCCGGTCTTTGACCAGGCGCACTTCCACCTGCCTGAGGGCATAGGGGTTCCCGGCGCGATAGATGGTACCGGCGAAGCTGACGCTCCCTCGGGAGTCGACCAAGCGCAGCACGGCTTTGCCCCCGGCCTTGGTGGGAGTTCCTGTCCCCCGGGGGCGCCGCTGAAGAGCCGCAGCCTCCCCTTCGATGGGATGGTGCCGAGCCGCGGTAAGTACGAGGACGCCCCGGTGATAGACGTTGACGAGACCATCACGGCCGATCTCCACCTCTACCAGCTCTCCAGCCAGGAAGCGCCCCACGGTGTAGTTCTTGCCCACCAGGCGGATGCGGCCGTTCGCGCTCACCTTGCGACGCGCCCAAAGGTCATGAGTCTCCACAGGCTCACCCTGGACACACTCCTTCCCTTCCTGGGGAAGGAGTGGCGCAGAGCTCGTCGTAGCCGCGGCAGCAAAGCGCGACACCGGGGAAGCCATGCCGATGCCCTGGTGAGGCCTCGTGTGGTTATAGGCCTTCACCCACGCGTCCAGCTCGGCCTGGGCCTGCTCGAGCGACGGGAAGACCTTCCCCGCAAGGAACTCCTTGCGCACCGTCTTGTGAAAGCGCTCCACTTTGCCTGTGGTCGTGGGTGAGAAGGGAGCGGTAAGCAGGTGACGGATGCCATTCTCCCGGCAGATACGGTCGAAGAGAACCTCTCCATGGCTGGGGCCGAAGCGGCTGGTAAACACCTTGCCATTATCGGTGAGAATCTGGTCAGGGACCCCATAGCGGCGCAGGGCCTCTGCCAGGGCTTCACACACCGGTCGAGCGGTGGCGCGCACAACAAGAGAAGCGGAGATGCAGAAGCGGGAATGGTCATCCAGACCGGTGACGATCTTAAGCTCACTCCCATCCTCGAGTTTCACCCCGCCCATCACGTCCATCTGCCACAGTTCCATGGCCCGGCTCCTTTCCCAGCGTTTGTAGTCCTCCCGGCGCCGGCGCCTCTTCTGCGGGTCGATGAGGCCGTGGCGCACCAGACAGCGGTAGACCGAAGAACGCCCGGGCAAGGGATCCACTCCCTCTCGGGCCAGGTGATGAAGGATGGTACGGGGACCCCAGCCCGGATAAGCCCGGCGGAGTTCGAGCACCCGGGCGATCACCTCGGGTGACATCTTGTGCGGGCAGTGAGTCGGCCGCGATGAGTGGCTGACCAGTCCGGCAAGACCAGAGCTCCCGTAGCGCCTGAGCCAGGAATGCACTGTTTGACGGGTCACCCCATAGCGACGGGCCACGTCCGTAATCGACGCTCCACCCAGGACCTCAAGCACCGCTTTGTGTCGTTGTTCCACCAGTCCCAGCCTGATGAGCACGGTGTCGACCTCCCTTCCGACTTAAGTGGCATTTCTGCCCCTATCGGAAGGATTGGGACCGGAGGCGAAGACCGCGGGAGTGTAAAGCAGGTACCGGAGCCACTGTCGCCCAGGTACCGGAGCCGCGTCCCAAGACTGTAAAGCACCTACCGGAGCCAATGTGTCAAGTATGTGCCGGAACAACACAGAGAAGTACACGGCACTCCGTGCACTTCCGGTGTACATTCCTCGCCCTTGGCGACATCGGATCCGAGAGCTCCCATTCCGCCCAACACAGAAAGCCCCGCAACCGCGGGGCTTTCCCTAAGTGAGCCGTATTGGACTCGAACCAATGACACCCGGATTAAAAGCGCGACTGACCAGGATCTCGAACTCAGGAATGCGACCTGCGCCCTGAAAACTGCCCGCGTTTGCCCTTATTCAGCCTGAGATGCTACGGCTGGGAACCCCACCGGGGCCTGCTGCGTGTACTTCTCGTGTACTTGGCTCAGGCACCAGCCCTCTAGGATTTCGACAACTCGCCTGATATTTTACGCACAACTCAGCTGATTATCGTGCGTAAAGCACACTGCCACCGACACCATTTTGCACTCTGTCGACACCTAATCGCAGCAAGAGGCCCTAAGAAGTGACCAGACAGACCGTTGATGACAGCATGGTCCTCGATGTGTACGACCTGCCGCACCCCCGCGATCTTGCGGTCGGAGCCTACGGGCCCATCTTCGGCACCAAGGAGGACGAGATCATCTACGTGCTCTTCTGGCATCTGGCGGAAGAGGACTACCTCCGCATCTTCTTTCCCCTGCCCGGACACCCCCTGCCTGAAAAGTGCAGACTCTCTGATCTGGCCTCGCAGTGGATCCTTCTGGAGCGCGCCCCGGCCGCGATCGGAGGGGAACGCCTGTGGTTTGCCTGCGGCTGGTGTGAGAAATCGGTACGTAAGCTCTACCTGCCTCCCGGGCATACCATTTTCGGCTGTCGGACGTGTCACTCCTTGAGCTACCGCTCCCGGCAGAGCCGACCCAGGAGCCTGAAGCGACACCTGAACTCTTTGGCGGCCATGGAGGAGATGGTTGCGATAGCAGAACAGCGTTGCGCCCGCGACGTGCTGGGCCTGCCTGTGCCGGAGCTGCCTCCCAAGGTACGGCCGGGACGGCCGTCTAAGAAGGAACTGCGGGCCAGGGCCCAGCGAGCTGCGGCGGCCGCGGCTGAGCCCAAGCGGCCTCGGGGACGACCCAAAACCAAACGCACCTATACACGGCGCCAGGAGTCGGTGCTTAGCGAAGGGACAGGTGAGATGCAGGCCTACTGTGTGAAGTGTCGTGACCGGCGGGAGATGGTGGATCCCCACCGCGTCATCCTCAAGAACGGTCGACCCGCTCTTCAGAGCCACTGCCC
>ENA-UOUL01001428-UOUL01001428.1-bioreactor-metagenome-genome-assembly--contig:-NODE-1428-length-33082-cov-5.654931_pt1 | contig 33082 bp, 28 predicted proteins | sample MGYA00249838_ERZ747220 | MGnify/ENA primary metagenome ERZ747220 (study PRJEB28778, sample SAMN05720191) | bioreactor metagenome | isolation source: Anaerobic biogas reactor | place: USA:Washington... | reverse complement strand
AGTGCACAAAAACCATGAGTATCTGATCATCTGCCCCGTATGCCCGCAGCTACACGCCTTTTTATCAGACCGCTTGATCACCTGGGGCAGCACCGCGCGCCGCCTCTCTCCCCCTCTCCTGTTCACCTTTCACCTCACTCCTGCTCTCGCGCAGCGCGGCACTTTGCCAAATCCGAGCGCGCATACCTTGGCAAACGGGCTCCCTGCCCCTGGCGCAAACCCACCGACGATTTTATGGGATATAGCCGACCAAGCTTGGCAAACTGGCAGACTGGCCCCGGCGTCGTCCAAACGGCGTATCATGAGACAACTACCCCCACTCGCGAGACAGATTCATCGCACCAGCAGCAACCGACCGCCTCCGCTGATGACACCGACCGCGTCTGAAAAGCGACCCACTGTGACGACACCGACCGCCTCCGACAAGCGCCCTGGCGCAGGTTGCATCTTCGCCGGCAGCTCGCGTGCCTGGCTGGTGCACCGGTATAATTGTGCAAACGGCCCTCTGACTACGGAGAACTTCTAATGACGCGCTGCATCTGCCTGCTGCTTTTTTGCGCCCTCTGTGCTGCATTGACCGGCTGTCCTCCCCGGCCCGGAAACCAGAACGCCAACGACAACGTCAGTCCGAGCCTGACGGCCGCACAGCAGCAGGCGATTCAGACAGGCATGACGCAAATCGAGGCCCTCTTCGAAATCTTTTCCACGCTGAACGCCTTCGCCGACCCCCGCCTGGCACTCGACACGCTCGGTCCGATTGAAAGCTTTGGCGAGTGTCCGGTGGTCTCGTACGTCACAGACGCGGCCCGGGTTAACGCACTGATCGCGGTTGACTTCGGCGCCGGCTGCTCGTCTTTGATAACCGCAAACCGAGTCGTCAGCGGCCTGACCACTAGCAGGGTGAATCTGACTACCCGCGTCGGAACCATTGATTTCACGACGCTGGTGTTTGACGGCGGAACAATTCAGGGCCAGCTTGATCCGGTGACGATCTCTTCCGATCCGGCCGGCACGAACCTGGCGGGCACCATGAGCGTGAATACCGCCGCCGTCGGCGCCCTGGTGGGGACTTTTGACGTTACGCTTATGCAGCGTGGGCAAATGCGGATTAACTCGGCGATCTTCACCGTTGAGAACGGCCCGCCTACTCAGATCACGCTGACGGGCGTCATTGCCGATCCTTCATTGACGCTAAACATGGTTCCCGTCCAGGGTTCAGCCCAAGTGGATATTCCGTCGGCGACAGACGCGGCCACCGAACAGGCCTTACTGACGTTCACCACGGAAACCGCCCTGAACGGAACGGTTCAGGTACAGGCCGCTGACGTGCCGCCGACCGACTTCCAGGTACCGGGACTGCTTTGACTATCGGCGGCCGAGCTAACGTCTGCCCTCGGCCGCACGATCGAAAAACCCCGTGATGCGGTCCATCAATGCGTTTGCATTGCCTTCCATAATGGCCAAGTGGTCGGCGCCCGGCGCTTCCCAAATTTCCTTCGGCTCGCACGCGGCGTCGAACAGCTCGCGTCCGAGATCCGGAAAGCAGATATTGTCATTGCCCGCCACAATGACCAGCAACGGCCGCGGCGCCAGCCGGGGCACGGCGTCGACCGGGTCATAACCGGCCGACACGCATAGCGTTGCCAGACCTCTGCCCAGCGGTGGAATCAGTATCCGCTTCTGCAGGTGCCGAGCTGCGATCCGCCGGTAGCCGCTGAACGGCGATTCGGCCACCACCCCCGCGATTTCGGGGCGCTCGGCCGCGACGACTACGGCCACCGCTGCGCCGAGCGACTGCCCATAGACGAACAACGGCCCCCCGCGAACATCGTTGCGGCTCAGCGCATAGTCGATGGCCGCATTCCCGTCTGCAATCGTGCCGGCCCGCGTTGGCTTGCCTTCAGACTGGCCGTAACCACGGTAGTCGAACATCAGCAGGTTGTAGCCTTGCAGTGGGAGCCAATAAACGAGCAGCAGGTGGCCGCTGATGTTCGCGGCATTGCCATGGAAGTGCACAACGGTGCCGCGGACGGGCGTATGCCGGACCGCAGGCAGGAACCAGCCGGCAAGCGTCAGCCCGTCCGTGGTTTGAAAGCGCACGTCCTCGTATCGCAAGTTGTAGTCTTCGGGCCGATCGTAAGTCTTCCGATTTGGGTAATAGAAGAAGCCGTCCAAGCCCAGGCATCCCACGTAGGTCACGATGACGAGCAGTACGCCCGCGCGCACCGCCCATTTAATGATGCGTCACCGCGTCCAGCGGCGCGCCTGCGGCATAGGATGGGCAGCGTCCGGCCGGCCGGTGTGTTCCGCAGCCGGCGTTGGCCGCTGGTCGGCCCGCGCGCATCCAAGGTTGTTCTCTCCGCCTGCGCTCACCGTCCGACGAGCACGCCTACAAAGCCGTCAATGTCGAACGAGTTCAGCATACCATCGCCATTCATGTCCCCATTGGCAATCGCGTCGACCGTGGGGAACTGGACCGCGAAGGCGGCCGGATCGGTCAAGGCCAGCACGAACGGGTCGATGTCGAAGACGTTGATCTGTGTGTCGCCGTTCATGTCAGCCGGCACGCCGATCGGGATTCTCCAAAGGCCGCGGCCCTGGGTAGAGATGATCAGGCGTGAGCGGTCAGGCTCGAGACTCATGTCAATGATGGCGCAGCGCGGCAAGCCGTCGCCGTAGCGGTGCCAGGAAACGCCGTCATTCACTGAGCGGTACAAACCATCTTCGGCGCCCACGAAGATAATCGGCACGGGGGTACGAATATCGACGGCGATCACGTTCGCGGGAATGTCGGGGAAATCACCGTCCAGCGCGGTCCAGGTCTGCCCCTGATCGGTGGTTCGCAGAATCTGCTGCTCTCCGAAGGCCGAAACCGCCAGATAAGCAGTGCGTGGGTCGGTCGGATGCACGCATATCTGGCGCATGATGCGCGACCAGCCGGGCACATTCTCCCGAATAATGCTCCAGTTGTAACCGCCATTGGTCGAAACCAGCACGCGGCCGTCATTAGTGGTGGCATAGACGGTGTTGGGATCGGACGGAGCCATCGCGAGCGAGCGGACCGCGGCATTGCCGCCGCCCGTCAGATCGGAAGAGATGGGCGTCCAGTTCATACCGTAGTTCGTGCTGCGGTAAATACGGTGCGTGGCATAGAGCATTTTGGCGTTGTCGTTGGGATTGATCAGGTACGGCGGCATGAAGCAGTTGCGGTCTCCGGAATTGATACCCGTACCGGCGAACACGAAACTGCTGCCCAGACTGGTTGATCTGTACAGATTCCCGGTGCCCTGCAACTCCGCGAAGACGCGCGAAGTACTGACAGGGTCCGTGTGGGTCCAGCCTCCGTCGCCGCCCAGGATGTTGGTCCAAGTGCCATTCGCGTTGCGGCGAAGCGTACCGTTGTCTTGCGTGCCGATGAACATGTAGTACTCTTGCTGATGCCGCGAGAATCCCGCGTAGCCCTGGATCAATCCCAGGCCTTCGTTGATGGTGTTCCACGTCCAGCCGCCGTCCTCGGAACGGTGCACGCCGCCGTCATCGCCGACCACGACACGGCCGGCCGCGTCCCAGACGATAGCGTGCATGTCGACATGTGGAGGCGTCACGGTGTGCCAAAACCCCTCGTCGCCCCAACGCACGAGCGTAACGCCGCCCATAAACACGATGTCGGGGTTGGCCGGATCGATTCCGACAATTGAAAGATACCAGCCGTAAGTACCTTGAATGCTGGGGAAGTCAGAATACGCCTCCCAAGTGGCGCCGGCCGTGTCGCTACGGTAAGCCCCCATCGTCGAAGCGCCCCCGCCGGCCGCGTCTGCGCTGCGGCAAATCAAGGCGTACAGACGCGTGGGCATGCTCGGCGCCACGCTCACACTGATGCGACCTACATTTTCCGTCGGCAGGCCACCGCCAAGCTTGGTCCAGCTTTCGCCGCCGTCCGTGGACTTGTAAATCCCATTTTCGGGGCTGCCGAATATGTGGCCAATAGCGGCATACAAGATGGCCGGGTTGACCGGATCCATTGCCAGGTCAGTGGCGGCCAAATTCGGAAGTCCATTGAGCAATTGGGTCCAGGTCACGCCGGCGTCATCCGAGCGAAACACGCCCACCGGTCCGGTCGCGCCCGGGTGTCCCTTAGCGGCGCACAGTGCCGGAAAGCCGCCGGCCGGAGTAATCGCGGCATAAAGTCGCTGCGGGTTGGCGGGGTCGATCAGAAGGCGCGAAAAGCATCGGCCGGAGAAAACCTCGGCCGCCAGCGTTTGCCAGTTGTCGCCGCCGTCTGTTGATTTATACAGCCCTAATCCGAAGCGGCTGTGATGGGCGTAATTTGCTTCACCCGTGCCGGCATAAATGATCTGCTCATCAAACGGGTCCAAAGCCAATGCACCGATGGCAGTGGTTGGCATGAAATCGGTCAGCGGCGTCCAAGTCGCGCCGCCGTCGTAAGTACGCCACACCCCGCCGTCGGCCCCGGCCACGTAATACAGATCAGGATTAGTTTTGCTGCACACGATGGCCGAAACGCGGCCCGTGTACCTGCCCGTGAGGATGGGGGCCGGGCCCAGTTCTTCCCACTCCAGCGCGCTTGCGGCGCTGCACACGGCGGCCAGCAGGCCCAGAGCGGCTGTGCGGCTCAGCAGCGTTCTGGCGGGGCTCTTTTCGTTACGCGTCATTCCCAGCTCCTTTGGTCGGGACCTCAAAGGTCAGTGTGCCGCTATACAACACCCAATCGGCTTGCGAATCGTTCTCCAGCGGCTGCGCCTGGTGGAACTCGACGCGCCAGCTCCCACCCACTCCGAAATGAAAGCGCGCCGCACCGCTCCGATCCGTCAATGCGGTTTGCGTCTTGCCGTCGGCCAGGCTCGTGGCCTGCACCTGCACGTTGGACTTGCTCGAGCCGTCGATGTAGGCGCGCACCGCCCAATCGCTGCCCGCCGGCGAGACGGTTGGATCAATCATGCTGCGCAGTTCGACCCGCAAGCCAAGCTTGCTCATGGCAATCGACGACGGGCCTGCCTGCTCGCCCGCGGCCTCCGGCGCCCGCACCAGGGCCGTGGCGGATTCGATTCGCCGTACGCGAACCGTCGCCTTTTCGTTTAGCGCGGCTACTCGAGCATCGCGCTCGGCGCCGGCCACGTTGCGTAACAGAAAGCTTTTCAGTTCCTCGCCGCTCATTTGCACGACGGCCGGTTTGGGTTCGAGGGCGATCACTGATGCGCCCGGGTGCGAAATCGGGAATTCGGCCGCGTTGCGGTCGCGTTCCGAAGCTTGCAGAGTGGGCCGGTTGTGTTGCATTCCGCCGCCGCGCACGAAAAAGTATCTGAGCTGATCCTCAGGCCAAGGCGCAACATCAGTCCGTTGCGGAGTGCCGCTGTTGACGCGCAGGGTCAGCGTTTGACCGATCGCGGGCTTGAATGTCTCTGGGGTGAGGTAAGTGACGGGGGGCTCGGCGGCTCTTGCCGAGAAGATAACGGCTGCGATCAGGGCGATAGCAGCCAGCCGGTGCGGGTGGGCATTCACGGCTGTCCTCCTTCTTGAAGTTGGCAATCATGTTATCGGATAGTAGCGCGGGATCCAAACGAAAAACGGCCGGCACGGCGAGCAGAGCCGGCGCGTGTCGCCCCGGTGAATACCAGTTGCTTTCGTTGCGTTCGGGTTGTCGGGCTGGAACCGGCGACGCTACTGGCGTCGGGCGTGCTCGCGCTCACAGCTTTGGGCATGGCCCAGCCACCGGTGCTACGCGAATATGCCCTGCAGATACCATCGCTGGTCGTCAAAGTTGTGGTACACCCAGAATTGCTCGCCGCTTTCGGTCTCCAGGCGGAAATAATCGCGGCGGATGTCCGGCCCGCGCCACCAGGCCGTCTCGATGCGCTCCGGACCCCACGCGGCATGGACGATGTATTCGCGACCGCGCCAGGAGAACCACGTGGGCGGCCGATCGGGTACTTTTGAGATCGCACGTATGGGCGTCGGCCGCGAAAATAATTGCGTCGGACGCAACGGCGTGCTGCGACTGACGGGCTTCGCCTCGCGCCGCGCTTTGCCGCGCTTCCCGGCCTTGGCGTCGCCGCGCGCCTCGCGGGGCCGGCCGCGGTCGCCGGCCGACTGCGGCGTGGACGAGCCGCCCGCCTCCGGCGCGTCTTTCGCGGGCTTATTGGCGCGGGGCTGCTCTGATTCACATCCTGCGGGAGAGTATCCCACTGCCAACTCAGGTTGATAGTCATCGACGCGATTCGCTCGCACGACCGATCCTCGGCCAAGACGGTTGGCCAGCCGGTCCAAAAGCATGCCGAGCTGCTCGTCCTGTTGCGGCTGCTGGTCAGGCTGAAAGAGCTCCGCCTGTATGACTTGGCTGCGGGAAACATCGCCGGCCATCAGCACCAGCCCGGTGATGCCCTGAGCGAGGTCGCATTTTTCCAAGCGTTGCAGAAGTAGCTGCCAGACGTGTTGGCGTCGGCGAGTGGGCCGGGCCAGGTCGATCGCCAGGCGCTGCGGCGGAGTTTCGGACAGGAGCAGCACATCCAGCCGCCTGAGAGCCTCGTCCCGTCGCTGCAGCTGATTGAAGACGTCTTTAAACGCATCTGCGGCGGCCGCCTGTACCGCCAGCAGATCTCGGATCGGCTGCTCGAATTCCAGCCGCGCATACGGGACAGTGCGCGGAAGGCGGACGGGAATGCCTTCAAAAGTCGCGCCGAGAGCTTGTTGCAGGCGCAGATTCAAGTGCTGGCCAAAACGGGCGGGTAGCTCCTGGCGTGGCAGCTTCAGCAGATCGCCGATAGTTGAGATTCCCAGCGCCTCCAACCGGGCGACGGCCTCGGGTTCCAGCCGCAGTGCTGTCGGCGGCAGCGGTGCCAGGTACTGGGCCGTCTGCCCAGGCGGGATAATGGATACCGGTTGGCGTGCGGTCGTCGCCAGTGCGAAGGCTGCGCCGACCGTATCGGCGACCGCAGCGCGTGCAAAGAAGCCGGCCTCAGCCAGCCCGGCCAGAGCGAGTGTGGCGATTCGGTCCTGCCCGCCAAATAGCGGTTCGCAGCCGGTAATGTCGATCAACAGCGATTGCGGCGGGCAAGGATCGACCAGGGGGCTGAAGCGCACCGCCCAATCTGCGAGCTTGTGGAGAACCATTTGGTCACGTTGTGGGTCGTGCGGGCGTGCGGTCACTTCAGGAAGGAGCGCGCGGGCCTGAGCCAGCGACATCCCCGGACGCAGACCGGCCTGCAGCGCCTGGGCGTCCAAGCAGGCTATCTTTTGGGCCAGGCCCACGGCTTGCGTGAGGACAAGCGGTCCGACGAGCGCGTCGCCGGTCTCCAGCCGCCGAATCTGATCGGTGGACAAGAACGGCAAATATAGGCACATGAGCCTGCGAGCCGGCCGACGCATGCGATTCCTTTGGCAACCCCATCCTAACTTAGTGCTAACATATAGTATGCCTGCCAAGAGGTCAAGGAGAATACGTCGCAGAATGACCGATGGTGCAGTCTACCTCGGCGACTCTGCAACAGTGCAATGATGCTGAAAAGGCAACCAAAAGCCGACGAGCGCGACGTTGGGGGCATGATTGTGGCGTTTAGCCAGCCGCGGTCATAAGCGCCCTGTAAGCTCTGGATTCGCGGCTGCAATTCGCGGCGGCAACCCGTCACGTGCTCGAGAAGCCGTAAAGGTGTCACGCGGTCGTGAAGCCGCGGCTCAAAGGTACAGTGCGATGGCCGGCTGTAGAATCAGCAATGAAAGGCGCTTCAGCGCGACTAGTATTATGTCAGCGCAGCCCTTGACGGTAAGCAGCATTTTACCTTAGTATCTGGTAGTTGCCGAACTGGGAAAGCGGTCGTTTGGCAACTATACTAGACGTAACACAGGTAATGGAGATGCGCCATGGCTAAAGCCACACGCAGTAGAGCGGTTCGAAGAGGGATGGCCGCGGGTCGTCCCGCCCGACAGGGTGGGCTGGCGCCGATGAGTGTGATGCAGAATCTTACGCAGGCTCGCGAAGAATTGATCGCGCAGCGTGCTGCGCTGGACGAACAGCTTGCCGCACTGGACACTGCTTTGTCGGCCATGGGCCGGCGGCCGATGCCGGTTCGCCCCGCTGCCGGCGGCCCCGCCCTGCGCGCGGGCGAGCGGCGGCCGCGCGGCGTTGCCACTGGGCGGCGGTCTGGTTCGCTGAAGGAACACATCGCGCGCGTGCTCTCTGCCACCGGTGGTCCTATGGCAGTCAAGGACATCACCGAAGGCGTCCGCCGCGGTGGCTACGAAACCCGCAACAAGACCTTGGCGAAAAGCGTAGGCATCGCCCTGACGCAAATGCCGGAGGTCGACAAGGTCGGGCGTGGCCTGTTCCGCCTGAAATAGCTGCGCGTTACCGATTCTCTCGCTTGTTCTGATCTCATCCTCGGGATGCCGCTCCGGCAGGTGGTCCGGGACGGCATCTTTGTTTTACCGCCGCGGGGGGCGTCGCGGCCGGCCGCCCCGTCCTTATAATCTCCGCCATGAAAATCGATTTCCTCGCAGAACTACAGCAGCGCGACCTGGTGCACCAGCTATCCGCGCCGGAAGTGGCGGCTCTGCTGCGCGAGCAGCGCGTCACGGGCTATATTGGCTTTGATCCTACCGCCGACAGCTTGCACGTCGGCAGCTTGCTCCCGCTCATGACCCTGCTGCGCTTTCAGCGCGCGGGGCATCGTCCAATCGGTTTGATCGGCGGCGGGACCGGGCTGATCGGCGATCCCAGCGGGCGCACTTCGGAGCGCAGCCTCCTGGACCGCGAGCGCCTGGCTCATAACCTGGCCGGCATTCGCCGCCAGGTGCAGCGGTTTCTCGACCTCTCCGGCGACGCGCTAATCGTCGACAACGCCGAATGGCTGGGGAGTTTGAATCTGATTGATTTTCTGCGCGACATCGGAAAGCATTTTTCCGTTAACCAGATGATCGCGCGCGACTCAGTGCGCATGCGACTGGAGACGCGCGAACAAGGTCTCTCTTTCACCGAATTCACTTACATGCTGCTCCAGGCGTACGATTTCCTGGCACTGTTTGACCGTTACGGCTGCCGCTTGCAGATGGGCGGCAGCGATCAGTGGGGCAACATCCTTTCGGGCTCCGATCTGATCCGGCGGCTGCGCGGGGCCGAGGCGTATGGCGTGACGATGCCGCTGGTGACCCGGGCCGACGGGCGGAAATTTGGAAAATCAGAGGAAGGCAATGTGTGGCTGGATGAGCGGCGCACCAGCCCGTACCAGTTCTACCAGTTCTGGATCAACGTAGACGACGCCGACGTGATTCGCTATCTGAAGTATTTCACGTTCTTGCCGGTGCCGGAGATCGCGGAAATCGAGCGGGAAACGGCGGCCGCTCCGGAGAAACGTACGGCGCAACGCGTGCTGGCCGAGGAGGTAACGCGTTTGGTGCACGGTCCGGAAGCGTTGGCGCGGGCCGTACGAGCCACCAGCGTTCTCTTTCGCAAGGACGCCGACTACCGTGAACTGACTGCGCAGGAACTCGAGGAGGCGTTTCACGGCGCGCCGACGACCATCCTCGATCGGGCGGTGCTTGGCACGCCGGAGGCGGGACTGGTGGCGGTGCTGGCTCAGGTCGGGCTGTACTCTTCGCGCAGCATGGCCCGCAAGGACCTGCCCAGCGGAGCGGTTACCGTCAACAACAGGCCGGTTCGCGAGCTCGACCGCGTTCTGTCCGAGAGCGATTTGCTGCCCGGCGGCTTTATCATCTTGCGCAAGGGCAAGAAGCACCACCACGTATTACGCGTGCGGCAGGATTGAGGGGGAGCACGGGGCAGCGGAGCCCGATCGCAGAGATCGCTGTGGCGAGTCGTGAATTCCAGGGGTCATCATGACATGACACTCATTTCTGCTGCTCAGCTCATTCCATATCTCTTACGTCGCTTACCGGTCTTCGCGACTGAAAAATGCGTGGTGAAATTGTGGCGGCGGCCGGGCCGAGCCGCGTGCAGTGCCTTGAAAACATGGTGACCCGCGCTTGGTGCAGTTGTGTTCTTGAGTAGGATGCCCCGTCAGGGCTTCCAATCCTGACGATACAGGGCAAGCTGCACCGTGTCGCGCAGGGCGCCGCGCTTCCACCAGCGCTGGGGGATGCGGCCCACTTCGCGATAGCCGCTGCGCGCCAGGGCTTTCAGTGAGCCGCCATTCTCGGCGAACACTTCAGCCAGCAGCAGCCTCAGGCCGAGGACCTCGAAGGCGTAGCGGGTGCGCACCGCGATGGCGTCCGAGCCAAAGCCCCGGTTCCACAGTGATCGCCGCCCGATCACGGTGCCGGTGATGGCTACGCCGTGACGGAAGCTGATCTGGTGAATGCCGCAAAAGCCGATGTGTTCTTCCTGCGACAGAGTCTCGATCGCGAACAGCACTTCGGCGGGGTCTTGGGCAAAAGGACTGGATTCGGCCGCACGCTGGAAATAGGCCTCTTCGGCGACGCGCGTGATTGGGTAATCACCAACCAATAGCCAGCGCGTTACCTCTGGATCATTGAGCCAGCGCAAGGCGTTGGCAAAGTGCTTCTCATACTCCAGCGGCACGAGCCGGACTTTCTTCCCTGTCCAGCCGAACGGCATGACCTCGCTCATGGTGTTTTCCTGTGGCGCGTGCGCAACAAGAAGGCCACCTTGCGGTGGCCTTCTCAAATGCGGTCGTTTCGAGTTTTAGTAGCGGTCCCTTCCGCCGCCGCGGCCGCCGCGGCCGCCGCCATAGCCGCCACGTCCGCCGCCGCCGCCGGCGCGCGGCTCGCGCGGGCGCGCCTCGTTGACGGTCAGCGTGCGTCCATCATGCACTTGACCGTTCAGCGCGCTAATTGCAGCCTGGGCCTCTTCCTCACTGGCCATCTCGACGAACCCAAACCCTTTGCTCTGGCCGGTCACACGATCGCTAATCACTTCCGCGCTCTGAACCGTCCCGTGCCGGGATAGCAGTTCTTCAAGATCTGAGCTGCTAACGCTATAGCTGAGGTTCCCGACATACAACTTCTTGCCCACCGTCATGCTCCTCTTCGATACAAAAACATTTGACCCTACATTTTTCACTTTCAGGGCCGTGTTGAAAGCGGCCTACGCGCGGCCGGAGCGTAAGGAGGCGATAAAGGCAGTGCGATCCGGACTTGAACAAACAGGTCACGTACGCGCCTCGTTCGACGCACCTTCTGCATTCAGTATAACGCCGGTTCCTTTATTGTAAACCGGCGTGCAGGGCCGGTTGGGGGGCTCAGGGCCGTTTTTATCAAACGGCGATTGCCGAGAGGGGCGTGCGGTGCATCTCTCCGTCCCGGCGGGAATTCGTCATGTCGCTTAAGAGCCCCTCAACAACGGCCGTTAGCTTTTGCTCTGCGTTGCTGCTGAGGTAAATGCCGGCCGCCAGTTCGCGCCTGATATGGGCGATACGATCGGGCGTGGCACCGGGCCGCTGCCGTGGCGGCAAAACCGGGGCGTCCGCGCGGTGGTTAAATCTTTGCTGCCAAAGTACTTTGCCGCGGTGGCGGCGGCGCTCGCCGATTAACGTCCGGCGCAGACGGCGTGTAAGACCGCTCATGCTGGCACCCTATCTTTTACTGAACACCTCGCTCGCGGGTCACCCCGACCCGCACCCAATCACCCGGCTCGCGCTCGGGCTACTTCTGTTATCGAGTGGTCTTTTGAATGTTCTTGCGCTCGTTGGGAGGCACGTTAACGAGCAGTTTGCATGGCGCGGGCCCCATAAATCGTGATTCTTAACGCATCGGCCCTAGCGCACATGTTTTCTGTTAAAATGGGCAAAGTTCCAAGCGCCGCGTGGCACTTGAACACAAATTTATTTTAGCGCAAAAATTTTCGGCGTGGCGCATATTCTGCGCCGTTTCTCTGCTATGGTCAACTTCCGTGCTTTTCCACTCCCCTCTGGTCCTTTATTTGCGCTTTGGCCGCCCAGCTTCGCATCGGCCCCGCTTCGGTTATATTGAACCGCCATGAGCTCGTTCTGGGAGCCGCTGAGGCACTACCAACTATACGGCTGGACGTCCTTCGTGCTGGCGCTGGTCTTGATGCCGCTGGCGATGCGGGTGGCGCGGCGTTTCAGGGTCATGGACTATCCCGACACGTTTCTGAAGCCTCATGCGCGCCCCATCCCGTACCTCGGCGGGACGGCGATCTGTCTGGCCTGGGCGGCAGCCCTGGTGCTGGCGCTCTCGCGCGGCGTAGAGGTGCGCTTGCTGCTACCCATGTTGCTGGGCGGCCTCGCCATTTCGACGCTTGGCCTGATAGACGACGTACGCGGTGTTTCGCCCAAAACGCGCCTGCTTGTCGGCGCGGTTGTGGTTTTGGCGGTTCTGATCAGCGCCGGGGCGGGTTTCCGGCTGGTGGATGCGATTACTCATCCGATCGCAAAGTTTTCGGCGTATTTTTTCGGTGTGCAGATTCCGCCGGTTCCAGAGGTAATTGCGATTCCCGTTTCGCTGCTCATCAGTGTCTTTGTTGTTCTTGGCGCTTGTAATTCAACCAACCTCATCGACGGAGTCGATGGCCTGTGCGGCGGCGTGACCGGCATCATTTCGTTTGGTTTCTTCATGCTGGCTTCGTGGCTGGCCTCATGGGGTTATAGTCCGCCCGGCGACCCGGTCCGCCTTGTACTGGCGATCTCCATGTTCGGGGCCGCGCTCGGATTCCTGCCGTGGAATTTCAATCCCGCGCGGATCTTCATGGGCGACGCTGGCAGCATGCTGCTGGGGTTCAATTGCGGGATGCTGATCTTGCTTTTCGCGGAGAAGGGAATCGCACGCTGGATGATCGGCGCGCTGATGATCTTTGCGTTACCGGTCTTCGATACCACGCTGGCCATGTTCCGGCGCTGGCGCGCCGGGCGATCGATTTTCGAAGGCGATCGCAGCCACTTCTACGACCAATTGATACATCGCGGCTGGAGCGTGCGGCAGACGGTGCTCATCTGCTACGGACTTACCGTGCTCTTCGGAGCGATCGGCCTGCTGGTAACCTGGATTGGTCCGAACGGCGTGCCCGTCATTCGGACGCGGTATGCAGTGCCGCTGTATGGGCTGGTCTGCGTGGCGGTTGCATTGGGCGCCAGCCTGGCGGGTTTGACGCATCCGGAAGATAAGCGGCATACGGGTGTTGCGACAAACTCGGACAGCAGTTCCGCCACGGCCGAGGCCGGCAGCCAGTTGTAATTGCGAGACCGGCTTTCGACCGGTCGGGTCTGAGCGCCGGGAAACAGGTTCTCAGTCGAGAGCACAAAATCCGAGAACAGACAATCAAGGACCAACGCATGCCCCAGGATGTCCTTTGCGAGACGCTCGAAGCCGTCGGCGTAGTACGCATCAATCGCCCGGAGGCGCTGAACGCACTCAATCCGGCGCTGCTTGAACAAATCGTAGCCGCCCTGGAGCGCTACGATGGCGATGCCGGCATACGCTGCATGTTGCTGGCCGGTAGCGAGCGGGCTTTCTCCTCCGGCTACGATCTGTCCGACCTATCCGCGACCGCCGCAATCGACGTTTACCGCAGTAATCTTTTTGCCCGCTGGGAGCGCCTACGAGCGATCCGCAAGCCCATCGTCGCCGCCGTCAGCGGTTATGCCGTCAGCGCCGGGTGCGAGCTGATGCTGGCGGCGGATATCGTCATCGCTTCGGAAACGGCCCGTATCGGGTTGCCGGAAACAGGTGTGGGTGCGATCCCGGGCGCGGGCGGCATGCAGCGCCTGACGCGCGTGGCGGGCAAGGCCCTGGCAATGGACATGATTCTCACCGGACGAACGCTGTCGGCCGACGAGGCTCTGCAGGCCGGGCTATTGAGCCGCGTCGTACCGCGAGAGAACTATCTCTCAGAAGCCATGCACGTCTGCCACGAACTGAGCAAACGTGCTCCTCTGGCGCTGCAACTGGCCAAGCGCGCGGTGTTGAGCGCTTACGATTCGACGCTGGCGGCAGGACTAGCTCACGAGCACGATCTCTTCCAGATCGTCCTCGGCACGGCGGACTATCGTGAGGGTTTGCGGGCTTCGCTGGAGAAGCGGCCCGCGGTTTTCGTCGGGCGCTGAATATCATTAGCTCGGCCGAGCCCGCCGCCGGCCGCGCGGGCTTGACCGCTAGACGTGTAAGGCGCGATCATGCGCCGCCAAGGACTGCTTCGGCAGGGCATTTTTTGCCACGGCGCGTACTGCGTGAGGACCTGTAAATGGCCGCTGAGCACAAGGCGAGCAAGCTCATTAAGAACCTGCGCTTCGATCAGGCGATGGAGCGTCTGGACGCGATCGTGGCCGCGATGGAAGCGGGGCAGATTGGCCTGGAAGAGTCGCTGGCGAAGTACGAGGAAGCCACGCAATTGGCGGCCCGCTGCCGGGAGATACTCGACCAGGCGGAGCAGCGGATACAAAAGATTCAGCTCGACGCGGCCGGCCGGCCCCAAGTAACGCCATTCGAGCCCCCGCAACCCAGCAGCGGGGTTGAGCCGGATGAGCCGTGCCCGCCGCAGCCGCCGGATTGAGTCAAGGGTCCATGAAATGGCGGCGATTTGGACTGCCGTAGGCTCCGGGCTACGTGACGCGTGGCACGGGTTGGCGGATGTTCTACTGCCGCAGACCTGCATAACCTGCGGCCTGTGGATTCCCGCGGGAACAGGACTTACTTGTGAAAGCTGTGCGCAGGAAATCGCCACGCTGCGCCAAGCCAGCTACTGCCCGCGCTGCGGGCGCACCATGGCGGTGCCCGCGATTCACGGCAAATCGTGTGCGCGTTGTATCCACGAGCCCTTCTGGAACATCGCCGGCGTGGCCCGGATCGGTGCCTACCAGGGGGTGTTGCGCCCGCTGATCACTCAGCTCAAGTACCGCGGCCGCGAGCGCAACGCCGTGTTTGCCGCAGAACTGCTGGCAGCCGCCATGCAGAGGGCGGGCTGGGCCGCAGACATCGCGGGGCTCGTGCCGGTGCCGATGAGTTGGCTGCGGCGCGTGCAGCGGCCGTGCGACCATGCAGCGCTTTTGGCGACAGCATTGGGCAAGCAATTGGGCTTGCGGGTCATGCCGGTCGTTCGCCGACTCAAGCACAGGCCCAGTCAGACGAATCTCGCCTCACGACAGAGCCGCTTCGCAAATGTGAAGGATTGTTTTGGCCCGAAGCGGTTCGGCGCGCGATCGGTCGGAGGCAAGACGATCTGCATAGTGGACAATTTGATCACCAGCGGCGCGACCGTCTGTGAACTATCTAAGGTCCTGCGCCGCGCCGGCGCGAAGAAGATTTACGCGGCCGTGATCGCGCGCGCCGTGCTGTTGGGAGATCCCGACAAGCCGCAGCCTGACCGGCCCATCGCCGAGGCGTCTGTTGAGGCGGACCTGCTGAATCAAGGGCGTTGAGGTTTAATCGCCCTGGCCGCCCCGCGTGAGGCACTCCACAAACGGGTCGATGTCGAACACGTTTATCTCGCCGTCCTGGTTGACGTCTGCCGCCGTTGGGCTACACATCGGGTAGGCCGCGGCATAGCCGGCCGAGTCGACCATCGCTAGGACGAATGGGTCGATATCGAAGACGTTGACGGCCCCGTCGCAGTTCGTGTCGCAAGGCAGGCCGGCGGGGCACCACAGATCGTACACGCGCACCGCGTCAATGGCGGCTTCGGTGATGGAGTTGTTGGGGGTGTCGACGATGGAGAAGCGTAACTGCACCTGCGCCGTCAGGCTGACATAGTCGCGCACGCGCAGCTCGCGGCACTCCCAGCCGCCCTCGCCGCTGACGTGCTCGACCGTTACCCAGGTTGTGCCGCCGTCATTTGAGAGCTGCACGTCCAGAAAGTCCTGTGCCGGCGGCATAGGGTCATCACAATAGATCCAGCGAGCGTAGCAGATGACCGGGTCGGTGGCGGTGCTGAAGTCAAAAAGCGGCGAGATCAGGTTCGTCGGCCCGAAGTCCACGTCGAAACCGCCGGCGCGATTGTCCGTAAGGTAGCATCGGCCCGAGCCGTCGTAATCGGCGTCCGGCGCGCCGGTTTGGCTGAGCGGCACGCCGCGCTGCCACGTTCCGCTGGTCAGGCTGGGATCGTTCGTAACCGTCCAGCCTTCATCGGCCTCGAAATCGTCGTCCAGATAAACCGCGAGGTTCACGACCCGCAGGCTGAAGACGTGCGTCGGGGCGTCGCCGGGCTGGTAGACCGTAGTGCCTTCGTCACCCAAGGCGCTGAAGTAGAACTCAATGGCCGAGCCGCACGGCGCGGGCGGCAGGGCAGCCTGGAAGAGGTCATCACCCATTGGAGCAAGCGGGCTTGAAACGTACTCGCCGGTGTCGATGCGGTAGTGAACCATCGCGCTGCCGGGAACGAAGGTTTCGCCGCCGCTACGGATCTGCACGGTCAGCAGTGTCGGAGTATCGGGATCCACGCGGTCGGGCACGCCCTCTGGCAGGCTGATGAGCAGCCGCGCCAGGTGCACGTGCGCATGATCGACGAGCCAGCCGACTACGCTGCGCGTCATACGCACCGCATAGGGGAAGTTGAGATTGCCGGGCTGCTCGAACGAGTCCGCCGTGCTGTGGTAAAAGGGATCGCTCCACGCCTCGCCCTCGATCAGCAGGCAGGCCTGGAAGCCGGCACCCTCGAACGGGGCGTGATTGCTGGCGGGCACGTCGCCGCCGATGATGGGCGTCAGACCCTGGCCGTACTCGGTGACGGCCGCCGCCAGCGACGCCTTGATGGGATTGGAGGCGGTGCGGCCGTAGATGTTGCAGGCGTTGGTGCCAGGGTCGTAGGCGATCATGTCGGCCGAGATCATGCCCAGGATGTCTTCGCCGGCGTGCGCGTCCACGTATGCCTCGCTGCCGATCAGGCCCTGTTCCTCCTGATCGAAGGCGATGAAGCGGATGGTGTAGTCGCTCGGGTACTGGCTGAGGATGCGTGCGGCCTCCAGTACGCCGGCCACGCCGCTGGCGTTGTCATTGGCGCCGGGGCAGTTGACCGAATCGTAGTGCGCGCCGAAGACGAAGATTTGATCGGGGTATAGCGTGCCGAGTTTCTCAGCGACGACATTCTCGCCGGAGTAATAGCTGGAGAACGTCTCAAGGTGGGCCGATAGGCCGAAGCTCTGGAAGAGGGCCAATATGCTATCGCGGGCCGCGTCGTGCTGGGCGCCACTGAGAGCGCTGCGGCTCATGCCGGAGTGAGTGTACAGATACTGATCCATGAACTGGTAGTAGCTTTCGAGGCTGACTTGGTCAGCCGCGGCCATTCCCTCAGCCGAAGCCAGAGCCGTCGGCAGGACACCCATCAGAATTCCGAACAGGGCCGCCGAAAAGTGGATGCGTCGTGGATTCATCTTTCGCCCTCAGTCAGGTTCAGTAGTTCGCCAGACGCGGCGCGGCGGCACAACAGAGCGCCGGCCGTTGCGCGCACGGTCGGGCAGGCCTTCTTCTCCAGATTTGACCAGTCTAGCGGTTTTTGCGTGAGAAAGGCAAGGCTTTAATGGTTGGCAGTGCGACGCAAGGCAACCGCCAAGACTCCAAGAGCGCCAAGACCGCCAAAAACGAGGAGTGGCGGCGGTGCGGGAGGGAATACGCGCAAACTATCGATTAGGCTTCATTGGCGGTCTTACACATTTGGATGCCCGATAATAGTGAAAAAGGCGCAAGGCAGTCAGTTGGAGACTCGATCTGAGTCGACGGTGGAAGGACCCGACCTTACCTGGCAAATTACTGCCGCGCTCCCGCCGCGATCAACGCGCCGGGGCCTTTCTTTTCTCTGGCGGGCGGCCAGACGCGCGTGGGGTCGTACCAATGGTCGAGGATGGCCGACCAGCTTCGTTCGTCGCCGCTGCGGACGAAGTCGTCGCGGACCTCGCGATAGAACGGGTGCAGCTCGGCATACTTGATGCCGAATTTTCGCATCACGGCCGGGGCACGCCGCTCGCCGTATTCGGCGGTGGCCAGGGCGTAGTGTTCGCGGATGACGCGGCCCTGCTCGGCGACGCTGGGCGGTGGCGGGGCCGGATCGCCGCGCAGGAGGGCGCGCGCTGCGTTGAATATCCACGGGTTGCCGATGCAGCCGCGCGCGATGCTGACACCGTCGACGCCGGTTTGGGCGAACATGGCGGCGATGTCCTCGGCAGTGAACAGGTCGCCGCTGCCGATGATGGTGCGCTGGCCCGCGTAACGTTTGACGCGCGCCAGAAACGACCAGTCGCTCGGGCCGACGTAACGCTGCCGCACAGTGCGTGGGTGTACCGTAACGGCGGCGATGTTCAGCTCCAGGGCGGCGTCCAGAATTTGGAAGAAGTTGCGTTCGCTCTCGGCCGAGTCGTCCATGCCGCGGCGGAGCTTCAGCGTGAGCGGGATGGCGGCCGGCAGGGCGTCCCGCACGCGACGTAAAACCTCGATAGCGGTCTGCGGGTCCGAGAGCAGGTATCCGCCGCGGCAGCGGCCGAGCACCTTCTTGACCGGGCAGGCGAAGTTGAGGTCGATTACGTCGAAGCCGCTGCGGACCATGATTTCAGCGGCCGCGGCGATTTGCTCAGGTTGGGAACCCATGAGCTGTCCGCCGATGGGGTGGTCATCGGGGTTCAGTGCCAGCGTTTCGCGCTGCCGCTTGCCGGGTTGAATGACGATTTTGTCCAGTACGACTTCGCGCAGGGCGTACGGGGCGCCCAGGCGGCGGGCGATGCGGCGCATTGGGGCGTCGCTATAGCCGGCCAGCGCGGCCTGGACGACCGGCAGATCGAATTGCAGCGGGCCGATGGTTAGCACGGCGTCATTGTAGGCGGCGCTTAACCGGAATGCCCATCGCACAGACGGCGTTCAACTGGACGCGCCCTTGATCGCCTTCAGAGCCACAAAGAGAGGAAACTCCTGAGCGGCCCGGTTTTCGGCGCGGCTGTGGCTGCCGGGCTCCGCACGGCGATGCGTGAGCAGCTCTTCGCAAGCGATGATGGCCAGACCGGCCCGCCCGAGGGCGTTGATGTAATCGGCCAGCGGCCGATGGTAAAACAGCGTGTGCTGCTGCGGGTCGCGGCCGGGATGAGTGGCGATGGGGATGCTCAGCGGGGACGCGTAGCGATCGATGCGCCGGTAACGGGTTTTCTTAGTCTCGTCCCAGCCCCAATCTGACTGGCGCGGAATTCGGAAGCACGGGTGCAGAAGAATGACCACCGCGCGCCCACCCGGGCGCAGGGCGCGCGACATTTGGGCGAACAGCTCATCGATGGCCTCGAGGTCGTGAACCGCCATCACGCAGGCCGCGGCATCGAACTGCGCGGCCGCCAAGTCGCCCAAGCGGCGAGCGTCGCGCACGACGAATCGCACCCGCTGATCAGCCCCGCCGCGAGCTTTGGCGGCGGCGATCAGCTTGGAGCTGGCATCCACTCCGACGACCAGCTTGGGGTTCGCCGCGAGCAGAGCGCGCACGAGCACGCCCTGTCCGCAGCACAAATCCAGCAATTGCTCACCTGGCTGCGGATCCAGCAGACGCAGCGCCGCCGGCAGAATGAGGTGGCGGTGATAATCCGAGCCCTCGTCTCCCACCAGCCGGTCATACCAACTCGCCACATGATCCCAGCCGCGCGTTGGGGTACTGCGGCCGACGTCCGTGCGCGGCCGTCGCGCATGCCTGCGCGCGGCGGGACGAGACGGCGGGCGTTCTGTTTTTCGAACCGGTCGGTGCATTCGCGAACGGACTGATTTACCTAATAAGCGGCCAATACCTAATAAGCGGCCAGCAGCTACGGGAGGCCGCAGCCTCGGTTGCCTTCGCTGCCGAACGGGCTCCGATTAGACCGGCAGATACTACACGCTCGCAAGCCGAAGTCTCACAGAATCGGAATCATTCGGCAATCTTAGAGTGGCTTAACGTAAGGTCAGTCTCAATTCAGAGGCCGTTCAGGCTCTTTTGAGAAGATTCTTCGGACCGGTCTTATCCGTGAAAGGAGAATACCATGCCGCAGAGCCCGGTGGCCGCATTTGAAACGACGATGAACAAAACGCACGAGTGGCTGAAGGAGGTGGCCGACGCGGGCGGTTTCACGGGCGAGCCGCAGGCTTATTCGGCGCTACGCGCCGTGCTGCACGCGATCCGCGACCGTTTGACGGTGGATGAGGCGGCCCATTTGGGAGCGCAGTTGCCGATGTTGGTGCGCGGCTTTTATTTCGAAGGGTGGAAGCCGGCGGCGTCGCCGAACCGCGAGCGCACCTGGGACGAGTTCGTGCAGAACGTGCGCGAGAGCTTGCGCGGCAATCCGATGATCGAACCGGAGCGTGCCATTGAGGCGACATTCAGGGTACTGGATCAGCGGATCACCACCGGCGAAATAAACGACATCAAGCGAATGCTGCCGCACGAGGTGCGCGAGCATTGGGTGTATGCCCACGCATGATTCTTCGACGCCCGTATCGGACGTTGCACGCGATTTTTAAGAAATGTTATTGATTCACCGGATTTCTTGGTACAATTAGCCGTGTACATAGGAGGATGGCAGTAACCGAGGGCACACAACCTGGGGGACTGCTCACAACGGCCGCTCGCCGCGCGTGAGCAAAAAAGACCATCCACCCAAAAACCGGTTCAGCGGCGTGGGATCAGGCCGGCCCCTGAAGGCACGAGGGTGAAACCGGCTGCCCGATAGCTCCCGCGTTGCGCTTGAACCTTTGAGTTCCAGGAGTGACCTGAATGGCGGTACGCCGCAGCAGGCAACGTGACGTTCGCCGCCCGAAGCCGGCGGCGAGGGGCGGGGGCAGAGGCCGCACTTGGCGGAGCATAGGACTGATCTGCGCCGTACTGCTGGCAATAGGCGGCACAGCAGTCGCTTACTACGTCCGCACCACGGGTGGGGCAGAGGGATTGAGGCCGGGAGCGGCAGCGGGATTCAATCTGCTTCTCGTAACGCTGGACACGGTGCGCGCCGATCATCTTGGCTGCTACGGATATGCGGCGGCGCGCACCCCCAATCTCGATGCCCTGGCCGCTTCGGGGTTGCGTTTTGCGCAGGCGATTGCGCCGGCGCCGCTGACGACACCCTCGCACGCAACCATGATGACCGGCCTGGTTCCGCCCTCCCACGGCGTGCGGGACAACGGCTGCCGCCTGGCGGACGAGCAGACTACGCTGGCGGAAATCCTCTCTGCGCGGGGCTATGCCACGGCGGCGTTCATCAGCTCCTTCACGCTGGAAAGCCGGTATGGCCTGGCGCAAGGCTTTGCGACGTATGATGATGCCTGTGCGCCGCCGGACCGGGTGGTCGGTCACTTCGGCGACACGATGGCCAATGAACGTTCGGCGACGGCCGTTACGGATGCGGCGCTGAACTGGCTGAACGATGGGTCGCGCAAGAACCCGTTCTTTGCGTGGATTCACTATTATGATCCGCACTTTCCTTATGCCCCACCGCCGGCATTCGCTGGAGACGGGCAGAGTCGATACGACGGCGAAATCGCGTATGTGGACTCGCAGCTTGGGCGGGTGCTGGAGCTGCTGCGGCAAAAGAAGCTGCAACGGCGGACGCTGGTCGTGGTGGCCGGCGATCACGGCGAGGGGCTGGAGGAACATGGTGAGCCGACGCACGCGTACCTGATATACGACTCGACGCTGCACGTTCCCTTGATCCTCAACAGTCCGGCGCTGTTTGGCGCGCCGCGCGTGATTGACGATCGCGTGGTCAGCCTGGCGGACATCATGCCCACGGTGCTGGATTTGCTCGGCGTTGCGGTCCCCGCGGGGCTGGACGGGCAGGACCTGCTGGCGTCTGAGCCGGACGAAGACCGCGCCCTCTATATCGAGACGATGGCGTCGCGGCTGAACAATGGCTGGGCCTCGCTGCATGGGCTGCGGCGGCTGCATGACAAGTACATACTTGCGCCGCGGCCCGAGTACTTCGACCTGAAGGCCGACCCGCACGAGTTGCGGAACCTGGTTGCGGATGCACCGGACGAACTGGGCGAGCTGGAGGCGCGGCTGGCTGGGACGATGAGCCGCTGGGAATCGCCGGAGCAGGTTGCGGCCCAGGCGCAGGGGCTGTCGCCCGAAGAGGTGCAGCGCCTGGCGTCGCTGGGGTACGTGGGCAGCCGGGGCGAGGGCGTGCGGGTCGGCGTGTGTGATCCCAAGGACATGCTGCCGCTGTGGAAGCGCGTCATGGGAGCGGAGATCAAGTCGCTGCAGGGACGGCACGCAGAGGCGATTGCGGAAATCGAGCTGGTAGTGCAGCAGGATCCGACTGACGGGCACGCCTGGTACTACGCTTCTTACATCTATAAGCGTTGCGGGCGCATGGCCGAGGCCGAGCAGGCGCTGCGGCAGGCCTTGACTTACAGCCCAAACGCTGCGGGTTACATCAGCCTCGCGCAACTGCTGCTTCTTCGCCGCAGTCTGGGACCGGAGTTCGAGCGCGCGCTCAACCGGGCGCGGCAACTGGAGCCGGAGAACGGCGGCATTGACATCGCGCGGGGTGACTGGCACGTACTGCAAGGGCGGCGGGACGAGGCGTTGGCCGCCTTCGAGCGCGCGCTGCGCGTGGATCCGATCTACTCGGGAAAAAGCGCCCGAGAGAAGATGGAGTGGGTTCGAAAGAACCTGTGACGGCGCCGGGCTGCACGCGACCGCGGCAGGCCCTTTCGGCGGCCGGACCGGCGTAAAGGGAGCCGCGGAATCTATATTTCCACCAAGATGCGGCGCGGGTCCTCGACGCACTCCTTGATGCGCCGCAGGAACGAGACCGATTCGCGGCCATCGATGATGCGGTGATCGTAGGTTAGCGCGAGGTACATCATGGGGCAAATCACCACCTGCCCATCGCGCGCTACCGGGCGATCCTGAATGACGTGCAGGCCGAGGATGGCGCTTTGCGGCGGATTGATGATCGGCGTTGAAAGCAGCGAGCCAAAGACGCCGCCGTTGCTGATGGTGAATGTGCCGCCCTGCAACTCCTCGACGGCGATTTTGCGGTCGCGGGCGCGCGTCGCGAGGTCGGCGATGGCTTTTTCCACTTCGGCGAAGCTCAGACGCTCGGCGTTGCGGATCACCGGCACCACCAGGCCGCGGTCGGTGCTGACAGCCACGCCGATGTCGTAGTAGTTCTTGTAGACGATGTGCGGGGCCGTTGTGCCATCGGACATCGGCAGGTCTCGGATTTCGGCGTTGACGGCGGGGAAGAGCTTCAGGGCCTCAATGGCTGCCTTGACGAAGAAGGACATCAGGCCCAGGCGGATGCCGTACTTTTTCTCGAACGCCTCACCGTGCCGCTGGCGGACGTCGAGCACGGCCGACATGTCGCATTCGTTGAACGTCGTCAGAATCGCGGCATTGCGCTGCGACTCGACCAGGCGCTCAGCGATGCGGCGGCGGATGAGGGTCATGGGAACCGCTTCTTCCTGCCGCGCGGCGGGCGCGGAAGATTCGAGTGCCGGCGGAGGCGCGGCGCGCGCGGGGGTTTCGACGCCGGCCCGCGCCTCGACCGCGGCCGCCTGTTCCGGCGCAGTCGCAACGTGCCGCTGCACGTCCTCTTTGAGCAGGCGACCGCCGGGACCGGTGGGCTCAACTTCGGTAGCCTGAAGCCCGCGTTCGGCCAGAACGCGGCGTGCGGCCGGCATGACGTGGGCCGGCTGGCCAGGGGGTGTGGCGGCGGCCCGCTCGGCTGTCGGAGCGGCGGCGGCCCCCGGGCGCGCTTCGCTGGGCTGGGCGGGCTTCTCCGCAGCCGGCTTGTCTGGCGCGGCGGCGGTCTCGTCGATGACGGCGATGGTCTCGCCGACGCGCGCTCCGTCGCCGGTCTTCTTCAGTAGCTTGCTAATGCGGCCGCTTGCAGGCGCCGGCAGATCCATGGAGGCTTTGTCACTCTCGAGCTCGACTAGCGGCTCGTCCTGTTGGACGAAGTCGCCCTCGGATTTAAGCCAGCGTCCGATCTGTACCGCAGTAATAGACTCGCCCGCTTCGGGGATTTTCAGCTCGACGGCCATCTTTGCCCCTGCTCGTGTACCCGTTCACTGGGAACGCAACATCGTCACATGTTATACGGAAGAGGCCCTCCGTAAGGAAGCTAGTGCGCTTTTGGAGTGCGCTTTTCGTGTGCTCATTTGTGTTCGGCGGAGTCGACACCGCTTCGAATCCTCCTTGAAGAAGCACTTTCAAATCCCTCCGTGAAAAAAGCACTGTGGAATTCTCCGCGAAGAAGCACTGCGGTGACCGACATCACGGGTCGGATTCTGCGTCCTCGGGCGGCGGGATACCTTTGGGCGACAGGGGCAGTCGCCGTAAGCGCTCCCGCGGCAATTCCAATGTGGGCGGGAGGCCCTGGCGGCTTTTCGAGGCGACACGCCCCGGCTCTGTTCCCGTAGGGACGATTGGATTTGATTGCGCGTAGCCAAGGCGCGCTGCTGCCGCGGCCCTTTCGACGTAAACGCTCCCTGATATACTGCCCACTCCGCCGGATGGGCCGACCGCTCTCGGGCCGTGGTCGTGCTTCCATCGCGGCGCTGGCGCATGCGAAGTCTGCCATCGAGGTCTGCCATGAAAATCGCCGTTCCAAATGAGACTCGGGCCGGGGAGCAGCGGGTGGCGCTGGTCCCGGAATCCGTCAAAAAGTTGGTCAAGGCCGGCGCGCAGGTCGCGGTCGAGAGTGGGGCGGGGAGCGGGGCGTTCTTCAGCGACGCCGCGTACTCCGAAGCCGGGGCCACGATCGCCGTCGACGCCCCTAACGTTTACGCCGAGGCCGATTTCGTGCTGAAGGTCCAGCCCCCAGGCCGCCTGCCTGACGGGCGCAACGAGGTAGAACTGCTGCGCCCCGGTTCTCTGCTGCTGTGCACGCTGAATCCGACTCGGAATCTCGACGTCGTGCAGAAGCTGGCGGCCGCGAAAGTAACGGCCTTCTCGACCGACGCGATCCCACGCACGACGCGGGCGCAAACCATGGACACGCTGTCCTCGATGGCGAATATCGCCGGGTATAAGGCGGTGCTGATCGCGGCGGTCGAGCTGCCCAAGTACCTGCCGATGTTCATGACCGCGGCCGGCACGATATTCGCCGCCAAGGTTTTCGTAATCGGCGCAGGCGTGGCTGGCTTGCAGGCGATTGCCACCGCCAAGCGGCTGGGGGCGATCGTGACGGCGACGGACGTGCGCCGCGCGGTTGCGGAGCAAATCCAGAGCCTGGGGGCGAAATTCGTCGGCGTTGAGGGCGGAGAAGATGCCGAGGCGGCCGGCGGCTACGCGCGCGAGTTGACGCCTGAGTACCAGCGGCAGCACGCCCAGGTAATCGCCCGCACCTGCGCCGCCAGCGACGTGGTCATCACCACGGCGCTGATCGGCGGTGTGAAAGCGCCCAAGTTGATCACGGCCGAAATGGTGGCCGGCATGCAGCCTGGTTCGGTAATCGTGGACGTCGCCGCGGAGGCCGGCGGCAATTGCGAGTTGACCAAGCCGGGCGAGACGGTCATTCAGAACGGGGTCAAAATCGTCGGCCCGCTTAATCTGCCCTCCAGCATGCCGCGCGATGCGAGCGTGCTGTATTCCCGGAACCTCACAGCCTTCGTGCTCGAGTTCTGGAAAGACGGCAAATTCGACCTGGTGCTGACCGACGAGATCATCGCGGGGGCACTGATAACGCACGCCGGCGAGATGGTGCACGGACCGACCAAAGACGCAATCGCAAGCGAGGGTCGCCAATGATCGAGAGCTTTACAAACAACTTCGTGGTCTTCGTATTGGCAATGTTCATCGGCTTTGAAGTCATCGCCAAGGTGCCGGCGATTCTGCACACGCCGCTGATGTCCGGCGCGAACGCCATCTCCGGCATCACGATAGTCGGCGCTTTGGTCATCGCCGGTTTGCACCAGGGGGTCTGGAGCGAAATCCTCGGCTTCTTAGCGGTCACGTTCGCCATGATCAACGTGGTCGGCGGCTATCGCGTCACTGACCGCATGCTGGCCATGTTCAAGAGAAAGTAGGAGGCCAACCATGAGTTTGACTTGTCATCTGTTTGGCCTGCTCGCCCAGGCCGCGCCCGCCACGCAGGAAGTTACGGAAGCGGCCGTGGGGAACGACCTGCGCTCCCTGGGCATCACCCTCGCATATCTGCTGGCGGCGGCCCTGTTTATCTTCGGGTTGCGCATGCTGTCGCACCCGCGCACCGCGCGGCAGGGCAATTGGCTCTCCTCAGTGGGTATGCTGATCGCCATCGTGGTGACGCTGGCCGACCGCGAAATCGTCAGCTACACGACCATCATCGCCGGCCTGGTGGTGGGTTCGGCCATCGGGTGGATTCTGGCCGTGCGGGTGCAGATGACCGCCATGCCGCAGATGGTCGGGATGTTGAACGGCTTCGGCGGGCTGGCTTCGGGGCTTGTGGCGCTGGCGGAGTACATCCGCGTCTATATCGACCCGAACCGCGACCCGCGGCTCGACGTGCTGGCCGCGATCGGCCTGAGCGCGCTGATCGGCATGGTGACTTTCACCGGCAGCATGACGGCCTTTGGCAAGCTGCAAGGCTGGAAAATCCGTGGCAAACCGCTGAGCAATCCGCTGCTGGCGCCGTATCACCACCCGATCAATATCGCGCAAGTGCTGATCGCGATCGTTCTCATAGCGGTGCTGGTATCCAACTATGAAGCGGCCTGGGCGATAGTCCTTCTTTACCTGCTGGCGGCGGTGCTGGGCGTGATGCTGGTGACGCCGATCGGCGGAGCGGACATGCCCGTAGTTATCTCGCTCATGAACTCGTATTCGGGCCTGGCGGCGATGACCACCGGCTTCGTGCTGGATAACTACGCCCTGATCATCAGCGGCTCATTGGTGGGCGCGTCGGGCATCATCCTGACGAAGATCATGTGCAGCGCCATGAACCGCTCTCTTCTGAACGTCGTCGCCGGCGGGTTCGGGCAGGAGATAACCGCTGCGGGCGAGACATCCGGCGGCGAGCGCACAGTGCGCAAGATGGACGCCGAAGAAGCGGCGATGGTGTTGGAATCGGCGCAGAAGGTCTTCATTATTCCCGGCTATGGCATGGCCGTCGCCCAGGCGCAGCACGCCGTGGCCGAGTTGGGCGACATCCTCAGAAAGAAGGGCGTGGACGTGCGCTACGGCGTGCATCCGGTGGCCGGGCGCATGCCGGGGCACATGAACGTCCTGCTGGCCGAGGCCAACGTCCCGTACGAAATGCTCTCCGATCTCGAGTTGAACTCGGAGATGGAGCAGTGCGACGTGGCCTTGGTGATCGGGGCCAATGACGTGGTCAACCCGGACGCCCGCCGCCCCGGCAGCCAGATCGCCGGCATGCCGATCTTCGACGTCGATAAGGCCCGCACGGTCATGGTCTGTAAGCGCAGCTTGAATCCGGGCTTTGCCGGGATTGAGAACGAGCTGTTCTTCAACCAGAACACGGTGATGCTCTTCGGCGACGCCAAGAAGATGGTGACCGGCATCGTCAGTGAGCTGAAAGGCAAGTAGCGGCTGCGCAGGCGGCGCGCCGAACGGGCGGCTGGTGCGGAATGAGCACGGCCCGCCCCGGGCACTTTTTTCGGTCGTGTCGAACGGGGCCTTGAGCGAGGCCGGTGCTGATAGGACCGTCCGGTCTGGCGGCTGCGTTGAAAAGGCCTGATTGCAGTCTCGATTGCACCCGGACGATAACACCAGCATCGCCAGGGGCGCTTGTCATGACGCTCGACCTGCAGGAAGTAATCGCGGACTGGAATGCCGAACCGGGTGAAATCAGCGCGCGGCTGATCGTCGGCCGCGACGGCGGCGAGTTCCTGCAGCTCCGGGTCGACTTGGGGCTCATGCAGATGTTTCCCGAGGGTCGCCCGGATGGAAAGCGTCACCACGGCCTGCCGACCGTGCTGGATTACGTGGAGCACGAAGCCCGGCTGGGGCGCGCCCAGATCGCGGAGGAGGATGCGCGCGCGCTGCAGCGCGAACTTTACCAGATGAACTACCGCCGCCTGGCCTCGTCCAGCCTGGTCGAAGATTGTCTTATGCACAAGGACGTCGACAATGCCCGCCGGCACGTCGAGCGGGCGCTGCGCGATATCGACGGTTGCCTGAGGCGCATTGACGTCATTGAGGGCTGCGGCCGATCCGGCGGCGTTGTGCTCCGCCCGACGCTGACCTTCCACCGCGGGCGACTACGGGTGCAGCGCGCGATTCTGGACGACCGCTACGAGGATGCAATTGATGAGGCGTTGCGCGGGCGGTGCGCTCTGGAGGAGGTTCTGGAGGAGATGGGGTATGAGGAAGAACAGCGCCGCAGCGACCCGGGCGTCGTCTTCCTGCACGCGCTGGCACAGCGACTGCGCCGCGAATACGGCATCGACTTAACGCTTACCGAACGCCTGAACGCGGCCGTGGCGGAGGAGGATTACGCCCTTGCGGCCGAGTTGCGCGAGGAACTGAAAAGACGCGCCGCCACCCGCCCTAAAGTTCGACCAGAAAACGAAATTAACCCCTAAGCCTGCTCGATTCTCGACGCAAGCGCATCTCAGTATTGATTGGTGACTTGCGGCTTGCACGTTCCGGCAGCGCCGGCTTGTTAGGGCCGGCGCCGCCGGTATGCGATCGGTCGGAAAACCGCGATTCGGTCTAGACGACCATGTCCTTGAGGCCCTTGAGCGGGCGAATCTTGACCACTTTGCGGGCCGGCTTGGCTTTGAACATCATTTCCTGGCCGGTGAAGGGATTAACACCCTTGCGGGCCTTGGTCGCGGGCTTGACGATGACATTGATTCTCATCAGGCCGGGGACTGCGAAAGTCTTCGGGCCCCTGGTCAGATCCTTCTTAATCATCTCACTCAGGCCGCCGAACAGGGCCGCGACCTGTTTGCGTGTGATGCCCGCCTGCACGGCGAGTTCGCTGTAGATCTCCGACTTGGTCCGGGGCTTTCCTGCCCCGCCTTTCTTCGCTGCCTTAGCCATCCTTGCTCGTCCTCCCGGGCTCATGCGGCGCTTGCGGCGCCGGGCCCGTTACTGCTGTTACGAACGCGCATTTCCCATTCCGTTCGCAAGCACCACTGCCTGCGCTCAAGCTGGGTTTTTGACCGCGCCACGGAAGTACACAACTTTTTGCACGAAATTCGCGTTCCGTCAAGGGCTTCATGTGCAAAACGTGCAGAAAACTCGGGCTTTTTGCGACTTTGGGCGTCGTTCGGCCAGCGCCGGCCGCCAAAAACCGCTCCGCGGCGGCAATCGCTCCGCCCTAGCAAGACGAACGGTTGGTCAAGAACACGGTCTACGGTGCTCGGGCTGTGCCTTCACCCCGGGCGCGCTTGACCGCTACCTGCCCAGGAGCGCCTCCACAAACGGGTCACTATCGAAGACGTTCACCGCGCCGTCGGCATTGCAATCCGCCGCCTCGAGATAACACCTCAGGTGCAGATCTTCCAAGTGTCCATGTCGCGCCCCAGACCCTCGCCCAGTGAGGTAGTCGAAACCGGTTACGCCGCGCCCGACGTCCGACCAGGCGGACCCGTCCCTCTTTGCGAGGCACGGCCCCGAGCTCTCATAGTAGAGCGCGGGCCCATTGCCATCGTCAAAGACGGCCAGGCGCACACAGTCAGAAAGGCTACCAGGGAGACGCTGCCAACGGTCGCCCGCCCGCGGGCTCTGGACGTCTAGCCTTGCAGACGCCGATCAGGGGTTGGGGGGCAGGGCGCCCGGGTCCGCATTGATCACGTCAATCAGCCGCCGCAGACGCCCGAAGCTCTTGCGATTGAACGCAAACTTTAGCCGCGGTTTTTCGGCCAATTCACCATCTTCGGCCGGCAACGCTCCGGTCTGCTCGAAGCGTCCGCGTGCCAGGACGTCGCCGAAAGTGTCGTTCAGCAGTTCCAGCGTGCTGGGCAGTAGAGGCCGCTCGAGCCGCAAGACGAGGTCGCTGCCGACGTACCGCATGGAGTGGTAAACGCGGTAGAAGTCGCGAACTACGCGCACTGCCAGCCCGACGTCGTCCGTAATCGTGAACAGGTCCATGTCCTCGGGGCAGATCATCCCGGCCCGCAGCAGTTCCGCTTCCACGTAGTCGCGCCAGCGCAGCCAGTACGTACCGCCGGGGCGCTCCACGAGCACTACGGGGACGATGGGCGCCTTGCCGGTCTGCACCAGCGTCAGCGTTTCAAACCCCTCATCGAGCGTTCCGAAGCCGCCCGGGAAGAGCGCCACCGCCGAAGCCTCCTTGATGAACACCAGCTTGCGCGTGAAGAAATATCGGAAGTTGACCAGTTTATCATCCGCGGCGATCACCGTGTTGGTCTTCTGCTCGAACGGCAGCCGGATCGCCACCCCGAAACTGGCCGCCCGTCCCGCGCCGTGGTGCCCGGCCTTCATGATCCCGTCGCCGGCCCCCGTAATAATCATCCAGTTGCTCTCGCTAATCTGCCGCGCAAACTCCACCGCGGCCTGGTAGTTAGGGTCGTCTTCCGGGGTCCGGGACGAACCGAAGATGCTGATCTTGCGAATCTCCGAATACGGGGCGAAAACGCGAAGCGCGTAGCGCAACTCCGCCAAGGCTTTGTTCAGCAGCTTCAAATCCCCCCGCCCGGCGCCGTCGCGCGCAAGCCGGCAAAGAGTTATCAGCATATCCTTGAATAGATCCTGGTTCGGGCCAGGCAACTGATTTTCGATGAAACGCTCGATGTCGGCCTCGCGCCGGGTGCGGCGCAGGGCGTCGGTTTGATCCTGAATCTCTTTGGGCACGCGTGCTCCTGAGGCAAGTTGGCCGTCGATGACGGGTGTCTCTTTAGGACACTCGGAGGCTGGAAACGGTTCTCGCATGGTTGACACCGCCGGACGGTTTATTCTACGATAGTCAACCGCAACAATGCGCGTATCGTCCCGGCGCGGTGGGACCGAAGCAACATGGCACTAGAATCCTTAAGTTCACTCGCCCTGGCCGCTTACATCGTCGTGCTAAGCCTCGTATGCATCTACGGGGCTCACCGCTACTTTCTCGTCGGCCTATATTATCGGTTCCGTAAGGCCGGCCGGCCTTACGCCAGCCGTTTCAACGACCTGCCCTGGGTAACCGTGCAGCTCCCGATGTTCAACGAGCGCTACGTCGCCCAGCGGATCATCGAGCAGGCTTGCCGTATCGATTACTCCGCCGACCGGCTCGAAATCCAGGTTTTGGATGATTCCACGGACGACACGCAGACCATCGCCCGCGAAACCGTCGAGCGCATGCGGGCTGCCGGGCACAACGTCGTCTACGTTCACCGTGACAACCGCACCGGCTACAAAGCCGGCGCCCTCGAAGCCGGCTTGAAAACCGCCCGCGGCGAGTTCGTCGCCATCTTCGACGCGGACTTTCTGCCGCCCGAGCGGATACTCCAGGACACGATTCACTACTTCACTGACCCGGCGATCGGCATGGTCCAGACCCGCTGGGCCCATCTGAACCGGGATGTTTCGGTCTTGACTCAGGCCCAGGCCGTACTCCTCGACGGGCACTTCATGATCGAGCACACCGCCCGAAACCGTTCCGGGCGCTATATGAGCTTCAATGGCACCGGCGGGGTGTGGCGAAAAGCCGCCATTACCGACGCCGGCGGTTGGCAGCACGACACCTTAACGGAGGATCTCGACCTTTCCTATCGGGCTCAACTGCGCGGCTGGCGGTTCGTCTTCCTGCCGGATTTGACCTCTCCGGCCGAACTGCCGCCCGAGATGACGGCGTTCAAGGCTCAGCAGCACCGCTGGACCAAGGGCGGCGCGCAGACGTGCCTGAAGCTGCTGCCGCGCGTTCTAAGGAGCCCGGCGGAGTGGTGGATCAAGCTTGAAGCGTTTTTCCACCTCACGAGCTGCGTCGTGTACATTTTGATTGTCCTGTTGAGCTTGCTGCTGGGCCCGGCGCTTTATGCCAAGGTGATCATCGGCAAAGATCCGCCCTGGCTGATCAGGTACGAATCGGTGCTGTTCGTCATCGGGTTCGGCGCACCGCTGCTGTTCTACATCCTGAGCCAACGCGCTCTGCGGCGCGGATGGTTTAACAGCATCAAGTACATCCCGGCACTGATGGCCGTCGGGGCGGGAATCGCATTCAACAACGCCATCGCCACGCTCGAGGGTTTTTTCGGCAAGACCGGTGAGTTCGTTCGCACGCCCAAGTTCGGCGAAGAGGCACGAAAGACCGGGGATTGGCGGCACCGCTTGGCCGGTTTTCGCCACCGTCGCTCATGGCAGGTCTGGGCCGAATTCGGAATCGCGCTCTACCTGATCGCGTGCTTGGTCGGCCTGTTCTTCTTCGACAACTGGTACGAGCGCGTCTCGGCCGCCATCCCATTCCTGCTCATCTTCATCGGCGGCTACCTCTACGTCGCGCTGGAGACGTTCTACACGCAATGGCACGCCAGCCGGCACGCGGCGCAATCTTCGCCGTCATGAGGGTGTGTGCCGCTGCTTGAAAACGCAGTGTGTGCCACTGCTTGAAAGCGCAGCTCCAAGCAGTGCCGGGGGCGGTGTGTGGGCGTGATAAGGTGATAGGGTGATAAGGGGCATCCGCGAATCACTTATCACTTTATCACTCTATCACTTTATCACTCTGTTGCCATTCGCGTCGCTACCGGATTTGCCTTACCCAGCCCGCCGCGTCTTGCCGCTTGACCGAGTTCCCCGAGCCGACCGCCCTGGTGGCGAACCTGCCGTACAACGTGTCCGTGCCGGTGCTGCTGCACATGCTGCGCGAGTTCCCGTCGATCCGGCGGGTGCTGGTGATGGTGCAGCTCGAGGTCGCCGAACGCCTGGCCGCCGAGCCGGGGTCGAAGATCTACGGCGTGCCCAGCGTCAAGGCCGCGTTCCACGGCGACGTGCGGCGCGCGGGGACCATCGGGCCCAACGTGTTCTGGCCGGTGCCCAAGGTCGACTCGGGCCTGGTGCGCATCGACGTGTTCGGCGTGCCCGGGCCCGACGGGGAGCCGTCGCCCGCGGGGGACGCGCCGTGGCCCGTCACGGACGAGGCCCGCGACAAGGTGTGGCCGCTCATCGACGCCGCGTTCGCCCAGCGCCGCAAGACCCTCCGCGCGGCGCTGTCCGGCGTGTACGGGTCCGGCGCGGCCGCCGAGGAAGCGCTCGTCGCCGCCGGCATCGACCCGAAGCTGCGGGGCGAGAAGCTCGGCGTCGCCGACTTCGTGAGGCTCGCGG
>ENA-UOUL01001425-UOUL01001425.1-bioreactor-metagenome-genome-assembly--contig:-NODE-1425-length-33185-cov-8.261357_pt1 | contig 33185 bp, 29 predicted proteins | sample MGYA00249838_ERZ747220 | MGnify/ENA primary metagenome ERZ747220 (study PRJEB28778, sample SAMN05720191) | bioreactor metagenome | isolation source: Anaerobic biogas reactor | place: USA:Washington... | reverse complement strand
GGTGCGTTCGGTCTCGGTCATGTGGTCTCGGTGCTCCTTCCCCAGAACAGCGGCACCAGGATGTGTTTCTTCTTGTGAATTCTTGCACGTTTCCTCGAATCCTGTCGTGCGGTAGCCGTGTCGCGAGACCGCGGCCTGCATCTCTTACGTCTTTCTGAGAAAAGCCCGACGAGTGGCTTTGCCGCGATGGGGTCGGGCGCATCAAGGCTGCATGTGGTGGAGACCGGAGCGGCGCGTCGTACAGACTGAGGTGGCGCATGCAGGCGGGTCTCCGGGCACGCGGAGGCGGGTCTCCCGGTACACCTATGGTCTTCGCGAAAACGGCGGAACGTACTATCGAAGACTGAGGCACGGCTGGTGACTCGGTGTCGGTTCGGACGCAGCCGAAGCCACGTGTGCGGCACTCACCCCAGCTTGCCGCCCGGACCTCCCTGTCCTGTGATTCAGGTGAGGCAAGGCACGGCATGTGAAAAGGGTCCGCATGGATCTGAATCCCCTGACGTCCGAATGGTTCTTCGCGAAGCAGGCCACCTCGGGGGTAGAGTCGGTCGGATCACGCTGCTCTCAATCAGCCTAGAGCAGCTCCAGGAAGCTCTCCATGGCCTGCCGGGCCTTGTCCTGCTGGGCCCCGCCGCGGCCGAGGGCGTCGCCGTCGATGGCCAAGAAGGGGATGCCCGCCTCCACGAAGGCGGCGCGCACCACCGGGAGCGAGCCCAGGCCGTGCCGGCAACCCCAGTGGTTGAAATGCACCGCTCCGTCCACCTTGAGCTGCTTGGCCAGCGCGACGTTGAGACGGGCCCGGCGGGCCGAGCTGCCCCACAGGGCGTTATCGGTAAGCCGCTTGGCGAGCCCGGGGAAGGGGTCGTCCGGATCGACGGTCTCCATGTGCATCTGACCCATCTCTTCAAAGATCACGGCGGCGCCGCGGCGCTCCATCATCTCGAAGATCTCGGCGTCGTGATGGGGGACGGTGTGCAGCCACAGGAGCCGCCTGAGCTTCCGCCCCCCGTCGAGCACGGGCGCCATGAGATCGCTGCGCCCCTTCTCGCTGAGGAGCCGCTCGAAGTCCTTGGCGCCCTCCTCGGTGCCCCACAGGAGCTGGCCCAGGAAGACGGTGGCAAAGGTGCTGCGGCCGTTCATCTCGATGCGTCCCGCGAGGCGCTCGGCCATGATATGGCCCCAGGCCGCCGACGCCCGGTTGGAGAGTTCGATGGCTTTGCGGAGGTTCGGTTTGCGGCCGCTCCAGCGCCCGATGTCCTCGTGGAGCACGCGCATCTGTTCGGCCACGTCGGCGATCACCTCGGGAGCGGTCTCCCCTTCGTCGGGGGGCATGGGCACGCGGATCTCGCGGAACGGCACGCTGTGCCGCACCGCCAGCATCTCGAGTAGACACTCCTTGCCCAGACAGAGGGGAGTGGTGCCCAGGCACATCGATGGGGCCGGCAGCATGTCATTCTCCACGGCGGCCAGGGCGATGCGGTGGTAGCTGCAGACGTCGCGCGCCAGCGGCATGCGCGCGGCCGCGGACTCCACAGCCTCGCGTAGGTCGGTGCCGGTGAGGGTGGCGGAGCCGATCTCCGGGATCATCGGTGTAAGGCCGTATGAGGTCAGGAGCTCGGTGGGGAACAGGTACGACACCCAGGGGACGATGGCGCCCGGCTTGAACAGGTCGAGCGACGCAGAGAGGGCGTGGAGCTCCATGTAACGGCGGGCCGTGCGGGCCCGCATGGCCTTGAAGCGGATCTGCGCCAGGTAGGCCGTGCGGACGAGAGCCGCGTTGAGGGAGTCGCCGGTGACGTCGGCCATGCCGGGCATGGGTCAGCCCTCCCCGCCGGCGCCGTGGCCGCCGCTGGTCGCAAGAAGGTCGTCCTCGCCCGGGCCGCCGCCGAAAAGGTCGTCATCGTCCAGGACGGCCAGCAGGTCGTCGTCGAGCAACTGAGCCTCCAAGAACGCTTCCACGCGGGTGCGCAGGGGGCCGTTTGCGTCGAACGGGAAGTCCACTTCGATCTCCAGGTAGGGCAGGCCGCGCTCCGCGGCGAGCTGGGCGACGAGCAGCGAATCGTACGCACCCGGGTCGCAGAAACTCTGCCGGGCGTAGATGATGGAAGTCGGCCGGGCTGCGTCAAAGCGGCGATTCAGGTAGTCCCGGCGGGCGGTCGTGGAGCGGCGCGGGCACATGCCGATCTCGAGCAGGCGGGCGGCCAGATGGACGTGGTCGCCGGCCGCGGGCGCAGCGCCGGGCGGCATGACGCCGGCGGCGCCCTCGGGCTCGACCGGCGCCGTCCCGGCCGCCAGCAGTCTCCAGCGGTCGGGCGAGGTGCACGATTCCAGCCCCGATACGTGAGCGCCGAGTCGGCTGATGAGCTGCAGCAGTGAGTCGTCGGTGAGAGGACCGGCCACCACGAACACCCCTCCAGGCCGCGGCTCCGCCGGGTAGTCAGCGTGGGGTCCGCTGCCGGGGTCCGCTGCCGGGCGCGCCGCCCCGTCAGGCAGGCGCGCGCTCAGCCACTCATCGAGTCTACACAGATCGGCGGCGAGGGTCTCTGTCACTTCGGGGACCGCGGAACGCGGCATGGGCAGCACGAACACCCGGTCGGGGTAAGCGGCGGCCAACAGGTCGCCCATCCTGCGGGCGGCGTCGCACCCGCCCGGCACTACGATGCAGTCGGCGGTGTGCGCCGCACGCGGTTCTGCTCCGGGCGCTGTTGCTGCGGCATCCGCACCGGCCAACATCTGGTCGGCCGCGGCGACCAGCTTGGTCACGTAGGGACAGGTCATGGGGTGCACGCTGAGCGCGTCGCGGCGGGTCTGGGTGGCCGGCCCGCGGACATGATCGCCCAGCCACCGAGCCGTGAAGCCGTTGCGGGCGACGATCTCAAACGGGATGAGATTGCAGGTGTAGTAACAATATGGCATGTGGAAATCTACGACAGGTTATGGCTCCCGGGCAGCGATTGCAAGCCCCCGGCGCGGGAGCTGCCGCGAGGGAGTCGTGACGGCGGCAGCATCGGCCGCCGGAATGCGCCCCAGGACGGCCGATAACATGGTATGCTCATACCACATATTGTCACCGACATGCCAACGTCCATTGGAGGCGAGGGGGCTATGAACAAAGTGTTCCCGAGTGCCGCGGCCGCGATCTTCGACATCGAGGATGGAGCATCCATCCTTTGTGGGGGATTCGGTCTATGTGGCAACCCAGAGAACCTTATCCGCGCGCTGCATGAGAAGGGTGTCAAAGACCTCACCATCATCAGCAACAACTGCGGCACCGACAAAGAGGGACTTGGGATCTTGCTCCAGTCGCGGCAGATCAGGAAGATGGTCTCGAGCTATGTGGGTGAGAACAAGAACTTCGAACAGCAGTTCCTGAACGGCGAGCTCGAGGTAGAACTCTGTCCTCAGGGTACCCTCGCCGAGCGCATACGCTGCGGCGGCGCCGGCATCCCCGGCTTCTATACACCTACCGCAGTGGGCACCATGCTGGCCGAGGGCAAGGAAGTCCGCCAGTTCGACGGCCGTGACTACTTGCTGGAGAGAGGTCTGACCGCCGACTTCGCCATCGTCAATGCCTGGAAGGGCGACCGGTTGGGCAACCTCGTGTATCGCAAGACGGCCAGGAACTTCAATCCGCTCTGCGCCACCGCCGGCAAGATCACCATCGCAGAAGTGGAGAACTTGGTCGAGGTGGGCGAACTGGAGCCCGATCTCATCCACACCCCCGGCATCTACGTCAACCGTGTCGTCAAGGGTGAGCATTACGAGAAGTGGATCGAGAAACGCACGGTTCGGCCGAGACCATAGGAGGCAGTGATGGCACTAACTCGCGAGCAGCAGGCCAAGAGGGTCGCTGCCGAATTCGAAGACGGCTACTACATCAACCTGGGCATCGGCATGCCCACTCTGGTGAGCAACTACCTCCCGGAGGGCAAGGACATCTTTTTGCACTCTGAGAACGGCATCCTGGGGGCGGGCCCCTATCCCTACGAGGGTGAGGAAGACCCCGATCTCATCAACGCCGGCAAGGAGACGGTCACCGAGCTGCTTGGCACCAGCTACTTCTCCAACGCCGACTCGTTCGCCATGGTGAGAGGCGGCCATCTGGACGCGACGGTTCTCGGAGGTATGCAGGTCTCGGAGACGGGTGATCTGGCCAACTGGATGATCCCCGGCAAGATGATCAAGGGCATGGGCGGCGCCGGAGATATCGTGGTCGGCGCCAAGAAGGTCATCATCATGATGGATCACTGCGCCAAAGACGGGTCGCCGAAGATCCTCAAGCAATGCACGCTCCCCATCACCGGCAAAGGATGCGTGAACCTCGTCGTCACCGATCTCGCGGTGATGGAGGCCACGCCGGAAGGTCTGCTTCTGCGCGAGGTCGCCCCGGGGCTCACAGCCGATGACGTGCAGAAGGTCACCGAGGCGCAGCTCATCGTCAGCCCTGAACTCAAGACGATCGAGGTCTAAAAGGTCTAAACTATAGATTAATCTCAGCAGGTTGGGGGTGCCCAGGGTGCCTTGCACCCGGTCATGAGTATCAAGATCGATCGGGGGGGCAAGGAGAGGGCGATGCCCAAGAACAAAGTAGTAAGCCTCGAAGAGGCCATGTCTCACATCCAGTCGGGGATGACGGTCGCCGTCGGCGGATTTCTATCCCAAGGCGACCCGCTCACCTTGATCCACGGGTTGAAAGAAACCGATGTCAAAGATCTGACCATGATCTCTTGCACCGGGGGCTTTCGGGACCGCGGCATAGTGGAGCTGGTCAAGCTGGGCAAGGTGCGCAGGCTCATCGCCAGCCACATCGGTACGACTCCCGACGTGGTGAAGGCCTTCCACTCCGGCGAGCTCGAGGTGCAGCTCGTCCCGCAAGGCACCCTGGCCGAACAGATGCGCTCCGGTGGCGCCGGCCTGGGAGGTTTTCTAACCCCCACCGGGCTCGGCACGGTGGTCGCCGAAGGCAAGCAGCACATCGAAGTAAACGGCAAGACCTACCTGCTCGAGGAGGCTCTGCGCGCGGACGTGGCCCTGGTGCGCGCCCACGACGGAGATACCTGGGGCAACCTGAGGTATCGCGGCACGGCCAGCAACTACAACCCCGTCTGCGCGGTCTGCTCCGACTACACCATCGCAGAGGTGGAGTACCTCTACAGTCCCGGCGAGATCGCGCCGGAGAGTGTGCAAACCCCAGGACTGTACGTGAAGGCTGTGGTGAGGGCGGATCTGTCCTACCGCGGCACGTCACTCTCGGCCTGCTGATCCGTCGTGTCGCCAAGGAGAGACTGAAGTGTCTGACATCAAGAACATCATCGCCGCCCGCGCGGCGAGCGAGCTCAAAGACGGCCAGGTCATCAACCTGGGGATCGGTATCCCCACCCTGGTCGCAAACCACGTCCCGGAAGGGGTGGACGTGGTCATCCACAGCGAGAACGGCGCCGTAGGGGTAGGTTCGACGCCGGATCCCCTCTGCAGCGATCCCGACCGCGGGAACGCAGGCGGGGCTCCCATAACGCTCATACCGGGCGGGAGCTACTTCGACTCGGCCACCTCGTTCGGCATGATCCGCGGGGGGCATGTGGACATGACCTTCCTCGGCACGTTACAGGTGGACGGCGAAGGCAACATCGCGAGCTACGAGATCCCCGGCAAGCTGGTGGCCGGCATGGGTGGCGCCATGGACCTCCTGGCGGGCGCCAAGACCGTCAACGTGGTCACCGAGCACTGCTCCAAAGACGGGGCCAGCAAGCTGGTCGAGAAGTGCACCTTCCCGCTGACCGGAGCCGGCGAGGCCGACGTCATCATCACCGAGCGGGCGCTGTTCCGGCGTTATCCCGATAAGGGTTTCGTGTTAGAAGAGGTCGCTCGAGGGTACACTCTGGACGACATCAAGGCCTGTACGGACATGGACTTCACCGTTTCCGAGGCGGTCAAGTTGGATGCGTATGGGCCCGAGGTCTGAGCTGAGAGCCGCCTAGGGAACGGAGCGCCGTGAAGAGAGTCGTCCGGCACTGTCTCGTGATCGTGCTGGTGGCCGCGTGGGTCGGGGCGGTGGTTTACCCCGACCCACGTCCGTTCTTCAGCTCCGTCGCCCGTCTCAAGAACCCGCCTGTGGATGCCGCGGCCGCGGCCGAGATGGCGGCCACACTCCCCGATGACTACAAGGTCGTCGAGGAGCACGTCAAGGCTTACGTCCCCTGGAAACCCGCTTGGACGATCTACGGTCTGCCCTGGTACTTCCCCACGGTGCCGGAGGTCATCGTCGACAAGGCCGGGGACTGTCAGGCCCAGGCGGTGCTGATGGCCAGCATCCTGGAAGCCAAGGGCATGCCGTACACCCTACGCTACTCCTTCGACCACGTGTGGGTGGACTATCTGGGCAAGGAAGTCACCGCCTTGGAAGACCCGGCCACCTCGTTCGTCTCCGATGAAGGGGAGGGATGGCTGGCGGGCCTGCCGGAGAAATTCCCCATCGTGACCATCGTCAAGCAGCGCGTGGCCTACCACTGGACGCCCATGCCCTTCGTACAGAAGCTCCTCATCGTACTAGGGGTGGCCGTCATCATCGGTTATGGGGAGCGGCGGTTCTTCGGCCGTCTGCGGCGCTTCGTGCTGCGGGAGAAGCCGGTATGGACTATGCCTCGGCCCCCGCGGCGCGCGAGCGGTTAGGTCAGGGCGGACTGGGCGCCGGGCTCAGCGCCGGGCTCAGTGCCGGGACAAGGCTTCCACGATCGCTTCGCGGTGCGCCGCCACGTAGTCGCAACTCGGTTCGTGCCCGCAGGCGCGGCACTTGAGGTTGTAGGCCGAGTTGAGCGTGCCGCAGGAGGGGCAGGTGTAGTGTTGCTTCACCTCGTCCAACCAGGCCTCGGCCCCGATTTCGCGGATGCGGGCTAGGTTCTCCCATAGCTCGGCCCGGTGAGGCCGCTCGCGCTGAAAGGCCTGGAGGTCCGCGCAGGGATATTCCTCGCACTCTCCGCAGAAGGCGTATCCACGGCGTTCGGCGCACTTGTACAGCTCGCACGCCTCGCAATAGGGTGTGCGTTTGGCCGCCCGGCAGCCGTCGCAGAGCGCCTCTTCAGGACTCCAACCCATCCGCTCGGCCAAGAGAGCGAGCCGGGCGGGGTCCTCGTGACCGGCGATGAAGATGCTGCAGGCATCGCAGGGGAGTCCGCAGACGGCCGCCTTCACCGGGACCCGGCCCGAGGTGGCACGGTTCGTGTTCTCGGTCATGCTATCGACCTTCCTTTTGTCGGATCGTCAGACGACGGTCTCCCGGAACACCCGGGCGAGATTGCGGTAGCAGATCTTCTCTATCTGGGCCTCCGTCAGCCCGGCCGTCGCCAGCAACTCGATGACCCGTGGATAGTCCTGCACCCCCGCGAAACCGTCGGGCAGCGCATCCACGCCGTCCAGATCGCCGCCCAACGCCACCACGTCTTCTCCGCCGACCTTGAGAGCATGGCGCACGTGTTGCACGATCAGGTCGAGGGGTGGGCGCGGGACGAGCGCCTCGGCCTCGGCCGATGTCTTGCCGGCCTCGTCCACGGTGACGCCGTCTTCGCGCACCGAGCGCCAGAACTCCTCGCTGATGGCCTTGGTCTGCTGGTAGTAGTCGGCCGAGAGAAAGCCGGGGGCGAGCGTGATGCCCACAACGCCGCCACGCTTCGCGATCTCTCGGATCATGTCGTCGGTGAGGTTGCGCGGGCTGGGGCAGAGCGAGCGGCAGTTGCTGTGGCTGGCTATGAAGGGCCGTTTAGCGACGCGGCACACGTCGAAGAAGGCCTGGTCGGACGCGTGCGAGAGGTCGACCAGAATCCCGGCGTCCTCACAGGCCTCCACCAACTGGGTTCCCAGCGATGTCAGCCCGCTCCCGTCGCCGTAGGTCGATCCGCAGAAGGGGCTGTCGTGCCAGGCGATGGTGAGCAGTCGCACTCCCTCCTCGTAGAAGAGGGCCACGTTGTCGATGTCGCCCATGAGGGCGTCCGCGCCCTCCAGACTTGCCACAGCGGCGATGGGGGCCTTCGGGTCGCCGGTCTCGCAGGCGGCGGCGATCTGGGCGCCGGTGAGGGCGAAGAACAGGTCGTTCGGGTGGTTGTCGCAGAGGCGCCGGACCGCCTCGACTTTGGTCATAGCGGTCTCGAACTCGCGTCCCTTGTACCTTTCGGTCCAGGCCCAGCTCGCGAAGACTTGGGCGCAGACTCCGGCCGCCCGCAGACCCGGCAGGGTGACGTGGAGGCCTTTGCCGCCGGGGTGGTAGGCGAGCGCACCGTCTTCACCGGCGCCGGCCGCGGTCTCGGCGTCCCCGATGAAGTCCGCTCCGGTCTCCACGATCTTCCCTATGGTGTCGCAGTGTGCGTCGAAGAGCTTCACCGAGCTCGTACCTCCGTTGTGTTGCATGTGGCGGGACCTCCGGGCAGCATACCTTTTCCCAGTGCCTCCTGCTAAACTCGGGGCCATGGAGAGCAGAACAGGATCTGAGGCTCACTCCGCCCTTCTTCGGCGCGGCGCCGGCCGGCGGCCTGGTTCGGCCGGCCAAGCACGCCTTGCTCTCGTTCTCGACCTCCTCCTGCTGCTCCCCCGCTAGGGGGAGATATTCGCGAAGCCGGCGTCATCCGGCACATCATCACCCACGAATTCGCTAGAGAGCCAGGAGGTAGAGAACATGTCCACGACCGAAGCATCCACCGGCGCCGGCCAAGCGTCATGTGTGGTGCGTCGCAATATCGGGGTCCCCGTAGTCTTCTTCGACACCACGCTCCGCGACGGCGAGCAGTCGCCGGGCAGCAGTCTGAACGACTCCGAGAAGCTGGAGATAGCTCACCAACTCGCCCGCTTGGGAGTGGACGTCATCGAGGCCGGCTTCCCGGCCAGCAGCCCCGGGGATTTCGCCGCCGTCCAGACCATCGCACGTGAGGTCAAGGGCCCCGTGATCTGCGGTCTGGCCCGCTGTACCGAGAACGATATCCGCACGTGCTGGGAGGCCATCAAGGACGCCGAGCGTCCGCGCATCCACACCTTCGTGTCGACCTCCGACATCCATCTGCAGCACCAGATGCACGTGAGCCGCGAAGAGGTCATCAGGATCACGCGGGAGATGGTGCAGCTCTGCGTATCGCTTTGTCCCGGCGACGTGGAGTTCTCGGCCATGGATGCGACCCGCTCCGACGTGGACTTCCTGGCCGAGGTGCTCGGCGCAGCCATCGAGGCGGGGGCGACCACTATCAACGTCCCGGATACCGTGGGCTACGCCATGCCGACCGAGTACGCGGCTCTCATGGAGCAGCTCTACGCGAAGGTCCCCGGCCTGGGGAACGTTGTCTTGAGCGCTCACTGCCACAACGACCTGGGCGTGGCCGTCGCCAACTCCCTGGCGGCCGTCGAGGTGGGGGCCACCCAGGTGGAGGTGGCCGTCAACGGACTGGGCGAGCGGGCCGGTAATGCCGCCCTGGAAGAGATCGCCATGGCTCTGGTCACACGGCGCGACATCCTCCAGCGACCCTGCAACATCGTCACCACCGAGATCGCCCGCACGAGCCGAATGGTCTCCAGCTTCACCGGGCACCTGGTGCAGGCCAACAAGGCCATCGTGGGCAAGAACGCCTTCGCCCACGAATCGGGCATCCATCAGGACGGCGTGCTCAAGGAGCGCACTACCTACGAGATCATGCGGGCCCGCGACATCGGGCTCATCGAGAGCGACATAGTCCTGGGCAAGCACTCGGGGCGGCACGCCTTACGGTCGCACTTGGCGGAGATAGGCATCCACCTGGAGGGGCCGGAGCTGGACGAGGTCTTCCGCCGCTTCAAGGAGACGGCCGACAAGAAGAAAGAGGTCACCACCGCCGACCTCGAGGCGCTCGTGGGTGAGGAGATCCGCCAGCGCGAGGACGTCTATTCGTTGCAGCATTTCTATGTGTCGACGGGCACCGATATCATCTCGTCCACGCAGGTGGCGGTGAACGAGGACGGCAAGAAGCACGCCGGCAAGGCCTTCACGGGTGGGTCGGTGGAATCGATATTCTTGGCCATCGACGATGCGGTGGGGGTCAAGGGCAAGTTGCTCGATTATCAGGTGCGCTCCATAACCTCAGGCAAGGACTCGCTGGGTGAGGTGCGCGTGGTGGTCGAGGTGGACGAGAAGCGCTATGCGGGACAGGCCGTCTCCATAGACGTGCTCGAAGCGTCCGCCAAGGCCTACGTCAGGGCGCTCAACAACGTGGCGATGAACCGTGAGGCCGGGGGCGCCCGCGGCGACCGGGTATACCTTTAGACGCAGAGAGGGGTTGCAGTGACCGAGAACGGCGCGTGGAACGATGGTCCCTTCGGGGCTTGGACCAGACTCGAGCTATCTGCGGAGGTCGCCAGGATCGCTGGTCTCGGTGCGCTCGCACGTGCCACAGGGCGCGACATCGGCCGGCTGCCCTACTCCATACGGGTGCTCCTGGAGAATGCCCTCCGTCACTGTGGGACGAGCGCGTCTGACGGACCGCCGGTGGTTGGTGAGAACGATGTGCTCGCTCTCCTCGACTGGGACGCCGCCGCCACCGACCGTCCGGAGTTCGCCTTCATGCCCGGCCGGGTACTGCTGCAGGACCTCACGGGAGTGCCCTGCGTGGTGGACCTCGCGGCGCTGCGTTCGGCGGTGGCGCGCAACGGCGGCGACCCGAAGATCATCGACCCCAGTGTGCCGGTCGACTTGGTGGTCGACCATTCGGTCCAGGTGGACTACGCGGGCGTGCCCGACGCATGCCGGCGCAACATGGAACTGGAGATGGAGCGCAACGCCGAGCGCTACGCGCTGTTGCGTTGGGCCCAGGGTGAGTTCGCCAACCTGCGGGTGGTGCCGCCCGGCACCGGCATCTGCCACCAGGTGAACCTGGAATATCTGGCTGAGGTCGTGCGGTGCGGCGGCGCCGCGGCCGGGGGCGCCACAGCAAGCGGCGGCGCGGCAACGGGCGGCGCCGCGGCCGGGCCCGGCGCCCCGTGGGTCTACCCCGACACGGTCATAGGCACCGACTCCCACACCACCATGATCAACGGCTTGGGTGTGCTGGGCTGGGGGGTGGGCGGCATAGAGGCCGAGGCGGTCATGCTCGGTCAGCCCTATTTCATGCTGGTGCCCCAGGTGGTGGGGGTCCGCCTCGCCGGACGGCTGGCTCCCCAGGCCACCGCCACCGATCTTGTGCTCACCATCACCGAACTGCTCCGGGCGGTCGGCGTGGTGGGGCGTTTCGTGGAGTACTTCGGCCCCGGAGCCGAGGACCTCAGCGTTGCCGACCGGGCCACGGTGGCCAATATGGCGCCCGAGTACGGCGCGACCTGCGGTTTCTTCCCCGTGGATGGTGAGACCATCGCCTACCTGCGGCAGACGGGGCGCTCCGACGAGGTGTGCACCCGCGTCGAGACCTACTGCCGTGCCCAGAGCCTCTATCGCGAGCCGGGCTCCGCCGACCCCGAGTATTCCTGGGTGGTCGAGCTCGATCTGGCCGACGTGAGGCCCAGTCTGGCCGGCCCGCGCCGGCCGCAGCAACGAGTGTTGCTGGAAGACATGCCTGCGCGGTTCGACCACGATCTGCCGGCTCTCGCTCAGGGCAGGGAGGAGCAGGCTAAGGCTAAGGTTGAGCTTGAAGAACGACGCGAGATCATCCGCGACGGCCACGTCGTCATCGCTTCCATAACGAGTTGCACCAATACTTCCAACCCCGCCCTCATGGTGGCCGCCGGTCTCTTGGCCCGCAAGGCGGTCGAGTTGGGTCTGACCCCCAAACCCTGGGTGCGTACCAGTCTCGCGCCCGGCTCGCGGGCGGTCACGGGGTATCTGGCCGACGCCGGTCTGCTCGAGCCGCTGGAGGCCCTAGGCTTCGGGGTGGTGGGCTATGGATGCGCGACCTGCATCGGCAACAGTGGGCCTCTGACGCCCAATCTGGAGCGGGCCATCGTGGAGGAGCAACTGGTGGTCGCGGCGGTGCTCAGTGGTAATCGTAACTTCGAAGCCCGCATCCATCCCGTGGTGCGCGCGAACTACCTGGCCTCGCCGCCGCTGGTGGTCGCCTACGCCCTGGCCGGGACCGTCCACATCGATCTGAGCAGCGAGCCGCTCGGCACGCGTCCGGATGGACGCCCCGTGTATCTGAGCGACGTGTGGCCTTCGGCAGACGAGGTGGCGGGTGTGGTGGCGACGGTCCTCGAGCCGGAGGTGTTCCGGGCGGAATACGAGGCGGCGCTCGAGGGCACTGAGGCCTGGCGCCTCATGGGCGTGCCGCAGGGCGCGCTCTTCGCGTGGCAGAGGGACTCCACCTACGTGCAGGAGCCTCCCTTCCTGGAGAGGTGCGGCACCGATCCGAAGCCTCTCGCCGGGATCCGCGGAGCGCGCGTACTCGCCATCTTGGGCGACTCGATCACGACCGATCACATCTCGCCGGCCGGAACCATCAGCCGCACCAGCCCGGCGGGGCGGTATCTCATAGACCAGGGGGTAAGCCCGCTGGACTTCAACACCTACGGCGCCCGGCGCGGTAACCACCAGGTGCTGCTGCGCGGGACCTTCGCGAATGTACGCCTGCGCAACCTCATGGCATGCGGCCGGGAAGGCGGTTGGACCACACATCACCCCAGCCGGGAACTCCTCTCCATCTACGAGGCGGCCATGCGCTACCAGGCCGACGCGGTGCCGCTGGTCATCTTCGCGGGCAAGGAGTACGGCACGGGCAGCTCGCGCGACTGGGCCGCGAAGGGCACGGCTCTTCTGGGAGTGCGGGCGGTCATCGCCGAAAGCTTCGAGCGCATCCACCGTGGCAACCTCGTGGGGATGGGGGTCCTACCGCTCGAACTACCTGTCGGTTGCACCGTCGAAGGACTGGGTCTGGTGGGCGATGAGATGGTGGACATCGAAGGCGTGGAAGCCGGGCTCGCCCCGGGGGCGATGGTGAGAGTGGTGCTGCGCCGGGAGACCGGCGGGCCGGCGGCCCCCGGCTCGGAGGTGGCCGTTGACTGCCGGGCCAGACTGGACTCGTCGGTCGATGTGGAGTACTTCCTCCATGGTGGGGTGCTGCCCCGGGTGCTGAGGCTCAAGCTGGGCGGCTGATCGAGGGGCGATCCTGCCTCTGGCGTTCTCTCCGCGTTTGGCCCTATACTGATGTGCGTGCTGGGCGCTCGCCCGGCACGTAACGTAAGGAGACGAAGGAGAGAGTATGAGGCGTGGAGTGGGCAGGGAGCACGGTAGGCTGATCATCGTGGCTGTGCTGGTTGTGGTGACCGGGTTGGCCATGGTGGTCGTGGGGGGATGCGGAGACGCCGAGACGCAATCGATAACCACCGCGACCACGGCGGCTTCGAGCGAATCTCCGGCGGGAGGGGGCGCGGCTGAGGATGAGGGCGCCGCGGTCGCCGAGGAGATCTTGGCCACGTACGACGAGATCATCGCCAAGGTGGCCGACCTCGTCAAAGACAAACCTGACCCTGCCGCCGTCACGCCGCAGCTTGAAGAGCTCTACGCGTCGTACGAGCCCAAGATGGCGGAGCTCAATACGAAGTATCTCGCCCTCCGCGACGGCGACGTTGCTTCCTGGGGAGCCGCCAACACGTACCTGGGCAGCAACAGAGGACCGCGGATCACAGCCGCCGAGAATACTCTGGTGGAGGCGATCAAGCATTACAACCTCAACCTGGGCGATCAGGAGATGGTGAGCCTCATCACCAGCAGGCCGGTCGATCTGCTTGAGATGGCGGTCAACCAGGGCCAGTAGTCGTTCTTGAGGTGGGCGACGGGCGGCGGGGCTCCGCCGCCCGTCGCCCGCGTTCTCTCGGGGCCACGGTGTCACCCGTGAGCAGTCTTCTGATGACTAGAACGTCACCGGGTCGCAGACGACGCGGTCCACCGGCACTGGACCGCGCACGGAGTTGCCCACCAAGACCTCATCGGCGGCGAGCAGGTCTTCCAGGGCCAGCGAGCGTTGCTTCGCAGAGGTCTCCAGGAGGAACCACGCCCGCCAGACTCCCGGCAACAGTCCATCTGCGAGCGGCGGCGTGACCCACTCGTCGCCGAAGCGGGCGAAGATGTTGGTGATGGCTCCCTCGGTGACGCGGTCGAGGCGGTTGATGAACAGGGCGTCGAAACAGCCGGCGTGCAGGGCGCGGCGGTGTTCGCGGTTGTAGAACCCGCGCACGGTGGTCTTGTGCCGTAAGAAGGGGTCGTCGGGCTCGGTGCGGAAGGGCGAGACCAAGAGTGTCACGGGGCCGGCGGGCTTCACCGGCACGGCTCGTTGTGAGAGGTTGAAGCCCGACTGGGCATCGAGATCGACGTGCACCACGGCCGGGTCGGGTGTGATGCGGCCCAACCCGACGAGGAGGTCCACGAGCGTGGCCCGGTCGAACGCGAACGCCAAGACTTCCGCCGACGCGGCCATCCGGCGTAGGTGGTCGTCCAAGAAGCGGTAGCGGTCGAGGATAGCGGCGTCGCTCATGCCCAGCGATGTGCTCAGCCCGGTGATGCCGTCAGGGCTCTCGACGGTGGCGTCCCAGTCGCGCGGTCCCAGCAAGATCGTTTCGAAGAGCTGCAACTCGTCTATGGGCCACGACCTGGAGGTGACGCGCAGGCTGCCGTGCCCGCGCCGTCCGCGCGCCGTCTGCGCCGCGGCGTTGGACGCGGCCGCGAGGCGTGCGGCAGGGTCGTAGCGCCAGGTGTCGTCGAGGGGAGGGGTGGCGAAGGACGCCTTCACCAGGGTCTCCTCGTACTCGGCCCCCGCGTCGGCGTCCCAGACGACCCCAGAGCCGGTCCCGAGTTTGCAGTGTCCCTCTTTGTGGACGATGGTCCGGATAGGGATGTTGCATGTGAAATCGCCACCCGGATAGAAACACCCTATGGCGCCGGTGTAGACCTCGCGGGGCTCGGTCTCCAGTTCGGCGATGATCTCCATGGTGTGATGTTTCGGGGCGCCCGTGATGGAGGCCCCGGGGAACACGGCCCGCATGATGTCGTCAAGACTCGCGCGGGGATTCACATCTCCCGTGACGATGCTCGTCATCTGCCACACGGTCCTGTAGGGCTCGACGGCATAGAGGGTGGGAACGTGCACGCTCCCGGCCCGGCACACACGGCCGAGGTCGTTTCGCACCATGTCGACGATCATGAGGTTCTCAGCCCGTTCTTTCTCGGTCTCGGCCAGTTCGTAGGCCAGGGCGACATCTTCGGCGTGACTGTGGCCGCGAGGACGGGTGCCCTTCATGGGTCTGCTCTCAAGACGCCTGCCGTCGCGCCGCAAGAACATCTCGGGCGACAGGCTGATCACCTGGGCCTCGCCGAGATCGAGGTAGGCGGCGTACGGCACCGCCTGTCTCATAACAAGGGCGAGAAAGTAGTCGAGGGGATCCACCTGCCCGGCGGGTGGGGTCCACTCCGGCGTCAGATCGTAGCGGCCGCGCACCGTGTAGTTCACCTGATAGGTGTCGCCTGCGGCGATGAACTCCCTCACGCGCCCGATGGCCTGCACATACTCGTCGCGGGTCACGCTCAGCTGTGGCACGTTGTCGCTCAAGACCTGCCGGATGCGGGCGACGTCCACGGCGGCGAGACGCTGTTCCCACTCCTCCGGCGTGAGCGCCGTGAGCGATCCCGGAGGGTATGAAGCCATCCAAGCGAGAGGCAGCGCATCGGGCGCCGGAGTCTGCACGGTGAGGCCATAGGCGGCTCCCGCTTCGTAGGCGAGATAGGCAGCCACGTAGTTGCCTTGGCGCTGTTCGGCCTCGATCTCGTACAGGAGGTCGTGTATCTCGTCAGGGGCAGTGGCGACCAGGATGCGGCTGGGGTTGGAGAAGACAAGGGCCTCGTCGCCTCGAAGGCCCGAAAGCAACGTCTGTCCCTGCTGCGCCGCGCCGGCTGCGCGTGGCAACCAGGCGCCCCGGCCGGCGAAGACGGCGGTGCCTGGGCTACGTGGCATAACCGGCGAAGTTCTCCACCACTGTCTGGGCGTCTGGTATCTCGAGTTCTCCCAGGACCTTCTGCATGGCGACGATCATGGGGGGCGGTCCGACGACGTAGTACGTCCAGACAGAGGGATCCGGCAACTCCGCACGGATCACGTCGGTCGTGATGAATCCCTCGTGACCCTTCCAACTGTCGCTCGGCTTGGTGATGACGAGCACCATGCGCAGTCCGGGGATGGTGGCGGCCAACTCATCCAGTTCGGCCCCGTAGGTGACGTCATCCTCGGTCATGCACCCATAGAACAGCACGAGTTCCTGTGCCTCGGCCCTGCCGGCGCCGTGCGTATCGGCGAGATACCGCAGCATGCTGCGTATGGGAGTGATGCCCACGCCTCCGGTGAGAAACGCGATCTTGGGAGCGTCATATCTGAACAAGAAGCGGCCCCTGGGACCCGAGAACTCGGCCTCTGCGCCGACAGGGAGTGCATCCAAAGCGTTCTTGAAAGGCGAGCCGGTGAGCCGGGTGGTCAATTCCGTGAAGCTCTCGGTGGGGGCGTCGGCATGGCTGAAGGTGTGTGTCAGCGGCCCCTCAGGAGTCGCGATGGTTATTGCGTAGTGTTGGCCTGGTTCGAAGGTGTATCCATCGGGCCGCGAGAAGCGATAGCTGGCGGTACCGGGGACGCGTTCGATCTTTTCGAGCAGTGCGCCGGTGAAGGTCATGGGGTCCATGGCTGCTTGACCTCTCGTGTAGTTGCGCGGATTCAGGTGCCTGCAGGATAGAATAGCAGCCGCATCCGACCGGAGGAGATATGGAAGACACCACGAGCACACAGGGACCCGGCGCCTCCGCGCAGACCGGCTCCGGCGGGCCGGCCGTGGCGGCGGTGCGCTGCACCGACTACGAGATCGAGACCGTGCGGGCCGCCCTCGCGAAGCTTCTGGCCCCCCTGGGAGGCATGGCGGCCTTCGTGCGACCGGGGGAACGCATCGCTCTCAAGCCCAACGTACTCATACCCTCGGCTCCGGAGCGGGCCATCGTGACGCACCCGGCCGTTTTGGCGGCGGTGGCGTTGGAGGTGAAGGGGGCGGGCGCCCACGCGGTCGTGGTGGAGAGCTCCGGAGTGGGCGTGATGCATGCCAAGCCGGTGATGGAACGTTCGTTCCGCAGAGTCGGCTACACGCAGATGGCCGAGCGGTACGGGTTCGAGATCAGCGTCGACACCGACTACGAGCAGGTCTCGGTCCCTGAGGCCGTGTTGGCCAAACGCATCGAGATCATGGCCCCCATCCTCAAGGTGGACGGGGTGATCAACGTGGCCAAGCTCAAGACCCACATGTTCATGACGTTCACGGGGGCCACCAAGAACCTGTTCGGCGTCATCCCCGGGCTGAACAAGACCGCCTATCACGCCAGGCTGGCCGATCGGCGCCAGTTCGCCGACATGCTGCTCGATATCGCCTATTTCGTGCATCCGCGACTCAGTATCGTCGACGGCATACTGGCGATGGAGGGCAACGGGCCGGGCACCGGAGGGTCGCCGCGCGCACTGGAGGTCTTGGTGGCCGGCGCCGACATGGTGGCGGTGGATGTCGCCTGCTGCCGGATAGCCGGCATAGACGTCGAGTCGGTGCCGGTGTTGGTCGCGGCTCGCGACAGAGGCATGTGGAGCGGCCGGGCCGAGGATGTGGAGACTCTCGTGACCCCTGTGGCCGATTTGCGGGTCGATGGCTTCGTGCTGCCCGATCCCTATGAGGGCATCGGTGTGGGTGCCAGAAGCGGCCTGCTTGACAGCGTGCTCAAGGGAGTGCTCAGACGTTTCAATCGCATGCCCCGTCCCAAGGTGGGCCGGTGCACTCTGTGCGGCGCCTGCGAGAGGGGCTGCCCGGCCAAGGCCATCAGCCTCGACAGAGAAGCTAAGGTGGCCAAGGTAGACGACTCGCTGTGCATCCGCTGCTACTGCTGTCACGAGGTCTGCCCCTACGCGGCCATCGACCTGGAGCACGTGGGCCTGGGCCGTATCCTGCACCGGTTCAAGTTGGTCTGATGGCTAGAGACGACGGGATACGGCTGGTCGCCTGCGACTTGGATGGCGTCCTCTGGAGAGGCAGCAGGGTACTGCCAGGAGCTCGTGAGGGCCTGCAAGAAGTGGTCCGCCGGGGGCTCGACCTCCGTTACGTCAGCAACAACTCCACGGCGCATCGCGAGAGTGTCTCCGAGCGGCTGAGGGAGATGGGATTCCCCTACGGCGCCGAACGGGTGCTCACATCTGGATTTGCCACCGCCCGCTGGCTACGGGAGCGCCTGCCCGAGGGGGCGCCGGTGCTGGTAGTGGGGGAGGAAGGGCTTGTACGAGAACTGTGCGAGGCGGGCCTGGCGGCATCCCTTGCGTCTGAGCGGCTCGCGAGTGCGGCGTCCGCGGCCGCCGGCCCGGACGCGCTCGACGCTACGGCGCCCGGCACTGCCGCCGCACCGGCCGCCGTCGTGGTGGGCATGGACCGCTCGTTCTGCTACGAGACCCTGGCGGCGGCGCAGGCATCCATCATGGGTGGAGCGTTGTTCGTGGCCACGAACAGTGACGCCACCTTCCCGACTCCCGATGGGTTGCTCCCCGGCTCGGGCTCCATCGTCGCGGCGGTGGCGGCGGCAGCCGGCGCTGAGCCCGTGGTCATGGGCAAGCCCGGTCTGGCGTTGGCCGAGGTGCTTGCCTCGGTGACCGGAGTACCGGCAGCGCAGACACTGTTCGTGGGCGACAGGCTGAGCACCGACATCGCCATGGGCCGCGCCGCGGGGATGGTCACGCTGTTGGTGATGACCGGGGTGACCGACGAGGACGACCTACGAGCGGCCGCGGGCGATGAGCGACTCGAACATGTGCTCCCCGACCACGTGCTCCCCGACCTGGGAGGTCTGCCGGGGCTGTTGGACGAACTGGGTGCGTAGAGAGACCGGGGAAGAAAGGCGGCTGTGATGACCGATCATGAGGGCGAACACTTGAGTCCCGATACGCTCGCATTGCACGCCGGTCACACGCCCGATGCGGAGTCCCTCTCGCGGGCGGTGCCCATCTACCAGACGACGAGCTACCAGTTCCGCGACACCGGGCACGCGGCCGCGCTCTTCGGCCTCCAAGAGACCGGCAACATCTACACTCGTCTATCGAACCCCACCACCGAGGCGCTCGAGACGCGCCTCGCGGCCATGCACGGCGCGGCGGGAGCTGTGGCCACCGCTTCGGGGATGGCGGCCATCTTCTACGCCGTCGCGGCGATCACCTCCGCGGGGCAGAACCTCGTCACCGGAGACAAACTCTACGGGGGCACATACACCCAGTTCTCCCATACCCTCCGGCGGTTCGGCATCGACGCCCGTTTCGTCGATTCGGGCGATCCGGCCAACTTCGAGAGGGCCATAGACGAGAACACGCGCCTGCTCTACACGGAATCGGTGGGCAATCCCAAAGGCAACGTGGACGACATCGAGGGCATCGCGGAGGTCGCCCACCGCCATCGGATCCCGTTCGTGGTCGACAACACGGTCACGCCTCCGCCGCTCTTCAACCCGTTCGAACACGGGGTGGACATCGCCGTCTACTCGCTCACCAAGATGATCGGGGGTCACGGCACCTCCATCGGGGGAGCCGTGGTCGACAAAGGCTGCTTCGACTGGAAGGCGGCCGGCAGGTATGCGGAGCTCACCGAGCCCGATCCTTCCTATCACGGGGTCAACTTCTGGGAGACGTTCGGCAGTCGCGAGGGCATGGTCCCCGGATCCGCCTATCTGGCCAAGATCCGCCTCGGTCTGCTGCGCGATCTGGGCGCGGCTCTTTCTCCGTTCAACTCATGGCTCTTCCTCCAGGGCCTGGAGACGTTGCCGCTCCGGGCGCGGGCCCATGCGGCGAACGCGCTCTCGGTGGCCCGGTTCCTGGACGCTCATCCGGCGGTGGACTCCGTCGACTACGCGGGACTCACCGGCCATCCGGATCATGCGCGCGCGCAGCGCTACTTCCCCCTGGGGCCGGGGGCCGTCTTGGGGTTCGAGATCAAGGGTGGCCTGGAAGCGGGTAAGAGGTTCATCGAGTCGGTGAAGCTTGCTTCGCACGTAGCCAATATCCTCGACGCAAAGACGCTTGTGATCCATCCGGCCAGCACCACCCACCAACAACTCACGCCCGTGGAGCAGCTCAAGGCGGGGGTGACGCCGGGGCTCATCCGCATCTCGGTGGGCATCGAGCACATCGACGACATACTGAGCGACCTCGAACAGGCGCTCCGGGCGGCACGGGCGGCTGTGTAGCGGGCATGGAGCGCCGCCGGCCCGCGGCGCGGACAAGGGAGGACGCAGTGGCGACCATCTACGACGACAACTCTCTCTCCATCGGGCGGACACCGCTGGTGCGGCTGAACCGGGTGACCGGCCGGAGCGGGGCCCGTGTGCTGGCGAAGGTGGAGGGCCGCAACCCCGCATATTCCATCAAGTGCAGGGTGGGGGCGGCCATGATCTGGGACGCCGAGGAGAAGGGGATCATCAAGCCGCACACCGAGATCGTGGAGCCCACCAGCGGCAACACCGGTATAGGTCTCGCCTATGTCTGCGCGGCCAGGGGTTACAAGCTGACCTTGGTCATGCCGGAGACCATGAGCGTGGAACGTCGCAAGGTGCTGGCCTTCTTCGGGGCCGACCTGCTGCTGACGCCCGGATCTCTCGGCATGAATGGAGCGGTGGCCAAGGCTGCGGAACTGGCGGCCGGCGATCCGGAGCGCTACTACCTCCCGCAGCAGTTCGACAATCCGGCGAACCCGGCCATCCACGAGACCACCACCGGTCCTGAGATCTGGGCCGACACCGACGGAGAGGTGGACGCTCTGGTGGCGTGTGTGGGCACGGGAGGCACTCTCACGGGGATCTCGCGCTTCTTTGAACGCGCGAAGGGGCAGGCGCTCTGTTCGGTCGCGGTGGAGCCTGCCACCAGCCCGGTGATAGCCCAGACGCTGGCGGGTCGGGAGCTGACGCCCGGGCCGCACGGCATCCAGGGCATCGGGGCGGGGTTCATCCCCGGGAACCTCGATCTGTCACTGGTCGACAGGGTGGAGCCCGTGGATACGGCCGAGGCCGTGGAGATGGCCCGGCGATTGGCCCGCGAAGAGGGGATAATGGCCGGTATCTCGAGTGGCGCGGCGGTGGTGGCGGCCGCCCGGGTGGCCCAGGAGGCGGCATTCGCCGGCAAGACCATCGTGGTGATACTGCCGGATGCGGGCGAGCGGTACATGTCTACGGCGCTGTTCGAAGGGATCGCGTGACGCCGGGCCGCCGGACCGGTGGGGAAGCCGCGGAAAGGGAGCAGAGATAGAGACCTGGGAAGAGATCGCGACCATCGTGGTGGTAGCCATCGTGGTGATCCTCTTGGTCGTGCGCGGGAGGAACAAGGGCGGCGACGACGGCGGCAGCGGAGGAGGCGGCTGAGGCCTCTTCTAGGGCTTCGTGGAAGCCCTCACCGCCGTCTAGCGTCGCAGGTAGCCGGTCAGGCCTTCGCGCACGGGTGTCGCGCGGAACTCCGGATATCGCTCTGAGAGGAGTCTCCGGTCTTCGTCGGTGACCGCACCGCCCTGGCTCACGAAATCCACCGCTCCCGGTGACAGCGGCCTGCCCGGAAGATACTGCATGAGGGCGCCCTGCAGCTTGCCCAGAGGCTTCGGGATGTGCAGGACGGGTCTCCTGCGTCCCATGATCTCGAGGGCCGTCCGGAGGAACTCGTTCAGCGTCAGGGTGTCAGGCCCACCCAAGCCGAAAGTGGTGTCGCGGCTCTTTTCGAGGTCGCCGATGAGCAACGCGAACAGTCTTCCCGCGTCCTCCACGAAGACGGGGGTGAGCCGGGCCTCGCCGTCGCCGAAGACGGGGGCGAAGGGCAGGTGGTCGGAGTAGCCGAGGATGCGGTTGAGGGCCGTGTCATCCGGCCCATAGGCCCAACAACAGCGCACGATGGTCCAATCGAGGCCGCTCCCCCGGATGGCTTGTTCGGCCTGCCATTTCGCCCGGTTCCAAGGCTCTCGGGCATCCGCCGAGACCGTGATGCCGCTCATGTAGAGAAAGCGAGGGGAACCCGCCGGAAAGCGGGCCATGGCCGGGTCGGAGGTCGGTTGCCCGTAGACCCTTCCGAGAGCGCCCAGTAGGTTGAGGGTGCCGTTGCGATCGACGTCCATGTAGGTGAGTCCGCGCGCCGGGTCTTCGACCGGCGCACCCTTGAACTGGGCCGCCTGCACCACCGCGTCGACGCCCCGCACCGCGGTGTCGAGCGTCTCGGGCTTGGTGATGTCGGCCTCGATGAAGGTGAGCCGGCCCTCGGCCAAGGCGGTGCGTCCGGCCTCGTGGCCGGCGAGCTTCTCTTGCGCCCTGGCGATGGAGCGGCTCATGGCTCTGACACTTTGCCCCGTTTCAAGGAGATGCCGCGTGATGGCGCCACCCACGAATCCCGTGGCGCCGGAGACCAAGACGGTCATGTCACTCCTCCTCTGCCGCCGCTATCTGTTCCAACGAGCGGCCGGTCGCCACGGAGTCGGGCGCCTCGGCCACGATGTCTGTGCCGGGACGGGCCGCCTCGTCGCGGTGTTTGATGAGAAGCCAGTTCTTCTCGCCTCGATTCTTCATCTGAACAAGGACCCAGCTTCCGGAGAGCTTCTCGCCGTGGACGACGAGCTTGAGGTCACCTTTGGCCAACCCGGCTTCGGCGACCGTGACAGGGTCGACGGCGGCGTCCGGATCGGCGGCGTCGGTCTTGGTCCGCGCTAGATCGGGCTCCCACCATCCGGTGTCCCACAGCATCACCGTGCCGGCGCCGTACTCGCCCTCGGCGATGGTCCCCTCGAACGTGGCGTATTCCAACGGGTGGTCCTCGGTCATGACCGCAAGGCGTTTGTCGGCCGGGTCGAGCGAGGGCCCTTTGGGCACGGCCCACGATTTCAGCACCCCGTCCAGCTCCAGCCTGAAGTCGTAGTGCAGGGTGGAGGCGGCGTGCTTCTGCACGACGAAGGTCAAACGCTCGGAGGGCCCGCCGCCGGCGTTCGGATCGCCCCCTGCACGACCCTCAGGCTCCGAGGTGCGGCTGAAGTCGCGCTTACGCCGGTATTCGGCGAGTGTCCCGCCGGCCGGTTGGGCGCCGGGGTCGAGCCTGCCGTCGGGGTCGCGCCCCGCGCCGGCGGCCGGCTCGGTTTCAGTCGAGGGCGCCTCGTCCGTATGAGGGCGGTCTGTCACTGCGGCCTCCTTTCCCGCGGCGCCGCTCGGGCAGCGACGACTCGTATGACCATACCTTCCCAAAGGAGCGCGCCGCTATGCGCCCCGGGGCGCCGGCAGGCCCGCCCTTGGAGTGCCGCCGGGGCGCGGCCGGATCGCCTCCGGACCGCCGCCGAGCCGCCGCCGAGCCGCCGCCGGACCGCCGCCGAGCCGCCGCGATGGACCTCTTGCGACCGGGCGGACTCACCGTCATACTCGGTACGCGAGGACGTTTGGCAGATGCCGCACGGAGGCTGCCTTGGACGCCGGTCTAACGAGCGTAGGTTGGTACTACTTCAGACCCGCCGACCCGGGAACGGGGCAGGTCGGCCCGGTCACGTGGGAGCAGCTTTCCGCGCTGGCGGCGAGCGGAGCCATCGCACCGGGGGATTCGGTGTGGCACCCCTCTCTGGCAGGTTGGACGCCCGCCGGCGGAGTCGCCGGGCTCTTCCCGGTGGCGCCCGCGCCCGTTCCGGCGGCGCCCATCCCGCCCTCCGGGTGGACGGCGCCGCGGGCCGCCGTCTCTCAGCCTCCGGCCCGCCGGGTCTCGCACCTCGCCTGGATCATCCCTCTCGTCACGCTCCTATTGGTGGGCACAGGGTTCGGCCTGTACTTCGGGCTGCGCGACACGGACGACAGCCGCGGCGCCACCGGGCCCGGCACCAGTGCCACGTTCGGCGTGTCCACGAGCGATACGGTCTCGTCGGGCGCCACGGCGACGTCCACGACTGCGTCGAGCCTACCGGGTGAGCCCGATACCTGGCTTGTCATGATGTACGAGGACGCGGACGACGAGATACTCGAACAAGACATGCTGTTCGACCTCAACGAGGCCGAGCTCGTCGGCTCCACCGACATGGTCACCATCGTCGCGCAGATGGACCGCTACGAGGGCGGCTACGAGGGAGACGGCGACGTGACGTCCACCAAACGCTATCTCCTGACCCAGGACGACGATCTCTACACCCTCGGTTCCGAGGAGCTGGCCGACCTCGGTGAGGTCGACATGGGCGACGGGGATTCCCTCTACGATTTCGCAACCTGGGCCATCGGGACGTATCCGGCGGAGCGCTACGTGCTCATACTCTCCGATCACGGCGGGGGCTGGACGGGCGGTTGGAGCGACGACGACCCGGAGTACGGCAGCGAGCTCAGCATGCAGGAGATCGACGAGGTGCTGGCCGCGGTCGTCGCCGACACGGGCATCGGCGCTTTCGAGCTGGTCGGGTTCGACGCCTGCCTCATGGGGCAGTTGGAGGTCATGAGCGTCATCGCGCCCTATGCGAAGTACGCCGTGGGGTCCGAGGAGACCGAGCCGTCACTCGGCTGGGGCTACGCGGGATTCCTCAGGGAGCTGACCGCCGACCCCGGCATGACCGGGCGCGACCTGGGACAGGCCATCGTAGAGAGCTACATCCAAGGCGATGTGCTCATCACCGACGACCAAGCGCGCGACGATCTCACCGGCGGTGGCTGGAGCGCACGCAGTGTGGTGGAGGAGCTCAGCCTCGATACGACGCTGTCGGCCATCGATCTCGGCGCGATGGAGGGCCTGAACGCGTCGGTCAACGCGCTGGCCCTGGCGTTGGTGGATGTGGACCAGGAACTGGTGGCGCGGGCACGGGCGTACAGCCAGTCTTACGCGAGCGTGTTCAGCGCAGACACCACGCCGTCGTTCATCGATCTGGGGCACTTCGCCGACCTGCTCGTCGAGGATGTGGAGGATCCGCAGGTGAGAGCGGCCGCGCAGGAGTTGAAGAGCGCTCTCTCTACTGCGGTGGTGGCCGAAATGCATGGCGAAGACAGGCCGGGGTCGTCGGGTCTGTCCTTCTACTTCCCGAATTCATCGGAATACTCGTATACCTTCGACGAGCCCGAGATCAACTACCCCTTCTCGGTCACCAGATTCACCGCCGCCTCGCTGTGGGACGACTACCTCACCTACCACTACACGGGGGAGGCCTTCGCGGCCGGAGACGCCGACGTGGCCGTGCTGACTCCCGAGGACTCGGAGCAATCCGAGATCTACTTCATGGAGGCGGTGGAGGAGTCTGCTCCCGCGGATAACGCCGAGATCGTGGGTCCGGGAGCCGGCGATTTCTTCATCGCTCCGCTCGATGTCTCGGCAACGGAGATCGGCCCCGACGGGGTCGTCAGGGTGTCCACAGAGATCACCGGCTCCAACATCGCCTACGTCTACTACTACATCAGCTACTACTGGGAGGACGACGGCTCCTATCTCACCGCCGACGCCGGTTTCGTGGAGCCCGGGTATGTGAAAGAGATGGGCGGCGTCTACTACCCCGATTGGGGTGAGGAAGAGACCGTCTACGTGGAGTACGACTGGGAGCCGACTCTCTTCTACATGAGCGACGGCAACGAAGAGAACGATCAGTTCGCATTCTTCGAGCCCACCGTCTACGGGGCCTCTGCCGAGGAAGACATCTATACGGTGCGGGGCACCTACACCTTCCTCGGCAGCGGCACCGAGATCGAGGCCGAGATCGATTTCAATGGAGACGGCGATATGCAGGGCGTCTGGGGCTTCACGGCCGAGGAATACGGTTCGGGCTACGGGACCTGGTATCAGATCACCCCGGCTCCAGGAGACACCTTCACCATCACCGAGGAATACCTGGAGTTCGATGAGGATCCCGAGGGCGTGTTCGTAGACTACCCGGGCGGGGTCATGACCTTCGGCGACACCCCCTTCACCATGGCGCCGTACTACGCGTTTTCGGGTAGCTATGCCCTGGCCATAGGAGTTGAAGACCTCGACGGCAACGTCACCTGGGAATTCACCGAGGTGACCGTTACCCAATAGATGACCGCGTGAAGGTCTGGGGGAGCCGGCCCATGCAAATATCGCGAACGATCGAGCTCAACGGCAGGATCATACGGTTGGACTCCTACGAACCGGAGCCGACAGGTCTCTTGAAGATGGGCCGGCGACGCCCCGCGGTTGAGGCGCCGCGGCGGCCTCCGGGCGCGGGCAGGTTCGAGATAGGAGAGATAGATGTCTCTCTGGGCGCCGCGGGACTCACCGTCAGGACCCGGGTGAGCGGCACGAACATCGCCTACATCTTCGCTGAGGTCCTGCTGAAAGATGTCGATCTCGGCAGATACTACGGGCCGGTGGTCCGAGAGCACATCCAGGCCGCCCATCGCAGGGAGACGCGGGGGGTGGAACGCCCCGTGTGGGACGACCCCGTGGAGTGTGCCGCCACTGTGCAGCCGGGGCTGCGCGTGCTCACCGATGGGGTCGACTCGAGTTTCTGCTTCACCGTGCCAGAGGGGTACGGGAGTCTTCACCGGCGGCTGCCTTGTCTCTACAGGCGGGCCCGGAGCGGCGTGCCGCTCCGGGCCGCGCTCACCTTCGACCCTGCCGGCGAGTTGGCCGGCGCTGTCGCCTACCAAGAACGGCGCGGGCGCTTCCTGCCCCGCGCCTTCGTTCCCGGGCCGGGCGATCAGGTATCGCCCTTCGTGGAAGTTCTGATGCCTCCGGCCGGCGAGAAAAGCGAGGACTGCGGGGAATGGCGCGTCGAGACGGCGCTCTCCACGACGCTCACCTTCGGCGACGAGCCGCTCCGTGTGGTCACCGAGCCGCTTGGGCCGGGCGACTACATCGCCGGCGTGGTGGTCCAAGACCTCGACGGCGGGTTCACCAGGCGCTACGCGCTATAGTTGATCCGTCATGGGTTTCTGGGAGACCAACCAGCAGCACTTCATCAACGCCGGGGTGTCGGTGCTGGTCCTCGTCGCCGCGTGGGTGGTCTACCTGCTGCTGCGCTACGGCATCAACCGCTTCTCCCGGCGGCAGAACCTGGCCGAAACCGACCCCGGCGCCGAGACGCGCCTGCGGATGATCCAGCGGCTGCTGACGGTGGCGCTCTTCTTCGTGGCCATCGGCTTGGTCTTCTGGATCATGGACGTGGATGCGCTCAAACGGGTGGCCGTGGGCATGTTCGCCTCAGCGGGAGTGGTGGGGATCGCATTGGGCTTCGCTGCTCAGACCACCGTGGCCAACCTGGTGGCGGGTGTCATCATCGCATTCGCGCAGCCCATCCGCCTTGGTGACAACGTGAAGGTGGACGACGAGTACGGAGCGGTGGAATCCATAGGTCTCTTCTACACGCACATCCGTACGCCGGACAACCGCAGGCTGGTGATACCAAACAAGATCCTCTCCGACCGGGCCATCCGCAACTACACCTTGACCGACGAACGGATGCCGGCCCAGGTGGTCCTGCGGTTCGACTACAGGGCGGACCTCGACGCGGTCCGTGCGGTGCTACTCGAGGAGGCGCGGGCTCACCGCCTCTTCATGACCGATCATGAACCCATCGTGGAGGTGATCGACGCCGACGACCTCGGGGTGTCGGTGCGCCTCACGGCATGGGCTCGCAATCAACCCGATGCGTGGACGCTCGCCGTCGAGGTCAGGGAGAGCGTTCTACGACGGCTTGCGGAGTCCGATGTGCCGGTCGGGGCGCAGTGGAGCCGCGTGATGACGCAGCCGCCGGCGCCGTGAAACCTGAGGACGCTGCCGCCGAGCCGGGCGCCCAGACCGAGCCCGCGACGACGGCCTGTCCGGCCTCTCCCGATGGAGCCCCGCCACGCAAGATCTGGGGTCTCGACCGCAACGTCTTCTGGGCCGGGGTCTCATCTTTCTTCATGGACATCAGCTCCGAGATGGTCTATTCATTGGTGCCTATCTTCTTATCCACGGTGCTGGGGGTCAACAAGTCGCTCATCGGTGTCATCGAGGGCATCGCAGAGACTACGGCCAGCATGCTCAAGATGCTCGCCGGCTGGCTCAGCGACAGGCTGGGCCGGCGCAAACCCCTCATGGTGTTCGGCTACAGCGTGTCGACGCTCAGTCGTCCCCTGCTGGCTCTTGCCGGCGGCTGGGGGATGGTCCTGGGAGCCCGCTTCGTCGACCGTTTCGGCAAAGGTGTCCGCACTGCTCCGCGCGACGCGATCGTGGCCGATTCTTGCGAGAAGAAGGAGTTGGGGCGGTCGTTCGGTTTCCATCGGGCTATGGACCAGTTCGGAGCGGTGATCGGCCCTGGGCTGGCCTTCTTGATACTGGCGTTCCGCCCCGAAGACTATCGGATGGTGTTCTGGATCTCGCTCGCGCCGGGGGCTGTCTGTGTGGCCGTGATCGTGTTCTTCATCCACGATCGTAAGAAACGGACGGTCGCGGCCCAAGCGGTAAGACCACCGGTAGTCCTTGAGACTCCGGTCCCCGGTGCCGCGCCGGATGCCGGGCCGCCCTCGGACGGGAAGACCGCGGGTGCAACGCGCCGCGAGCGACTCGGCGGCCCTTTGCTGGCCTATCTGCTGGTGACGGGCGTGTTCGCGCTCGGGAATTCCTCCGACGCTTTCCTCATCCTCAGGGCCCAAGACCTGCAGGTAGACACGGTCATGATCCCGCTGCTCTATCTGATGTTCAACCTCATCTACTCCGCCCTGTCGATCCCCGCCGGACTGCTCGCCGACCGCATAGGCAGGCGCAAGGTGGCGCTCATCGGGTTCGTAGTCTTCGCCATCGCATATGCGTGGATGGCCGCGGCTCGCTCTCAGGCGGCGGCTTGGGGTGTGTTCGCGGTGTATGGCGTCTACATGGCCATCGCCGATGGCAACGGACGCGCCCTTCTGGCCGAGTTCTCACCGGGCGGGCGGCACGGGACCGCCTTTGGCGCTTACCACATGGTGGTGGGTCTCGCGGCGCTGCCGGCCAGCGTCATCGCGGGGCTGCTTTACGACCACGTATCGGCCGCGGCGCCCTTCTGGTTGGGCGCGGCGGCGGCGGGGTTGGCGGGTGTGTTGATGCTCGCCTTGGTGCCGGAACCGCGCAAGCTTCACAACGCGTAGCCGTCTTGGAGGGCTCGTCGGCCCCGTAACCCCGGCTTCTAGCCCAACCGCTCCAAGATGGCCGGCAGTTCACGGTGGTCGCGGATGACGTAGTCCGCCACCGGGGGCTCCTCGTCGTCGTTGGCTCCCGCGCAGCGGATGGTCACCATACCCAGCGCCTTTGCCCCCGCGATGTCGGTGCGGGGAGTGTCGCCCACATGAGCGGCGGCCTCGGGGGCAGCCTCCAAGCGGGCCAGGGTCTGTTCGAACATCCGCCGGTCGGGCTTCGGGTAGCCGGTCTCGTCCGAGAAGGTGAGCACGGAGAAGTGCTGCAGGAGCCCGTCGGCCTCGAGGAACTCCGAGAGCACCCGTCCCGGCGTAAGGCTGGTGTCGGAGATGACGCCCAACCGGTAGCCGGCCGCCGCCAGGGGCGGGATGGTCTCGGCCACCCCGGGCAACAACGGCAGGGCGCCGAGCCGGGCCGCGTTCTCGACCCCGGAGATGGCCTTCGCGATCACCTCGCGGTCGACCGACGGCTCGTCTATGCCGAACTCCTGCAAGAAGAAGCTCACCTCCTCCTGCGCTCCGAAGTGGCGGCCACCGATCCAGGCCTCCATGTAGATGGCGAAGCCGGAGTCGTAGACCTGCTGCAGCTCAGCATCCGACGGATCGAGCCCGGCCGATTTCAGCATGGTCTGGAGGGCCTGCAACCTTGCCAGCCTTACCTCGGTCCAAGAAGTATCGTTGGCCGAATAGAGTGTGTTCCAGAAATCGAAGGTCAACGCGGTGAGCCGGGTCGGTAGGGTCACGGGAATGCTCCTGTCTCTCTGTCTATCGGTTACTCGAGCGGCATGAGGCCGCGTGGATGTGTCAGACTGCGCGGGGTCGTCCGGCGTGCCGGGCAGGCAGGGCTGGGCGCCTCGGGCAGGAAATTATAGAGGGTCAGGAAGTGGTCGGGTTTCGTCGCCGGATTATCCGGCAGAGCCCGGCAGGCAACGACCAAAACGAGCACGGAGAGTCGCATGCTGTCAGCCTCCTCGCGTATCATCAACAGCCGGCTGAAGCTGCTGGGGCTTTTCGCCCTCGCAGTCGCAGCCGTTCTTGCCGGGGCTCTGGTGGCCGCGCCGGCGGTGTCGGCACAGGCGGCCGGCTTCACCGACGTGCCCGACAAGCACCCCTATCACGTCCAGATAGAGACCCTCGCTCAACTGGGAATCATAAACGGCTACTCGGACGGGACTTTCCGTCCCAACCAACCGGTCACCCGCCAGCAGTTCGCCAAGATGGTGATATTGGCGATGCGCCTGGCCGTGAGCGAAGACGACAGGTGTGAGTTCACGGATGTCAAGAAGAGCTCGGATATCGAGCTCTACCCCGACAACTACGTGGCTGCCGCCGTTCGGGAGAAGATCGTCACCGGCTACCGCGGCTCCGCGGGGCCCTACTTCAAACCCGACAGCCCCATCACCGTGGCGCAGATGGTGACCATGGGGACGCGCGCCTGTGAGCGGCCGCTCTACGTGCCTCCCACCGAATACAAGTCGGCTTGGGGCGCCTTTGACAACACGCACTCCATCATCGCGCGTGTCGCCCAATACAACGGGCTCCTCAGGGAACTACCTCTACCGGGGACCGTACTCAAGAATCTCTCGCCCTGGAAGGACGCCACCCGGGGCCAAGCCGCCGCGTTGCTCTTCAACGTCATGGGCACCGACATGGCCGGTCTGAACGGACGCTTTCTGGGCGATTCCACCGACCTCGTGCGCTACTTCCGCGCCCAGACGCAGGGCAATGACGGGCTTCTCACCATACCGCTCGAGGAGTTGGCGAAGCTCTACGTGAACTACGGCAAGCGCTTCGGTATCCGGGCCGACATGGCGTGGGCCCAGATGATCCACGAGACCGGCTACGGCCAGTTCGGCGGCGACGTGCTCCCCGAGCAGAACAACATGGCCGGTATCGGAGCCACGGGCGGTATACCGGGCCACTCGTTCGCCACGGCCGAACTGGGAGTCATAGCCCAGTATGTCCACCTGGCCTGGTATCTGTATCCCGACCACATGTCCGATCCGTACTGTGTCGCCGTGGTGCAGCCGGTGGATGGTCCTATCACCGAGCCGGGCGACCCCCGCCATTTTGCGCAGGAGGACGGCAGCGTGCACAAGGGCAACGTCCGCACGGTATACGAACTCAGCGGCAAATGGGCGCCCGGGGGCAACTACGGCTCGGCGATACAAGCCATCGCGCAACGCATCGTCGACGAGGGGTACGTGACCCGCGGGCTCTGGTAGCGGCCCCTGCACCCATGGTAGTCTCGAAGACGCAACCGGCCTCGCCCGGACGGCAGTGCCGGCGACACCTGTGGACTAGGAAAGGACCGTTGCTCACATGAAGGATCTGTCGATTCTCCCCGATCATCTGCGTGACTCGGTCATGGCGGCCGGTGGGGATCTTGGCTGGCCCTTGGAACTCGGGTCCGAAGTCATCCAGGCCCTCACCGACGCGGGCGCAGTCGTGACAGGGGTAGAGGCTTGGAGTGTCGATTCTGAGGGCGTGCCCGCATCGGTGGGGTGGTCGTCTTACGAACTGGGCGACTACCAGAGCGACTGGGAGGCCTCCGTGGGCGCTTCGAGGATCCAGGCGGAGGAAGTGCTGGCCGGGGTCATGGAGACTGCCGTCGAAGACGGGGTCAACTACATCGGCATCGATTGGGACGTCCAAGGAGAGGCCGAGGCCGCCGAGTAGCGCCGCGGGGCGTCGCGGCGGCAGATGTCGCACCGGCGCCGGTAACCGGATGGGCTACGCAGTCAGCCTCGCGTGGCCTGCCCGTCGCCGTCGATGGGGATCTGCGGACCGAGGTAGCGGGGCTCGGGATGCGTGATGTGCAGCTGGAGGACGGCCTTCACACGGGCGAGCCAGTCTCGCGCGGCGTTCTTGAACTCGTTGGCGTAAGGCTGGATGTCGGCGACGACACCGGTGGCCTCCAATCCGAGCTCGCGGGCCGTGTAGACGGCGCGGTCCAGGTGGAATCCTTGGGTCACCACCAGGCAGTCGGTCACCATGAACACGTCGCGGGCCCGATACATGGTGTCGTAGGTGTCGAAGCCGGCGTGGTCGGTGAAGACGTCTTCCTCCGGGACGCCTAGCTCCACGACATAGTCGAGCATCACGTTGACTTCGTCGTAGTCGGTCTGGCCGTGGTCGCCCGAGAGCAGCAGTTTCTCCACTTTGCCGAGCTCATAGAGCCGGACGCCCGTCGTGAGGCGGTCGGCGAGCATGGGGGCGGGGACGCCGCTGTCGTAGACCCGGGCCCCGAGCACGATGGCGCACTGCGCAGCCGGCGCGTCTCCGGGGCCCTGCACGATGTAGTCGTCGGCCGACCGGGTGATGACCAGGTTGGGTATGAGGATGGCCAGTCCGAGTAGCACCACGAGGATGCCCACCGAGACCAGCGACCAGAGGATGATGCGTCCCTTGCGGCTCCGCTTTGCCATGCATCTAGGGTAGCACCCGGGCTCACACGGCCTTTCCCACGGAGGGGGGCAGAGCGCGTCGTCGGTCTCACGGCGCCGTGAGGAAGCCCTCCTGGCGGAAGTGGTTGTCGGTGGCCGCCGCAGTATTGATACAAAAACGGCGCATTATGACGAAGCTCAGGCAGTCGGTGAGTGTGTACCACTTGTCCGGACGCTCGAGGAACAGGGTCCAGGCACGGAGCTCTTCGGCGGCGCTGGGATGCTCCACGATCACCTCTGCAGAAGAGCGGATATGAGAGCCGGCTCGGGCGGCGACGGCGTGCCCACTTCGGACCAGAAGCAGGGCGACCAGCTCGTCGAGCACGTAAGTGCTGGTGACCAAGCTGATGTCCGGCCCACGCATGAGCGCCGCGATATCTTGGTGGGCCGGCGCGCCCGAGAACAGCAGGTCGTACCAGCCCGAGGTGTCGACGAACAGGGTCTTCACTACTGAGGGCCCTTTCCGTGGAGCACCTCGTCGTGATCTTTGCCGCTGAAATCGCTCTCGGTGACCAGCCCTGCGACCTCCCAGACGTGGGGGGAGCTTGCTGCTGCGAGCTCCATCTGCTCTCTCACGAGACGCCGCACCACTGAAGAGAGGCTCGCGCCGCTCGCCGCGGCCCGGGCCTTTA
>ENA-UOUL01001422-UOUL01001422.1-bioreactor-metagenome-genome-assembly--contig:-NODE-1422-length-33242-cov-19.580582_pt1 | contig 33242 bp, 29 predicted proteins | sample MGYA00249838_ERZ747220 | MGnify/ENA primary metagenome ERZ747220 (study PRJEB28778, sample SAMN05720191) | bioreactor metagenome | isolation source: Anaerobic biogas reactor | place: USA:Washington... | reverse complement strand
CCTGAACTACCGTATCCTCCTCCACCCGGAACCGGAAGGCGGGTATACCGTCACCGTACCGACGCTTCCGGGCTCGCGTCACCTATGGGGCGATCGTCAATGAAGCGATAGCGATGGCACGGGAGGCCGCCCGAGTCTATATCGAAGATCTCCAGGAGAAGGGTGAGGAGGTTCCCACTGAGGAAGGGCATCTGGAATACAGGCTCACCGTTGAAGTCCCGGGGTGAACGCCCGGATCGCACCCCGTGAACCGGCGTACCCGGGGATATCTATACTAAAGGGGAAGGCGCATATCCCGATCAGGAATGGATACCATCATCTGCGAGCCCGGCGGGGAGTGCGCGAGAATCATCGGCATCCTCCGGAGGAACAAGGCTTACCTGGCGGAGGCCTATCACGTCGGGTCCATTGGCATCTTCGGTTCGTGCCGGCGTGGTGAAGAGCACGAGGGAAGCGATGTGGACATCCTGGTCGAGTTCTCCGAGGTGCCGGGGTTCTTCGGGTTTCTCAGGCTTGAGCGGTACCTGTCCGAGATTCTCGATAGACCGGTTGATCTTGTCGAAAAGAGCGCGCTCAAGCCCCGTATTGGTCGCCGTACCTCAAACGAGGTTATCTACGTATGACGGCACCGCGTGACACCCTCGACTACCTGGACGGATATCCCACCTCCCGGATCCGCGATGCAGGCCCTCCGGGATGACCTGGCTGCGGGCAGGTCTCCATCGGGTCCATGAGCGGCTCCCCCTCCCGATCGGCACCCATAGGATATCAGGGGCGTTTTCTGGACCCGGGGGCATCCCCTTTGACTTGATATCAAGGCCTTTGCTCTCCTCCACCGGGTCCAGACGGAGGTATCCGGGCGGATCTGGGTGATGGTCCGTAAAGAGCAGGAGTGGGAGCACCGCAGGAACGATGGGCCAATGGGCCGGAGTTTGAGCACCGATAGGGACGACGTTCCTATGGAACGGAATTTGAGCACTGATAGGTGCGAGTTACAACATTGCAGCAGGTTTACCACAGGATTCCAACATCGGTTGCAAAGATAAAACGGCCGGGAAAGGTGCTGGATCCGACATTACTTGTACAGATAGAGAGATGCGTCTCTCACTTAGTACTAAATTACAGCAGAAAACACACACAGTCCCCGGCACCGGTGCCGGGATGGGTGCGGGTGTGTGTGCGAAATCTGGAATGCTGAAAGTGATCCCACGATACGGCAGCCCCAGGGATGAAATCCGAATCGGGCGTTAGAACATCGTCCGTTAAGTTGCATCGCCGGCTGCAACGTGCTGTAAGCAGGTGCAAAACTGGGGTCCGTGCTGCAAGAGCCCCTGCCGGGGGTGTTCGACCACCGGGCGTTTGAACGGGTGAAGGTGGAGATTGGCTGGTGTGATGTCTGCGGAACGGGGAAGGCGGTCTATCGCTCGCGGGAGGCGCAGGCGAAGGTGTGGGAGGAACGACTATCCATAGGACAGGAGGACGAGCACCGCCAGGTGCGGGTGTTATGCGAGGCTGGTGCGGGAGGGGAATAGGGGAGGGGGTGAGGTGAGGGTTGCACATACTGACCCGAGTTTATCTGGCGATATGAAAACACTTAAGGAGTTTGGAAAAAAATACGCTCGTATATGATTAATATGGGAAAACAATTTCATGTAGCTCCCTCAACAATCCTTTCCGATGCAGATATGACATCTCCAAGCGTCAGGCCCCAAAAATCCTTTTTATCAATCATATCGTCGGCGAAAAAGCAGGCTACTGTAGAGGCCATATACAGCAATAAATTTGCATTTCAACCTGGAATCTTGGGTAAGTGAAAGAATGAATGGAATAGGTAGGATTCTATGCTGGATTGGCCTTCATAAGTGGGGGAGAGCACATGGTTACAGCCAATTTTCTTCAAACGTTGTCGACATGAAGCAGAGGTGTCTCCGATGTGGCAAGGTGAAGAGATGGGTCGAACCTAAGAAAAACCGTAGATGGTGAACAGCACCTGAAACTCACTATAACGCCTATGACAGAGGACGAAGATCTGCAGGTAGAACCCCGAGTCATCTACTATACCCTTGATGGGATAGGGTATAAAATTCAGATAGATGTTTATCGGAAAATCAAAACGTATTTTGCGAGCAAGGGATACTACGATAGGCCAGAATCATACCAAGAGTATCTTTACGATTCTGTACAGCGTCGACACCTCGATGACCTCATTTTCCAGATCATGCAGGGAGCGGATAGCATCGATGGCATGGCGAGGATTGCAGTCAACATTGTTCAGCGTATTCCCTATGACCACGACAAAGTAAGGTATGATCTCCGATATAATCCGGACTGTTCCATCCGATTCCCATACGAAGTCATCTATGACAACAAAGGAATTTGCTCTGAGAAGTCTCTATTACTAGCATTTCTCCTTAAGGAGTTGGGCTTAGGAGTTGCATTGTTCCGCTTCGATGAGGAGAACCACATGACTGTTGGGATTAAATGTCCTCCCGAATATGGCTATCATGACACTGAATACGCTTTTGTTGAGACAACGGGAGTAAACCTAGTCACCGATGACCAAATGTACTACGTGAGTTCCAAGGAGTATGGATTTCCTTTCATCCAGCTTAAGTCCATTCCAAAGTTAATCCCCATCTGTGGTGGGGCGTCATTTGATGGCGTACACCAGGAGTGGTTTGATACAAGGGATTTACATAGTTATCAGAAGAATCCCGGTAGTTATTTCCATATCACCCGATATATTGAGATTGCACGAAGATATGGACTTTAAAAATCCTGTTGTGCTAAAACTCATAGTCCCATCGATTGATTGAGCAGGGGATTGACAGAGAGTATAGCGGACTTCGTCACCTTTGGGGAGACTGTCGACGAGGTAATAACGATGGCACAGGAGGCTATCGAGCTCTCGAAGACCTCTAGGAGAAAGGTGAGGAGATTCCCACCGAGGAGGGACTTCTGGAATAAACCCTCACCGTCGACGCCCATGCCTAACTCCCGGCGCTCACGGCCCAGAAGGTCATCATGATTCTGGAGAAGAAGGGGTTTGTGCTGAGCCGGGTGAAGGGAAGCCATCACATCTTCTATCAACCGGAGACGAAACGCCGGGTCGTCCCGGTACACGGGCGGGATCTCCCGCCCGGCATGCTCTTGGAGAACAAACGGCCGGGGAAGGCAGCGGATCTGGTACCTGTACGGATAGAGAGATGTGTCTTTCTCAATACAGTAGAAGGCACACACAGTCCCCAGCACCGGTGCCGGGATGGGTGCGGGTGCATGTGTGTGCGAAATCCGGAATGCTGGAAGTGATCCCACGATACGGCAGCCTGACGGTTGAAATCCCCATCAAAGTCCTCAGCACTGCTATTTGAGTGACATCACCGGCTGCAACACGCTGAAACACGTTTCCGGCAGGCATGGAGGCAACAGGCCTGCACACGGTCGGCCTTACCCTGTTCCCGACACGACCTGCGTGTAGATGCGGTTGAACATATAATCCTTGAAGAGCCTGGCAAAACCCTCGTCGTCATTGATCTTTTTGAAGATCTCCTTGTTCGTGGAGAGCATCTCGATGAGCGTGTCCTCGAAGAAGTTGTTGAATGCGATCCGGACATTCTCCTTTGAGTTGATCTCCGGGTTGAAGGTCTGTCGCAGCGTGGTATTCCCTACGAGCCGTTTCTCCATATCGTCGGCGAAGTAGGAGAGTTTATCCTCGTCGGTGAAGTCGGTGCCGAAGTTCTCGTTGATGTACTGGATGATCTCGGAGAGAGGAACTTTTTCTTCCATCGATGGGTGAAGAGGGCCGTCTTCAGGCTGTTTGAGCGTTCCGTCTGCGTTGATCATGATCCTCCCGCTGCTGGTCGCCTGAATCCGGTAGGAGTCCATGTTGATGTTACCCAGCACATCGACCGGGAGGCGGTCGGCCTCCTTGCAGAGAGCCTTCTGGAGGTAGCGGGCGAACTGGTAATACTTCTCGAGGGCTACGTCCTGGAAGGTGATGATCTGGGAGAGGAAGGCGTAGAGGTTGACGAACTGCCGCAGGGTCTTTTTGAACGTCTCACGGTCTTCTTTCTCAAGGTGTTTGTAGTTCTCTGCGACCGGCCGGATGATGGCATGAAGCATCTCCTGCCTGCCCTTCTCCGCGAAGTACTCGTTGCCGAATGATTCGACATCGTCGGGAGTGTATATGGCGGCCTGGTCGAGCTGGTACTGCAGGTCGTAGAGTTTGTTCGGGTCGGTCGGTTCGTCGAGGAGGGTCTTTTCGTAGTAGGGTGCAAAGGCTTTCTCGATCTCCTGGGCGTCGTTCGCAAAGTCGAGCACCATCGTGTCGCTCTTCTGCGGGTGGATCCGGTTCAGCCGGGAGAGCGTCTGGACGGCGGCGACGCCGGAGAGTTTCTTGTCCACGTACATTGTGTGGAGCAGCGGCTGATCGAATCCCGTCTGGTATTTGTTTGCGACGATGAGGAGCCGGTTCTCTGGCAATTTGAACTCTTCTGCGGTCTGCCGGTCGGAAAACTCGTTCATGCCGCCTTCGGTGAACTTCTCCTGGAGATCGGGGTCCAGCACCTCGCCGGAGAACGCGACGAGAGCGTTGAAGGGGAGGTGGTTCTCGCGGATGAGCCGGTCGATGGTCCGCTTGTAGCGGACGGCGTGAAGCCGGGAGCGGGTGACGATCATGGCTTTGGCCTGTCCGCCGATCCGATGCACCACCTCATGCGAGAAGTGGTCGAGGATGATCTCGCACTTCTTGTTGATCGCGTGTTCGTGAAGGTCTACGTAGGACCGGAGGAGGGCGGTCGCCTTTCTCCTGGGATACTGGGGGTCGTCCTCGATCTTCTTGAGCAGATTGAAGTAGACTTTGAAGGTGGCGTAGTTTTTGAGGACGTCGAGGATGAAACCTTCCGCGATCGCCTGGTGCATGGTGTAGAGATGGAACGCTTCAAACGCGCCCGTATTGCTCCTACGCCCGAAGAGTTCGAGCGTCTTCTGTTTCGGGGTTGCGGTGAAGGCGAAGAACGAGACGTTTTTTGGGCGCTGTGTCCGTTTGAGGTAGGCCTCGATCTGGGTGTTCACCAGGTCTTCGTCGTCCGTCTCCGGCTCTTCATGGTACGCGGCTTCTTCAAGGGTTTTCGGGGAGAGGACTTCCCGGACGCTGCGGGCGCTCCTGCCGGTCTGGGACGAGTGCGCCTCGTCGATGATGACGGCGAACCGGTTGCCGGGGCGCCTCGCGATCTCGTCGATCGCGTGCGGGAAGGTCTGGACGGTGACGACGATGATGTCTTTGTTCTCGCTCAGGGCCAGAGAGAGCCCTTTTGCCTTCCTGCCGGAGATGGTGGAGACGACGCCTTTGACCTGCTCGAACTGCCGGATGGTCTCCTGGAGCTGCTGGTCGAGGACGCGGCGGTCGGTGATGACGATGATCGAGTCAAAGAGCCGCCGATCGTCATCGTCGTAGAGGGTTGCCAGGTAGTAGGCGAGCCACCCGATGGTGTTGCTCTTGCCGCTCCCGGCGCTGTGCTGGACGAGGTAACTCTCTCCGGCGGCGTGCGAGCGGGCGTGGATGACAAGGCGGCGGACGGCATCGAGCTGGTGGTAGCGGGGGAAGAGGAGTTTCTTTCCAGCTTTTTTGCCGTTCTCGTCCCGCTCCTCGACCTCACGGATGAAGTGCTCCAGGATGTCGAGGACGCTCCCGGTGTTCCAGACCTCTTCCCAGAGGTAGGCGGTGTCGTAGCCGCTCCGGTTGTTCGGGTTCCTCTCCGGGTGATCGGGGTCGCGGGGGTCGCCGCGGTTGAACGGGAGGAACCGGGTCGTTTCACCGGTGAGGTGGGTGGTCATGTAAGCGAGGTTGGGGTCGACGGCGAAGTGGGCGAGGCACCGGCCGTAGGCGAAGAGCGGCTCTCGCGGGTCGCGGTCTTTTCGGTATTGCCGGACTGCGTGCTCCACCGTCTGGCCGGTGAGGGGGTCCTTGAGTTCGGCGGTGAAGATGGGGATGCCGTTGACGAAGATGGCGAGGTCGAGGGACTGCCCGGTCCTGGCGGAGAAGTGGAGCTGGCGGACGACTGAGAAGATGCTCTGGCGATAGAGGTTTTGGTGCGTCTGGTTGAGGCCGGAGTTGGGCTTGAAGTAGGCGAGGTGGAAGGTGCAGCCGAGGTCGCGGACGCCTTTCTTGAGGACGTCGATCGTCCCCCGCTTCTCGATCTCGGACTTGACCCGGTTGAGGAACTCCCGGCGGGTCCCGGCCCCGCGCTGCTGCTTGAGTTTCTCCCACTCGGCGGCCTGGGTGGCGTAGATGAAGCCGCAGAGGTCGGCCGGGATGAGGCAGAGGTCGCGGTCGTAGTCGGCGCTGGTCCGGAGGCGGTAGTGGAAGTCAGGGTTGACGAAGGGGTTTTCTTCGTCGAGGGTCGGCGGGAGCTCGCCGGTGAGGGTCTTTACGATCGTCTCTTCAAAGTCCGCTTCGGTTACTCGTACGACCATGATGCTCTCCTGCCCGGCCTTCCCCCGGGGGCGCGGGTTTTGTGGCTGATAATGGTAATTGGGCGAGGAGGAGACATCAATCTATTGATCGGGTCGCCGGCGGGGGTTGAAGGGGTGTATCGGGGCCTGGGGGGTAGGTGGGAAATAGAGGTCAGGGGGTCGCCGGCGCCTCACTCCGGACGTCGATATTGCCGGTGACGGCCGCGGAGATGAGGGCGGTGCGGTATTCATAGAGGAGGGAGATTTGGCGTTGATTGGAGGTGATAACCATTGCGATGGATTGTAATTTACTTAAAATCGTCGTTATCAACCACTCCTGCTCTTTGAGCGGTGGTAGAGCAACCTTGAAATGACTAATATCTTCACAAGTAAGTGCACCCTTGGTGCTACCAGTATCATCGCTAATTCTCCGGAGTTCTCGATACGCCGCTGTAAATATTAACTGAAGATACTCTGGTGAGACAATGTTTTGTTCAGGAGTAACAAATGCAAGGTGTTGATTGATTGTTGCTTTGATGTCAAGTATAGCAGCAGTTCCACGGGTTTTACCTTGACCAGTAATGGCAACCAGTATACTACCCGGCGGAACGCAAGGGAGATGACATTCTTCAAGCGCTTTTTTTGTTACGAATTGATTAGAGCCCCGAATAAGGCCGTGATTTACGCAGCTGCTATTTAGCCATGGATAGATGCCATTTATCCAGTAGGCGGCGTTGCTACGAGATGGCGTAGATCCGTTGCCAACTCGTGCAAAATGGCCGATCTGCCAAATATCCCAATGTCCTGGTACCTCGCCCAACCACTCCACCCCGGAGTCCTTCATATCCGCATCCGGGTCGAGCCCCTTTGTCACAGCCTGAGTGATCAGCGCCTGGCGCTTCTCCTCAAGGAGTTCGATGAAGCGCTGCTTCTTTGCGATGAGGGCGTCGAGCCGGGCGGTCTCGCGGTCAAGGAAGGCAGCGATGGCGTGTTGTTCGGGGAGAGGTGGACGGAAGTAGACGGTGTTCATAACTTTTTCTGCAGTGTAATGGGCAATTGTGGCCTTGTTGCAGAGCATGTCAATGTAATCTACGTGCTTCAGAAAATATAACCAATAATGCAGATGTGAAGTGAGTGCTCCATTTCTGCTTCGTACGCGGTTGATCGCGTTCTGGATATAGCATTCGTCCAACTCACCATTCCATAACGTTGCTCTCCCTACGTCCCCGCCCTCGCTGACTAACAGATCACCGTTCTCGATGCGGTACCGCTCCTTTTCAGATTCAGAAAACCACATCTCCTTGATATCATCAACTAGTATTTTCTCCCAGGAGATATTTGCAGCGCGTAGATAGGGCATCAATTTGTCACCAGGATCGCTGGGCTCGCTTTGGAGCATTTTACCTAGCTGAACCAGAAAATGCCGTTTAATCGAGGATACCTCCCACCCCGCCGGCACCTCCCCGAGCCACTCCACCCCGGAATCCTTATACGCCGGATACCGCTTCCACTCCCGCACCGTCGCCGGGTCGATCGCAAACTCCTCGCCCCCCGCGCTCATCTCGCCACCCCCGCGCCGCAGACCCCGGCGGCCGGCCGGGTCCGACAGTTATGCGTCATCGGTGTCGCACCACGGTTTTTGTGCGACATAAAACCCCACTTAGTGTCGCACAACCGCCCCCGGAGCATGGTCTGTGTATACGCGGGTACACACAACGTCCGTTGCGTATATTGGATCAGGGTTTTGGTATGCGCGAAAGACGAGAGCACCGCCTCCTGTATGACCGACGCTATCTGCGGGATATGACTCCCCCAGTCGATGCCGGCCGGGGGCAGGGCTTCAGGTGCGTAGGGTTGGACGCTCACGCTGTCTCTGCCTCCTCACGGATCACGGACTTACCCATCGCGGCCTCGACACGATCAAGAATCTCTTCATATCGCCGATTGTAGAACGCCCAAAAATCGTCGTTGCGGAGCGCCGCCGGGTCGATGACGTGCGATCGCAGGATCTGATCCAGACGCTCCGCCGGGATACCTTCGTTCTTCTCGATTCGCTGCAGGTACGCACTCGGTGCGCTCCCGCCGATCATCCGGTTGGTGCGTGCCGAGAGCGGTGCCTTGTTGATGATGCAGTCGATTGCCGTCCAATGGCCGCGGAGGTTCTGCTCATCAGCATGCTCCTTGCACCACTTTTGGGGGAAGATATGATGAATATCGACATTCTCGTCATAGTAACTGCTAATATCGATCGGCTGGCCGGAACGGAAGTCTTCGCACCCATCCCGCATCATCAGCGCGAAGATGCCCTTGTATGCCGCGCTCCGGCGGCTCATCAGTTCTTCGAGGCGTGCTCCGGAAAATGTGGCCTCCTTCACCGCCGTAGGTTCGTCACCGCCCCGGGCCCACGCGATCAGTTCGGGAAGATCTTTGGCAAACCGGCTCTCGATCGTGCTCCCGTACAACTCACCGAAAACCCCGCACCAGTACCACCGCGACAGGAGTTGCTTTACCGTGTCGTTATCCGCCTCATCACCGAGCACCGCAAGGGTGGCGGCTAGCGGGACGATCTGCGTCCGGTACGGCAGGTCGCGACCGGTAAAGATCTTCTGCATCCGCAGAAACTTGGCCGCCTTCCGGAACCCTTTAACCACCGCATCCCGATGTTCGAGATACTCTTCGAGTTTGAGTTTTAGGATGTCTTTGCGCTTGCAGCTGATCGCCGGGGCACGCCCCTCCGGATCCATCCCGTCGACATGCTCGCAATGCCGCTTCATCGTCGCAAGCAGGGTGACCGCCTGGAGGAAGTCGTCGCTCGGGATCTTCCTCAGAACCTCCTCCCGGGTGAATTGTTCCGCGATCTTCTGCCAGTCATCACGGAGCAGGAAGTTATCGGCCGCAAACGTGGCGGTCAGGAGTTCAAAGACCGTCAGCGATACCCCGCCGGTGTTCACCTTCTCAAAGACGAGACAGACTGCTTCTTTTGGTGTCTCTCTCCCCATCTCGATGACCGGGAGCTGGTACTGCTCAAACCGCTGGATGACTTCCCTGTAAAACTGGTTGAAGGTTCTCGTCCTGGACCGGTCATAATCCCAGTACTCATCGTACCCCTCTCTCCAGGAAAAACTATCATATATCTGTTTTACCGGAAAGAGGCCTGCAGCATACTCTTTATCCGGGGTAGAGTAGTCTTCATCGACATCCCCCCGGAAGTTCCTGATACGCTTATCCTCGGGGATACTCCGAATACACTCCTCACGATCCTCATCGGGATTCAGGCACTTTTCGATGTCAAAATAATAGTGCCGGTAGATCGTCTTCTTCTTGATATCCTCGGTTACGACCGACCCCGGCTTGATCAACGCCTGAAAAAGGGCGGTGAGTCGCTGTTGCCCATCGAGGATCAGCTTGTCCGGTTCAATGGCCGGTTCGGCAGAAACCCCTTCAATCAGTCGTGGCTTAAAGCGGCATTCGCGATTCCCGGTCTCGAGCATCATCACTGCCCCGATCGGGAACGAGAGAGATACGCTCGAGAGCAGACCCCGGATCCGGTTGTCGTCCCACACCCATCCCCGCTGGAAATCGGGGAGTTGAATCTTACTCTTGGCAATATCCTGAAGGATATCCTTTAGAAAGACCTTATTACTCTGGAAACTTGTAATCCCGCTCGTCATTCTTCACCCTCCTCGAGGTCGATGAGATCGTAACTCGTCCGCACCACCCCGATGTCATACTCAATAAGCAGGTTCACCATCTGCTCGCCGTTCATCAGGGCAATCGGCGTCTTGTCCGACTGCTCTGCCTCCTGGCGAGCGCCGGTCGAGAAGTCGCTCGTAGTGATGATCAACCCCTGCTCGTGCGCCCCGAGGGAGCCCCTGACCTGCTGGACGACCGGCGCCTGGACGTTGTTCTTCCAGCGCTTCACCTGAACCGCCATCCTCGTCTTGATGACGTCGCCGGCAACAAGTGTCCCCCGCACATCGATCCCGCCGTCACCGCTCGCCCGGGTGACCGTAACATCCTCAAACCCGATCTTTGCCAGCAGTTCCCCGACAAGTTCCTCGAACGCAACGGGATCCATCGTCCTGATCCGCTGCATGAGGTGCTCCCGCACCTCCCGGTTGTGTACCTCGATCTGGTAGGGGAGTCCCTGCTCGTGCCACCGGGTCAGCCCGACGTAGCCTTTGCCGAACTTCTCGAACCTCGGGAGTTCCCCCCGCCTGATCTGCCGCTGGATCTCGGTGAGGATGCCGGCATACATGGTTGCTTCAGGAGTCAGGCCGCCGGTCGTGATCAGATTCAGATCAAGAGCCTTTTGGGTGATCCCCCGGTAGTGCATCGGTTGCCCCCCGGCATGCTCCTCCAGCACCATCTCAGCGGCATCGAGGAATGACAGGGAGGCCGGCCCCGGATCGGGTTCCGGGGAGGGAGGGTGATCACCAGCCTCGCGACACCCGAAGATGCCGGGCGCTGCCCGATAGAATCTGGACTGCTCCCCGTTCTTCTTGATATCCACGGTGATCCTGGCGTTGACCGAGTCCCAGGGTGTCAGCCCTGCGCTCGACCAGAGACCCCGGTCGAGCATCCATTGCGTGATCTCGCGGTAGTGGAGCGGCTCGCCTGCTGCATGGAGCACTTCATACGCAGCATCGAGGGCGTTCACCCCATCATCTCCTTCACCATCCCGAGGATCTCCGCTTCGAGCTCCTTGATCTCCGCCTCGATCTCCTCAAGCGGCCGGGGCGGCGTGTAGGCGTAGAAGTAGCGGTTGAAGTTGATCTCGTAGCCGACCTTCCCGACCCCGCCGTCTTTTAAGTCCGTCACCGACTCGTTGATCCACGCATCCGGAACGTGGGGCAATACCTCGCGCTCGAAGTAGTCATGGACGGACTCAGCGAGCGGGACGTTCTCGGTATCCCGGAGTTCGGGATCGGCCTCCGGCACGCCCTTCGCATCGAGACAGACGGCCGCGGTCTCGTCGCGCTCCGAGAGCGCCGAAAGGATTGTTTTCTTCACCGGCGTGTCGAGTTTTACGCCGCGCTTCTTGAACCCGGCCACAAGCGCCTTCTCAAACTTCCTCCGGTCGCGATACACCTCGTTGCCCGCCATATCCCGGAGCACGGAGAGGATAAGATCCTGCTGCCGTCTCCCTTCGGCGACCTCCGCGGCCCCGGCGTCGCCCTTCTTCTTGCTCGTCGCAAGCTTCTCAAACGCGCTCTCGGATCGCAGGCGCTCAGTCCGCTCAGGCGACAGAGAGAAGTTGAGGCGGAGCGGCCGCTCGACGGTGATCTTGCGGTACCCGAAATTGGGGGTATCGAAGATCTTCACCGTCTCTGACTCCCCAAAGGCGCCAAAGAGCCTCGTGATCTCCCGGATCTGCGATTCCCTAATCTCATGGCGCTTGTCCCCGAGGCTTTTGCGCATCTTCACGGAGCAGCCCGTCGCATCGATCAGCTGCACCTTCCCCTTCCGCTGCTCCTCCTTGCGGTTCGAGAGCACCCAGATGTAAGTGCTGATCCCCGTGTTGTAGAAGAGCTGGCCCGGCAACGCCACGATCGCCTCCAGCCAATCGTTCTCCAGGATCCAGCGCCGGATCTCGCTCTCTCCCGAGCCGGCGTCGCCGGTGAAGAGTGGCGACCCGTTCATGACGATCGCGATCCTGCTCCCGCCGTCCTCCGGCGCCTTGCGCTTCGCGATCATGTGCTGCAGGAAGAGGAGCTGCCCGTCGCTGATCCGGGGGAGGCCCGCCTCGAACCGCCCGGTCGTCCCGCGTTCGTACTCCGCCTTGATGAACTCCTCCTCCTTCTTCCAGGACTTCCCGTAGGGTGGGTTGCAGATCATGTAGTCGAACCTCGCGCCCGCGTGGCCGTCCCGCGAGAACGAGGAGTCGGGCTTGATATTCTCCGCATCGCGGTCGTCGCCCTTGATCAGCATATCGCTCTTGCAGACCGCGTAGGTCTCGTCGTTCGTCTCCTGCCCGAAGAGCCGGATATCCGCGTTTGGGTTGATCTCGGCGAGGATATGCTCCTTCGTGACCGAGAGCATTCCCCCGGTCCCGCAGGCGGGGTCGTAGACCGTCTTGACGATGTGGTTGTGGGCGAGCATATCCGCATCACCCGCAAGCATGAGGTTTGCCATCAGTTTGATCACCTCGCGGGGCGTGAAGTGCTCGCCGGGGTTCTCGTTGTTCTGTTCGTTGAACTTCCGGATGAGCTCCTCGAAGATGTAGCCCATCTGATGGCTGCTCACGCGGTCGGGGTGAAGGTTCACCGTATCGGAGGCGAACTTCTGCACGAGCAGGTAGAGCGATCCCTTCTCATGCAACGCCTGGATGGAGTTGCGGATCTTGAACCGGTCCAGGATATCCCTGACGTTCTCAGAGAAACCGTTGATGTAGTCGATCAGGTTCTTGTGGATGTTCTCCGGGTCGTCAAGGAGTTGCTTGAAATCGTATTTTGACGTATTATAGAAGGCATACCCCGATTCGTGCTTGAGAAGCCCATCGAGGTTCTGGATCTCATCTTTAAACTCATCATACTTCTTCAGCACATTCTCCCTGGTCGGCGCTAGTACACAGTCAATACGGCGTAGAACCGTGAACGGCAGGATTACATCAGGATATTTCGAGCGTTTAAAATCATCGCGAAGGACATCGTCCGCAACATTCCATATAAAACTGGTGATGTGCTGAAAATTCTCCATATTATTATCCGATAGGGTCAAAAAGTATTAACATTGATTGGTTAGGATCGAAACGCTCATACCACGCCAGAACATTTCCCCCTCTACCGGATAAGAGCGAGTGGTTGAGCGTTTTTCTTCCATTCAGGAGTCCTTCACCTGCACAATCACCGCCACCACCCCGCCCACAACATCTTCAAAACAGCAACATGGATCAGGCGGGAACTGAAGACCCCGCCCCAAACCCCTAATCCCCCGGCCCCAGCTCCTCCGACCCCGTGATCGCCCGGACAATCCCGGCAACGACCGCCCGCTCCTCCGGCTGCAGCCTCGTGTAATACAGCCTCGTATCCTTCGCCTCGACGATCGCCAAGGCATCCGTGACCGGTTTCAACAACCCCTTCCACCCGGCGCCCCCGGACGCGACGATCTCGCGGACGGCGCTCCCGACCGCGGAGACCTCCCCCGCCCCGGCGAGCCGCTTCAGGAACCCGGCCGTCATCCTTCGTGCCGTCGCCGGGTCCAGGCTGCCGGCGTGCGCATACGCCGCCCGGATCAGCGAGAGGCCGTTTGCCCGGTTCCCGGCCAGCAGCTCCTCCCCCGCGAGATCGAGCGCGAGATGCACGAACCGGCCCGGATCGTCAGTTTGTCCCTCCGCCTCCTGCAGCGCCGCGAGCACATCCGCCCGCCCTCCGGCCGCGATCCGGTTCGGCGGGGCAACGCCTTCCATGACGCCCGGCGCCCCCCGGTATGATACGTCAACGGCCGCCGGCCGCTCATGCCAGGCCTCTAAAAACCCGATGAGGGCAAACACCCGGTCACGGCCGGCCGGCTGCCGCATCGCCCGCCACAGCCGAAAGAGCCGGTCCCGGGCCTCGTAGGTCGTCCTCTTCTTCATCGGGCGGGAGACGACGTAGCCCTCGGCCTCCAGCCTCCGGAGCTGCGCGTTCACCGTCGCGAGGTTCAGCCGGGCGCGCCCTGCGACTTCTTTTGGGCTGAGCGGGGTCTCTGCGGCGAGGATCGTATCGAGGATGAGCCGCCGCTGCCCAGGAAGCCTCCGGAAGACCTCCCGGTAGTAGGGCGTCTGCTCGTCCGCCAGCCTGAAGAAGGCCTCCGCCACCTTGCCCGCCCCGCACTGCGAGAGGATCTCGTACAGCCGGACCATCAGCCCCGGGTTGCCGCCGACGAGGTGCCGGAGCGCCTCGATGCCGGGCTCGTAGTCCCCGAAGTTCTCGATGAAGGCGGTATCGCCGTCGACCTCCGCGACCCTCCGCATGAGATCCTTTGCTTCGGCACAGTCGAGCTCCCGGAGGTGAAAGACCCGGAAGAAGTTGTAAAACGGTTCCTCATGGTCGAGGACCCCGGAAAAGAGCGACGGCGCCGAGGCAACGACCGAGAGGTCATCTCTCCGCTGGAATACCGACCGCAACGCCCGGACCTCGCGCCTCTCCATCTGGGAAAAGACCTCGTGGATGTTCTCGACGAAGACCACGACCTGCCTCCCCCCGGCCGATGCGGCGATCCGCTCGACCGCGGCCTCGCGGACCATTGAATCCTCGCCGAGCGCGGCCACGTCGGCGGTCTCGACCCCCATCCCCGCGAGCACCCGGAGGAAGAAGTCGGACGCCCTGAATATCGAGTACTCCTCCCCTGCAAGGTCTACCGGGATCATCCGGCCGGAGAGTTCGTCGCGTATCCTCCGGTAGAGCAGGCTCATCAGGTGGGACTTCCCGGCGCCCCGGTCCCCGACCAGGAGGAAGAACCGCGGCGTTCTGCTCGCGGATGCCCGATCTGCTTCGTCGAACAGGCTTTCGAAGATTTCCTGCCGGCCGACGAGAAGGTGCCGGAGCGTCTCCCCCGCAAGGGCCGCGGGGAAGTAGCGGTAACACCTACCAGGCGCCGGCATGGTAGATCCTCCACCAGTCCCGGAGCATCTTCGAGTAGAACCGCAACTCGCCGGGGGTCTCCGAGGTGACGTAGAAGTCGTGGTTCAGTTGCGCCAGCAGCGCTCTAAATGCATCCTCGCTCTCTGATGCGGTGCTCTGCCGGAAGATCTCGTAGGCGATACCCGCAGGCAGGGACTCCGCGAGACTCACCCTGCTTAAGATGGCACGGGCAGCCTTTGCCTCCTGCCCGGAGTAGGTCGTCTGGAGGCGGCGCGAGTAGTGCTCAAAGTAGTGGCGCCCCTCGCTGCCGAGGATCCTCCTGTTGTAGACCTTCTCGACCAGCGCCGGGGAGGGCACCCCTCCGGAGATATCCGCCTCTTCCTTTAAGCCGGAGAGGACGATCATGAGGAAGTAGGGGATGCAGGGCTCGCCCACGCAGTCGAGAACTGCTCGCCCGATCTCCGGAGAATACTCCCACCTTTCTCCTTGAAAGACGCGCTCGACGACGGAGAGCGCGACACCCTCGCTGAACCCGCCGATGGTGACCCTCCGGAAGTCGTTGATGACCGGGGTCCCGCCGATGTGGTAGACGACGTGGTCGATGCTGACCGAGCCCCCGACGATGAACCTCGCCCCGGGCGAGACCTGCCGCAGCCGCCGGAACCACTGCAGGAACTTTCTCGCGTCGTCCTCCTCCATGTTCTGGATGGCAACCGGAAACTCGTCGAGGATGATGCAGATCGGCCCGGTGAGCCCTGCAAAGATCTCGTCCACCCTCTTTGCCTTCTCGTGCCAGTCGTCCGAGAACTCCGCTCGCAGCCGGCCCCGGAGTTTTGCCCTGAAGCCTGGGGTCTCGATCTCGTCGATCTTCTCCTGCACCAGGGCAAACGCCTTCCCGAGCGCCGAGGAGATCCGGGCTCCGGGACTCGCTCCCTCGCACTCGACGAGCGCCGTGACGAGATCGGTGATGAACTCCCCCGGCGAGTTGACACTCTCGACCTCAAGGAATACGCACGATTGACCTCTGCTCGCGAGGTCTTTCTCGATCTTTCGCATGATCGAGGTCTTGCCGAACCGCCGGGGGGCGACGAGCATGACGTGGTCGTTCTTGATGGTGCTCAGGATGAACGCGGTCTCGCGCTCGCGGTCGACGAAGTCGTCGCCTGTTGCGGGGCTTCCTACGGGCAGCATGTACGACACCTGACAGATATAGTATATAACAAATCTGTTATATAACAAATTCGTTATTGTTCGGGCACTATCTCAATGCCGGTATATACAGCGGCACCCGGGCAGGAAGAACGACAACGGGCCGTGACAGCAGGCGACCCCGGGGGCGGAGGTGATCATTATCCGGGAGCAGGAGAAGCGCTGGAACAGTTGATAGAATGAAAGGCCGTCAGAGCCATCCGTACCGCTTGTGCGCCTGCCCGATTGTCATCACGGCGAGGACATGGACTTCTTTTTCGGGTTCATGGATACGGTAGAATGCCGTGAATGTCCGGCTGGTATGAAGTCTATAGATGTCTTCGCGCCCGCGCAGGCGCTCCTTGCCGCTTCCGCTGCCGGGATACGGGTCTTCCTGCAGGGTTTTCAGCTGCTCCATGACTATCCGCCGGCCCTTTTCGCTGAGGCTCCGGATACTCTCAAGGGCCTTTCTGTTAATCAGTATCCGGAACGTCAAAATCCAGCTCCACGAAATCCCCTTCGGCCTCGATGCGGTCCATATCCTCGATGAACCGGCGCTTCTTCTCCTGCTCGGCCATCTGCGAGAGGAGGTCGTCGAAGGTCTGGCCGGGATGTTTCAGCTCGGAGATCTCCGCCCATACCTCCTCCGAGACGGGAATCCTCTTGGTTGCAGCCATGGTAGTATTGTAAGTGCTTGTTGTATTTACAGTGTTGCACGCGAGTGAGCCGGTGAAAACCAGGGAGTTCTAACAGTTCAAGGGATATCTGCCTGCTACTCCAGAGCCAACAGGTCCTTCAAAAGAACGCTTATCGTTTCCATATCCTCGGCCGAGCACCGCCCGATCTTTTTGACGAAAGGGCAACGATCTGAAAGACCAGCGCCGCACTGCTGGAGGTAAACCCGTTCCCTGAACTCCTCTCGATGCCGTGGGTGCGCGGAAACCCGAAGGCCGCCGGGGTCGTCGTGGGCGGGACCACGACCGTCATGCCCCCGTAGGCGACGGCGAGCACCACGGCAGGGCGCAAGGCCGCTCTGTTCATGCCCCCGTGCGTCGGTGAGGTCGACGAACCAGATATCGCCCCTGCTCCGGCGCATCCTAATGCCTCATCGACCGGGATACCGGCCCGCTGCCACTCCTGCAGTTCGGCTTCGGGCGCCGCCGTTTCTTTGTCGGCGGGGACGAAGAGGCACTGCTTCGCCCGGTTGATGCTCTTGAAGATCTGTTCGTTGGAGTAAAACGACTTCATCCTCCGGACTGCTCGGTACGCCTGCTCGGGCGGTTGGCGCATCTTTTGTCAAAGAAGACGGAAAGTCCGCCTCCGGTACGACCCCGGGGGGATGTGGCCGCGGCCTGTGCAGGGCAGGAAGACCTCCGGACCCCGCCCGCGGCCCGTAATTTTGACCGTTAGCCCTTTGATGCCGGAATTTCGTCCAGTACGCTTGTGCCGGGCCGGTCTCGCGAGGTAGGACTCGCTCCACCATTCAAAAGACTGATGACGAAGCGCGGTAATACTGACAGTAGCATATGGATGAGGGCAGGCGAGATGGCTGAATGCAGGTTAACGGAGAAGTCTCGTGAGTTGATTGTTCGCATACTCACCCAGAACGGTGCCGACTGGATTGCAGTTTTCGGCTCCTATGCCCGGGGGGATGCCGGCGCAACAAGTGATGTCGACATCCTGGTCAGGTTCGCCCGCAAAAAGAGTCTCTTCCAGCTTGTGCGAATCGAGGACGAACTCCGGCGTGCTCTCGGGAGAGACGTGGATCTTGTCACCGAGAACGCCGTGAGCCCTTACCTTGCCGATGCAATATACCGTGATGCCGTGGTGATCTATGACGCCGGAGGACCCCGCATATCTCCGCCACATCCTTGATGCCATCATAAGCATCGAGGAGTTCTCAAAAGGAATTTCGTCGGCGAAAGACCTCCGGAACCGCCGGCTGGAACGTGCCGGGATCGAGCGCATGCTGACGATCATCGGTGAGGCGGCAAAGAAGATCTCCCCGGAGTTGCGCGAGAGTCATCCGGGAGCTCCCTGGAGAGAGACAGCGGGAATGCGGGATAAAATCATCCATCACTACTTCGGTGTGGACTACGAAGCAGTATTCCTGACCATACAGGACGATCTCCCGGTGCTCAAGCGGGAAATCCAGTCCATCCTCGACGAAGTCGACCGCATCCGTTCCACCGGGTAGCATCGCAAAGAGCAGGTCGGACCGATACGTGTACGATCTCTCCGCCGGGAGGACTGGATCTCAACGACCGGCAACTCCTTTTGCAGAACCCTGGATAGGAGAGCCGATTCTCCGGCGCGGGTGCCGGAGCGGTGCGTCTGGTGGCTCGTGCGGGGGTGGAACGGCCGGGAGGGAGTGTGGTGATACGTTCTTCCCAAAGACAGACTATTTTTATGGATACTCTTTATAGATAATCGGGCAATGTACTACCATTATCATGCATAGATCATACATAAGCCATACATAAGCCATACATAAGCCATACATAAGCCATACATATGTGTGATCTGCGGGGTGCGAGGCAATGAGAAACCTGAACTACCATATTCTCCTCCGGAAGGAGCCGGAAGGCGGGTACACCGCCACCGTGCCGAGCCTTCCCGGTTGCGTCACCTATGGGGAGACTGTCGATGAGGCGATAACGATGGCAAGGGAGGAGGCTATCGAGCTCTACATTGAAGATCCCCACCGATGCCTATCAGACATCCGATCCGTCTCTGTCGGGATAGGTGTCATCTCTTCTAAAAAATTCAGACAGCGTTGACTGATCCCTCATAGCACTCTTCCGGTAGTCCTCAAGCGCAAGTCTTTCTCCCTCCGTGCCGGCTTTCTCGTCGACCCACCTCTCAATAAATTTTGCATCGATGTTCTCAAGAACAGCACGGAGTCTGGATCCCCGGCAGTTGAGCCGGATTGCATCGGCACTGACTTCGTCGAACAACTGATACCTCTGTCCGTATTCGAGGACAGTTCGTAACTTCTCCGTCACCATCCGTGCCTTCCGATCATCTGAAACGCCCAGAGATATGTTAGCCATCAGGGTCGAGAACACCATGCTCTTCTGGATGATCTTCGGATCTTCGATACCGTCGTCGAACAGGTTCTTTCGGTAGCATTCCCCGATGATTGCCAGCTGGATGAGCCGGTAGGGGTTCGTCGAATAGCAGTAGGGGAGTTCATACTGCCGGTGGAGGTTCTGATCGCCGAACCCCGCATGTAACATCTCGTTCAACGCTGAATTCTCATGCGAGCATTCGAGGAGAAGTTGTATCAGTTGAGACCGCGGAGCGTAAACCCAGACCTTTATCCGGTCGATGTCGTATTTGGGCTGTGGCTTCTGGCCCTGCGCTTTCATGGACTCGATGACCTTCATCTTGTCCTTCTCGCTGATGCAGAGCACGTACTCGAACCGGTTCGGATCGAGCTCGATGTCTATGGCCTCTGAAAGATAGTCCGTCTTTTCAAGGACCAGATCCCGGGCTAATCCTACTTCTCTTATTGTCTTTTTTACGTCGGCGATCGAGGATTTGCACTCAACAAAGATCGCACGGTTTTCGCCTTCGTTGTAGAGGAAGAGATCGAAATTGTGACTTCCCTTCTTTGCGGAGCCAAACTCGATCAAAGGCTCTGCAAAATAAAATTCGTATCCGGATCTCTGTGAAAGGTCGGTCTGTGCGAAAGATTTTGCGCATTGCTTCACGAGAGTGTGGTGCTTTTTGTCGTCCTCAAGGGCATCGCCGATCCGCTCTCGTGCCGACGGTATGCCTACTTTCCGCGGTAACAATCCTCACTTTCTGAATTAATCAACTGCATCAAGCTAACCTCAAGCTAGGGCATTATATATTTAAATATTTATACAAGCATTATTAATTAACTTCTTCCATATTTAACTGGGATGGTATCAGAGCAGGTTACCTCTAAATCCTTCACCAAACGTCTGGATCATCTTGGGATCATTGCTGCACTTGTTGAAGGACTTGGCATCGTCGATCTGGTCAACGCACGACTGCCGAAACTTCGGCATCACACCCTGACCCATGGTGATATCGTCCTTGCGCTCATCTTGAACGGTCTTGGTTTCACTCAGCGTCGACTCTACCTGTTTGCCGCCTGGTTCGAAAACAAACCCTTGAAACGCCTTTTCAGAAAAGAGGTCACTGCTGCCGATTTCACCGATGATGTCATTGGGAGAACGCTCGACGCCATCAAGGAGTATGGCCCGGAACGCCTCTACCAGGAGATCATCAGCCAGATCTTCCTCGTGACCCAGCTCGGGTATCATCAGGTGCATCTTGACACCACCAACTTCAGCGTCCACGGTGCCTACGATACCTCTGACCCTCATCCTACGATCCGTATTACGCAAGGCTATCCCAAAGACGGACGATGGGAGTTGAACCGGTTTGGACTGGGTCTCATCGTGAACCAGGTTGGTGTCCCGCTCTTCATGAAACTCCTTTCCGGGAACAGCGACGATAAGGTTGCTCTTCCAGAGATGCTTGCCCGGTTCCGGAGCCAGGTCGCGTTCCCGGAACCCCTTTATTGTATCGCTGATTCTGCGTTTTATACCGGGGATTCCCTCAAAAAACTCGATGAAAAGACGTTCTTCGTTACTCTGGTACCAGGAACCATCGGTGAACAGCAGGCGCTGCTTCGCCGGGATCTTCCCCTCACCCCGATGGCCGATCCCCGATACTCGTTCTTCGAGACCGAGTCCCATTATGGTGGCGTACACCAGAAATGGGTGGTGTACCGTTCTGCCGCAAACCACGCGAAGCAGGAGAAGACCCTGGAGAAGCGCCGGTCAAAGGAGGATGAGAAGGTGAAGAAAGCCCTTATCCACCTTAATAACCGTGAATTTGCCTGTGAGGCAGACGCTCTCGCTGAGGCTGAGCGCTGGATCCGGACCTATCCCTTTTACGAGTTTGAGTCTGTTTCCGTTGTCACCCAGCGGAGACGGGCTCCTGGCCGCCGGGGGCGGCCGAAGAAGGATGAGGTGACCGAGACGGTGTATTTGCTGGTAGCAGCCATCAGGCCAAACGAGGCTGCCTGGGCAGCAGAACAGGCCGCTCTGGGCAGATTTGTCCTTGCTACCAATGATCTCAACCTCTCTGCAAAAGACCTCCTTGCCCAGTATAAGAATCAGGATGTGGTTGAGCGCGGGTTCCGCTTCCTGAATGATTCGAGTTTTGCGATATCTGATGTGTTCTTGAAGAAAGTAGGTCGTATCGAGGCCCTGGGAATGATGATGACGCTAATGCTGGCGGTATACTCATTGGGAGAGTACCAACTGAGGGAACGGTTGGAGCAGCTCGGTAAGACTGTTCCCAATCAGACAGGGAAACCGACAGCACGACCCACGCTCAAGTGGGTGATGACATTTTTCGATGGAGTGGTTGAATCCCATCGATATGATCCCAGTACGGATACAGTATGGTGTGAAGGGATCCTCAACATGAGTAAACGGTGTTGGGATGTCGTAGAGGCGTTTGGACCGATCTGTGAGAAATACTACTCGTAAGGCTGATTCCTGAAGTATCGGAGAGGGAGGAGGGAAAGGCGAGTCCCACGGATTGGAGCTCCGGCTGTGGAGAGGCAGGGAGCTACGACGAGGGGGGACAGGTCCATGGGGAGGATAACAACCTGGTTTTCTTGAAAGGAGGGAGAAATTGCGTGATCGAAAACTTTACCGCGGAAAGTAGGCGCCTTCGCGAGATCGGGGGATTCACCCGCAATCATCCGGGTCCAGAGGTTCCGGATGGAGACAATGCCGAGGATGTTGTCCAGGTGCTCGCGGTAGACCGGGAAGTATATGTGTCGTGATCCGGCCATCTTCTGCCAGTTCTCCTCGATGGGATCCTCCACATCCACGGCCACGACGTCGGGCCGCGGGGTCATCAGCACGCTGACCCGCCGGTCGCCGAGGCGAAAGACGCTCTCCACCATATCTTGCTCCTCTTCCTGGAATATGCCGGCCCGGGTGGCCTGTCCGATGAGAACCCGGATATCCTCTTCAGTAACCCCCGGACCCGGAGGCTGCCGGACACCGAGCGCCCTGAGCACCGCCTCTGTTGAGGCGGCAAGCACCCGGACAAGCGGTGTCGCGATCAGGGTGAGGAGCTGCATCGGGCGGGCAACGAGCGATGCGGATCGTTCGGCGTTGCTCATAGCCACCCGTTTCGGCACCAGTTCGCCGATCACGAGCGTCAGGTAGGTGACGATGATGATGACGGTTGCGACCGCGATCGGGCTGCTGTACGGGGCAATGAATGGGATACCGGCGAGCACCCCGGCAAGAGGCCCCGCGAGTGTCGCCCCGCCGAAGGCCCCGACCAGGATCCCGGCGATGGTGATGCCGATCTGGATGGTGGAGAGGAACTGTGTCGGGTCCCTGACGAGTTCGAGGGCGATCGCCGCGCCGGCGTCGCCTCCTGCGGCTCTCTTCTGGAGGCGTGCCGCCTTTGCCGATATGAGTGCGAACTCCGCCAGAGAGAAGAAGCTGTTTGCAAGTATCAGGAGGCCGACGATCAGGATATCGGTGGCAAGCGGCATTGCGATACTCTCGCTGGCAGAGATCCCGACCGGGATCTACCTGCGCCGGGGACGGCTATACCTCAAACTCACTTATGTGTATCGACGGTCCCCGGCTGCAGCCCGGTGGGATCCCTCCCGAAACACTTATCGTTACCGGAACCGGAGTCTCACCCGGTGGTCCGCGATGATCGATGTCGGTGAACAGGCTCCGGAGTTCTCAATACAGGACCAGAATGGGAACAGCGTCCGGTTGTCAGATTTTGTGGGGAAGCGGGTTATCCTCTCGTTTCACCCGCTGGCCTGGACCAGCGTCTGTGCAAAACAGATGCGGGCGCTGGAGGCCAACGGGGAGGCGTTCGACGCTCTCAACGTCGTTGCTCTCGGCATCAGCGTGGATTCCGTCCCCTGCAAACGGGCGTGGGCGGAGAGCCTCGGCATCAAAAAGACCCGGCTCCTTGCGGATTTCTGGCCGCATGGCGGTGTGGCCCAGGCATATGGCATCTTCGACGGCGAAAAGGGATACTCAGGGCGTGCCAATATCGTCATCGATGAATCCCGGCGCGTCGTCTTCACGAAGGCTTACCCGGCGGCGACGGTGCCGGATATGCAGGATATCCTCGATGCCCTCCGGGCACGGGAGCAGGTGCCGCAGGTGTAATGTGAGATTCCCCATCCGGCCTTCGCTCCATCCCCCACGCAGCGCTTCTCTCCGGCATTTCGCCCCCGCCTGCGCCTTCGCCGACAGGCTCCCCATACGCTTCTGCCGGCACCGCCACCCCGGGGGCGGGGTCCGTGCTTGCGATATCAGGGAAGCAGCCGTATCCGGGGTGGAACCGGTAAAGGGGTTGCGTCAGGTAAGATACTGCATCTCAGATGAATCAACCGCCGAGACATATTGCCTGTGCGCCCCGGACGGGGTCGCACACGAGAACACGTACACGGGGAGCACATACTTCTGCGACTCCGTTTTGATCTCCATCCAGTAGCCGAGCGAGATGTCGCTGACCACAACCTCATCGTAACCATCAGGGAGTAGTCTCATTACGACGTCGCCGGAGATAAGCCGCTGGTACGCCTCTTCCGGCGCCACAATCTTGACATATCGGACAGGTTCGGGGTTCAGTTCCCGCAGCGAACTTCCGGCACTCACCACTTCACCGCTTTCTCCGATCGTAACGGTAATACCTGCATTGTACACGCGAACACCCTGAAGATCCTGCACGAATCCCACATTTTTCGTAAGGTTATACAACGTATAAGTGGGCAGGGTTTTGCTTCCAGATTGGGCTCCGATACTCACATCGCTGAAATACACGTCATCAGGAAGAAGATCTCGCTCCAGTAGATACTTCGTCGCAATCACACGGGCTTCTTCGTCCGAGGGGAGGATCGGCTGTCGGTCGGTCGAATAGGGGTATACCTTCTCTGGGATCTCATAACGATATGCCCCAGAATTTGTATAGTACTGTAATTCCGCTACAGAATCTTTTGAACTATCAACAAACCGAACTTCATTGCCTGACGGCATAGACTTCATCTCCCCGGATAGACCAAACAGATCCCCGAGACGTCGGACTTCCTCGGATGCGGCTCCGGGAGTAACGGTCTGGTATATCGGATACGAATCGTTCACGACCGGAAATGTTGCGGCAAGAACATAAGACCCCGATGACCCAGCTATTTTCGGAAGAAATGGAATACCGCTGCCATTAACTCTTTCTGTTGTCTGCTGGTGATGATCTAACACAACGCCTACAATGGCGATTCCCAGTATTAAGACTGCAAATCCTGTTATTATGTTTATTTTCTTCATTTTTCCCTCTTAATCATTGCGGCAGTAGTAAATCCACTCGTAGTATGCTGCATCGATAGGCTGATCCGGAATTACCGAGCCACTGCCCCAGATATGATCATTTCCGCAGGCCTCATTCTCACCGATCACTCTTAATGTAAAATTGTCATCATGAGTTTTATCAATCGCGCGGAACCACGCATCTTTGACTGTTTGCCCCTCCAGGAGATAGGTAGCAAGAGTTGCTCCATCGTCTGTGTCCCAGCCAACAGTAGTGTATCCGCACACCAGATGAACCCCGTTCATCGCCCAGTTTGGCAAACTTTTAAAGATTCCAGACTGTTCAGTTGTATGGCACCCATGGAGAAATATCCACTCAAGGTCATAATCTCCCCATTCACAGGTATTATAGAACACATTATTAAGAATAACACCAGGACCCAGGCATAGACAGAAACCATTGGCATGACCTGAGTAGTAAGCAATGTCAACCCCATCAATATACTGCCAATCCTCATTTATTGCGGTAAAATGGCCTGCATCAGCCTCGTTATTACCATGTTCAAACATCTGGACCCATCCTGCATTTCCAAGCGTATTGTAGAACCCAAGAGCATTATCGTCGCTCAACGGCAGAGGAGAGCTGGGAGGATCGTACTCGGTCACCCATACTACCCCGACCTGGGGATAATCAAGATCCCGGTTATCCTTCGTTGCTTTCAAAGGAACCAGAGTGGCAGAATTATCCATCCACAACCAGTAAGCCTTTTTCGGATAGACTATGCGTTCGTCGCTGTAAATACCGCTCCCACCGTTGATGATGGTCGTCTCGGATTGATGGAGCTCGTTGTCGTAACCCGTTGCCTCGGTCCAGGCATCATCCACCGATATGAACGTATCATGAGCGGACCACCCCGTGAAACCCCAACAACCGACCATATTCCAGCCCTCATAGAGAGTTTTCGTTGGAACAGTCTGGTACTGTTCGTCCTTGAAGTGGAGCGGCACATCCTGATCAGAACCCGCCCTTATTATGAAGCCCTCAAGGGGGGTAAGCTGGTAGGGGCCCAAAAGCGAAACCCACGTTTGTTGTGTAGCATCCCACCGAAGACCACTCGAAACATCGGCATTCTCAAATACTGAGTATGCTGTATCGTAACCGTCTTCGAGCCATATCGGTATGGATACATAGTTCCAGCCTTCATACAGGTGAAGCGTTGTATACGAATCCCGGCCAGGCGTTGATTCCCTTAAGACGTGTTCGGATTCAGGAAGTCCGGTCATCATCGATTCATGTATCTCCTCCCCCGGCAGGGGCGGCGGGAAATGATAGGGTACCCCTTGAATCTGAAGACCATGTTCCTGAGTCTTTTTTTCATCGGCATATACCGTAGGCGTGCATGCCAGTACGATTACCAGGGATACCGCCAAAGTGAAAGACGCTCTGGTAGATTTTTTTGGGCTCATTCAATCATCTCTAGTGCCTGCATTTCAATAGTTCCGTTCATTTGTTTTCCTTCTGTAACATCCCCGGAGGCAAAAAAGGCACAACCTTAAGTACATGGCATGCGAACCACTCTTTCGCCTTCGGGCAGTGGGGGGTTCACCCGGTCTTGGATGGATGAGGTGAGCCTCCGCCGTTTTGCGAACGCAGTTTTGAACATCCGCACAAGGAGATATACCTGGGTCTATATAGCATTTCTCTCACATCCCTCTACACGTCCGTCAGCTGTTTGCCAAAGCGAGGCATTAAATCCCGCCAACGGGGACGGGGACGCGGGCACAGGAGAGAGACTGTTCTTGCGGCGAGGAAGATTGTGCGGTTTACATCGAGGAGACCGCGCAGCAGGTTGGAAACCGGAGTTCGAAAAGCTGTGGAGAGTTGTATGCAACCACGGTGTACGCTCTGCTCTATGGTCAGAACCGGAAGCCGGTCGTTTATAAGAATGTCACAAAGGTGATAAAATCACTTATTCGAAGAAATAAAGCAATTTATGAGATTTTTCAGGAATTAGATCGCCTGAAGGATGGGAAATCATTTGAATCACAGCATGGGCTGAAACATGCTGTGAAATCGGCCATAAATAGGTGGAGTAGTTTTTTTGTAACTATTCAGCCTAACCAAAAGATCTTTTTATAATGGCATCCAAATAGAATATAGTGACTGCTGAGAACCCTTATCCTGAAGCGGGCGTTGGGGATCGCCCTCTCTCTCAGTACACCCTTGCGGATATCCCGGTTCTTCTTGCCATTATCGGTGATCTCAAACGCCTCATCACCGAGCAACAACTCCTCATCACGGAACTCCGTGATGAGAATGCTCGCCTCAAGGCCCGGATTGCCGACCTCGAATCCCAGTTGAACCAGAACAGTCGCAACAGCAGTCGCCCCAATGGATAGGTTTTGTCGACCAAAAACGCCACGGAAGAAGGGTGAACGCCCTCCGGGCGGTCAAAAGGGACACGAAGGTCATAACCTTCGTCCTGTTCCAAACCCTGATGTGGTCATCATCCATACTCCTTCCACCTGTTCCCGGTGCGGGGCATCCCTGGAGCACGTCGAACCATCTGCCGTAGAGTAACGGCAGGTTTTTGACATACTCCATCCCCGGATTATCGTGACCGAACACCGTGCAGAACACAAACGGTGCCCCCATTGTGGGTGTTCTCATCCGACCGAGTTTCCTGCCGAGGTGGCACACCACGTGCAGTATGGCAGCAACCTGAAGGCGCTTCCGGTCTACTTCTGCATCTACCAGCTGCTTCCCTATGAACGAGCCTCTGAGATGATTTTTGACCTCTTTGGGCACTCGTTGAGTCCGGCGACCGTGGTTGCAGTCACCGGCGCGTGCTCGCGAAACCTGACTGAGGTCGAAGGCACTACCCGAAACCTCCTGCAGGATGCACAGGTTCTCCATGTCGATGAAACCGGCATGCAGGTGGGCGACACCCGGCATTGGCTGCATGTCGCCAGTACCGATCTCCTCACTTCCTACGGGTGCCATCGGAAACGAGGAGCGCAAGCGACCGATGCCATGGGGATCCTGCCCGCATTCAAGGGAACGATGATCCATGATTTCTGGGCGCCATACTTCAGGTATACCAGTGATCATGCCATCTGTAATGCCCGCCTTCTGCGCGAACTCCAGGGGATCTCAGAGAACGACAAGCATCAGTGGAGCGAAGCTCTGGGCAACCTCCTGATCGAGATAACGACAGCTGCGGATATCGCAAAACAAGAGGGGAGAAGTCTGACGCCGGAGGGACTTGCTACCTTTGAGAGGCAGTATCGGGAGATCCTCGAAGCAGGAGAGGAGGAGACGAAAATATCTGAAATCCCCGAGGAGCAGGGAAAGCGCGGCAGAAAGAAACAGTCGAAAGCGAAGAACCTCCTGAACCGTTGTCGCAAGTGCCAGGGAGAGATCCTGGCATTTGCGAAGGATCTCACCATTCCCTTCACCAACAATCAGGCTGAGGGAGACCTTCGGATGATGAAGCTGAGACAGAAGATTTCCGGAGTATTTCGGAGTGAGGAGGGGGCTACAAATTTCTGCACGGTCAGGGGATTCATATCGACGATCAAGAAGCATGATCGCCCAGTATTATCGGAACTGAGGAGGGTGTTCGGGGGAACACCCTTCATGCCGACGGCGACTCATCGGATGCCCTGAATAGTTACAAATTATAAAGTGCTCCAGCGCAATCAGAATAAGGAGAAAACTCCATGCCTGCCCCCTATCCCTCCCTTGAGGCCACCGTCGGCCCGCTTACGTTTGAGAATCCGTTCCTGCTTGCTTCGGGTCCGCCGACCGCTTCCGGCGAACAGATACGGCGCGCGTTCCGGCTCGGCTGGGCGGGCGCGGTCACGAAGACCATCACCCCGGGCACGATGGAGATCCGGGATGTCTCGCCCCGTTTTGCCGCCTGGAAGGACGAGCGCTCGGGGCTCCTCGGCTTTGAGAACATCGAACTCCTGAGCCGGAGGAGCGTACCGTACTGGACCACAGAGATCGCCGCCATCAAGAGAGACCATCCCGACCGGGTCCTCGTCGCGAGCATCATGGCCTCGCCCGATATCGACGAGTGGCAGGCGCTCGCCCGGATCGTCGAGGCTGCAGGGGCGGATGCGATCGAGCTGAACGTCTCCTGCCCTCATGGGATGCCGGAGCGGGGGGTCGGTGCGGCCATCGGGCAGCATCCCGATCTCATCCGCGAGGTGACCCGTGCGGTGCGGCAGGTCACTGCGGCCCCCCTGATCGTGAAGCTCACCCCTAACGTGACGGATATCATGCCTGCCGCACGGGCCGCTGTGGACGGCGGGGCAGATATCCTCTCGGCCATCAACACGGTCCAGTGCCTCATGGGCATCGACCTTGAGACACTCGAACCCCGCCCCTCGGTTGCGGGGTCGAGCACCTACGGCGGATACTCGGGGCCCGCGGTGAAACCGATCGGTCTACGGATGATCTCGCAGATCGCCCGGGAACTCCCGGTCCCCCTCATGGGGATCGGCGGCATCTCCCGCTGGCAGGACGCCGCCGAGTACATAGCGGCCGGGGCGTCGGCGGTCCAGGTCTGCACGGCGGTGATGTGGGAGGGGGCGGGGATCATCCGCGCAATGAATGCGGGCCTGTCGGGATACCTTGCAGAAAAACGCTTTCCGAGCGTCGGGGCCCTCAGGGGCCGCGCCCTATCCCGCATCGGGACGCATGCCGCCCTCTCCAGGAGCGTTCACCGCATCGCAATCAGGCAATTTCCCGAACGATGTGCATCCTGCGGCCGCTGCGTGACGGCCTGCCGCGACGGGGGATACCGTGCCATATCGATAGCCGACCGGCAGGTCGCGATAGAGAAAGAACGGTGCGACGGGTGCGGCCTCTGCTCGTATGTATGTCCGGAAGGCGTGATCGTCATGCTGCCCGGAGCGTGAACGGGTACGGCTCGCCCGCGGCATTGCCGCCGCACCGGACCCCGGCCCCCCTCCCCGTCAGGGTCGCACGAGTGTCGGATAGGACGGAAACGTCCATATCCGGTATTACAACCGGACCAAGAAGTTCAGTCCGGACGGCACGATTAACCTGTTTTTGAAAAAAAATAACCCGGAGTTTCCGTTGCCGGTTACACCGCAAACAACGGCCCGAGCTCCACTTTTTGCCAGTCCCTATCCACGACCTTCATCCAGAGCGTCCGCGTCTCCGGGCTATAGACCACCTGATGCTCCGTCGAGTAGGTCATGTCTCCCGATACATCGTCGTGCAGAAAGGTCGCTCCACCGTTACGCATCAGAACGTTCCGGATCTCGACCATACGCTCTCCGTCTATCGAGCCCCTGTTCTCTTCCGCCTGACGCCGGAGGTTGTGGCACCGCGTGATGGAGTTTACCACCGGAGGCCCTTCGATATACCATGTCGGGTCGTCGAAGTGGTTTGCGGCGACGATGATCTCGTGCCCTTCGAGCCGCTTGATGTCGTATACGCTCTCCTCATAGGAGTATGCGAAGTCCGGGCAGGCCGTGTTCACGATCCACGCATAATCCGACCGGGCGGCCATGAGGGCGGCATCGAGCCCCTTCATATCCGAGTAGTCGAGCATCATCCCGAAGAACTCGTCGATCAGGTCCGGCCTGTTCGCGACCTCCATGGTGCCGACGGCATGTGCACCGTTGTTCTCCGAGATGTAGAGCCCGGCGCTGTTCATCAATGTCTCGGTACGAGCCCCTACAGGGTTGAAGGTTGCCACACCGTTGCTCCCGTCGGTCGGATTGTAGACGACGAGGGTATAGTACGGGTAGTAGGGCGATATCACGTCGGGCATATCATAGTTCCGGGAGAGAACCACCGAACCGTCATTCGTGTAGTTGCCCCACACGGCCATGAACGAACATGCAGGCTCCGTCTGCAAGACCGCGGACATAACAACGCACACCTCCATGTAGAGGATCTCCAGTTCCTCCACCGTCAGGCCGGAGGTCTCCGCCATGCCCTCCCGGATCTCCTTCATGCGCTTTGGCTGAAGATCCGTCCCCGTCCGTGCAAATTCGTTCATCTGCGAGACATTGTAGCCTCGGTCGGTGAAGGAGGCGTATACGAATGCATAATTGGCAGTGAGATCGTCCTTCATCAGCGCCCCATATTGCCGGCCCATCTCCCGGTAGGTGCCGGAGAGGACGACGACCGGGTACGCCCCCGCCTGGTAGCGCGTACCGTTCTCGAACGTAGCCACCTGCGTAAGCCCGCTCCCCGTTGGGGCCGATTCCATGCTCCCGGAGGAGAGAGCGAGGGCTGCCGCCGGGATAACAAGCAGGAGTGCAATGAAAAGGGAGAGTTTCTTCATACAGAGCAGTGCATGCCCAAACGATAAAAAAGAGCATGATTTATCTCTTCCCGCCCGCGCATAGACTCCAATAATCAACGCGATACCGATTCCGGCCCCGCAGATCGGCCTTGCCGGGCCACACGACCCCCTCCGTTCGGAGAGAAACATCGTCGGGGCATCCTCACGGGAGTTCGAGAAAAAGTGTGTAAAAAGAAAACGCCCTTCAGGCGAACATCTCGCCGAAGGTGGTATGGAAGTGGTGGCGGTCGAAGTCCACCGAGAGTTTCTCGATCGCCTTCATGAAATCGTCGGCGCTGACCGTATCGCGCTCCATCCTGATGGCGAACATCCCCGCCTCCATGCAGATCGCCCGGAGGTCGGCGCCGTTCTTCCCCTCGGTGAGCCGGGCCACGTCCGGGAGGTTGACGTCCTCGCCGAGGTTCATGCTCTGGGTGTGGATCTTCAAGATGGCAAGCCTTCCGGTGTGGTCGGGGAGCGGTATCTCGATCATCCGGTCGAACCGGCCGGGGCGGAGAAGGGCGCGGTCGAGTATGTCGATCCGGTTGGTCGCCGCGATGATCTTGACGTCCCCGCGGTTGTCAAACCCATCCATCTCGGCCAGGAGCTGCATCAGCGTCCGCTGGACCTCGCGGTCCCCTGAGGTCGTCGAGTCGCTCCGGTGCGCGCCTATCGCATCGATCTCGTCGATGAATATGATGGAGGGTGACTTCTGCTTCGCAAGCTCGAAGAGCTCCCTGACCAGGCGGGCCCCCTCCCCGATGTACTTCTGCACGAGCTCCGAGCCGACCACGCGGAGGAAATGCGCATTCGTCTGGTGCGCCACCGCCCGCGCGAGGAGCGTCTTCCCCGTGCCGGGCGGGCCGTGGAGGAGGACCCCCTTCGGCGGGGAGATGCCGACCTTCTCAAAGAGGTGCGGCTTTGTCAGGGGGAGCTCAACCGCTTCCCTGACCTCCTCGATCTGCGCCTCAAGGCCGCCGATGTTCTCGTAGGTCTCCTCCGGCGACTCCACCAGTTCCATGCCGTAGATCTGCGCGTCGTAGCTCGTGGGGAGCACATCGACGATGGCGAGGGACTGCTGGTTGAGTGTGCACCGCACGCCCGGTTTGAGGAGATCGGGGTCGATAAGCTGCGATGTACGGACCAGGAACCGCGGCCCTGCGCTGCTTCGTACAATCACCCTGTTGTTGTCGATAACGTCGGTAACCGTTCCGATCACAAGAGGAGGGCTCCTGAGCTGCTCGATCTCGCTCTTGAGCTTTCGCAGCTCCCGCTCGTAGCGGATCTTCTGAGTCTCGACATATCGTTTTTCGGACTCCATCTGGCGGAATTGTTCGCGTAGCTCCAGGTTTCGGTTTTCAAGGTTCGTTATCCGTTCCAGGAGATACTGGTAGATGTCTTCACCGGTATCCTTGTCGGGTGCCTGCCGAGCGATATCTCCCATAGGTCTCCTCGATTAATTATATAGGTTAAAATGAATATAAAGTTGTTTGCGAGACTTATGCAGTGCGAACTATGCGGCGCTCTCATACAGGGGCCACCGAAAACCATCCAGATCGAGGGTGCAGAGCTCTGCGTCTGCGTCCGATGCGCAAAACACGGTACAGAAGTCCAGCAAACGCGCCGGAAAGGCGCCCCGCAACAGAAATCGGGGGTCGCCGTCCCACAGGCCCGGAGGAAGCCGCGGGACGTCTTTGACCTCATGGAAGGGGAGATCGTCGACGATTACGCCGATCGAATCCGGGTAGCCCGCGAAGGGAAGGAGTGGTCCACTCTCGACCTCGCCCAGGCAATCAAGGAACGCGAGATCCTGGTCAAGAAGATAGAGAAGGGAGACCTCATCCCCGAAGACGACGTCCGGCGGAAACTGGAGAAAGCGCTCAATATCCGGCTGATCGACTCGGCCGAAGACAGCGCCTCCGCCGGCGGGCCGGGCCGGGTGACCATGACCGTCGGTGACGTCATATCGTTCAAAAAGAGCCGCAAATAAGGTCTACCCCATACTTTCTCTCACGAGGAGCGGCCTTGCCCCGGATCCGCGCTGTGCGCGGTATTCCGGCATATTTTTATACGAGGAAACGTAACGATATACGCAATGCGTGGTGAATGTTTTTTCGCCGGTGACCGCTTTTACCTCGGTTAACGGAGTAACCATCCTCGCAGGAGCGACACATCAGTTTTTAATCGCCGGTACCCGTGATAACGGAGCGGCAGCGTTCTATCGCTATTTTACCCTGTATTAAGCCAATCCCGGAGACTGTACTCACGATCTCGGGAGGACTGTGGTTATGAGAGGAAAAGAGATTCGTCTGGAACGTATCATGGATCGGAATACCGGCAGGACCATCATCGTGCCGCTCGAT